>Ga0075327_1000351_pt1 | contig 12728 bp, 12 predicted proteins | sample MayberrySE_Catta_2_FD_120056 | JGI IMG/M metagenome (GOLD analysis project Ga0075327, IMG submission 120056) | Natural and restored wetland microbial communities from the San Francisco Bay, California, USA, that impact long-term carbon... | ecosystem: Environmental > Terrestrial > Soil >...
ACGACGAGAAGCGAGGCCGGCTGGAACGCCGCGGCGCCGGGACGCACGATGATCAAGACCCCGGCGAAGCCAACAATCACCGCCGTCCAGCGCCGCCAGCCGACATGCTCGCCGAGGAGCGGCACGGACAGTGCCGTGATGACGATAGGCGCCGCAAAGAACAGAGCCGTCGCTTCGGCAAGCGGCAGGGTCCTGAGCGCAAGGAAGAAGGCCCAGGCACCACCCACCAGCAGCAACCCGCGCAAGGCATGGACCCAAAGGTGGCGGGTGCGGAGCGCTGTCCGGCCGCCGAAGGTGAGGACCAAGGCAAGGATCAACGGCGCCGCGAAAAGATTGCGCATGAAGACGATCTGGAGCGGGGCGTAATGGGCCGTGAGCCACTTCGCGACCGCATCGTTGCAGACAAGGCACAGCGCGCCGATGCACATGACGGCAATCGCCTCGCCGTTCGATCGGCGGGCGTCTTCCCTTCGCGAGGCAATGCTCATTCCAAAGGATCCGGCCAGTGCGCTCGGGCGCCTGATCCGGCGATATCAGCGTTTGACCGGTGCGGGAAGTCCGTCGACCCCGGGCCGTAGCGGAATCGACTCGGCGCTGCGCGACCCTGCCGCCACTCAGATGTAGCGCTAGACAAGCGTGATCCGGTCGATCTCGGCGAGGTCGTCTGCCGTCAGCTTCCAACCGGCCGCCTTGACGTTCTCCTCAAGCTGGTCGGGCCGCGTCGCACCGGCGATGATCGAGCCGATCTGAGGTTGGGCAGCGAGCCAGCTCATCGCGACTTCGAGCAAGCTATGGCCGCGGGCTTCGCCGAAGGCGACCAGTCCCTCGACGATCTCCGCCCGCTTGTCGCTGAAGAAGCGGTCGGAATAACGCTTGCCACGGGCGAGCCGGCCGCTCTCCGGCAGCGGCGCGCCCTTACGGTACTTGCCGGTCAGGGCGCCGCCGGCCAGCGGATAGTAGGGGACGAAGCCCAGACCGTGGGCGGCGAGCGCCGGGATCAGTTCCTTTTGGTGGTGACGGGCAAGCAGGCTCAGTTCATCCTGGCAGGCAACAAAGCCGTTGAGATTGTGAAGGCGCGCCGTCCACACGGCCTCGACCGTCCGCCACGATGGAAAATTCGACATGGCAATGTAGCGGACCTTGCCGGAGCGGATAAGATCGTCGAGAGCGCGCAGCGTCTCCTCGAGCGGCGTCTTCGGATCGAAAAAGTGGACGTAATAGAGATCGATCCAGTCGGTCTTCAGTCGAGTCAGACTGTCCTCTACCGCCTCGATGGCGTGGCGGCGCGAGGCGCCGGCCTTGCGTTCCTCCGGGTCCATCGGCTGCGAGAACTTGGTGGCGAGCACGATGTCCTTTCGCCGGTCGCCGAGATGTTTGCCGAGAATCCGCTCGGATCCACCCTTGCCGGAAAAATCGACCGCCCCCGAGGCGCTGAAATGACCGTAAACGTCGGCGGTATCGAAATGGGTGATGCCGAGATCGAAGGCCTTGTCGATGACCTTTCGGCTGACTTCTTCGTCGATGCGGCCGCCGAAATTGTTGCAGCCGAGTCCGACCACCGAGAGGCGCAGGCCGGACTTGCCGAGATTGCGGATTTCCAAGGCTTATGAACTCCAAGAAGGGATTGCGAAGCTATGTGTTTGTTGCTTCCGTCGTCAACCAGCTAACCAAAAGATGCCATCGGGGAAAAGGCAGCGTCATTCAGGCGGGGACGCCTGCTCCGCCTCGGATAGATCTTCGTCGGACGGTGTGCACGCGTCGACAAGCGCCAACCGGGCGGCATTCTGTTCCGTGCTCAAGCGACCTGTGGCCGCCGCTTCAAGAAAGCCCGCGTCATCCATGCCGGTCAGCACGCAATAGCAAAACGATTCGCATATGGGCGTGGCATGGCCAGTCGTCCGGCACTGTGGGACGCACGTTCGCATAAGCGCGTCGACCGAATAACTCGGATTCGGAAGTACGAACGCCGCCGCCGTCCACACCAGCCCGATCAGGATCGGCTGGTGGAGGAGATAGATGAGGAGGCTCCACCGCCCGGCAAATATCGCCGCGCGCCCGGGTAATTGCGACGGCGCCCACATGGCCAAGGCGCTATCGCTGGCATTGCGGACGAAGAGGCGGCCGATGACGATACCGAACAGCGTCAAAGCGAACCATGGAAAGACGGGCACGTAGTCGACCGAGGTCGGCAGTCGCGGCGACAAGCCGAGCCACAAAAGCGCCGGATCGGCAAAGATCTCGGCAGCGAAGAAGAATGGCAGGGCAAACACCGTGAGCCCGGCGACCAGAACGACAGGGATCGGCAACCATAGGAACGGCAGCGCCGCAACGCTGGCGAAAGCGATCAGGTGCAATATGCCGAAGAAGACATAGGCCTGGGGAAAGACGTACCAGGTGCCGATTGTCACCAGGAGGGCGGCGCCGACGATCATCGCGAGCCGGCGTAGGTAGGGTCGCAGGTGGAATCCCTGCCGGGAGGCAAGGACGAGGCTGACCCCGACCAGGGTGACGAACGTGCCGGCGATGGTCCGTGCAAAGGCTTTCCAGCCCGGATCGGCGGCCACATCGACCGAGACAAATCCGAAATAGCTCAAATCCCACGAAAAATGGTAGACGACCATGGCCGCGATGGCGATGCCGCGGAGGGCGTCGACCGCGGCAATTCGCCGTGCCCGGCTCTCGCCTGTAGCTATTGTCAAGGTCAACGGTATCCTCCTTGCTCCGGGCCGGGCATCTTGTCCGCCGCTAAGCCGGGTTGCAAACGGCGATGATCGGCCGGATCGCGCGGGTGGACACCGTCGAAGAAGGTCTGTATTGGGGCGTCTGGAATTGCCGTCGGCCAGTCGCCGCCGCGAGGCGGGCGATCCGTCCGCCGCTGATTGCAAAAACGGGAAGCCCAGCGCAAAATCCTGCCCTCGGTGGCCGGCAGGCGCGGGAGGAGTCGGTTGGCGAGGCCGAAACGGACGGCGGCCTTACCGGTGGTTTGATCTATCACAGAACAGGGGCATCATGTCTTCGACGTTCGATATTGTGGCCGAAGTCATTTCAGAAACAAGCGAAATCCCGCGTGACCAGATTACGCCGGAGGTGCACGCCATCGACGATCTGGGCATCGACAGCCTCGACTTCCTCGATATCGTTTTCGCGCTCGACAAGAAGTTTGGCATCAAGATCCCGCTCGAGGCGTGGACCGAGGATGTCAACCAGGGTCGCGCCAAGGTCGAGGACTACTTCGTTCTCAGGAATCTGTGCGCCCGCATCGATGAGCTGGTCGCCGCCAAAAACGCGTGAACTCGGCCGATGCGGCTCGAATATTTCGAAATGATCGATAGCGTCGAGGAACTCGACGTCGAACGAGGCCGCATCAGAACCATTGCCCGGGTACCCGAGAAGAGTCCGGTCTTCGAAGGCCATTTTCCGTCTCATCCGCTGCTTCCCGGCGTTATGCTGCTTGAGACCATGAACCACGCCTCGGGATATCTCCTGATGGCAATCAACCGTCTGACCCGGTTGCCGCTGTTTACCGGGGTCAAAAAGGGCAAGTTTCGCAAGTATGTCACGCCCGGCATGGTGCTCGAGGTCAGCGCCGATCTGGTACACGACGGGTCCGGCTTCGGCGTCACCAGCGCCAAGGTCGAGATCGACGGTCAAAGGATCGCCGACGCCGAAATCACTATGTCGCTGATCCCCTTTCCCACAGAGGAACTTGCCGCCGAAATCCGGCGGCGGGCGCAACATATCGGCGTGACGTTGCCCATAGGCGTGTGAACCGGATCGTTCAATGGCACGCGAGGTCTGGATTACCGGCATCGGGCTTACTTCAAGCCTCGGCGAGGGTCTCGATGCCCACTGGCGCGCGATGGCGGAAGTCGACCAGCCGCAGCCGGTCATCGACCGCGTCCGCGCCGCGCCGTTCGCCTTCCATCCGATGGTCCCGCTCGACCTCGACCAGCAGATTCCCAGAAAAGCCGACCAACGCCAGATGGAGTTCTGGCAGCGTCTCGGCACCTACACCGCCGGATTGGCGCTCGCCGATGCCGGATTGGTCGGCGACAACGAGCAGCTCAGCCAGACGCATATGGTCGTCGCCGCAGGCGCCGGCGAGCGCGACGCCGACGCCGACGAGGGGATCCTGACAGGGATCTCCTCGGCGGCTAACCCGGAGAATTTTCTTAATGAGCGGCTGAGCAGCGACCTCAGACCGACCTTGTTCCTCGCCCAGCTTCCAAACTTGCTCGCCGGCAACATCTCGATCGTCCACAAAGTCACCGGCTCGTCGCGGACTTTTCTCGGCGAGGAAATTTCCGGCGTCAGCGCCGTCGAGATTGTCTTTCGACGCATCCGCGCCGGACAGGGGGACATCTTTCTGGTCGGTGGCGCCTCGGTCGCCGGACGCAAGGACATGATGTTACAGCGGGCGATCGGAGGCACGCTATGGGCCGGCGAGCCGGTATCCGTCTGGGCGCGTCCCGAAAGGGGCGGCGGAACGGTGCTCGGCTCGCTCGGCGCTTTCCTGGTAATCGAATCACGCGACCACGCCGAGGCGCGCGGCCGCAAACCCTATGCGCGAATCGGTGCGGTGCTGTCGCAACAGACCCGCCGGCGGCCAGGGGAGGCCGCGGCAGCGGCGCAGCGTCAGTTCGACGAAATCGCAGAGGTCGGCGGCGGCGGCCCTCCTCCCGTGTTGTCCGGCGCCACCGGTATGGCCCAGGCAACAGCAGAGGAGCAAGGTCTCCTTGCCGCATTGATCGACCAGGGTCGCATCTCTACCGTCAGGGGTAGCGCCAACATACTCGGCAGCGGTATCGAGGCGACGTTTCCGGCGCTGATGGGGCTTGGGGCGCTCGCGCTTTCGCGCAGGGGGTTCTTCCGGCCGGTTGACGAAACCGGCTTCGAACAGCCCCAGTCGGAGACACCCGACCGTATCGTGGCCACGACTTGGGGGATCTGGCGCGGCGAAGGCATGGGCGTGGTCGAGGCAGTCGATTAACGGCACGAAGGAGGAAGGGTCATGAGCCAATCCTTGCAGGATCACCGCGGTCGTCCGGTGGTGGCGGTCACCGGAATCGGGGTCGTCACGTCGCTCGGCGAAGGTCTCGACGACAACTGGGACGCGCTGACTGCCGGGAAATCCGGCATCCACCGCATCAATCGCTTTCCGATTGAGCATCTCAGGACGACGATCGCCGGCACCATCGACTTCATCCCCTACGCCCCCAAGACAGCTCCGGCGCTGACGCTGGCGACCGGCGAGACGGCGACGGAGGAGGCCATCGCCATGGCCGGGATCGGCTGTCCCGGCGATTTTCCGGGACAGCTCTTCACCGCGATCCCGCCGGTCGAAATGGAGTGGCCGCGGCGGCGCGCGCTGTTCGATGCCGCCAATCCGGAGATCGCCGATACCTACGGCCGAATGATCGACATCGCTTGCCGCACCAACGACGATTACGAATACCGCTCGACACTTTACGGCTTCGTCGCCGAGTGCCTGGCCGAACGGTTCGGCACCAAGGGAGCCCCGATCTCGCTGACCACTGCTTGCGCTTCTGGCGCCACCGCCATCCAACTCGGCGTCGAGGCCATTCGGCGCGGCGACAGCGACGCGGCGTTGTGCGTCGGCACCGATTGCTCGGTGACCGCCGAAGCGGTCATCCGCTTCTCGCTGCTTTCGGCGCTCTCCGGCGCAAACGACGTTCCCGAGCAAGCATCCAAACCGTTCTCGAAGGATCGCGACGGTTTTGTTATTGCCGAAGGTGCAGCAGCGCTGGTGCTGGAAAGCTACGACGCTGCGCGCGCCCGAGGCGCCAAGATCCTCGCCACAATCCGCGGCATCGCCGAGAAGGCCGACGATTTCCACCGGACACGGTCGAAACCCGACGGTTCCGCGGTGATCGGCGCCATCCGCAACACCATCGAAGACGCCGGCATTGAGCCGGATCAGATCGACTACATCAACGCCCATGGCACCGGCACGCCGGAGAACGACAAGATGGAGGCGATGTCGCTCGAAGCCGTTCTTGGCGAGAGGGTGAAGCAGACACCGATCAGCTCGAACAAGTCGATGATAGGCCACACACTGACGGCAGCTGGCGCGATCGAGGCGGCGTTTTCCATTCAGACTATCCAGACCGGACGGATACCGCCGACGATCAACTATCGGATGCCCGATCCCACCATCGAGCTCGATGTCGTCCCAAATGAGCCCCGCGACGAAAACGTCTCGATCGTCTTGTCCAATTCCTTTGGCTTCGGCGGTCAGAACGCCTGCCTGGTGATCTCGGCGGAGCCGGCTTGACTATGGTCGCGGCCACATCCCAGAAAGGCCGCTGATGCGTGCCTTGCAGTTGCGTGGCGACCGCGATCTGGCGGTCGTCGAATTGGACAATCCGCCACCGCCCAGTCGCGACGAGGTCCAGGTCAGGATCGGCGCGGTGGCGCTTAACCACATCGACGTTTGGGGCTGGCGCGGCATGGCTTTCGCCAGGCGCAAGCTACCGATCGTGGTCGGCGTCGAGGCCGCCGGTACGGTCAATGCGGTCGGCGATAACGTCAGCGAGCTTGCCGTTGGCGACATCGTCGCGCTTTACGGCGCCGAAACCTGCGGGACCTGCTCGGCCTGCCTGGCCGGCCGCGACAATCTCTGCGAAAACGTACGCGGCATTCGCGGCTTTCACATCGACGGTCTCGCCCGCGAGGTGGTCAACGTCCCCGCGCGCCTGGCGATCAAGGCGCCGGAGGGGGTCCCCATGACCTCCGCCGCCTGCGCCCCGGTTACCTACGGCACACCGGAGCACATGCTGTTCGACAATGCCAAGCTCGCCGCCGGACAAACCATACTGATCCAGGCCGGCGGCAGCGGCATCGGCACGGCCGCCATCCAGCTGTCGAAAGCGGTCGGGGCAACGGTCATCACGACGGTCGGCAGCGCCGACAAGGTCGACAAGGCGAAGGCGCTCGGCGCCGATCACGTCATCAACTACCGCGAGGAGCGCTTCGAGGGCGTTGTCCGCAAGCTTACCCGGAAACGCGGGGTCGACGTCGTCTTCGAGCATGTCGGGCCCGACACTTTCCAGCCGAGCATGTTTTGCCTGAAGCGGGGCGGCGTTCTGGTCACCTGTGGCTCGACCACCGGTGTCTCGTCGGAGATCAATCTATTCCAGCTCTACCAACAGCAGTTGCGCCTGATCGGCAGCTTCGGCTGCACGATCCGGAATCTGCGCCGATCTCTCGAAAAAATGGCCGAAGGCATCGCCCGGCCCGTCATCGATTCGACGGTCACGCTCGACGACATCGGTAGCGCTCTCCACCGGATCGAATCGCGACAGGTCTTCGGCAAGTTCATCGTAACGTTGTGAACGTGCCTGAATACCGAAAGTCCCCACGGCCCCTGCCCAAAGACCGGCCAAAGCGACGGCCGCGTACATTCCGTCGCCGGCTTCTTGAATCGAGAGCCGTTACCTGGATCTCCGCCTGGTACGTTCGTTTCGCGATCGGATTTGCCCGTTTGCTCGGTCGGCGCCGCGCGACGGCGCTTGCCGCCTGGTTTACTTGCCTGATCGCGCCGCTCATCCGGGAGAACCGCCTAGCCGCCGCCAATCTCGCCGCCGCTTTCCCGGAGAAGTCCGTGGAGGAGCGCCGTCGTATCCTGCGAGGCGTTTGGGACAACGTGGCGCGCACTGCCATCGAATACGCCTTCCTTGACGAAATCCTCGGCGAGTTCCGCCTCCACCGGTTGGACAAAGGACCATTTACCGCGACCGGGATCGAAGATTTCCTGAGAATCCGCGAGGACGGCAAACCGGCATTGATCTTCTCCGCCCATCTCGCCAACTGGGAACTGCCCGCAACCCTCGCCGAGCGATTCCGGCTGAACCTCACGATCATGTACCGGGCGCCGAGAAACGCGATAATCGCCGCCGATCTGATGAAGGTGCGCAACGAGATGATGGGAGAGCTGATTCCAACCCGTTTCAGCTCGGCCTTCGAGATCGCCGAGATCGTTGCCAACGGCGGCCATGTCGGCCTCCTGGTCGACCAGCGCCGAACCGGCAGCCCGCTATTGCCGTTTTTCGGCCGACCGGCGCTGACCAGCACCTTCTTTGCCACGCTCGCCCGCCAGTACGACTGCCCGGTCCACGGGGTCAGGGCGATCCGGCTTCCCGGCGATCGCTTTCACGTCAAATTGACTCCGCCGATCGACCTGCCGCGCGACGACGAAGGTTTGATCGACGTGATCGCGGCAACCCAGAAAATCAACGGCATCGTCGAGGGCTGGATCCGCGAGCATCCCGAGCAGTGGCTGTGGCTGCACGACCGCTGGCGGATGACGTATTTTACCCAGCGATAGAGCTTCTCACAGTTCATTCGACACAAACCGACCTTGCGCCCAGATGCGTTCACCAATGGCACGATATATAAGCTCGCTGGGACATCGGGCGGTGGCGCGTCCGATCTTCGCCGGTATAGGCTATTTCAACCGCCGACGGTGGCGCTCGATGACATCGGCTCCAGACTCCGCCGAAGCCGGCGGCAACGCCTTTTCGGCAAGCTCATTGTGACGTTGTGAACGCGCCGCCTTCCCACAAATCGAGACGATGGGGACGGAAAAGCCGGACGTCGGTAGCGCCGCGTAGAATGGCGCTTCTTCTTCGCCGACTGACGAAATCGAAAGCCTTCGCCTGGTTCGTCGGATGGTATGTGCGCGTCCTGATCTTTTGGGTCCGGCTGATCGGCCGTCGGCGGGCGTCGGCATTTGCCGCCTGGTTCACCTGTCTGCTCGCGCCGCTCATCCGCGAGAACCGACTGGGCGTCGCCAACCTTGCCGCAGCCTTCCCGGAAAAATCGGAGGAGGAACGCGACCGCATCTTGCGCGGGGTGTGGGACAACCTGGCCCGCACCGCTGTCGAGTATGCCTTCCTCGACGAAATTCTCGCCGATTTGCGCGTTCACCGGCTGGACGCGGGGCCACTGACGGCGACCGGGCTCGAGAGTTTCCTCAGCATCCGCGAGGACGGCAAGCCGGCGCTGGTGTTCTCAGCCCACCTTGCCAACTGGGAACTGCCGGCGACGATCGCCAAACGGTTCTGGTTGAACTTGAAGATCATGTTCAACGTGCCGAAGAACTCGATTATTGCCGAGGACCTGATAAAGGCCCGCGGCGAAATGATGGGCGAGTTGGTTCCGACACGATTCGGCTCGGCCTTCGAAATCGCCGAAACCGTCGCCGGCGGCGGCCACGTCGGCCTCCTGGTCGACCAGCGCCGGCCGGGAAGCCCGCCGCTGCAGTTCTTCGGGCGCCCGGCGTTGACCAGCACCTTCCTTGCCACGCTCGCCCGCCAGTACGACTGTCCGGTCTACGGGGTCAGGGCGATACGGCTTCCTGGCGATCGCTTTCACGTCGAGCTAACCCCGCCGATCGACCTGCCGCGCGGCGCCGACGGACTTATCAACGTGATGGCGGCGACCCAGAAGATCAACGACATTATCGAGAGCTGGGTCCGCGAGCATCCGGAACAGTGGCTGTGGCTGCACGACCGCTGGCGACTGACCTACTATGTCCGGCGGTAGAGCCTTTCCCGAACATGCGCTTCATGGCAGGGTCCGCCGATGTCGAACGGTCTGTTGCATATGGTGCCGCCTGCCGACGGGCGGCAGTCGGAGACGGCGCTGGCGATCCAGCGCGGCGTCGGCCGACTGATCCGTCAGCAACGCTTCGCGATGGTCACCGAACTGCCGCTTGCAACCAGCCGGCGCGCCGACGTGGTGGCGCTCGGACCGGCGGGAGAAATCTGGATCGTGGAGATCAAATCGTCGGTAGAGGATTTCCGGGTCGACTTGAAATGGCCGGAATACCGACTGTCCTGCGACCGTTTCCTGTTTGCCACCCATGCTGGAGTGCCGCTCGACATTTTTCCCCAAGACGCCGGACTCATCCTCGCCGACGGCTACGGGGCCGAGATTGTCCGCCCGGGGCCCGAGCACCGGCTCGCCGGGGCGACGCGCAAGGCCATGCTCCTGCGCTTCGGCCAGGCGGCTGCCAACCGCCTGCATGGGCTGGTCGATCCGTCGACGCACGAGTCCTGGTAGGCCGGACGCCGGCTTGTTACCGCAATGCCACTTGGTGACCACCGGACAAAGCCCGGCGGAATGCCGGCTTACCGCGGAGCGCGCTTGGCAAGGATGCGCTGCAGGGTACGGCGGTGCATGTTGAGCCGCCGGGCCGTCTCCGAGACGTTGCGGTCACACAATTCGTAGACCCGCTGGATATGCTCCCAGCGGACCCGGTCGGCCGACATCGGGTTCTCCGGCGGCGGCGGCTTGTCGCTCGGTTCGCGGGTGAGCGCGGCAAAGACGTCGTCGGCATCGGCCGGCTTGGCCAGGTAATCGACGGCACCAAGCTTCACCGCCGTCACCGCCGTGGCGATGTTGCCGTATCCGGTGAGCACGACCATGCGCGAATCCGGCCGCTTGCGGCGGATGAGCTCGATCACGTCAAGGCCGTTGCCGTCCTCAAGTCGCATATCGACCACCGCATAGGCGGGTGGGCTGGATTCGGCCATTTTCAGGCCCTCGGCAACCGTATCGGCAGTGTTTACGTTGAAGCCGCGCGATTCCATGGCGCGGGCAAGCCTTTGCAGGAAGGGTTTGTCGTCGTCAACAAGAAGTAGGGTCATATCTCGGGATTCGCCTGATTGCTCGCTTTCGGTCATCAAAAGCAGTCTCCGATCCTCCCAGATTTACGGAAATGCAAATTTCGAAGGGGTTATAGGGATTTGACAGGCTCACGCCAAGTCGTCTCGGCGAGAGCGGCCCCGGGCTCGGGGTTAGCAGAGGGGGCGACGCCGACGTCCATGACCGGGCGCGGCCACACCACCCGCACGACCGCACCGGTTACCGGAGCGCTGCGATTGGCGAAATGGAGGCGGGCGCCGGTCCGCTCGAGCAGGGTTTTGGCAATGAAGAAGCCGAGACCGAGGCCGCCGGCCTCGACGTCGTCGCCGGCGGATGGTCCGCGCGAGGTGACGTAAGGCTCGCCGATTCGGTCGATGATGCCCGCGGCAAAACCTGGCCCATCGTCGCCGATCGTGACGGCGACTTCGGTGTCGGTCCACTCGCTGGTGATATCGACCCGCGACCGCGCGAAGTCGACTGCGTTCTCGACGAGATTGGCGAGGCCGTAGACAATTGCCGGATTGCGCAAGCCCACTGGCTGCGGACCTGCGCCCTGCGGCGGCGCGATGGCGATGGTAACGCCGAACACCCGATATGGCGCGACCACCTCCTCGAGCAGGTGGGAAAGCGGCAACCTGGCGAGCATTTGGTCCGGCTGACCCGACAGCGACGTCAGCTTGGCAAGGATGTCACGGCAGCGCTCCGATTGGCTCCTCAGCAAGGCGACGTCGTCGGCATGGGCGCTGTCCGCCGGAAGTTCGCGCTCGAGCTCTTTGGCAACGAGGGCGATCGTCGCCAGAGGCGTGCCGAGCTCGTGGGCGGCCGCTGCGGCAAGCCCGTCGAGCGCCGAAAGATGCTGCTCGCGGGCGAGCACCAGTTCGGTGGCATTGAGGGCGGTCGCCAGACGGCGCGCCTCCTTGGCGACGCGGTAGGTGTAGACGCCGATGAAGATGCAGGCCGAAACCAGCGCCACCCAGACGCCCGAGACATAGACCAGCGGCAACGGCAGGCTCTCGCCGGGATACCAAGGCAAAGGTTGATGGCGAACAGCAAGCAGGCTGGCCAGGGCGATCACCAGGAAACCGAGCAAGATGGTCGGGCGCGAGCCGAGTGCGGTCGCCGAGACTATGACCGGAACCAGCAGCAGGAGCGCAAACGGATTCTCCAGCCCGCCGGTCAGGTAGAGCAGCCCCGCAAGTTGTAGGGCATCGTATCCGAGAAGTGCCAGTGCCGGCCGGTTGCCGAAGCGCCGGCTGGCCGGGAAACGCAGCCGGAGCACGACGTTGAGCAGTGCCGACAGGACGATCAGCGTAAAGCATTGGCCGATCGGTAGTGGAAAACGCAGGCCGTTATAGACAAACAGGACCGCGACGGTCTGTCCGGCAACGGCAAGCCAACGCAGCCTGACGAGGGTCTCGAGGCGAAGGCTGCGGGACGCAAAGTCGGCGGCCGCAGCCGGCGTTCGGTCTGGCATCTTCATCTTCTGGTCAATCCCGGGCGCTGATCCTATAACAGGATTGCCCGATTTGCGCTGCCTTGCAGCGCGGTTTCCGCTCTCCCAGGCACATTCATGACCCCTGTCGCCGAAACGCCAGCGATTTCCGTCGAGAACCTGACCAAAGTCTATGGGAAGGTGACGGCGGTCGCCGGCATCTCCTTCTCGGTGGCACGCGGATCGATCACAGGGCTATTGGGCGGCAACGGCGCCGGCAAGACAACCACGATCGGCATGATCCTCGGCCTGGTCCTGCCGACTGCCGGCAAAATCGCTGTCCTCGGCCAGGATATCGCGCACCACCGCCATCGCATTCTGCACAGGATGAATTTCGAGAGTCCCTACGTCGCCCTGCCCAATCGGCTGACCGTCCGCCAGAACCTGCGCGTCTTCGCGCGACTCTACGGCGTACCCAATGTCGAGGCGCGCATTGTCGAGCTAGCCGACGAACTCGACCTTCGGCCCTTTCTCGACCGTCAGACCGGAGATCTGTCGGCAGGACAGAAAACACGCGTCTTGCTGGCGAAGGCGCTGGTCAATGCACCGGAGGTCCTGCTGCTCG
>Ga0075327_1000352_pt1 | contig 12703 bp, 8 predicted proteins | sample MayberrySE_Catta_2_FD_120056 | JGI IMG/M metagenome (GOLD analysis project Ga0075327, IMG submission 120056) | Natural and restored wetland microbial communities from the San Francisco Bay, California, USA, that impact long-term carbon... | ecosystem: Environmental > Terrestrial > Soil > Wetlands...
CGCCGTGCGCGCGCCGCTCGCCGCCGCGTTCGGTGCGGCGAGCGCGGCCAGCGCCTTCGTGCTCTACCTCGAGGGCGTGGCCGCGTGGCCGGGCGTGCCCTTCGTGCTGCTCGCGCTCTCGGTGTGGCACTTCGCGGAGAACGACCGCGCACTGGCGCGCGCGCTCGCGAGCGGCGGGGCCCTCGGCGCGCTCCCGCGCGGAGCCCGGGCGCACGCGGCGCCGGCCGCCGTGACGGTCGCCGTGATCGCGGCCGCGCTCGCCGCCTCCCCGGACGCGGGCCTGCTCGGCGACGTCTTCTCCGCGGCCACGCTCTTCCACCTCGTCGGCTGGCTCGCGTTCCTGCTCGCCCGCGGCGCGAGCCGCGCGCGCCTGCTGGCGCTGCACGCGCCGCCGCTCGCGCTCTGTGCCTGGCTCGAGGCCGCGCCGGCAGCGCCGGCCGTGCTCCGCGAGTGGGCGTTCTCGCCCGCGCTCTACCTGTTCTGGGCGTCGCTGCACGTGCTCCACACCGGGCTCGCGCGCCGCGCCGCGGCCGCTTGAGCGCCGATGCGCTCTACGCCGCCGCGCTCTGCGCGGCGTTCTGGACGGCGGTGCTCGGCGCGCGCGGGCGCCTCCGCACGGGCGGCGAGGCGGCTCGCTTCATCGCGGGGCTCGCGCTCGGGGCGCTCCTCGCGCGCGAGTGGAGCCTGCTGCTCGTGCCGGCCGGCCTGCTCGCGGCCGCGCCCGTGCGCGTCCCCGCGCGCGCGGGCTTCCTCGCGACGGCCCTGCCCGCGCTCCCGCTCGCCTGCGCCGTCGCGAAGCTCGGCTGCCTCGCGGCGGGCTGCTGCGCCGCGGCCGGCGCCGAGGCGCTCGGCTTCGCGGCCGCGCACGCCGGGGCGCGGCTCGCCGGCGAACGGCGCGCGGCCGCGCTCGCGCTCGCCGGCCTCGGCGCCGTGCGCCTCGCCGCGCTCCCGCTCCGGCCCGAGGCGCGCGGCTCGGCGTGGCTCGCGGTCGGATGGCTCGCGCTCGCCGCGCTACGTTGCCGGCCCGATGCCCACTCCCTGGCAGCGCGATCTCGAGGCCGACGGTGCGAAGTTCGCGGCGTGGCTCCGCCGCCAGCTGCCCGCGGCGGATGACTTCACGCTCTCCCCGCTCGCCGCTCCGACGAGCTCGGGCTTCTCGAACGAGACGCTGCTCTGCGAGGCCGCGTGGAGCGAGTCGGGAGCCGAGCGGCGCGAGTCGCTCGTCGTCCGCATCCAGCCGACCGGCTATCAGGTCTTCCCCGAGTACGACATGGGGCTCCAGTTCCGCACCATGCAGCGGCTCGCGCAGACGGACGTCCCGGTCCCGCGCGTGCTCTGGCTCGAGACGAGCGACACCTCGGTCTTCGGCGCGCCCTTCTACGTGATGGCGAAGGTCGAGGGCCGCGTGCCGACCGATCAGCCGCCGTACCACGTGGGCGGCTGGATGACGGAGATCTCACCGGCGGAGCGCCGCGCGATCTTCCTCGCCGGCTTCGAGATGATGGCGCGGATCCACCGGCTCGACCTCGACGCGGCGGGCTTCGGCTTCCTGCGCCGGCCCGAGCTCGGCGCGAACGGGCTCGCCCAGGAGCTGGCCTACTACGAGCGCTATCTGGCGTGGGCGAGCGCGGGGCGCGAACAGCCCGTCGCCGAGGCCGCGTACGACTGGCTCACGAAGCACGCGCCGAGCGGCGAGCCCGAGGGGCTCGTGTGGGGCGACGCGCGCATCGGCAACGTCATCTTCGCGGGCACGAAGCCGGTCGCGGTGCTCGACTGGGAGATGGTGACCTGCGGCAGCCCCGAGAAGGACCTGGGCTGGGCGGTGTTCCTCGACCGCCACCACAGCGAGGGGCTCGAGGCGAAGCGGCTCGAGGGCTTCCCGAGCTACGACGAGTGCATGGCGCACTACGAGAGCCTGACCGGCCACCGCGTCGCGCACCTGCACTACTACCAGGTGTTCGCCGGCTTCCGCTTCTCGGTGGTGATGATGCGGATCGCGCAGCAGCTCCTCCACTACGGGATGATGTCGAAGGAGCAGAGCCGCGCGATGGAGATCGACAACACCGTCACGCGTCTCACGGCCAGGCTGCTCGAGCTGCCGCCGCCGTCCGAGTTCGTGGCGAAGGCCCTCGCGTAGCTCAGGCCGCTCCCGCGCGCGGACGGCTCAGCACGCGCCGCAGCTCCTCCATCCCGATCGGCTTCACGACGTGGGTGTGGAAGCCGGCCTCGCTCGCACGCTGCTTGTCCTGCGCGAGCCCGTAGCCGGTGAGGGCGACGAGGAAGGTGTTCGCCACGGTGTCGAGCTCCCGGAGCTTGCGGGCGAGCTCGTAGCCGTCCATGCCAGGCAGCCCGATGTCGATGAGCGCGACGTCCGGCGGCTCGGCCTTCACCGCGTCGAGCGCGGCGGGCGCATCGTGGACCATGCGAACCTGGTGGCCGAGCACCTGGAGGAGCATGGCCAGCGATTCCGCCGCATCCGGATTGTCCTCGACCACCAGCACGTGCACCTTGTCGCTCCCCCCTGCCGCGGCTCCGCGCGGCCGCTCCGTCGGCTCCGCCGCGCGGCGCGCCGCCGCGGGCAGTCGGATCTCCACCTCGGTGCCCTTGCCGAGGCCCTCGCTGCGCGCCAGCACGCGCCCGCCGTGCAGCTCGACCAGCCGTTTCGTCACGGTGAGGCCGATGCCGAGCCCGCCGGGGCTGCGGTCGAGCCCCATCCGGCCCTGCGCGAACAGGTCGAACACCTGCGACAGCAGCTCGGGCTCGATGCCGATGCCGGTGTCGCGCACCGCCAGCAGCACCTCGGCGCCGTCGCGCCGCGCGGTCACCGAGATGCGCCCGCTGGGATCCGTGTACTTCACTGCATTGAGCAGCACGTTCGTCAGGATCTGCTCGAGCCGATCCGGGTCGCCCTCGACCTCGAGGCCGTCCTCGAGCCGGACCTCGAGCTGGTGATTGCGTCGTTCGGCGGCGAGGCGGGTGATCTCGACGACGCGCTCCACGATCTGCGCGAGCGGGAGCGTCTGCCGCCGCAGCTCCACGCGGCCGCGCTGGATGCGCGCGACGTCGAACAGGTCGTCGATGAGCCGGGCGAGCTGCTGGACCTGCCGGATCGCGATGTCGAGCGCGCGGGGGCGTCCGACCTCGCCGGTGCGCGCCACCTCGACCGCATTGCGGAGTGCGAAGAGCGGATTGCGGAGCTCGTGGGCGAGCATCGCGAGGAACTCGTCCTTCGCGCGGCTCGCCGCCTCGGCGACCTCGCGTGCCTCGCGTTCGGCACGGTTGCGCTGGTGGATCGCGTCTTCCGCCCGCTTGCGTTCCGTGATGTCGGTCAGCGTGACGACCCTGCCGATCGCGCCATCCGGCCCGCGCAGCGGACGCGCGCTCATCAGCACCGTGACGGGCTCCGTCTCGCCGCAGTGGAGCGTCACCTCCTGGCCGCGAACCGAGGTCGCCGGGAGCGGCACGCCGAAGACGCTCTCGAAGCCGCGCTGCAGCGCGCCCTCCGGGCAGAGACGCTTCGCGGACTCGCTGGCGCGCACGATGGTGCCGTCGGCGTCGCACACGAGGACGGCGTCGGCCGCCTGCTCGAGGATCGAGCGCGAGAGCTCCTCGCTCGCGACGAGCGCGTCGTGGCGCTTCTGCGCGCGGAGGTCGGTGACCACGAGCGCGAGGCCGGGCCCCTCGTCACTGCCGAGGCGGCTCAATGCGAGGTACACCGGCACGCTGCGTCCGGCGCTGCTCCGGAGCCGCGTCTCCAGGTGCGAACCCGAGGGGCCGAGGTTGGCGAGCCAGGTCGCGAACAGGTGCGGCTCCTCCAGCCACGCATCGAACGAGCCGCCGATCACCTGCTCGAGCGGGGCCTCGAGCAGCTCGGCGAGATAGCGGTTCGCGTAGAACACGGTGCCGTCGTCCGTGAGCGTGGCGGCCCCCTCGTGCACGCCTTCGATGAGCTTGCGGTACGACGTATCCGCCGTCCGGAGCGCGTAGACCTTCTCGCCTTCCGGGGTCGAGACGACGATCGCGTCGACGGAGCCGTCGCGGATCGCCTCGAGCGTCTGCTCCGCTTCGGCGAGGCGGGCGCGCAGGCGCGAGGAGGCGGTCTCCCGGCGGCGGCTCGGGCGCTTGCGTTGCGGCATCTAGGCCTCCTTCACGGCGATGCCGAGCCCCCGGAGCACCCGCGCGTGGTCCGACAGGTCGCCCACCAGGCGCCGTTCGGGCGCGGGGAGCGTCTTCAGCAGCGTGGGAGAAGCCACCAGCTGCGCGGCGCGCGCGAGGTCGGGCTGCTGGTAGATGTCGACGACTTCGAGCAGGAACAGCTCCGCACCGCGCTGCTCGCAGAGCTCCCGGATGTTCGCGATGGCGCGCGCCGAGCGGGACGAGGCGCCGGCCACGAAGAGCCGCAGCAGGTAGCCCTTCCGCGCCGCGCGCGCGTTGCCGCGCTTCGCCCGGGGGCCCGCGTCCCGGTCCCGGCTCGCGCGCGGCTTCCGTCGTCGTTTCTCGCTCACGACCGTGGCCTCAGGTCCAGTCCGACGAGCACGCGCTCGGTGTTGGAGAGGTCCCCGATGATCTTGCGGATCGGCTCGGGCAGCTTCCGCACCAGCGTCGGGACGGCGAGGATCTGGTCGCCGCGCGCGAGCTGCGGCTGCTCGAGCAGGTCGACCACCTCGATCTGGAAGCGGCCCTCGAGGTGCGCGCGGCAGAGCTCCTGCAGGTTGCTGAAGGCGGCGAGGCACTTCGGCGTCTGGCCGGCGACGTAGAGACGCAGGTCCCAGCGCTCCTCGGGCTCGAGCGTGCGCACCTTCGCCGGAACGCTCTTCTTTTTCGGCAGACTCATGGCCGGCCTCCCCCCTCGTTCGTCCGTCTTCGGTTCACGCGCGGGGCGGTGCCGTCGCCGTGGCGACTCTGCTCCAGCGCGGCGCGGTCCCGTGCGAGCGCCCGTTCGCGCGCCTCGCCCTGCGCGATCGCGCGCTCGAACTGGGCCTGCTCGGCCTCGAAGTCGAGGCGCAGCCGCTCGATCTCCGCGTCGAGCGCGCGGCGTTTGCGCTCGAGCAAGAGGCGCTGCGCCTCGAGCTCCTGCTCGCGCGTCACGGCGGCGGCCTTGTCGCGCGCCTCCTGGGCCACGCGGGCCGAGCCGGTGAGCGCGCCCTCCGGGCCGAGATACGGCTCCAGCAGCTCGATGCCGCGCGCCGTGATCAGGAACTCCTGGAGCTGGTTGGAGTGTGCCATGCCGCGCGACTTCAGCACGTAGAGCGCGCGATTGCGCTCGCCGCCGAGCTCGACGTCGCGCAGCAGCAGCCAGGTGTCGACGATCGACGACATGCCGACCTCGGTCTGCTCCAGGTCCTCCCCGCCTCCCGTGAGGGAGGTGAAGAGGAGGGTGACCCCCTGCGCCTTCAGGAAGTCCACGAGGCGCAGCATCATCGCTCGCGCGTCCTCGACCGGGCCGGCGTTCAAGAAGCTCGAGATGGGCTCCACGATCACGACGCGCGGCTCGAACTCCGTGATCGCGTGGTGCATCGTGGCCAGATGGCTCTCCAGACCCAACGTGGTCGGCCGGCAGGCCTGGATGCGCAGCAGCCCCTTCCGCCGCCACGGCTCGAGCGCGATCCCGACGGAGCGCATGTTGCGGACGATCTGGGCGGGCCCCTCCTCGAACGCGAAGTAGAGGCAGCGCTCGCCGCGGGCGCAGGTGGCGTCGGCGAAGTGCGAGGCGAGCGTCGACTTCCCGGTGCCGGCGGTCCCCGACACGAGGATCGTGCTGCCCCGGAAGAAGCCCGCACCGCCCAGCATGGCGTCGAGGCGGGGGATGCCGCTCGAGAGCCGCTCGTCGGAGACGGGATGCTCGAGGCCGAGCGACGTGATCGGCAGCACGGAGATGCCGCTCTCGCCGATCAGGAAGGGGTACTCGTTCGTGCCGTGCGCCGAGCCGCGGTACTTGACGACGCGGAGACGGCGGGTCGAGCGCTGGTCGACGACGCGGTGGTCGAGCAGCAGCACGCAGTCGGAGACGTACTCCTCGAGCCCCTGGCGCGTGAGCTGGCCGTCGCCCCGCTCCGCCGTGATCAGCGCCGTGAGGCCGCGGTCCTTGAGCCAGCGGAACAGGCGGCGGAGCTCGGCGCGCAGCACGGCCTCGTTCTCGAAGCCGCCGAAGAGGCTCTCCAGCGTGTCGAGCACGATGCGCTTCGCTCCGATCTCCTCGATCGCGAAGCCGAGGCGCACGAAGAGGCCCTCGAGGTCGTAGTCGCCGGTCTCCTCGATCTCGCTCGGCTCGACGCGCACGAAGTCGATCGAAAGCTTCTTGTCCCGGATCGCCTCCTCGAGGTCGAAGCCCAGCGAGCGGACGTTCGCGGTGAGCTCGTCCGCGGTCTCCTCGAAGCTCACGAAGAGGCCGGGCTCGTCGTACTCGAGCGCGCCCCGGGCGAGGAACTCCATGGCGAGGAGCGTCTTGCCGCACCCGGCGGTGCCGCACACGAGCGTGGGGCGCCCGCGGGGCAGGCCGCCACCCGTGATCTCGTCGAGACCCGCGATGCCCGTCGGTGCCTTGGGGAGGGTCTGGGAGCGATGCGCGACGCGGCTCGCCCGCGTGCGCGTCTCCGTGGTCATTCCGAGCGTCTCCTAGCTCGGCGTGCCCGCGGTCCCCCTCGATCGCGCGCTCGCGAGTACTCCTCCGCGAGTTCCGTCGCTGCCGACCCTAAGCGAGGCCGGCGGGCGCGTCAACGCCCGTTCTAGGGGCGCGGCTCACGGCAGCGCGAAGGCGATCAGCGCGTCGCCGGGAGGCGTTCCCAGCAGCCCGTGCCCGCCCGCCGCGATCACCACGTACTGCCGCCCGTCGGGGCGGAGGCGGTAGGTCATGGGCGTCGCGTGCGCCGCGGTCGGCAGGCGCGCCTTCCAGAGCTCGCGGCCCGTCTCGACGTCGAAGGCGCGCAGGAAGAAATCGGTGGTGGCGCCGATGAAGACGAGCCCGCTCGCCGTCACGAGCGGTCCGCCGAGGTTCGGCGTGCCCGTCGCGAGCCAGAGCGGCCAGGGCGCGAGGTCGCGCGTGGTGCCGAGCGGGACCTCCCAGCGCAGCTCGCCCGTCGTGAGGTCGATGGCGGCGAGCGTGCCCCAGGGCGGCGGGTTGCAGGGCGCGCCGAAGGGCGAGAGCAGCGGCGCCCGCTCGAGCGCGTACGGCGTTCCCTCCTGGGGCTCGACACCATAGTCGGGGATCCTTTCCCCATACTTCGCCCGCACTTCGTCACGCGTGAGGAGCCGGATGCGCGTCGCGATACGCTGGGAATTCGCGACGAGCAGGCGGCGCTCGGGATCCACGGCCACGCCGCCCCAGTTCATGCCCCCGACCATGCCCGGGTACTGCACCGAGCCCTCGGCCGAGGGCGGCGTGAAGATGCCGTCGGAGCGGAGCGCGGCGATCGCGTCGCGGCACCTCGCGCGATCCCAGGGCGTGAAGCCGAAGGCGTCCTCGGCGGAGAGCGTGGCCGGGTGCAGGGCGACCGGCCGCAGCGGGAAGGGCTGCGTCGGCGAGAGCGTCTCCCCGGGCACCGCGCCCGCCTGGGGCACGGGGCGCTCCTCGACCGGCCAGAGCGGCACGCCGGTCGCGCGGTCGAGCACGAACAGGTGGCCGAGCTTCGTCGCCTGCACGAGCGCCGGCACCGGGCCGCCCGGCCCCGGCCAGTCGAAGAGCGTCGGCTGCGCGGGGACGTCGTAGTCCCAGACGTCGTGATGCACCGTCTGGAAGTGCCAGCGCGGCACGCCCGTGGCGGCGTCGAGCGCGACCACGGAGCTCGAATAGTGGTCGAGTCCGTTTCTCTGGCCGCCATAGTAGTCGGGCGAACCATTGCCGGTCGGCACGAACACGAGCCCGCGCTCCGCGTCGACCGAGAGCGGCGCCCACGCGTTCGTCGTGCCGCGGGCGTAGGGACCCGCGTGCGGCTCGGACGCAGCCCGTGCCGAGCCGCGGAGCGGGTCCCACGCCCAGACGAGCGCGCCCGTGCGCGCGTCGAAGGCGCGCACCACGCCGCCGGGCGCGTCGGTGCGGCGGTTGTCGAGCACCATCGCCCCCACCACGATGCGGTCGCCGATCACCGCGGGCGGCGACGTCACGCCGTACTCGCCGGGCGCGCGCTCGCCGATGCCCGCGCCGAGGTCCACCGTGCCGCCCGCGCCGAAGCCGGCGCAGGGCCGGCCGCTCGCGGCGTCGAGCGCGATCAGGCGCGCATCCAGGGTGCCGAAGACGATCCGCCGGCGGCAGGGCGCGCCCTCGGCGGCCACGGTGTCGAGCCAGTGCGAGACGCCGCGGCAGTTCACCAGGTAGAAGCGGCTCGCGTCGACGCCGGGGTCGAAGCGCCACAGCTCGCGCCCGCGCTCCGGGTCGAGCGCGAAGACGCGGCTCCTCGGCGTGCAGGCGTAGAGCGTGCCGTCGACGAGGATCGGCGTCACCTGGAGGGAGCTCTTGCCGAGCGACGCGGTGCCGTCGAGCACGTCGCCCGAGCGGTGGATCCACGCGATCTCGAGCGCGTCGACGTTCTCCGGCCGGATCTCCACGAGGGGCGACCAACGCATGCCCCCCGCGTCGCCTCCGTAGGCGGGCCACTCGGCGGTGGGTCCCCCGCCCTGGCGCGGCCCCGCCCCGCAGGAGAGCCCGAGGCCGAGCCACAGCACGGAGAGCGCGCGGCCGAACCAGGAGAAGAAGCGCGGCAGGTGCGCGCGGCGTTCGGGCGGCAGGTACGAGAAGTTCACGCCGCGATCCGTGAACTCCCAGTACTGTGCGCGCTCCTCCGCGAGCAGCTCCTGACGCACGGCGGCGAGGCGCTCCGGCCGCTCCTGCTTCATGTCCTCGAAGATGCGGCGCGCGCTCGGCTCGTCCTCCCGGGCGAGGAAGAACGTGGCCAGCTGGACCTGAGCGCGGCGCACACCGCGCAGGCGCTCCTCCTGCTCGGCCGATTCCGGCTCGCGATCCACCTGGAGGAAGAGGTCGAGGAGCGCGGCGGCATCCGGGCGCCCGGCCTCGACGGCGCGCTCGACGAGGCGGGCGAGGTCGTACGCCACCGCCTCGAGCAGGAAGGGTTGGCCCGTGCCGTAGCCGAGCTGGCCGTAGAAGCGCATGTGATCCGCGACCTCGAGCGCGCACGCGCGCTCCCCCGTCGCGAGCGCCGCCTCGCCGAGGAGCCGGTACTGATCCAGCACGTAGTAGGCGGTGCGCAGGTCGTGCGCGTTCACGGCCGCGCGCAGGTAGCTGTTGAAGAAGCGGATCGTGAGCGCGAGCAGGGCGGGGTGTCGGCCGATCGCGTCCACACCGAGCTGCCGCGTCTCGAGCGCGATGAGATTCGCGATGTCGCGCGCGTCGCCCAGGCTCTCACCGTAGAGCGCCAGATACTGGCGCAACACCTTGGTCTCGAGCCAGAGGCGCTGGGCCCGGATCTCGCCGACCGCGACGGGCGCCATGGAAACGAAGTCCGGGTCCCGCGCGAGGTCGCCCTCGATCTCGAACCAACCGTCGGGCAGCTCCGCGCGCAGCGGCACGTACTCGCGGACCAGCGCGGCCAGCGCGCTGATCGCGGCCATCGAGATGCTGCGATCGCTGTGCTCGCGCGCGCTGCGCGCCACGTCCTCGAGCTCCTCGATCGCCTCGATTACGCGTCCCCGTGTGCCGGGCACCCGGCGCGTGCGTGCGCGGCGGACGAGCCCGAGCGCGTCGCGGCGTATGCGGGCGATCACGTTGGTGGGCGCGAGGAAGCGGAACAGGAAGCCGAAGTATGGCAGCAGGGCGAGCAGGCAGACCGTCACCAGCCCGAGGCCAATCGCGAGCCCGGCCCCCGGCATGCGCGCCTCGCCGGGCCCCGGCGCGAGATCGGGCAGACCCGCGAGCCACAGACAGAGCAGCGTGGTGACGACGTAGAGGCCCATCACCGCGAAGTTCACCGGCTCGCGCACGAAGAGCTGGGTGATGCGGCTCGTGTACCGGTTCGCAGCGAGCTCGACCACGATCGCGGCCACCGTGATCACGATCGCGAGCACGCCGGCGACGAGCTGCGCGGCGACGCCCAGGAGCTCGGAGGCGCGCTCCGCGTCGAGGTTCGCGAGCCAACCGGCCGGGGACTGCCACGCGCCGGCCGGGCTCTCCAGCCAGCCGGCGAGCGCAAGCAGCGCGAGCGCGATGCCGAGCGGGAGCGAGAGGCCGCCCAGGTCCTGGAGCAGACTCTTCCAGTGCGAGGGCGCGCGCGGCGAGGTCATGCGACTCCAGCGGCCATCGACCGCGCGGGGCGAGGCGAATACCCTCGCGGCCGCGCGTAGCCTAGGAGAGTCGGGCCCCAGATGTCGAATGCGAAGCCGCCGTTCACGGGCCCGCTCCACGAGACCGGCGCGTAGGCGCGGACGTGTATCCGGCCTGGCGGGTCGCCGTGCTCGGCGTGATGGCGCTGCTGATGCTGCTGCCGGTGACGCTTCCGGTGCCGGTGCTGCGCGAGCTCGTGGCCGAGCGCTTCGGCGTCTCCGAGCTGCTGACCTCGCTGTTCATGTCGATCAACATGGTCGGCGCCGTGCTCGCCGCGCCGCTCGCGGGCGCGCTCGCGGACCGCTTCGGCCGGCGCCCGCTCTGGATCGCGGCCGCGCTCGCGCTCGACGCGCTCTGCTTCCTCGGCCTCACGCGCGAGGTGCCGTTCCCGGTGTTCCTCGCCGTCCGCTTCGTCGAGGGCGCCGCGCACATCTTCGCGCTCTCGCTCCTGCTCGGGCTGGCCGCGGGGGCGCGCCCCGAGGCCCAGCGCGGGGTCGTGATGGGAGCGACCGGCTCGGGCCTGCTGCTCGGCGTCGCGAGTGGCGCGCCGCTCGGCGGCCGGCTCGGCGCGGCGGATCCGCTGACGCCGCTCTACGCGGGCGCGGCCGTCGTCGCCGCCGCGGCGGTCCTCGCCGCGCTCCTGCTGCGCGAGACGGAGGGCCGCGAGCGCGCGCGGCCGGGCCTCGGCGAGATCGCGCGGCTCGTCCGCGCGCACCGCGTCGTGGCGCTGCCGCTCGCGTTCTCGTTCGCCGACCGCTTCACGGTCGGCTTCTTCACGTCGACGTTCCCGCTCTTCCTGCGCAGCATCCACGAGCTGCCGCCGCCGCGGATCGGACTGCTGATCGCCGTGTTCATGCTGCCCTTCGCGGCGCTCTCCTTCCCATTCGGGCTCCTGTCGCAGCGGACCTCGCGCGCGCTCCTGCTGTGCGGCGGCAGCTTCGTCTACGGCTGCGGCGTGGCAAGCCTCGGCTTCTGGCCGACGGAGGCGCTCTTCGGCGTGATGATCGCGACCGGCGTCGCGGCGGCGGTGATGTTCGTGCCTTCCATGCTCTTCACGCTGGACGTGACGCCCGAGGCCGTCCGCACCACCTCGATGGGCGCCTTCAACGCGGCCGGCAGCCTCGGCTTCATCGTGGGCCCGGTGACCGGCGGCCTCGTGAGCCAGGGCGTCGCCGCGAGCCACGGCTGGGAGGCCGGCTACGCGGCCGCCTTTGCGGTCGCAGGCGGCTTCGAGATCCTGCTCGCGCTCGGCACGTACCGCGCGGTGCGCCGCATCGAGCGCGCCGGCGCGCGGCGGCCGCCGACCGGCCCGTGATACCCTGCCTCGAGCGCCCGAGGGAGGAGAGTCCTGGCCACACGCGCGATGGGAAGACGATAGGCACGAAGCCCGAAGTCGCGGTCGGCGCCGAGCTGCTGGCGCGTCACTACCGGCAGCTCCGCACCTCGCACGGCACGGTGCTGCTCGGCGATCCGCCGCGCCGCGGCACGGCGCCGCCACTCGACCCGCGCTGGTTCGTGACGGGCTGCCCGCTCGAGCCCGGCGCGGCGGTGGAGGCGATCCGCGCGCGCCACGGCTTCGCGACGCGGGCCGCCGCCTTTCGCGCGCTGCGGAAGGCGCGCGACGAGCTGCGCGGTGCGAAGCACCCCGACGCGAAGAGCCTCGACGACCTGCCCCGCGAGCCGCCCCGCGCCTAGGCCGCGCGGAGCTCGACGTCGAGCCGCGCCGGCACGCGGAAGAGCGAGGGCCCCCACGCGATGCGCCCGGACCCGCGCGCGAGCTCCTTCGTGCGCGAGGCGAGCGCGCCGAGCGCCTCCTGCGCCTCCATGCGCGCGAGGTGCGCGCCGAGGCAGAGGTGCGTGCCGCCGCCGAAGCCGAGGTGCTCGTTGTCGCGCCGCTCGACGTCGAGGCGGTCGGGCTCGCGGAAGCGCTCCGGGTCGCGATTCGCCGACCAGATCGAGAGCCAGACCGTGGTGTCCTTCGGGATCGTCCGGCCGTCGAACACCGCGTCGGCGTGGAGCACGCGCGTCGTCATCCCGACCGGGCTCTCGTAGCGCAGGCACTCCTCGACCGCGCTCGCGGCGAGCGCGGGGCGCGCGCGCAGCTTCGCGAGCTCGTCCGGGTGGTCGATCAGGTTCTTCGCGCCGAGCCCGATCAGGCCCACCGTCGTCTCGAAGCCGGCCACGAGCAGCCCGATCGACTGGATCAGGAGCTCTTCGGGCGAGAGCCGGTCGCCTTCCTCCTCGGCGCGGATCAGCACCGAGAGGAGGTCGTCGCCGAGCCGGCCGCGCCGCTCGGCGATCAGGCCCTGGAAGTACGTGGCGAGCTCGCCGGCCGCCGTCTCGACGCGCGTGCGCTCCTCGCCGGCGAGGAAGACGCCGCGCAGCAGGTGCGTCGAGACCGCGGTCCACTCGGTGAAGCGCGCGCGGTCCGCG
>Ga0075327_1000353_pt1 | contig 12680 bp, 11 predicted proteins | sample MayberrySE_Catta_2_FD_120056 | JGI IMG/M metagenome (GOLD analysis project Ga0075327, IMG submission 120056) | Natural and restored wetland microbial communities from the San Francisco Bay, California, USA, that impact long-term carbon... | ecosystem: Environmental > Terrestrial > Soil >...
CGGCTCACCGAGTTCATCCTCCTCGGCACGCTGGCGCTCCGGACAGGCAAGGTAGTGAAGTGGGACGCCCCGGGCATGAAGGCCACCAACGCGCCGGAGGCACAGCCGTTCATCGAGGGAAGCTACCGCAAGGGGTGGGAACTGGCGGTCTGATACGCCATCCGCCAGTTTTCACCAACACCGGTTCGGAGCCGCTGGAGCTGTCGATCGTCGCCGTGGCGCGCGGCATGGAGACCAAGGCCGCGGTCATGCGTGGCACCGCGCGGCCCTGTAGCCGCCGCTTTTGTCCGGAGGACTCATCACGATGAATCGCAGGGGAATCCTGAAGTCGATGCTTGGCGCGGTGGCGGCGGCAGGCAGCGCCGGCGTGGCGTCCGAGGCAGGGGCGCAGACGAAGCACATCCGGCTGTATGTCGAAATGGACATCGATCCCGCGCAGGAGCGGGAGATGCTCGATCTGTTCCACAGCCAGTTCGTGCCCGAGGCCGTCAAGCACGACGGGTACATGCGCGTCAAGCTGCTCAAGCGCCGCACCGTCCTCCAGGGCGCGGCGCCGGCCACCCACAACTACCGGTTCGAGCTCGAGTTCGAGAGCGAAGAGCTGCGCCAGCGCTGGATCGCGTCGCCCGGCCACCAGCGCGTGTGGCCGCCGATCGAGCGGTTCATCAAGACGAAGGGAACCTATCCCGTCGTGTTGTACGACGAAATGTAGTTCGGGCCCGACATCCGCTCTCTCCGCCGTGAAGGAAACCATGCCCGTTCGTACCTGTGTCACCGTGATCGTCCTCGCGGCCGCGATCGGCGGCTGCACCCGGGCCGACCCACCCGGGGGTGCGCCGGCCCCCGCTGCCGACACCGGCACCATCGTCCGGCTCGACCCGGCGCTCGACGCCATCGTTCCTGCGAATGCCGCTGTCGAGAAGGTGGCCAGCGGGTTCCAGTTCACGGAAGGCCCGCTGTGGCGACCGTCGGAGGGCCGGCTCTGGTTCAGCGATGTCGTCGGGAACGTGCTGCGTGCCGTCGCGCCGACCGGGCAGGTGGAGGTGCTGATCGAGCACGCCGCCGGACACTCGACTGCGCCGGCCGGGTCGTACATCGGGCCCAATGGCCTGCTGGCCGAAGACGGCGGCACCGTGCTGATGGCGCAACACTTCAACCGGCAGATCGTCCGCATCGGCGCCGACCGGCAGACGACGGTCGTCGTGGATCGGTTCGACGGCAAGCGCCTGAACAGTCCGAACGATCTTGCGTTCGGACCGAGCGGTGCGCTGTACTTCACGGATCCGCCGTTCGGGCTCGTGGGGCAGGACAGCGACCCGGCGAAGGAACTGGATTTCAACGGCGTCTACCGCTTCGCCAACGGTCAGGTGACGGCGCTCGTGCGCGATCTCGGCCGGCCGAATGGCATCGGGTTCTCGCCCGATCTCCGGACGATGTACGTGTCGAACACGGAAGCCACGCGGAAGGTCGTCATGGCCTACGACGTCGCGGCCGACGGCAGCGTCGCCAAGGGCCGCGTGTTCGCCGACGGCACTGCCGACACCGCCCCTGGCCTGCCGGATGGCCTGAAGGTGGACACGCAGGGCCACGTCTACGCGACCATGCCCGGTGGCGTATGGGTGATTGGCCCTGACGGCCGCCATCTCGGCACGATTCGCGCGCCGGAGGTCGCCGCCAACTGCGGGTGGGGCGACGACGGCCGTACCCTGTACATCACCGCCGAGACGGGCGTTTATCGCATCAGGCTGAACGCCGCCGGGTTCTGACGCGGCCATCTCGCCGAGACGTTGCGGCTATACTTCCGATGATCGGCTTCGACAACCGCGGATGCCTTCGCTTCCCGACATCATGACAAACAGAGCTCACGTCGTCACCGCCACGATCCTGCTGCTCGCCGCCGCTGCCGCGGCGCCGGCCCAGGAGAAACCCCAGGGACCTCCGCCCGGGCGGGGCCGCGGCATGGCCAGGCCCATCGTGCTCGGCCCCGACGATGTCCGGGTGTTCCCGGACGCGCCGGCGGGCTTCAACACGCGGCGCGCCGGCGTCCCGGCCGGTCGCCTCGAACCGTTCGAGTACGACTCGGCCGTCACCGGCACGCGGCGCAGGGCCTACGTCTATCTGCCGCCCGGGTACTCGAGCGACACGAAGTACCCCGTGCTCTACCTGCTGCACGGCATCGGCGGCGACGAAACGGAGTGGATCCGCTTCGCGACGCCGGACGCCCTCTTCGACAACCTGATCGGCGACAAGAAAGCCGTGCCGATGATCGTCGTGATCCCCAACGGCCGCGCGCTCGCCGACGACAGCGCGGCGGGCAACCAGTTCGCCCCGGAGAAAGTGGCCGGCTTCGCGAGGTTCGAGCAGGACCTGCTCGACCATCTGATTCCCGCGATCGAGAAGAAGTACGCGGCGCGCACCGACCGCGAGCACCGCGCCCTGGCTGGCCTCTCGATGGGCGGCGGGCAGACCCTCAACTTCGGACTCGGGCACCTCGACACCTTCGCCTGGATCGGCGCGTTCTCCTCCGCGCCGAACACCCGGCCACCCGCCGAGCTCGTGCCGGATCCGGCCGCGGCGAAGGCACGGCTGAAGCTCCTCTACCTTTCCTGCGGCAACAAGGACGGGCTCATCAACATCTCTCAGGGCGTCCACGGCTACCTCAAGGAGCACGACGTGCCGCATATCTGGAACGTCGACGACGAGGGCCACACGCCCAAGACCTGGGCCAGCAACCTCTATCACTTCGCGCAGCGGATTTTCCGCTGACGCTCGGCGTTCGCGAGACGAGACGCCGCCGCCGCGGCCGCCGGGCAACCCGCGGCGGCTCCCTTGACGTAGATGCGTGCTCAAAGGAGACAGACATGTTCCGGACCGGGTGGTGTTTCCGGAGGTATGTCGTCGCCGCCGTCATGCTGGCGGCGGCCGTCAGTGCAAAGCCGACGAGCATGGCGCAGTCGGACAAGTGGTGGCCCGGCTACGGGAACGGACCGGACAACTCCCGCTACTTCGCGTCGCGCCAGATCGACAAGGTGAACGTCAGCCAGCTCCAGGTGGCGTGGACGTATCCCTACGGCGACACCGGCAGCGTACCCATCGCCGTCCACGGCGTCCTCTATGGCCGCGGCCGGAATGGATCGCTCGTCGCCGTGGACGCGAAGACGGGCGCGGAGCGGTGGGTTCGCGAGAACATGAACGGCATGACCGGCCGCGGCCTCAATTACTGGGAGAGCGCCGACGGCCGTGATCAGAGGCTGATCTTCGCGATGAACAGCCTGCTGCAGGAAGTGGATGCCCGAACAGGCAAGTCCATCATGTCCTTCGGCGTGAATGGCGTCGTCGATCTGCGCGATGGCATCGACGGACGCGACCCTGCGACCATCGGGAACGTCCAGTCGAACACGCCCGGCGAGATCTTCGAGCAGCTGATCATCCTCGGCAGCGCGACCGGTGAAGGCTACATGTCGCCGCCTGGCGACATCCGCGCGTACGACGTGCTCACCGGCAAGCTGGTGTGGACGTTCCACACGGTGCCTCGTCCCGGCGAGTTCGGCTACGACACCTGGCCGAAGGATGCCTACGAGTACGTCGGCGGCAACAACAACTGGGGCGAGATGACGCTCGACACCCGACGGGGCATCGCCTACATCCCGCTCGGCTCGCCCACCTACGATTTCTACGGCGCCGATCGCATCGGCGCCAACCTCTTCGGCACGTCGATCGTGGCGCTCGACGCGCGCACCGGCAAACGGCTGTGGCACTTCCAGATCGTGCACCACGATCTGTGGGACCTCGACCCCAGCGCGGCGCCGCAATTGACGACCATCCGCCACCGCGGGCGCAGCCGGGACGTCGTCGTCGTCACCGCCAAGACCGGCTGGCTCTACGTTCTCGATCGTGTGACGGGTGAGCCGATCTGGCCGATCGACGAGCGGCCGGTCCCGAAGAGCGAGATGGAGGGCGAGCAGAGCTGGCCGACGCAGCCCTTCCCGACGAATCCGCCGCCCTTCGTGAAGCATACGTTCGGTGTCGAGGACATCAGTCCCTATCTGTCGCCGGAGGAGGCCGACAGCTTCAGGAAGCGGCTCCTCGCGGCCGACAACAGGGGCATCTTCACGCCGATCAGCCTGAAAGACACGGTGCACGTGCCGACGAGCAACGGCGGCGTCCTCTTCGGCGGCACCGCCGCCAGGCCCGGCACAGCGGAGCTCTACGTCGTCGCGCACGAGAACCCGGGCATCCTCCGGTTGCTTCGCCCCGGGGAGGGCCGTGGCCGTGGCGCCGCGCCGCCAGTGCCTCCCGGACAGATCGTCTATCAACAGAACTGTCAGGCGTGCCACGGACCCGACCGCCGGGGTACGGAAACGGGCGTGCCGCTGGTGCATCTGGCCGCCGATTCCGCCAACAACGTCGTGGCCGGTGCGCCGCGCTTCGATGGTGCCGCCATCCGCACGGTGCTCGCGACCGGCAAGGGTCGGATGCAATCGTTTCCGCACCTCGCCACCGCCGATGTCGACACGCTCGTCACCTTTCTGACGGCAACGGGAGGCCGAGGCGGGATGTTCGGCGGCCGGGGACGCGGTGCCGGTCCAGCAGGATCTGGCGCGCCGCCGGCGTTGATTGTCGGATCGGGATCCGCGTGGACGCGGCCAGACACGCCAGGCGGCCGCGGCCGCGGCCGCGGCGCCGCGCCGTATCCGGATGGCACGCCTGACTTCACGCGCTACACGATCAACGAGTACAACACGGTCGGCAACCGCATCAAGCCGCCGTACACGACCATCGTGAAGTACGACCTGAATGGACCGGCCATCAAGTGGCGCATCGGCTACGGCGACGATCCCGTGCTGGCCGCGCGCGGCATCACGGGCACGGGCATGCCCGGCATCGTCAACAGCCTGATCGTGACAGAATCGGGCCTCGTGTTCGGGGCCGGACTCGACAATCACATCCGCGCGTGGGACAGCGACACCGGCCGGCAGCTCTGGTCCGCGCGCTTCGGCGGCAATTTCCTGGGATCGCCGGTCATGTACGAGATGGCCGGACGGCAGTACCTGGTCGTCCCGGCGGCGAGCACCGCAGGCGGCCGCGGCGCCGGTCCCGCGTCGATGCCGGCCGACAGCCACGCCGCGCCGATGGGTTGGGTTGCCTATGCCCTTCCGGGGCGGTAGTCAGAGCCGAATCGCCGCATGAGCATCTGGTCTGATCCGCAGCAGGCCAGTCCGTGGCCCCACGAGTCACCGCGACTCGGTTGGATCGTCTTCGGTCGACCGAGCGCCTCTCACGGCGACACGCCTCTGCTGTAGTAGACTACCGCCCCCAGGCAGTTGCGCCAGCGTCGATCGTGCACCGCACCGCCGCGCAACCTGACGGGAGGTGCTCGACGTGAACCGGTTCGTGAACACCGTACCCGATCGCATGCGTCGGAGCGTGCGTGCCTGCCTGCTAGGGGCCGTCGCACTTACCCTGCCGGGGTGTTCGGCTCATCACACACCAACATCACCTGACGGGATCGCCGACGCCGCGTCGCGCTTCGCCCGAGAGTGGGACCGGGTCGCTGATGGGCAGCCAGAGTTTCGTGCACGGCTGGCTGCGCGCCCCCTGGCCTTTTTCAGGTTCGTCAATCAGGCCTGGACGCGCGAGGTGTGCGAGGCGTTCGCCTCCGAAGCCGGCCGTCTGCCGTCCGCGAGGCTTCACGGGGACGCGCACATCGAGCAGTACGCGGTGACGGATTCGGCCCGCGGACTGGACGACTTCGACGACTCGGCCCGCGGTCCCGCGGTGGTGGACATCGTGCGCTTCCTCGGCTCCCTGGAGTTGGCGGCCGGCCAGCGCGGGTGGAGTGCGTCGCTGCCCGGGGCCATCGACGCGTTCGTCGCCGGCTATCGGAGGGCGCTCGCAGACCCGTCCTACCTGCCTCCCGACCCGGCGGTGGTGAAACGGATCCGTGCTGCGCCGGAGAGGTCGGCGACTGAGTTCCTCGCGTGGACCGACTCGCTGATGGAGGCCCCCTCGGAGGGTGAGTTTCCGCACCTGGACATCTCGTGGCAGCAGGTCGAGACCCTGGCGGCGAAGATGAATCCGGAGTTCACGCCGTCGTTTCTGGTGCGGAAGAAGTTCGGCTGGATTCGCGTCGGGATCGGCAGCGCCTTGACGCCCAAGATCCTCATTCGGATCGAAGGGCCCTCGCCGGCGCCCGACGACGACCTGGTGATCGAGGCGAAGGAGGTCGGCGCATTCGCCACCGAATCCTGTGTGAGCATCCTCGGCAGCTCCGAGGCGCTTCGCGCGGTCGAAGGGCTCCAGCAGATAGGCCGCCTGCAGCAGCGCCTCCTGTTCGGCCTGCCCGGGCTCGGCGGCAAGCGCACTGACGGGCGCGGCTGGTGGGTGAAGACGTGGGATCGGACGATGCGGGAAGTCACGATAGACGACTTCCGTTCCCCGAGCGAATTGCAGGAACTCGCACACGACGTCGGCGCACAGCTGGGCAGCACGAATCTCGTCCACCCCTCGGCTGCCCTGGCGAGCGAGGAGCGGCTCGTCGAGCGCGAAGCCGTCACGCGCCTGGAGTCCCGTATCCGCCGGCTGGCCCACGACCTGACGGCAGCGCTGCTCCGGGCATGGGAACAGGGCCGGAACGCCAGGCATGCGCGACGTTCTGCTCCGCGCCCGACGTCGCCCGGTCGCCGCTACAATGTCCTCGGTGATGCCCGCGTTCGATGGCCTGCTGTGGTTCCGTCCGCTCTATCAGCCCCGCGTGTGGGGCGGCCGACGACTGGAACGCGTGCTTGGACGAGCGCTGCCCGACGACCGGCCATTCGGGGAATCCTGGGAGCTCGTGGACCGCGAGCACGAGCAGAGCATCGTCGCGCAGGGGCCCCACGCGGGGACGACGCTGCACGAGTTGTGGACGAGGCACCGCACGGCCGTTTTCGGCGAGCGCCACGCGAGCTCGACGGCCGAGCGGTTTCCCCTGCTCATCAAGATTCTCGACTGCGTCGATGACCTGTCGATCCAGGTGCATCCGCCGGCCACCATGGCGGCGGCCCTTGGCGGCGAGCCGAAAACGGAAATGTGGTACGTCGCACACGCCGATCCTGGCGCCAGAATCTACGCCGGGCTTCGCCGCGGCGTCACGAGGGCTGTCTTCGAGCGCGCCCTCGCGGAGGGGACGGCGGCCGCGACCGTCCACGCCATCGAGGCGCGCACCGGCAGCAGCCTGTTCGTCCCGAGCGGGCGCCTGCACGCCCTGGGGGCGGGACTCCTCATCTACGAGATCCAGCAGAACAGCGATACGACCTACCGCGTTTTCGACTGGAACCGAGTCGGGCTCGACGGCCGCCCGCGCGAGCTCCACGTGGCGCAATCACTCGCGTGCATCGACTTCGCGGATGTCGAACCGGCGCCGGGGCCAGACGATGGCGAGCTGGCGGCGTCCCCCTTCTTCCGCGTCAGTCGCGTGCGCACCGGCCACCACCAGCCGTCGGGCGTCGTTCGACTGATCATGCCGATTGCCGCGACCGAATGGGGAGGGGCGCGGCTCCTGCCCGGCGAGCTGACGATGTGCCCGGCGTCTTGTGCGATGCCAGACCCGAGCGGCGAATGGCTGGAAATCGAGCTGGGCGGGCCGCAGTCGTGAAGCCGTGTCCAGCGGACCGCACGCGACCTCGACGTGCCGCTCGGTGGTGCCGGTGCGTACGGCACCCAGTGTAAGCGCCAGACGAACCGCCGCCGTCTTAGACCTCCGTAGACTCTGCCTCGTCCCGGCCGACGACGCAGCGAGGACCGCTCGACCGGCTGAAGCTTCAGGAGGACCGATGGAACGCAAGACCGCTCATGATTTCGACCAGGAACTGCTGATTCTGTTCGACGCCTACGTGCACGGCGCGCTCGACCGGCGCGGGTTTCTGGACAAGGCCGCCAAATACGCGGCCGGCGGTGTCACCGCGGCCATGCTGCTCGACCAGCTGAGCCCCAAGTTCGTCGAGGCGCAGGTCGTCAAGCCCGAGGACACGCGGATCAAGGTGCAATACGTCGAATACGACTCGCCGAACGGCTACGGCAAGATGCGCGGTTACCTGGCCCAGCCGGCCAAGGCCGCGGGCAAGCTGCCGGCGGTGCTCGTGATCCACGAGAATCGCGGGCTGAACCCGCACATCGAGGACATCGCGCGCCGCCTGGCGCTCGACAACTTCGTGGCGTTCGCGCCGGATGCGCTCTTCCCCCTCGGCGGATATCCGGGTAGCGAAGACAAGGCCCGCGAGGTCTTCCCCAAGCTCGACCAGGCGAAGACGCGTGAGGACTTCGTCACGGCCACCGGCTGGCTCAAGGCACGCCCCGAAACCAACGGCAAGGTCGGCGCCGTCGGCTTCTGCTACGGCGGCGGGATGGTCAACTTCCTCGCGACGCGCGTGCCCGACCTCGCGGCCGGCGTGGCGTTCTACGGCAGCTCGCCGAACGTCGACGACGTGTCCAAGATCAAGGCCGCGCTCGTGATCCAGTCGGCCGAGGTGGACGAGCGCATCAACGCCAGCTGGCCGGCGTACGAGGCCGCGCTGAAGGCGGCCAACGTCCGCTACGAGCGGCATCTTTATCCCGGCACGCAGCACGGCTTCAACAACGACACGACGCCGCGCTTCGATGCCGCCGCGGCCAAGCTCGCGTGGGAGCGGACGCTCGCCCACTTCAACAAGTATCTTCGTTGACGTGAGGGCGCACGCCGAACCAGGCCGGACAGCTTGCCGACCCTCACACCGGCGCGCCGATGGTGAGTGCGATGGTTCCCACGCCCGCGATTGATCCGGCGAGCTCGTCGCCCGGCTTCGCGGGTCCGACTCCTTCCGGCGTGCCGGTGTAGATCAGATCGCCCGGCTCGAGGTGATAGAAGGTCGACAGGTGAGCGACGACCTCCGGCACGCCGTGAATGAGCAGCGAGAGGTCCGAGTCCTGCTTCGTCTCGCCGTTGAGGCGCAGCTCGATTCGGCCCTGACGCGGATGTCCGATGTCCGCGGCCGGCACAATCTCCCCCAGCACCGCTGACTGCTCGACGTCCTTGCCGATGTCCCACGGCCGCTGCTTCTCCTTGGCGGCCGCCTGGAGATCCCGGCGCGTCATGTCGAGCCCGCAGGCGTAGCCAAAGACGCACTCGAGGGCGCGGTCCGCGGACACGCGAAATGCCGGCTGCCCAATGGCCGCCACGAGCTCCAGCTCGTAGTGGTAGTTCTTCGTTCCTGGTGGATACGGCACGGTAGACCCTGACGCCACGTAGTGTTCCGCTGCCTTGGTGAAATAGAAGGGCGCTTCCCGATCGGCGGCTACGCCCATCTCCCTGGCGTGCGCCTCGTAGTTGCGCCCGACGCAGAAGATGCGGCGAATCGGAAACCGTTCCGCGCGACCTCGCACGGGCACGGTCGGAACGGGCGGGACGGGGAACACCAACAGACTCATTCACGACCTCTCGGCGAATTGCCAGACGTTTTTCGATGGATCTAACGCCGCGAACCGGTTCTGCAGGCGGCGGAGCGTGTCTTCGCGCGCCTGATCCAATCCCCGCTGGCGGCGTTGCTCCTCGCTCAAATATGCAGAATATTCTCACTCGTCGCGCCTGGCCATCGGGGCGCCGCGCTCCGGCACTAATGCCACGATCCACTGGGACGGGACACTAGACGATCTAGTGGACGTTGTCTAGTCTGTCTAGTGGGCACGCCCCAGGTGCGTTTTCCGATTTGGCCAGTTGGCTCGCCCGCGGGCGGAGTCGACTATGATGGTGCGGCAACTGGCCGCGTTCGTCATGGCCGCGCGGGGCGTCCGGATGGTGGCGGCGGGAGGCATCGAGTGAATCCCCTTTCACGACGCGAGTTCGTCGCGCTCGCAGCCACGGGCGCGGCCGCCGCGCCATTCGCCCTGTCGAACGCCGGCGCGTCGGCCGTCACGGCCCAGGATGTCGTCGACCGCATCAGGAAGAACGTCGGCGTCGAGTGGAGACCCGAGACGGTCGATACCTTCAAGTCCGGCAGCCCCGATACTGTCGCGACCGGCATCGTCACGACCGCCATGGCCACGATGGAGGTCCTGAAACAGGCCGTCAAGGCCGGGGCGAACCTCGTCATCACCTGCGAGCCGACGTTCTACGGCAGGGCCGACAGCGCCACCCCGCCGCCCCGACGGGGCGCCGGACCCGGCAGGGGACCCGCGGCCGCTGCTCCGCCGGACCGGGTCTTCGCCGCGAAGGGCGAGTTCATCGCCAGAAACAACCTCGTCGTGTGGCGATTCAGCGATCACTGGCGCCTGCGCAAGCCGGACCCGCTGGCCCAGGGGCTCACCGACGCGCTCGGATGGTCCGGATTGAGGATCGCGGACGACCCGGCGCGCGTGTCCATTCCCGCGGTCCGTCTCGACGCGCTCGTCTCCCGGATCAAGAAGACGCTCGACGCCCGCGGTGGCATCCGCGTCGTCGGCGATCCGCAGATACGCGTTCAGACAGTCGGGGTGCTGCCCGGCAGCACCCCGATTCACGCCTCGCTCAAGACACTGCCTGCCGTCGACGTCGTCATCGCGGGGGAAGTCCGCGAATGGGAATCTGTCGAGTACGCAAGGGACACCGTGACCGCAGGAGGCAGAAAGGGCCTGATCCTGCTTGGACGCGTCCTGTCCGAAGAGCCCGGGATGAATGTCTGCGCGCAGTGGCTCCGGACGCTCGTGCCCGAGATCACTACCACCTGGATCCCCGCCGGCGATCCTTATTGGAGGCCGCTCTGATGCGCACGCTCGCGGCAGGCGAGATCCTCGCCCGTATCAAATCCCACCTGGGCGCGCCATGGCGCGACGCCACGTATCGCGACACGTTCAAGTTCGGCGGGCCCGAGACGCGGGTCACGGGCATCGCGACAACGGCGTTCTGCTCGCTCGACGTGGTCCAGCGGGCCGCGAAGGCCGGCCTCAACATGATCATTCCCCATGAGGTCACCTACTGGAACGATCGCGACGACGTGACGATCGTCGGCGACGACCCGCTGTACAAGACCAAGGTCGACATCATGCGGAAGCACGACATAGTCGTGTTCCGCATGCACGACCACATGCACGTCCAGCGCCCCGACTTCACCTACGTCGGCTCCGCCCGTGCCCTCGGCCTCGACAGCAAGTACGAGACCGCGCCGCAATCACACCGCTTCACGCTCCCCGAGACGACGCTGGGGGCGCTGGCCGCGGGGTTTCAGAAGCGCCTCGGCGCGAAGGCCCTGAGAGTCGTCGGCGATCCAAACGCCAAGGTGAGCCGGATACAGCTCGGGGTCGGCTACGCATCGCCGTCGGTCGCCGGACCGGACATCGACGTCATCGTCAGTGGAGAGCAGCAGGAATCCGACGGAATGCTCGACAGCCCTGCCTACGTCCTCGACGCCGTCTCGCTCGGCATTCCCAAGGGCTGGATCATGCTGGGCCACGCGATTTCGGAGGAGCAGGGCATGCTCGAGATGGCGCACTGGGTGAAGTCCTTCACCCCCGAGATCCCCGTGGAGCTGGTCAAGGCGGGCGAGCCGTTCTGGGCGCCCTGACAGACCGGTCAGGTTCGTTCCTGTCAAATCAGGTGCGCGGACGTCAGTCGCACTGATCGCCGCAGCGGCCGCAGCCGCCTCCCGGACGGCGCTCGTAGCCGACGACGCCGCCGCGCCGATCGAGATCGATGCGGCAGCACGCTTCGAGCGCGGCCTTCAGCTGGCGCCGGCCGCGTTGCACGCGGCTCTTCATGCCCGAGACGCTCACGCCAGCTTCCTTCGCGACGATCTTCTGCGCCACCCCGTCGAGATCGGTTCTGACGACCGCGTCGCGATACTCGGGCGCGAGCTGGCGCATCATCGGTTGCAGGCATCGCGCGAGCTCGGCGACCGCGGTCGTCTCGTCCTCGCTGTCAGCCCGCACCTCCCCCGCGGTGACGGCCGTGTCGGCGACGTCCTCGACGGAGCCGACCAGCGTCTCGTGCCGCGGGGGGGCGGCGCGATAGTAGTCCACGATCACGTTGCGCGCCGTGCGGTAGACCCACGCGTGCAGGCGGCTGAGATCCCTGAGCGATCCGAGGCCCTTGACGAGCTGGAGCAGCACGCGCTGCACCAGATCGTCGACGTCGGCGGGATTGCGCACGCGGCGCCCGATGAAGGCGCGGAGGTTCCCGTGCAGCTCTTCCCACGGCAGGTCACCAGGCTCGGACATGGTCGTGCGGCGGATTCTATCGCGATGTCTGACACCCGCACGTCGCGGCGTCGTGCGACACGCCACAGCAGCCCGGCTTGTCCGCCGGCTCGCAGCAGGTGTCGAGAAGGACGGTGTCGCAGCAGGGATCGGCCCCGGCCGATCGCTTCACGCCCTCAATCAGCGCGGACGCGACCACGTGCTCAGCGCCCGGGCTCCAGGTCTGCACGAGCCCCGCGCTGTCGCCGCGCAGCGTGATCCGGACGTCGCTGAAGCCAGCCGCCACGAGCGCACGCTCGATGTCGGCCACGGGCGCCGCCCCAGCGACGCAGCCCGTGTAGGCGGCGGGATCGTTGGCGAGCGCCGCCGGCATGTCGCCGATCGCGACGATGTCGGAGATGGCGAGCCGGCCGCCAGGGGCGAGCACGCGGAAGGCCTCCCGGAACACCGCACCCTTGTCGGGCGCCAGGTTGATCACGCAGTTCGACATGATCACG
>Ga0075327_1000354_pt1 | contig 12670 bp, 14 predicted proteins | sample MayberrySE_Catta_2_FD_120056 | JGI IMG/M metagenome (GOLD analysis project Ga0075327, IMG submission 120056) | Natural and restored wetland microbial communities from the San Francisco Bay, California, USA, that impact long-term carbon... | ecosystem: Environmental > Terrestrial > Soil >...
ACGAGCTCGATGTCGCGCTCGCTCGCGAACGCCGCGAGCCAGGCGTCCAGGTGCTGGCGCGCCCGCTCGACGTGCGCCTCGGCCGACACCGCGCGACCCACCCCGCGGACGTTCGTCGCCACGGGCCCCGACCAGTGCATGCGGCGGTGCACGCCCGGCACGGCGCGCTCGAGCTGCGCCTCGACCGCGGAGCGCGTCACCGCGTTCGTGTACCCGACGCGGGGCGCCCGGCCGATCGGGAGCCCGCGCAGGCGCGCGACCAGCGCAGCGTCCGCAGAACGGAGCGTCGCGATCTCGCCGAGCGTGTACTCGAGCCGGTCCGTCGCGAGCTCCTCGCGGAGCGCGATCGAGAGCGCCGCGGCCGCGTGGGCCTCGGACGCGCCGAGCACGAGCGCGAAGAGCAGTGACGGAACGCGGGGGGGCATGGCGTCCTCAGCGGCGCAGGTTGTTCGCGATCGAGAGCAGCTCGTCCGCCGCCTGGATGACGCGCGAGTTCACCTCGTAGGCGCGCTGCGCGAGCATCAGCTGCGTGAGCTCCTCCACCAGGCTCACGTTCGAAGCCTCGAGGAAGCCCTGCGCGACGGCCCCGAAGCCTTCCTCGCCCGGACTCCCGTAGAGCGCGTCTCCCGACGCATCGGTCGGCCGGTAGAGGTTTCCGCCGAGCGGCTCCAGACCGCTCGGGTTCACGAAGCGCGCCAGCTCGAGCCGGCCGATCTCGACGGGCTCGGTGTCGCCCGCCACGCGCGCCCACGCCACGCCGTCCGCATCGACGAGCAGCTGCTCCGCGTCGTGCGGCAGCTGGATCTGCGCGGAGAGCGGGCGACCGTCCGCGGTGACGAGCGTCCGCTCCGCATCGACGTGGAAGGCGCCGGTTCGCGTGTACCCGAGGCTCCCGTCCGCGAGCACGACCTCGAAGAAGCCGTCGCCGCGGATCGCGAAGTCGAAGGGGCTGTCGCTCGTCTTGACGTCGCCGAGGCGGAAGTCCTTCGTGGTCCGCGCGATCGCGGTGCCGAGGCCGACGGAGACGCCGCGCTCCGGGTCGTCGACGAGACCGCCCGCGCGGAGCACTTCGCCATAGAGCAGGTCCGCGAACTCGATCCGGGACTTCTTGAAGCCCGGGGTGTTCATGTTCGCCAGGTTGTTGGCGATCACGTCGATGGTGCGCTGCTGCGCGTTCATCCCGGTCGCCGCGATGTTGAGCGAGTCGATCATGCGTCCTCCGCCCCTACAGATCCCCGATCGTGCGCAGGGCCTGCGTCATGCTGTCGTCGTAGCTCTGGACCAGCCGCTGCGTCGTCTCGAAACGGCGCACGAGGTCGATCAGCAGCACCATCTCCTCCGTCACCGAGACGTTCGAGCCCTCGAGGTGGCCCGCGTGCACGCGCAGCGCCGGATCCTCGGTCGGCTCCAGCGACTCGCCGGCGACGTAGAGGCCGTTGCCGAGCTTCTGGAGGCCGCGCGGATCGTCGATGCGCACGAGCTTCAGCCGGCCCACCTCCACGTCGGCTTCCCAGATCGAGCCGTCCGGATCGATCCGGGGCTCGGCACCCGAGAGCTGGATCTCGCCGCCCGTCCCGAGGACGGGGAGCCCGCCCGCGCCGAGCAGCCGGCCCGTGGCGTCGAGCGAGAGATTCCCCATGCGCGAGTAGACGGGGCCGTCCGCGCCGCCCAGCTCGAGGAAGGCGTGCTCGTCGAGGGCCACGTCGAGCGCGCGGCCGGTGACGCGCAAGCTCCCCGGGCGGTGGTCGGTGACGCGTAGAGTCGCGCCCGGGAGCGATTCGGACGCGAGCCCGAGCGCGAGCGCGTCTCCCGTCGCGAGTGCACGCCCGAGCGCGTCGCCGAACGAGGGCGTGAGCGCGAGGTCGCGCCGGAAGCCCGGCGTGCTCGCGTTCGCGAGGTTGTTGCTGATCACGTCGAGCCGGAACAGGTCCGTCAGCATGCTCGACTCGGCGATCGCGAGGATCTCAGACATCGGAGCCCTCCAGCGAGCCGTCGACGGAGAAGACGTGCACGAGCACCGCCGCGACGGCGCCGAACAGATCGCGGCCGATCGACGCGTCGATCGGCAGGCGGTAGAGGGCGCGCGCCAGCGCGGGGTCGCGCACGAGCGGTGCGCCGAGCGCCGCCTCCCGCTGGCGCAGGATGGCGTCGGCGGGCTCGCCGGCGGCCTTGAAGACGACGCTCGGCAGGCCCTCGCCCACCTCGTAGCGCAGCCCCACGAGGCGCCGGATCTCGCCGTTCTCGCGTTCGGCGCGCATCACATCCACCGGCTCAGGCTGTCGGGGGTGAGGTGGTGGTGGACCACGGTGTCGAGCACCGCGCCCTCCGGCGACAGCGTCGCCTGGAGGTAGCTCGCCTCCGCCACCTCCCACCCGCAGCGTGCGAGGTCCTCGCGCAGCGCCGCCGCGTGGCGCGCGAGAGCGGTGGTCGCCTCCTCGCGTTCCGCGGAGAGCGTGGCGCGGAGGCTCCGGTCGGCGGCGCGGAGCGTCACCTGCACGCGACCGAGGTGCGGGAGATCCAGGAAGAGCGCCGCGTGCCCGAAGCGGATCCCGCTCGCCGTCTCCGGCTCGCGCTCCGAGAGGAGCGCCACGCTCACCTCGACGATCCGATCGCCGAGCCAGAGCGGGAGCCACACCAGGCGCTGCGCGATCCGCGGGTGGCTCTGCACGTTCAGCAGCCACTGGCCGAGCAGCCAGCGGGCGTCGTCGCGCCCCGGCCCTCCGCCCGAGGCTCCCTCTCCGCCCGCGCGCGCGTCGCCCGCATCGCCGTCCGCCGTGCGCGCGTCCTGCATCGTCTGCGTGTCTTCGAGCAGCGAGCGGAGATGCTCCGCGAGCCGCTCGCGGGCGCCGAGCGCAGAGGCGGAGTCGCGCGACACGCCCTGCTCGACCTCCACGCGGAGCGCGTCCGGGGCCGCGGCCGGCGCCTGCGCCCCCTTCGCCGCGTCGAGCCGTCGGTAGACCGCGTCGAGCAGCTCGGGCGCGAGCGTGACGCCGAGCTTGCCGAGCAGCAGGCCGGAGAGCCCCATCCGCGCCGGATCCGTGGCGCGAGCGATGCTCCGCGCGAGCGCCGCGCGCTCCGCGCCGGAGAGCGTCGCCTGGTAGCGCTCGAAGAGCTCCTGCACGAGCTGCTCGTTCCGGTTCGCGAGCGGCGCCTCGCGAAGCGGCGCCGCGAGCTCGGCCGCCGCCTCGCCGTCGGCCGCGAGGCGCTGGAGGTGCACCTGGTCGCCGACCGCGACCACGCGCGCCGTGACCCACTCGGAGACGCGGAGCGCGAGCGTACTGTCGACGACGCGCTCCCGCCCGGCGAAGTCCATCAGGTAGCGGCCGGGCTCGACCTGGCGGAGCACGCGGCCCTTGATGATCTGCCCGAGGCGAAGCGAGGCACCGAAGTCCGCGTCCTTGACGAGGAGGCTCCGCGTCGTGCGCGCGAGCGCATCGGAGAGCGCGCCGACGACGTTCTCGACGTTCGTCATACGTCCACCATCGCGTAGGAGCGGACGCTCACCGTGCTCGGCACCTCGTCCATCGAGAGCACCGCGAGCTGGGGCACGACGCGCTCGACGAGGGCCCGCACGTGGCGGCGGAGCCCGGGCGGGCAGAGCAGCACGGGCATCAGCCCGCCGCTCATCATCCGCTGCACGTGGGAGGCCATCTGCGCGATCAGCCGTTCGGCGAACTTCGGATCGAGGAACAGGCCGCGCTGCTTCTTCTCGGGCTGGACCCCCGCGCTGAGGGTCCGCTCGACGGCGGGATCGAGCACCAGCACGCAGAGCTCCCCCTCGCTGCTGAGGAGCGCGTCGCAGATCGCGGGCGCGAGCTTCTGCCGAACCACCTCGGTCAGCACCTCGGGATCCTTCGTCTCCTTGCCGCGGTCGACGAGCGCCTCGAGGATCTGCTCGAGGTTCCGGATCGGCACCTTCTCGCGCAGCAGCCCCTGGAGCACCTTCTGCACGTCGGAGATGCTGAGGACGTTCGGGATCAGCTCCTCGACGAGCCCGGCCTGGCGGCTCTTCACGCCCGCGACGAGCCGCTCGCTCTCGGCGCGCGTGAGCAGGTTCGCCGCGTGCTGGCGGATCACCTCGCCGAGGTGCGTCATCAGCACGCTGAGCGCCTCCACCACCGTGTAACCGGCGGCGCGCGCCCGCTCGCGGTCGCGCTCCACGATCCAGCGCGCGGGGAGCCCGTACGTCGGGTCCTTCGTCGCGAGGCCCTCGATCGGCTCCTTCACGTCGCCGGGGTCGATCGCAAGCACGCGGTCCGAGAGCACCTCGCCCTCGCCGAGCTTCGCGCCGAACACGAGAATCCGGTACGCGTGCGCCGCGAGCTTCTTGTCGTCCTTCACGCGCACCTTCGGGATCACGAGACCGGTCTCGAGCGCGAAGAGCTTCCGGAACGCGCGGATGCGCTCCATCAGCAGGCTGTCGTCCGCACCGACCAGCGGGACGAGGCTCTGCCCCACCCGGAGCTCGATGGCGTCGACGGCCATCAGGCCGTAGAGGTCCTCGGCGACGTCCTCCTGCCGCTTCTTTTCCTCCGTGGCGCCGGCCGCGGCACGCCCCGCGCGGCGCGCGTACCGCTCGAGCGCGACCACGACCACGAAGAGCGCGAGGACGGGAAGCGCCGGGATGCCCGGGATCGCGACGGCGGCGAGGAGGCCCACGGCGACGAGCCCGAGGATCTTCGGATACGCGGTGATCTGCCGCGAGATCTCGGTGGAGAGCTGCGAGTCGGACGCCGCGCGCGTCACGATGATGCCGGTGCCCGTCGAGATGATGAGCGCTGGGATCTGCGTCACGATGCCGTCGCCGACCGTCAGCAGCGTGAACGTTTGCAGCGCCTCGCTCCAGCCCATGCCGCGCTGCGCGATTCCGATCGCGAGGCCGCCGACGATGTTGATCAGGACGATGATGATCCCCGCGATGGCGTCGCCCTTCACGAACTTGCTCGCACCGTCCATCGCGCCGTAGAAGTTGCCCTCCTTCTCGATCAGCGCGCGGCGCCGGCGCGCCTCGTGCTCGTCGATCAGGCCGATGTTCATGTCAGCGTCGATGCTCATCTGCTTGCCCGGCATGCTGTCGAGCGTGAAGCGGGCCGCGACCTCGGCCACGCGCTGTGCACCGTTCGTGACGACGACGTATTGCACGACGATCAGCACGATGAAGACGATCAGGCCGATCACGTAGTTGCCGCCCACCACCTGCGCACCGATCGCCTCGATCACGCGGCCGGCGTAGGCCTCGCTCAGGATGAGCCGCGTCGCGGCGATGTTGAGCGCGAGGCGGAAGAGCGTCGCGATCAAGAGCAGCGATGGGAACGTCGAGAACTCGAGCGGCTTCTGGACGTAGAAGGTGAGCAGCAGGATCAGGAACGCCAGGCTGAAGTTCGTGATCAGCAGCACGTCGAGCAGGCCGGGCGGAATCGGCACGAACAGGATGAACAGGATCGCGGTGACGGCGAGAACCAGCACCAGGTCCGTCTGGCTCCGCAGCGTGGCGCCGACGCCCGCCATCAGCGCGCTCCCTCCGGGCTCGGGCTCGCGCTCGCGGCGCGCGCGCGGAGGACCTGCGCCAGGAGCCGCGCCACGGCACCGTAGTGCTCCTCGGGGATGGCGCGATCGACCCGCACGCCGCGGTAGAGGGCGCGCGCCAGGGGGGGATCCTCGATCACCGGCACGCGATGGCGCAACGCGATCTCGCGCATGCGCAGCGCGTGCTCCTCGCTGCCCTTCGCGATCACGGTGGGTGCGGCCATCCGCTCGCGCTCGTAGCGGAGGGCCACCGCGACGTGCGTCGGGTTCGTGATGAGCACGTCGGCCTCCGGAACCCGCTTGAGGGAGCCGGCGCGGCGCGAAGCCTCCTTCTGGAGCTCGCGGAGCTTGGCGCGCACGTGCGGGTCGCCCTCGCGGCGCTTCACCTCCTCGCGCATCTCGCGGCGGCTCATCCGCATGTTGCGTGCGTAGTCCCAGCGCACGAACACGAGGTCGATGAGCGCGACGAGCAGCAGGGCGAGGAGCAGCTTGAACGCGACGCTCCGAGCGCTCTCGAGCAGGAAGGGCCCGAGCGTGCGCGCATCCCGGTCCAGCGCCGAGAGCAGCATCGGCAACAGGGCGTCGATGGCGAGATAGAGGACGCCCGCGAAGAGCACGAGCTTCACGCACGTCTTCGCGGTTTCGAACCAGAGCTTCGCCGAGAAGAGCCGCTTCAGGTTCGTGGCCGGATTCAGGCGCTGGAAGTCCAGCTTGAGCGGATGGCCGCTCAGCACGGGCCCGGTCTGGAGGACGTTCGCGAGCACCGCGGCGAGCATGCCGGCCGCGGCCAGCAGCCAGAAGATCGAGACGAGCTCGCCGAACACGCCGGAGAAGAGCTGGACGACGGACCCGGGCCGGAGCTCGGCGGCGGGCACCGTGAACAGCCCGCGCGAGAGCCCCAGCTCGGCGGCCGCGACGCTCTCGCCCCAGGCGTAGGCGAGCGCGAGCGCCGTGCCGATCACGACGAGCGAGTTCACCTCGAGGCTCTTGGCGACCTGCCCGTGCTTCTTCGCCTCCCCGAGCTTGTACGGCGTCGCGGGCTCGCTCCGGTCCTGCTCCTGCTGCTGCGCCATGGCCGCCTCATCGGATCGTCCCGTCCCAGTAGGCGAACACCGCGGTGTAGAGCCGCTCCAGCAGTGGGCCGGCGTAGCGGAGCGACGCGGCGAACACCGTGAGCCCGACCAGCACCTTGATGGGGATGCCGAGGATGAACATGTTGACTTGCGGCATGGTGCGCGCGGCGACGGCCATTCCGACGTCGAGCAGGAGCAGGGTCACGAGCACGGGGGCGACCGCCACGACGCCGAAGCTGAACAGCAGCCCGAAGTGCGCGACGAGCCTCGCGCCGTCGAGCTCCGCGAGCGCCGTGCCGGGCGGGATGCGCTCGAGCGACGCGACGAGCCCGCGCACGAGCAGATGGTGACCGTCCAGCAGGAAGAAGGTCGTGACCCCGAGCATCTGGAGGAGCGTGCCGAGGAGCGGCGCCTCGTCGCGCGTGGCGGGGTCGACGAGGCTGGCGACGCCGAAGCCGAGCTGGAAGTCGAGCACGCGGCCGCCGAACGAGAGGGCGGCGAAGGGTGCCATCACGCCGAACGCGAGGAGCCCGCCCGTCACGACCTCGAGCCCCGCGGCCTGCACCACGCCGCCGACGGACTGTGGCGCCGCCGCAGCCTCGAACGGGACGGCGGCGACCAGCACGACGGAGAGCCCGAGCGCGAGCAGCACGCGGATCCGCAGCGGCACCTCGCCCACCGCGAAGAGCGGCGTGAGCAACAGCACCGCGCCGATGCGGATCGAGACCAGCATCACGCTGAGGAGGAAGTTGCTGTCGGCACGGAGGTCCATGGCGTCCTAGAAGAAATCGGGGATGCTCGCGATCACGCGCGTCGAGAAGCGCACCAGCTCCTGCAGCATCCAGCCGCCGAGCGCGATGAGGGTGAGCGCGACGGTCAGGATCTTCGGAACGAAGGTGAGGGACATCTCCTGGACCTGCGTCGCCACCTGCACGACGCTGATCACGAGCCCGACGAGCAGGCTGAGCCCGATGGGCGGCGCCGCGATCAGGATGGCCGTCCACAGCATCTCGTTCGTCAGCTGCAACGCGAGGTCGTTCGACACGGCCCCTCCGCAGGAGATTTTCCCGAGCGCATCGTATGCCCGGGTCGAGGGGGCGCTCAATCGGACGGAGCGGTAGTCCCGGCTCGGCGGGAGGCCGAGCGGGGCTCGGTTGCCGTCCGAGTGCGGGATCGGAAGAATCGGAAGTCCGGCTCGGAAAGACGGGAAGTCGGGGCTCGCAGAGGGGCCACCCCGCCGGGTTCGTGGGATAATGGCAGGCCGCCGAAAGGGAGTGCTTGGCGCGGACGGATTCCATGCTCGATGCCGACGAGCTCGTGGCGCTGGCCCTCCAGGCCACCCGCCGCGGGGACACACGAGCCGCGCTCGCGCAGCTCGAGCGGGCGCTCGAGCGCGATCCCCGCCACGGTCCCGCGCGGCACCTGCGGGCGGGCCTCTGGGCGGGGATGCAGCGCTTCGACCTCGCGATCCCGGAGATGGAGCGGGCCGTGGCGCTCGAGGCCGACCCGGCGCCCGCGCGCTTCGAGCTCGGCATGATGCTCCTCAGCAACGGCCGGATCGACGAGGCCCGGAAGGCGTGGCAGCCGCTCGAGGCGCTCGGCGAGGAGCACGCGCTCTTCCTGTTCCAGCGCGGCATGCTCTCGATGGTGGCCGACCGCTTCGACGAGACGATCGCCGACCTCGAGCGCGGGATCGCGCGCAACCAGGCGAACCCGTCCCTCAACCGGGAGATGCAGAAGGTGGTGGAGCGCGTGCGGAGGGCGCGCGCCTCGTGACGGCCGCGAGCCCCGAGCTCGGCGCGCGCATCGCGCGCTACGAGTCCTTCGCCAAGGCGGACCCGGACAACGCGCTGATCTGGATCTCGCTCGGCGATCTCTACCACCGCGCCGGGCGTTTCGACGAGGCCGCCGCCAGCTTCGAGCGGGCGCTGCTGGCCGAGCCCGGGAACGCTGCCGCGAAGAGCCGTCTCGCGGGCGTCGCGATCTCGCGCCACGACTTCGCGGGGGCGGAACGGACGCTGCGCGAGCTGGTCGACGCCGGAGACGCGCACCCCGCCCTCTTCCACGACCTCGGCCTCGCGCTGCTGCACCAGAAGCGCTTCGACGAGGCCCTCGCGGCGCTCGAGCACGCGGACCCGGAGCACGCGCCCGCCGTGTGGCTGCGCCGCGCGCAGGCCCACCACCAGGGCGGCGACACGGCGCGCGCCGTCGAGTGTGCGCGTGCCTGGGCCGCGCGCACGCCGGGCGTCGCGGCGGAGGGCTACGTGGCGCTCCTCGAGTACGACCACGGCGACCTCGCGAGCGCGCGGCAGCGAGCCGCGGCGGTGCTCGAGCAGGATCCGGAGAACGCCGACGCCTCCGTCGTGATCGGCACCTGGGCGGCGGAGCAGCAGGACATGGAGCGCGCCGAGGCCCTCTTCGGCAACGTCGTCGCGCGCGAGCCCGAGAGCCCGCGCGGCTGGTGGGGGCTCGGCCTGATGCACCTCTACCGCCGCGAGTTCGAGCCCGCGCTGCGGAACATGGAGCAGGCGCGTACCTGCCAGCCCGGGAACGCAGGCCTCGTCACCACGATCGCGTGGGCGCACTTCCTGAGCGGCGACCTCGCCCGCGCCGAGGCCACGTTCCGCGACGCCATCGCGGCCGACCGAACCTTCGGCGAGGCGCACGGCGGCCTCGCGGTGGTGCTCTCGGCGCAGGGCCGCGCGGAGGAGGCGCGCCGCGAGATCCGCCGCGCGCGCGGGCTCGCGCCGATCGGGTTCGGGCACGCCTACGCGCAGAGCGTCCTGCTCGCGAAGGAGGGCAAGACCGACGAGGCGACGCGCCTCCTCGCCGAGGTCTTCGAGCGCCGCCCGGCGCCGGACGCGCCGACGCTGCTCGAGGCGGTGCAGATCTTCGCCCGCCGCGAGGCCGCGCGCGCGGCACCGCCGCCGAGTGCTGAGCCGAACGAGCGAGGGCCGACATGAGCGAAGCGCCCCCCGAGCTCGACACCGAGGAGCTGAAGCAGCTCGCCCTCCAGGCGATCCAGGCCGACCGCACCGAGGACGCGATCCGCCTGCTCAAGGAGGCGCTGTTCCGCTCCCCGGAGCGCGCCGACCTCCGCTACCTGCTCGGCGCCATGCACGCCCAGATCGGGCTCGTGGCGCGCGGCATCGAGGAGATCGCGGAGGCCGTGGCGCTCGCGCCGGGCCTCCACCCGGCCCGCTTCCAGCTCGGCCTCCTCCACTTCAGCCGGGGCGAGTACGAGCAAGCCGAATCGGTCTGGGCGCCACTCCACGAGGCGCTCGCCGAGGACGACGCGCTCCATCTCTTCGTGCTCGGTCTCGAGCGCCTCGCCCGCGAGGACTTCGACGGCTGCCTCGCGTGGCTGCACCGCGGCCTCGAGCGCTCCAAGAGCGAGAACCTGAACGCCGACATGCGCCGCCTCGTCGGGGACGTGGAGGCGATGCAGGGGGCGCGCGCCGCCGCCGGCGAGACGGCACCTGTGTCCGCGGAGCCCGCCGCCTCGCGGCGCCACGTGCTCCTCTCGCGGTACCAGCAGCAGGACGAGGGCTCGTAACCGCCAAGGGTAGGCGGCGACGCGTCAACCCTTCACCTCGATCCGGCTCTCGCGGAAGCCCCCCGGGAGTCTCAAGCTGTGACCCGCGACGGGAACGCCGTCTCGAATTTCAGCGAGCTTTCAGGTTCCGAGCACCGCCACGGAAGTAGAGTGGCGCCGCCGGCCGGATCCGTGGGACCGCTGGCCATCGTGGAGGCCTCGGCGGCATGACGTGGGCGACCGCGAACGACCTCGGAAAGCGAGCTCGCCCGGACTCCTCCGGCAAAACCGCCCCGTCGAGGCTCCACACCACGCGGGTGCGAACGCCCGCGCCGGATCGCGACGCGCACCGGCTCGCCGAGCTGCTCGGTGAGCGCGAACGGGAGATGGAAGCCCTGGCCGCGCGGCTCACGCTGACCGAGGAGGTCGAGCGGCAGCGCATCGCGCAGGGGCTGCACGACGAGGTCGGTCAGAGCCTCGCCGCCCTCAAGGTGGGTCTCGCCGAGCTCCGCCGCGCGGCCGAACGGGGTGTGGCGGACGCCGTTGGGGAGCTGATCGGAATCGCCGACGCGGTCATGCAAAGCATCCGCTCGCTCACCTTCTCGCTGAGCTCACCCGTGCTGCATCAGCTCGGCCTGGCCGCGGCCATCGAGAACCTGCTGGACCGACTCACCAGCCAGTACGGCATCGCCGTGGCGTTCGAAGCTCGGGGGACGAGCACACACCTCCCGGAGGACTTGTCGCTGCTGCTGCACCGGTCCGTCCGAGAGCTGCTGCACAACGTCGCCAAGCACGCGCAGGCACGGCGTGTGAAGGTCTCGGTGCGGCAGCGTCGCAAGCGGATCGAGATCTGCGTCGAGGACGACGGCCTCGGCTTCGACGCGGCGAGGCTCGGCCTCCGCATCCACTCCGACGGCGGCTTCGGCCTCTTCAGCATCCAGCACGCTCTCGGACATGTGGGCGGCACCCTCGCCATCGACACGGAGCCTGGCACCGGCACGCGGGCGACTCTCGCGATTCCGCTTCCGGCAAGACGCTCGGGGAAGACGTGACCATCCGAGTGCTCGCGGTCGATGACCATGCGCTGTTCCTGGCGGGGCTGCGCTCCCTGATCGGACAGGAAGACGACCTCACGGTCGTCGACCAGGTACACGATGGCCAGGCAGCCGTGGAGCGTGCCCGCACGCTGGGTCCGGACGTCGTGCTGATGGACATCTCGATGCCGGAGCTCGATGGGCTGGAAGCGACGCGCCGCATCGTCGCGACGCAGCCGGCGCCGAAGGTGCTCTGCCTCTCGATGCACCGGGAGAAGGAGTTCGTGGAGGCCGCGTTCCGCGCAGGCGCCTCGGGTTACATGCTCAAGGACGGAGCGGTCGACGAGCTCGTGCACGCGATCCGCAGCGTGGCAGGCGGCCGGGCCTATCTGAGTCCCGACGTCGCGGCCGTCGTCGTCGCGCCCTACCGGACGCGCGGAGCGACGGCGCGCGCGGCCCCGCTATCGCGTCGGGAAGGCGAGGTGCTTCGCCTCCTGGCCGACGGATTCTCCACGAAGGAGATCGCCGGCAGCCTTTGCCTCAGCGTCAAGACCGTCGCCACACACCGCGAGAACCTGATGAGGAAGCTCGCCATCCGCAGCGTGGCAGGGCTCACCCGCTACGCCGTTCGCGAGGGTCTCGTTTCGCTGAGTCCCGAGGCCTAGCGGGCGATCCGAGCGCGACGACGCCGCACATGCGACCGCGCGACGCCCGGGGAAGCCGCCCCGGATGCGCCGGGCCTAAACACCGCCGTGTAACGGCGGAGAACCTATCGCGTCCTGGAGCCGATCGGCGGTTCCGATGATCCGAGTCACGGCATGGAATGGACCGAACTCTCACGATCCGAACGACCCTCCTCGAGGGCATGTCCGCGGCTGCCTCCGAACGGCCACCCGTTGGGGCGACGACCCATCACTCGAGTGATCGTCGCGGATGCCCACGCCCTGTATGGGCGCTACCTGCACGGCTTCCTGGAGGACGTGCTCGGCCTGGAGGTCGTGGCGGACGTGCAGACAGGCGAGGCGACCCTGCACGCGGTCGCAGCGCTCCAGCCCCACGCCCTCCTGATCGACGTCACGAGTCCCCGCCTGGGCGGCATCCCGCTCGTCCGTCGGCTGGTGGAGCGGCATCCCGAGGTCCGGGTCATCGCGCTCGGGCTCTACGGGGAGCGCCAGCTCACCCGAGCGGCGCTCGAGGCAGGCGCAGCGGCCTTCGTCGAGCGGCAGGATGCCGTGGACCACCTGCCCGACGTGCTCGGCGAGCTCTCCGGCGCACGACCCAGCTAGCCGGGCGAGCTCCACTCGCCCCGACCGGCTGCCTCCTCCGTCCCGCCGTTGGCTGCCCCCGTGGGGAGCCCGACTTTCAGCGAAGTTTCAGGTTGGGCGCCCGACCTCCTGCGTAGGATGCCCCTCGCTCCCGCCCGACACTCGAGCCAGGAGCCGGCCGACGCCGCGAGAGATCCCCTCGCAGGCGGTGGTCGACGACCACTCGCAGTCACGAAA
>Ga0075327_1000355_pt1 | contig 12665 bp, 10 predicted proteins | sample MayberrySE_Catta_2_FD_120056 | JGI IMG/M metagenome (GOLD analysis project Ga0075327, IMG submission 120056) | Natural and restored wetland microbial communities from the San Francisco Bay, California, USA, that impact long-term carbon... | ecosystem: Environmental > Terrestrial > Soil >...
CCGCGTCGCTCCCGTCCGCACCCGACCGCGCTGTGCGGCGGCTCGGCCCCGCGGGATGGAGGTGGGTGGGCCGCGATGTTAGCGCGGGGATTGGCCTCGGCGTCTGGGATCCAATTGGACCTTTCCGAACCGGATTGGATCCTCGATGCTCCTGCCCGTGCTGGAGATCGCATTCCGCCCCGACACGAAGCGCCCCGAACCCCTCTACGAGCAGCTCGCCACCTACCTGGCGGATCTGATCGACGCCGGCCGCATCGTGCCCGGCGAGCGGCTACCGGCCACCCGGGAGCTGGCCGCCCTGCTCGGGCTCAGCCGCAACACGGTCTGCCACGCCTTCCAGCTCCTCACGGACCGTCACGTGCTGGCTTCGCACGTGGGTCAGGGCACGTTCGTGGCGGCGCGCCCGTTGCGGGCGATCGACGGCGGGCTCGCGCGCGACCCGGGCGCTGGGGCGGACGGCGGAGCGGTCCGAGGCTTCGCGTGGGACGGCCTGGCCGCCGACCGCTGCCAGCGGATCCAGCTGCCCGCGGGCTTTCCGCGCGTCTCCCGCAGCAGCGCCGAGTTCGACTTCGGCGGGGGTCGGGTCGACCCGCAGCTGCTCCCGGCCGCGGACCTGCGCCGGGCCTGGTCGCGCGCCGTCGACCAGTCCCTGGAGATCCTGTCGCGCCCGCTGGACCCGCTCGGGCTGCCGGCCCTGCGCGAGGAGATCGCGCTGTCCCTGGTGGCCCGCGGCATCTCCTGCGAGCCCGACGACGTGCTCGTCACGGACGGCGTCCACCAGGCCTTCGATCTCGTCGGACGCGCGCTGATCGATCCGGGCGACCTCGTGATCGTCGAGCAGCCGGGCTACTTCGGAGCGTCCATCGGGTTCCGGGCCGCGGGTGCGCGCCTCGCGGGCGTGGGGGTGGACGAGGAGGGGCTGCGGGTCGACGAGCTGGCGAGGCTGCTGCGGGTGCGTCGCGCGAAGCTCGTCTACACCACGCCGTCGGCCCAGTCGCCCACGGGCGCCGTGCTGTCGGAACGCCGCCGCGAGGCGCTCCTCGCCCTGTCGGACCGCCACCAGCTCCCGATCTTCGAGGACGACTACGACAGCGAGCTCCGCTTCGATCGCCCTCCCCTGCCTGCCCTCAAGACGCGCGATCCGGCCGGACGCGTCATCTACGCGGGCACCTTCTCGAAGGCGCTCTTCCCGGGCCTGCGGGTGGGCTACGTGGTGGCGGCCCGCCCGCTGCTCGCGCGCCTCGGCCTCTTCAAGGCGATCGCGGATTTCTCGACGGACGGCGTGGCCCAGGCCGCGGTGCTCGAGCTGTCGACCGCGGGCGTGCTGGAGCGGCACGTGCGCCGCGTGCGGCGCGTGTACGCGCGCCGGCGGGACGTGATGCTCGACGCCCTCGAGCACCACATGCCCGCAGGCACCCGCTGGTCGCCCCCCAACGGCGGGCAGGCGGTGTGGCTGAGCCTGCCGCCCGGGGTCGACGGCCCGGCCCTGCAGGCGGCGGCCCGGGCCGCCGGCATCTTCTACGCGCGCGGAGACTTCTTCAGCATCGACGGTCGCTTCAGCGACTGTCTCTCGCTCTCGTTCGTGGGCCTCGACGAGGCGCGCATCGAGGCGGGCGTGGCCGCCCTCGCGGCCCTCGTGGCGGAGCCCGGCCGCCTCCGGTCGGGCGCCTGACGCGGCTACACTCGCGGCTTCGCACGAGGAGCCCCCCGATGGCGAAGTCCAGCGCCTACGAGAAGTACCCCGACCACAACGTCGACGTCGAGCCGAACCCGCGGAAGGTGCGCGTGGAGTTCGCCGGCGAGACGATCGCCGACAGCGCGCGCAGCCTGCGCGTCCTCGAGGGACGCTACGACCCGGTGGTCTACGTGCCGCGGGCGGACGTCCGCATGGACCTGCTCGAGAAGACCGACCACACCACCTACTGCCCCTTCAAGGGCCACGCCTCCTACTACACGGTGCGGGTCGGCGACCGCGTCGCCGAGAACGCCGTCTGGAGCTACGAAGATCCGTACGACCAGGTGGCCGACCTGCGGGACTGCGCGGCCTTCTACCTGGACCGGATCGACGCGCTCGTCGAGGACTGAGCCGAGTAGGCGCCGTCGCGCAGGACGGGCACCGTCTCGCTGACGTCGAGCGCCGCCGCCAGCTCCACGTCCCGGGCGAGACCGCGCAGGAGCTTCTCGCGGCCCGAGGCGCACGCGGCCATGCGGGCGTGGAGATCCGCGCGGGCGTCGCGGAACACGCTCACCGCCAGCTGCGCCTCGGGTGAGCGCGAGAGCGAGGCCGGCAGCGCGTCGATGATGGCCCCCGCCCCGCACAGGTCCTCGAAGGCGGGACGCAGTCCGGGGTCGGGCCAGTCCTCGCGCTCGCCGGCGGGCACCACCAGGATGCGTCGGCCCTCCGCGGCCGCCCGGGCGGCCACGGCCGTGCGATTGCGCAGGCAGCCGGCGATCGTGAGGGCCCCGCCCGCCGACAGGCTGAGGGTCGAGCCGTTCGGGGAGGGCAGCACCAGGCGGGTGTCGGGCTCGATGGCCTCGAGGGTGCTGGGCTTCAGCTCGTAGCCGCGGTCGTTGCGTCCGGCCAGCAGGGCGCCGCGCTCCCGCGCCCACTCCGCGGCGCCGTCGTCGCGAAACCGGTAGGGGAGGATCACGGCGCCCCGGGTCGTCGCGATGTCGACGCTCGTCGAGAACGAGAGGACGTCGACGATCACCACGACGTCGGCGCCCGGCGCGAGCACGTGGACGGCGCCGGGCCCCCACTCACAGGCGACGTCGGCGTCCGGCTGCAGGAGATGGTCGTGGGGCCCGCTCACGGACGCCGACACTAGCAGGTGAAGCCTCGGCGATTCGCTCGGACCAGTGACCCGGACCTGCGTCTCGTGTTCGCGCTCCGGCAGGCGACCGGCAACTCGCGTGCAGCCTGCCTCATGCCCGCGGGCCGACGGACCGATCAGACAGCGGTTCATCCGGAGGGAACCCCGATGCGCGAACGACTTCTCCAGCTGCCGCTCGTCCTCGGTCTGCTCGTCCTGTTCGGGACGGGTCTCGGCTGCGAAGACCCGCTCGCGAGCCTCGAGGCCGCCATCGAGGAGGGCAAGAAGGCGGCGATCGCCGAGGTGCGCGCCGAGGCGGCGAAGAACGCGGGCTCGACCGGCGCTGCGGAAGAGAGCTTCCAGGACGACGAAGCCGCGAAGCGCAGGGCGAACGGCATCTCCCTGGGGCCCGAGCACGCCAAGCGCCTCTATTACCAGTTCATCGACGACCGCGGTCGCGTGGCCTTCGTGGAGCGCCTCGGGGACGTCCCGGCCGCCTGGCGCGACCGGGTCGGGTTCGTCGAGATGGACTCGCCCCCGCCGCTGTCTCCCGCCATGGCCGAGCAGACCCGCGACCGCCGCTACGCCGCCAACGCGCGCCCCGTGGTGGGCGGGCAGCCGGTGGCCGCCCGCAGCTCGGGTCGCGTCATCCTCTACTCCGCGGAGTGGTGCGGCTGGTGCAAGAAGGCCAAGCGCCACCTCGACGACATGGGCATCGACTACGAGATCCGCGACATCGACCATCCCGACAACCTGGACGACCTCGTCGCCAAGACCGGCCAGCGAGGCATCCCGGTGCTCGACGTCGGCGGACGCGTGGTGACGGGATTCAGCCCGGACAAGTACGACGAGCTGATCCGCTCCCGCACCTGAACGCCCCCGCGCTCGTCCTCCGCGCTGTCTTCCCGCTGAGGGCTCAGGGCTGTCTTCCCGCTCAGGGCTGTCTTCCCGCTCAGGGCTGTCTTCCCGCTCAGGGCTGTGCCCCCAGCTGTACGAGGAGCTCGTGGGCGCTGTCGAAGATCGCGGCGGCCGGTGAGCCTGCGGGCGGGCCGGGCGCGTGGATCTTGTGGTCCGGGGTCACGCGGACGCCAGCCCCGGCGCGGGTCAGGAGCTGGATCAGCCGCTCGGGGTCGATGTTGGCCTGCTCGGAGACCGTCAGCACCAGGTTGCCCCGGGCGATCGTGACGGCGTGCACGCCCAGGGGCTTCGCCATCAGCTTGAGGCGGATCACCTCCAGCAGGTTCACCGCCTCGTCCGGCAGCGGCCCGTAGCGGTCGAGGATCTCGTCCCGCACGAAGGCCAGCTCGCTCTCGTCGCGCGAGCTCGCGAGACGCTTGTAGAGCACCAGTCGCTGGCTGACGTCGGACACGTAGGCCTCGGGCAGTCGCGCCACCACCGGCAGCCGCACCTCGGGGTCCACCTCCACCTTCGCGACGTTGCCGCGCAGCTCCTCGATGGTCTCCTCGAGCAGCTCCATGTAGGTCTCGTAGCCGACGCTGCGCAGGTTGCCCGACTGCTCGGCGCCCAGCAGGTTGCCGGCCCCGCGGATCTCGAGGTCCATGTTCGCGAGGCGGAAGCCGCTGCCGAGCGCGCTCAGGTCCTGGATCGCCTCCAGGCGCTTCTGGGCGTCGTCGGTCAGGGAGCCCGCGGCCGTCGGGATGAGGAGGTACGCGTAGGCCCGGTGGTGGCTGCGTCCCACCCGGCCGCGCAGCTGGTAGAGCTGCGCGAGCCCGAGGGCGTCGGCGCGGTTGATCAGGATGGTGTTGACGCGCGGGATGTCGAGCCCGCTCTCGATGATCGTCGTGCACAGCAGCACGTCGGCCTCGCCGTTCGCGAAGGCGAGCATCTTCGACTCGAGCTCCCGCTCGCGCATCTGTCCGTGGGCGACGATCACCTTCACCTCGGGTACGACGCGGTCGAGCATCTCGGCCAGGGCGCCGATGGTCCGCACCCGGTTGTGCATGAAGTAGACCTGGCCGCCCCGCCGCACCTCGCGCAGGATCGCCTCGCGGATCAGCGACTCGTCGAAGCGCGCCACCTGGGTGCGCACGGCCAGCCGGTCGACGGGCGCCGTGTTGATGAGGGACAGGTCGCGGATGCCCGTGAAGGAGAGCTGCAGGGTGCGGGGGATCGGTGTCGCCGTGAGGGTGAGGACGTCCACGGTCTTCTTGAGCTTCTTGATCTTCTCCTTGTGGGCGACCCCGAAGCGGTGCTCCTCGTCGATCACGAGCAGGCCGAGGTCGCGGAAGCGCACGTTCTGCTGCAGCAGCCGGTGGGTGCCGATGACGATGTCGACGCTGCCCGACACCAGGCCTTCGAGGGTCGCCTTCGCCTCGCGGGCGGTGCGGAAGCGCGACAGCGAGTCGATGCGCACCGGGTAGCCGTCGAAGCGCTCGTGGAAGGTGGCCGTGTGCTGCTGGCACAGGATGGTGGTGGGCACCAGCAGCGCCACCTGCTTGCCGTCCATCACCGCTCGGAACGCCGCGCGCACGGCCACCTCGGTCTTCCCGTAGCCGACGTCGCCGCACACCAGGCGGTCCATCGGCCGGGGACGCTGCATGTCGTTCAGCACGTCCTCGATGGCGTCCGCCTGGTCGGGGGTCTCCTCGAACGGGAAGCGCGCCTCGAACTCCTCGAAGAAGGCGTCCCGGGGCGAGAACCCGAAGCCCGGCGCGAGCTCCCGGGCGGCGTGCAGGCTCAGCAGCTCGGCCGCCATCACCCGCAGCGACTTCTTGACCTTGCGCTTGGCGCGCTCCCAGGTGTCGCCGCCGAGGCGGTCGACGCGGGGCTTCTCGCCGTCCGCGCCGCCGTAGCGCTGCACGAGGTTGAGCCGGTCGACGGGCAGGAAGAGCCGGTCGTTGCCCTCGTACTCGATGCACAGGAGCTCCATCGCCAGACCGCCGACCGTCAGCTCCACGAGCCCGCGGTAGGCGCCGATGCCGTGGTCGACGTGCACCAGGTAGTCGCCCACCGCGAGCTGACCGAGCCCGTCGATGGCGGTTCCCTCGCGCCAGCTGGCCCGTCGGCGCTGCTTCTCGCGCCGGCCGAAGATCTCCTCCTCGGTGAGCACCGCGAGCCCCTCGGCGGGCAGCGCGAAGCCCGAGGACAGCGGTGCCACCCGGATCTCCACCCGTCCCGGCGCGGCCCAGCGCGACGCCGGCCGGGGATCCGTCGCCACCCGGGCCGCGATCCCGTACTCCTCCAGCAGCGCCTGCAGCCGCTCGGCGCTCGAGAGGGCGCTGCAGGTGACGGCGATCCGGAAGCGGTCGGCGATGCGGTCGCCCAGGTAGTGGCTGAGGGGCAGCAGGGCCCGCTCGTGGGTGCGGGTCCGCACGAGCTCCCGCCGCAGGTCGTCGTGGGACTCGCTGTGCAGGTGCAGGCGCTGGGGCCCGGAGCGGCCGCGACCGTGCTGGATCACGTCGAGCCGCTCGAGGGAGACGGGGTGGAAGCTGCCGAGCCGCTCCGCGAACTCGTCGGGGTCGAGCAGCAGGGCGCCCGGCTCGCAGACCGGACGCGCGCCCTCGCGGGCCGCCAGGAAGTTCGCCGTCGCCTCCTCGAAGTAGTGGTCGAGCCGGCCGCGCCCGCCCTCGGGATCGTCGAGCACCACCAGGGTGTCCTCGGGCAGGAAGTCGAAGGCGCTCTCGAGGTCGGGCTGCAGGAGCGGCGCCAGGGCCTCCGCGCCCGGCGGCACGTGGCCGCGCAGCAGCGCGTCGATCAGCTCGTCGACCGTGCGCTGGGGAGTCCGGTGGCGGCGGCCGAGATCGCGGATCGCCTCCGAGCGCTCGAAGGCGAGGTCGCGGTCGAAGAGCAGCTCCCGCGGCGGCGGCGCGACGGCGCTCCCGAGCTTGTCCTGGGAGCGCTGGCTGGCCGCGTCGAACTCGCGGATCGACTCGATCTCGTCGCCGAGGAGCTCGATCCGCACCGGTCTCGCCAGGTGCGGAGGGAAGACGTCGAGGATGCCGCCGCGGACGGAGATCTCGCCCGGCTCCTCCACCAGCGGCATGCGCGCGTAGCCGGCGGTGACGAGGGTCTCGACGAGGGCATCGCGGTCCACCATGCGACCCACCTCGAGTCGCACGCTGCGGGCGCGCACGGCCTCCCGCGAGGGCACGCGCAGCGCGAGGGACGTCCACGGCGCCACGACGATCGGGCCGGCCGCATCGCGAGCCTCGGGGTCGGCGGCCGCGAGCCAGCGGTACAGGACGTCCATGCGCTGGGCGACCACGAAGGGCTGGGGGGAGAAGCGGTCGTAGGGGAGCGTGTCGTGACGCGGGAAGAATCGCGTCCGGCGGTCGTCGTCGCGCTCGCCCAGACAGGTGCGGAGGTCCTCCAGGAAGGCGTCGGCCGCCTTCGCGTTGGCGGCGAGGAAGAGGACCGGCGCGCCCCCGGCGGCTTCGGCGAGGCGGGCGGCGACGAGCGCCCTCGAAGCCCCCCGCAGTCCCGTGAGCCGGACGGCGCGATCCCGCACCATCACCCGCTCGACGATGCGCTCGAGGGAGTCCCCGGCTCCAGCCACCCTGTCGTCCTCCTGCCGGCGTCCCGCCGCTCGCGATCCGTCCCTTCTCACCGACTGCGCTCACCGACTGCGCTCGCCACCTGCACCGACGCGCGCTCGCGCCGGCATCGGGACGCTGAACGCACGAAAGCCCGGACACGCCCCGGGGTGGGGGTGGGTGTCCAGGCAGTACGCTTCGATCTGGATCGGCCAGCATAGCAGCCGGCTGGAGCGGCTCGGACTTCTCTGGCGTGAGGGCTTCGGGCTGGAGGGCCTGGGAAGGCGCGCGCGGCTGGCTGCGGGGGGAGAGCGCGGGGTCTCGCGCGCTCAGTCCGGTCGGCTGCGGCCCCACTCGTCCCAGTAGGTCACCTCGCCGGCTCGCCTGCGCGGTGCCGGCTTCAGCACCGCGTCGCGCGTGTATCCGACGGGCAGCAGGACGGTCTGGGAGACGTCCTCCGGGATGCCCAGCAGCTCGGCGGTCGCGCGCTCCTCCACCAGGTGCAGCGACGTCCAGGTCGCGCCGAGGCCGCGCGCGCGCAGGGCCACCATCAGCGACCAGGCGGCGGGCAGGATGGAGCCGTAGAAGCCGACCTGTCGCGCCAGCGAGTCGTCGGGACGTCCCAGCATGCAGACGAGGATCAGCACGGGCATCTCGTGCAGCCGGTCGGCCAGGTCGCGGTGCGCCTGCCGCAGGGCCGGTGGCCGGCTGCCGGTGCGCCGGGCGTACTCGGCGCGGAGCCCGGTCAGCTCGGCGAGGGAGCGGCGGTACAGCTCCGCCATGCGGCGCTTGCGCTCCGGGTCGCGGATCACCAGGAACCGCCACGCCTCGCGGTCGAGGCCCGTCGGCGCCTGGGTGGCGATGTCGATGCAGCGCTCGATCACCTCCGGCTCGACGGGTCGCTCCCAGTCGATGCGCCGCCGCACCGAGCGGGTGGTCGTGAGGGCGATGTCGACGGAGTCGGGGTCGGGGATCTGCATCCCGTCATTCTACGACGCCCCCGTGCGGCGGTCCGGCGGCGCCCGCCGGTGAGCTACGCTCCGGCCGCCTACCCCCCGGCGTCCTTTGTGGGAGCCGGTCATGATCTCACGCGTCCTGTCCCTGTTCCTCGTCGTGCTGGTGGCCGTCAGCGCGTTCGCCGCCTACCGCCTGCTCGAGGCGAGCCTGGCCGCCGAGGTGTATCGCGATCGCCTGGCCGAGCTGTCCGCCGACTACGAGCAGCTGCGCGCACGCTACAACCAGGCCGTGCGGCGCACGGCCGTCACCGAGCTGCTGGTCGAGAACGGCGCCCTCACGGTGGTGATCCGCACGGCGGACGGAGAGCTGCAGTCCCTCGCCTCGCCCTTCGATCCCAGCAAGGAGATCTACGTCGACTACGTGGTGCACGACGGCCGCCTGTGGATCCGCCGGCTGTTCGACGAGGACACGCCGCCGGGCAACGGCATGCTGATCGACCCGCGCTTCGTCGACGTCGACTGGGACGCGGCGGGCGAGAACCACGGCAAGGCCGCCTACCGCTCCCTGGGCGAGGGGCGCTGGGTGGTCGACGTCACCGGCGACGGCTCCCTCGGGCTGGCGCGGCGCGACCCGGCCGAGCCCATCGAGCTGTCGGCCCCGCCGCCGGTGCGCCGCTACGAGCCGGTGGAGACCGCCGTCGACGAGGCCCTCGGCGACATCCGGGCCGTCGAGGCCCTGGAGGCGCTGGTCCGGCAGCTCGAGCTGGGTGCATGAAGCCTCACCCGGCGGTGTGGCCGGGATGGGCCGCGGGTCCGGAGTCGGACCCCGTCCTGGAAATGTCAGCACGCTGCTAGACTGTGCGGCTTGTGACCCACGTGTCCCCCGCTCGTGTGTTGCGATCCGCGCTGGCGGTCTCCCTGGCGCTCTCGGTCTCCCCGATGAACGCCCGGGCCGAAGACCCCATTCCCTTCGAGATCGGTCTGTCCGCCCGGGAAGCCGGGCACGTCCGGGCGCTGTTCGAACGGCTCAGCAAGGAGAACATCCTCTACCAGTTCCACCTGGGCGACATCACCAAGCAGCGGATGCAGGAGACGGCGTCCCAGATCGACCGCGTGCTCGAGACCCTCGAGACGGGCAGCCCCGCCTACTCGATCGCGCCCCCGGTCACCCAGGAGATCCGCGACCAGGTCCACGTGCTCGACGGACACTGGGGCCGGCTGCGGCGCCTCGCCCTCGCGAGTCCCTACGACTACCTGCGCTATAGCAGCGACCTGATGCCCAAGCGCTCCCGCCAGGGAGACCCGTTCAGCATCCGCGTCTTCGACGACATGGCCGCCGACGCCATCCGGGAGGCCGATGCCCTCCAGAGCCTGATCGTCGCCGAGTGCAAGAAGACGGGCTACGAATTCTGCGATGCGGCGTCGCAGTCGGGCTTCTTCAACATGCACATCCAGCGGATCGCAAAGGAGCTGGTGTTCGTGTACGCCGGCATCGACGTCGACGAGAACGTCGCGGAGCTGCGCGCGAATCGCGACCGCCTCGACGCGAGCCTCAAGGCCCTCGGATCGTCCCCGATCCTCACGGGCGCGATCGCGCCCTCCCGCGGCCGCTCCGCGAGCTTCGTCGGCGCCCTCTGGGACTCGATCCAGGAGGGCTGGGCGCGGCTCCGCCTCGAGGCGGACGTGGTGATCGAGGGCCGCGTCGACGGCCTCGACGTCCGGCGGATGTTGAAGGTGCAGCGGGAGCTGGTGGACGAGCTCGACCGCCTGCGGGCTGCGCTCAGCCGCTACGCCGAGGCGAAGCTCGAGGCCTGAGGCCGACGCCCGAGCTCCCGACGACGCGGTGAAACCCTCCTCCGATTCACGGGCCAGCTGGGTGCTGGCCATGCTCCTCCTCACCTACACCTTCAACTACCTCGACCGCTACCTGCTGACGATCCTCGTGCAGCCCATCAAGGAGGAGCTGAACGTCTCCGACTCGGTGATGGGCTTCCTGATCGGCCCCGCCTTCGCGCTCTTCTACACGGCCCTGGGCATTCCCATCGCACGCCTCGCGGATCGCACGAGCCGGCGCACGGTGATCGCGGTGGGGTTCGCGGTGTGGAGCCTCTTCACGGTGCTCTCGGGTGCGGCGCGGAGCTGGGTGCAGCTCTCGATCCTGCGCGTGCTCGTGGGCGTCGGCGAGGCGGCCGGCGGCGCTCCCTCCCACTCGCTGCTCTCGGACACCTTCCCCCCCGAGCGTCGCGCCGCGGCCCTCTCGATCTTCCAGATGGGCGTCTACCTCGGGCAGATGCTCGGGCTCGCGGTGGGCGGCTTCCTGGTGGCTCCCCTCGGCTGGCGCTGGACCTTCGTGGTGGTGGGCGCTCCCGGGCTGCTGTTCGCGCTGCTGCTCTTCCTGACCGTGAAGGAGCCGACGCGCGGCCACTTCGACGTGGCTTCCCCGTCGCACCCCGAGCGCGCGGAGCCGAGCCTGCGCGACGTCGCCCGGACGCTCTTCGGCCTGCGCTCGTTCCGCTACCTCGCGATCGGGACCGGTCTCGCCACCTTCGCGGGCACCGGCTACGGGTTCTGGATCCCGACCCTCTTCGTGCGGGTCCACGACATGAGCTACGCCGAGGTGGGCGTGAGCTTCGGGCTCATCAGCGGTGCGAGCGCCCTCGCGGGTACCGCCCTCGCCGGCCGGCTCGGAGTGTGGCTCGGCGCCCGGGACGTCCGTTGGCTGGTATGGCTCCCGAGCCTGGGCGTGCTGCTGTCGCTGCCCTTCCTGTGTCTCGTGAGCCTGTACCCGACGCCCTGGGTCGCGATGGCCTTCGCGGTTCCAGCCGGGCTCTTCGGCGCCGGCTGGGCACCGCTCGCCTACACGGTGGTCCAGAACCTGGTGTCGCCCTCGATGCGCGCGGTGGCGTCGTCGGTGCTGATCTTCTTCATGACCCTGCTCGGAATGGGCGCGGGCCCGTGGGCGGTCGGCGCGCTCTCGGACTGGCTGGCGCCGGGCTACGGCATCGACTCGCTGCGGGTCGCCCTGGTGGCGGTGCTCTCGACGAGCGCCGTCGGCGCCGGCGCGATCTTCCTGGCCGGCCGCAGCCTGCGCGCGGAGATGGGTCGCTGATCCGCGTCAGCCCGGCCGGGACGCGCGCTGCGCGAGTGCCAGGGTGCGGCGCGCGAGGTCCGGCCAGGCGTGCCGGGCCGCGAGGGTGTCCCGGGCCGCCGCCCCCAGCGCTGCCGCGCGCGCCGGATCGGACTGCAGCCCGCGCAGCGCTGCTGCGATCTCGCCGGCGCCGGCGGCGTCGTCCAGCAGGCAGGCGCTCGTGCCGTCGACCAGGCCCTCGGCGACGCGCTGCTGGGCGACGATGGGTCGGCCCGTCTCCATGTAGTTGAGGAGCTTGACCGGGAAGCCGCCCGGGCGGCGGCGCGTCAGCACCAGGGCACAGGCCGCGAACGACAGCGCCCGCACGGCCTCGAAGTCCGCCCGCTCGACGACCCGCAGGTGCGGGTAGCGCGACGCGCCGTCGCGCGCGTCGTGGGTGGCCGCCAGGACCGGCAGCCCGTCGGCCAGTCGCTCCGCGGCGGCGTCGAGCCGCTCGAGCTCCTGGTAGGTGTCGAGGTTCCCCGCGTACAGCGCGAAGCGCCCCGGCGAGACGCCCGCCTCGCGACAGGCGATCTGCTGCGCGTCCTCGTCGGGTGCGGGGCGAGGCTCGAGACCCGGCGGGATCACCTCGACCGGTCCCCGGGCGTGCGGCGCCAGCGCGCTGCGGGCGTCCTCGCACAGGGCCAGGATCGCGTCGGCGCGGCGGGCGATCCAGCGGTCGATGGCGGCGCCGAGCGGATCGACCCAGGGCCGCATCCGCTCGGGCGCGTAGGCGGACAGCTCGTGGCCCAGCAGGGTGTGGGCGACGTACACGACCGGTACCCCCGTGCGCGCGCGCACCGCGATGGCCGCAACCGCGGCCTCGGCGTTGTGGGCGAGGGCCGCGTCGAAGCGCTGGCGCGCGCACAGGGCGTGGTAGCGCGTGGCCAGCACGGCATCCGCGATGGGCTTTCCGGGACTCGGCCCGGAGCGCGCCCGCAGCTGCCGCGGCCCCGGCGCGTAGGTGACGAGCGTCGCCTCGGCGCCGGCCGCCGCGAGCGCCCGGGCCTGCTCGGCGAAGTAGGCCTGCGAGCCCTGCGGGTGCGGGAACGGGAACGCGCCGACGAGGGCCAGCCGCATCAGCGCCGTGCGACCGGGTCCTCGCGCAGCTCGCGGTAGAGGGAGGACAGCTCGATCAGCGCGCGCAGCAGTACGCGCGGGCGGGCGCCCGTCGGCGTGCCGTGCAGACGGCGGCGGTGGCTCACGGGCACCTGTCGGATGCTGGCGCCCAGGGCCCGGGCCCGCACCAGGATCTCCGTGTTCACGAAGGCGCCGA
>Ga0075327_1000356_pt1 | contig 12659 bp, 18 predicted proteins | sample MayberrySE_Catta_2_FD_120056 | JGI IMG/M metagenome (GOLD analysis project Ga0075327, IMG submission 120056) | Natural and restored wetland microbial communities from the San Francisco Bay, California, USA, that impact long-term carbon... | ecosystem: Environmental > Terrestrial > Soil >...
CGCCGCGGAGTCGCCCGCCGCTCCCGGCAAGCCGCCCTACCGAGTCCCGTCGATGGCAGAGGTCCGGGCCGTCGAGCCCTGCGGCCTCAACCTCGTGTCTACTTTCAGCGGGTGTGGAGGCTCGTGCCTCGGCTTCCGCATGGAGGGCTTCAAGGTCCTATGGGCGAGCGAGTTCGTGCCGGCGGCGCGCGAGAGCTACCTCGCGAACTGCGACCCGGCGACGCTCATGGACGACCGCGACATCAGGCTCGTGCAGCCAGACGAGATCCGCGCGGCGATCGGCGGAGTCGCTGTCGACGTGCTCGAGGGCAGTCCGCCCTGCTTCGCGGCCGGCACCATGATCCTGACGCGCCGTGGTCTCGTGCCCATCGAAGAGGTCCGCGAGGGCGACATGGTCGTCACGCACACCGGCCGCTGGCGGCCGGTGACCGGCATCAGCAGCCGCGAGGCTTGGATCATAGCGGCTCGCGGCCACGGTCATCCTGGGATCAAGACGACGGCAGACCATCCGTTCTACGTCCGCCACCTCGCGCATCGATGGGATCCAGCGCGCAAAACCGCCATGCGCAGTTTCGCCGAACCAGTGTGGCGTGGCATCGGTGAGTGTCTTCCGAACGGCTTGTTGGCAGGCAAGGCCGAGGCGTGGTTCTGGGGGATGCGCCGGACCTATCCGGAGGACATTATTCCAGACGTTCTGCGGTCGGATGCGCGCGGCGACCGGCCGGAGTTGTCGCCAGAGTTCTTCTGGCTCGTAGGTCTCTGGCTCGGCGACGGCTGGCTGCGCACAGGTCCGACTCATGTCAAGCCGTCGCTCGCACGCGGTGAGGTCTTGATCTGTGCTGCCAAGGATCAGGCGGACGTCGTGCGTCATGCGATCGCTGCCGCGGGCTTGGGGTTCTCCGAAGCCGAGATGCGGACCACGATCCGCTTCACGATCTGCAACAGCGGCTTGGCCGAGTGGCTGGAGGAAGATTTCGGCCGTGGAGCTGGCGGCAAGACAGTCCCCTATTGGGCATTCGGGATGCGGCCGGAATGGCGCAAGGCTCTGCTTGATGGATACATATTCGCCGACGGTCACCGGTACGGCGGTGAGGAGAGCCGCATCTCATCGATCAGCTGGCCGCTGATCCTCGGCATGGCGATGATAGCCCGCAGCTTGGGGCTGGCGACGACAGTGCGATCTTCGACGCGTACGAACAATACACAGATCGAGAACCGCATCGTCAATGTGGCCGGTGCCGTCTATGCGCTCGACATCAACGACCGGCCGCGGTCCTTTTTGGTCGAGGAGGAGTTCTGCTGGGGGAGGATCAAGGAGATCACTCAGGTAGGTCCTGGCGTGGTCTACAACCTTCACGTAGAGGAGGATGAGAGCTACGTCGCCGACGGACTCATCGTTCACAACTGCGCCGCGTTCTCGACCGCCGGCAAGCGCGCCGCGACCTGGGACCAGGTCCGCTCCTACAGCGATGTCAAGCAGAGGACCGACGACCTGTTCTTCGAGTTCGCCCGGATCTTGGACGGCCTGCTGCCGCGCGCGTTCGTGGCCGAGAACGTCTCGGGCCTGCTCAAAGGCGTGGCGAAGGGGTATTTCATCGAGATCCTGACGGCGCTCAAGCGGCCCGGTTACCGCGTCAAGGCTAGGCTGCTGGATGCGCAGTGGCTCGGCGTGCCGCAGGCGCGGCAGCGCGTGATCTTCGTCGGCATCCGCGAGGACCTGGGCCTGGAGCCGGAGCACCCGCAGCCGCTGGCCTACCGGTACTCGCTGCGCGAGGCTTGCCCGTGGATCGTCCGCCAGGGAGACAACGGCGGCTTTGGCGAAGGCAGCCTGCGCTCAAGCGACCATCCGTCGCCTACCGTCGGCGCAGGCCCGCAGACAGGAAACGGGCGCTTCCCGGCGAGCTTGGTCGAGGCTACTCGCGTCGCGTCTCTCGATCGTCCAGTCAGGACGATCGACTCCCACGGGCACGATGCTTTCGTTGAATCGGAGACGGACATCTCGCGCTACGCGATCGGGCGCGAGGCCGCGGCGATGCGCGAGGGCGGCCACTCGGACCGCTACCTCAACCTGCAGCGCGCCCACCGCGACAAGCCGGCGCCGACCGTGACGGCCATGAGCACGTCTTCGGCCGCGACCTCGATCCACCCTACCGAGTTGCGGCGCTTCTCGATCGCCGAGCTCAAGCGCATCTGTTCGTTCCCGGATGATTTCGAGTTCCCGGCCAAATCGACTTATGCACAACAATGGGAGCGTCTCGGCCGCTCAGTTCCCCCGCTCATGATGAGATCCGTCGCCGCGACCCTGAAGCGTCAGCTCCTGTCGTGTGCGGGATAGCGGGGCGCTTCGGAGGCTCGATCGCGGCTATGCTCGACGCGATCGCGCACCGCGGCCCTGACGCTCGCGGCGAAGTCGACGTAGCCGGGTGGCGGATCGGGCACGTCCGGCTAGCGATCATCGACCTCGACCACCGCTCCGACCAGCCGATGCGCCGAGGCTGTACTATCGTATCGTTCAACGGCGAGATCTGGAACTGGCGTGACGTCCGTGCCGACCTTGAAGCGCTGGGCCGCGTCTTCTCGACCGAAGGAGACACCGAGGCGCTCGCGCATGCGCTCGACGAGTGGGGCGAGGACGCGCTGCCGAGGCTCGAGGGCATGTTCGCGGTCGCCTGGATGGTAGACGGCGATCGAACGCTCAGGCTCGCTCGCGACCGCTTCGGAGAGGTCCCGCTACACTTCTCACGAGATCCTGCTGCGTGCTGCTCGGAGATCAAGGGGCTGCTGGCAGTTGGCGCGCGCGGCATAGCCGACGTCCCGCCCGGGACCGTGGTGCGCCTGGCGCGGGACGGGACTACGTGCGCGTCGCGCTGGTACTGGCCGGAGCCGGCTCCGTTCGCTGGTTCGCCGCTCGACGGATCCTTACGCCTGCGCATCGAGCTCGATCGTGCGGCCGACCATCGCAGCATGTCCGACGTACCGGCCGGCATACTCTTGTCCGGCGGCCTGGACAGCTCGGCGATAGCGGCCTTGATGGCACAGCGGATGCCGCTCGTGGGCTTCACGGCTGTCTATGACCCGCGGTCGCGCGACCTGCGCCTTGCGCGCGCCACGGCTCATCGGCTCGGCCTTGAACTGGTCGAGGTCACAGTAGCGCCGCCGACATCAGAGAACGCCGCCGACGTCGTTCGCGTCATCGAGATGCCGCACAAGGCGCAGGTCGAGATCGGCTGGGCTTGTCTGGCGCTGGCCGATGCCATGCGGGATCGAGCCGTCAAGGTCGTGTTCTCCGGTGAGGGCAGCGACGAGTTGTGGGCCAGCTACGGCTTCGCCTACCACGGGCTAAAGACCAAGTCGTGGCTCGACTACCGCCGAGACCTGTTCCTCGATCAGTCCCGGAAGAACTTCCCGCGCTGCAACAAGATTTTCATGTCGCGAGGGATCGAGTGCCGCCTACCGTTCCTTAGCACTAGCGTCGTCGAGGCTGCTCTGTCGTTCCCTCGCGACGTCGTGCAGGAGGGGCGAGGACAGCCGAAAGCGGTGCTCGGCCGTGCCGTCATCGATCTCGTCGGGGAAGAGATCGCGCGCCGACCGAAAGTTGCCTTCCAGGATGGGATGGGGCTCAAGGGACAGTTCGGGCGAGCCGTGGCCCGCCCGATCCAGTTCTATCGCGCCGAGTTCGGTCGCTTCATGCGCCGCGCGGCCTAGATGGCGCGGAACGCCTTGGTGCCGTCCTCGCGCGTGATCTTCTCCAACCGCAAGCCCGCCTTGGCCGTCACGTCCTTGTGGTACTTCGTCGGCGGCTGCTTCCAGCCCATCTCGGCCTGCATCTCCAGTCGGGTTGCGCCTTCCGTCCGCCGCAGGAGCGCGAGGAGTTGCGCAGCCTTGGTATCGGCGCGCGCGGCGCGACGCTTGGGCTGCTGGAGCGGCGCATCGCGGTGGAGGAACCCATAGGCGTCGCGATGATAGCCGGGCTGGCAGTCGGCCTCGTCATCCTCGACGGCGGTGCCGCCGACCGAAGAGACCGAAGCTGCTGCCTCCGGCGGCGCGTCCTCGACGGCGAACGGCATGTCCAGCCCGGCGACCCGGATCGCCTGATCGACGGCGAGCCCGGCCTGCTCGACCGCGGCGCGCGTGCGCTTGAGGCCGACGGCCTGCGTGGCGAAGCGCTTCACGCTCCCGCCGGTCGCGGCGTTGTAGACCTTGACGAGGTCGCTGGTCTTGAGCGAGGAGAGGGCGTCGGTCATCTGAGTCTCCATCGTTTCGGTTTTCATCGGCTGATGATGAAGATGTAAGATGACCGACGCTGGATGTACACATGATAACAGCGCCTTACATGACTTTTTGCACGTGCGGGGTGTTGCTGTGCTTGAGATAGCCCGTGACTGGTCCTTCGAGACGTCCGAGATCGCCGCCGCCTTCGACCGCCACGTCCGCGAGCAACTCCCGTTCTATCAACTCGCCACCGAGGCCGTCGCGGTCGTGGCCCGCCACTACGTCCCGCAGCGCGGGCTCGTCTATGACGTCGGCGCCAGCACGGGCAACGTCGGCAAGGCGCTCGAGCCGGTGATTGATGACCGTTGCGCCCGCCTGGTCCCGATCGAGGCGAGTGCCGAGATGGCGGCCGTCTATGACGGGCCTCAGCGCGGCAACCTCGTGCTCGGCGACGCGCTCAAGCTAGAGTTGGAGCCCTTCGACCTGATGGTCTGCTTCCTGACGGCGATGTTCTTCCCGGTCGCCGATCGCCGCTCCTTCTTCGAGCGATCCCGCTCTCTAGTCCGGCCAGGAGGCGCGATCGTCGTAGTCGACAAGACGGAGCCAGCGGCGGGATATGCCGCCACGGTGATGTGGCGGATGGTCCTCTCGGCCAAGGTGGCGGCCGGCGTCGACCACGCCGAGATCGTCGCGAAGGAGTTGTCGCTCGGCGGCGTGCAGCGTCCGCTGGACCCGGCTGTCCTCGGTCCAGGCGCCGTCGAGTGGTTCCGCTACGGCGACTTCGCCGGCTGGCTCGTCGAGGGCCCGCGCTCTTGAGCTGCCATCCCTGCGGCCAGCATGACCTCGCCGAGGTCGCGTCCGGAGCGTGTCAGCGCCTGGGCGACGCGCTTGCGGCCGTTCGTCTTGCTGTTGAAACGGACAGGGTTCCCGTCGGTACGCCTCGGCGTACACGATAGACAACTGCCCGGTCGTCAAGGTATCAAGCAACGCGGTCATCGGAGTCGATCCTCTCGCAGGGGTTGTGCTATTCGGTGATCGCACACTTAGGCGCACCGCACGGTAGTGCAAGAGAAAACACCATCTGTTGTGAATAAAATCATCATCGTCGGCCAGACGCCTGCTAGGCGCAGCAAGGAGCCGCTCGACGGTGCCGCAGGCCGCAGGCTGGCTGCCCTCGCCGGCCTCGATCTGGCTGACTTCCTCGGACATTTCGTGCGCGTCAATCTACTTGACCAGGAGGAGCTCGGGGCGGCCGAAGCCACCCTACGCGCCGGCCGCGAGCGCGCCGACGCGCTGCGCGAGAAGTGGCTCGGTCGCAAGGCGGTCCTGCTCGGCCGCGGCGTCGCCGCCGCCTTCCGGCTCATCCCGGACGACTACCAGTGGTTCAAGGCGGTCGAGGTTCCGCCGGGCGTCGAAGTCGCCGTCATGCCGCACCCGTCCGGCATCTCGACCTGGTGGAACGATGAGGCGAACGTCGCGGCGGCGCGTGAGTTCATGCTGCGAGCCAAGTTGGGGTTCTTGCGATCTAAGCGTCAGCGCGACCCGCGTGAGCAGTTCACGGTTGAGCAAGTCGCAGCCGCCCTAGAAGTCGGCCGCGGCATCTACACCTGGGCGGCCGAGGCGCTGGCCGAGGAAACCGGGCGCTCATGCTGCGCTTCGACGATCCTTAACTACATCAACCGCTACCCGGACGAGCTTCGCCCGGTCTGCGACCGGATGAAGGTGGCGTTCTTCGGCAAGGCTGCACGCAACATCGTTCAGTCGGTCGAGAACGGCGACGTGCAGGACAGCTGGCGCGCGTGGCAGATCCGGGCGGCGCGGGACACGATGGACAAGCTCGGGGTCAACATGGTGCGCGAGATCAGTACCCGGATCGACGGCCGGCTCGAGCACGATCACGAACACCGGCACGCCCACCTTCATGCCAAGCTGGCGGACATGGGGCTCGACCTCAGCCGCTACTCGGATGAGCAGCTCGACGCGATCGACGAAGTCACCGGGCTGCTCGACGCCCCATCGGGAAAGCTATAACCGCTCGTCTTCGGTAATTGCCGCTGAGCGCTATCTAAGGCATATCGGCGGGCCATGCGCCTGCCGGACGGAATCAGCGGCGACGACATCAAGAGCGCGCTGCGCTATGAGCGGTTCCGGCGCGCCAGGACGAGCCTGCACTCGTTCATACGCTGGGGCTGGCTGCATGCCGGCCTTCCAGGCACCTTCGTCGATGGCTGGCATATCCGAACCCTGTGCGCGCGCTTGGCGGCGATCAACCGCTCTGGCTGGGGCCGGCAGATGTGGGCCAGCCCGCCTCGCTCGTCTAAGAGCACGGTCATCGACGTGTTCTGGCCGGCCTGGACCTGGCTGCAGGAGGAGGCCGACGGCGCGCTCATGGGCCCGTGGGTCCAGTTCCTCCATGTGACGCACCGTGACGACCTAGCCACCCGCGACAGCCAGCGCTGCCGTCGGCTGCTCAAGAGCGACTGGTATCAAGAGCTGTGCCAGGGCAAGGTGCGCATCCTGCCCGATGCTGACCAAAGCGCCTATTACGCGCTGGAGGGCGGCGGGTCGCGGCGGGCGTTCGGGATCCGCGCCGCGATCACCGGGCACGATAGCGACATTCAGGTCGTCGGTGATCCGATTGATGTCGAGGCGGCTCTGAGTGCGGTCGAGCGGGAGCACGTCTATTTCGTGTGGCAGGAGGTGCTCCCGAGCAGGTTCAACCACCCCACCAGAAACGCACAGGTTCTTAGCGCGCAGCGGACGCATGTGGCTGACCTTCACGCGCTGGTCCTGGAGAGCGAGGACTATCAGCGCGGCCTCTGGACCTACGATTGCGTGCCTGGAGTGCTCGATGGGGAGACGCCGTACGGCTGCGCGGACGACCCGCGCACGGTCGGAGACGGCAAGACCTACTGGCCTGAGCGGTTCCCGACCGTCGAAAGCCTCATGGCGCTCGCCAAAACTCAGCACGCGCGTGCGGCCCAGATCCAGCAGAACCCGAAGCAACGCGGCGCCGGGATCTTCCGCAACGCGAACTGGCAATTCGTCAGTGTTGAGCCGGTCGGCTTGCAATGGAACCGGTGGTGGGACAAGGCGGCAACTCCAGAGGGGGGAGGCAGCGACCCGGACTCCACGGCAGGCGCGCGCGGAGCGCGGCTACCAGATGGCCGGTTTCTCCTCGCCGACATGCAGCATGGTCGCTGGAGTAGCCACCAGGTCGAGCAGCGCATCAAGATGGTCGCGAGCCAGATCGACCCTCCCGGGACGCAGATTTGGATCGAGGAGGAGCCAGGAAGCTCTGGGAAAGACGTGACGAGCTACTACCAGCGGCACATCCTGCGCGGGTTCGCAGTGCGCGGGGATCGGCCGACAGGGCCGAAGCTGGTCCGGATCGACCCGTTCCTTGCGGCGTGCGAAGCCGGGAACGTGGTGCTGCTAAAGGCGGACTGGAACCGAGCGTTCATCGACGAATGCGACGCCTTCACGGGGGACGACACTACCCACGACGATCAGGTGATCTCTGCCGCGGGGTGCTTCAAACGTGCGATGGCCGGGGTTCTGGGACCGCTCGTGTGGTGATCTGGTGGCTCATGGCGGCGCGCGCCTCGCGCCGGATCGCGAGCGGAACCTTGCGCAGCGGGATCCGCTCGTCGCCGTACAGGCGCTCTCCGGTGCCGGAGCATTCCCAGCAGGTGCCGCAGAAGGTCGAGCCACCGCAGGCGCGGCACTCGATCGCTTTCTCGGGCATGGCCGAGGCGACCAGCTTGCGCGAGCCGCGTCGCGCCGGCTCGACGCAGTAGATGGTGCCGCGGTGCGGCTTGGAGATGTAGGTCATGGGTCGATAATAGCCCTATTGCGTGGAGGTGGCAACCATCCGCCGGAACTCGATCCGGTAGACCTCAGACATTCGTGCCTCCTTGCGTTCCGCGCGGCCTCTTTCCCGCGCTCGTGCTCGCCTTGCTCGATCAGCCAAGCCGCCTGAATCCGGTGGGCCTGCAGCTCGCGACAGCCTCCCGGCATCTCGCGCGGCTGCATGGAATGGACGGCCTCGTGGATCACGATCCCGAAGTGGTGGCCGCGGTCCGACGTCCACGGTCGCGCCTCGTCGAAGTAGACGTCTCCTGGCCGGAACGCGGCGGCTCGGGCGTCGCGCCCGGTCAGCCGGCGGATGTCCTCGATCGGCAGGTGCCAGATCGCGACCGCCTGACCCGGGCCCCTGGTCAGCTCTCCGCCGGAAAGCCGCTCGGCGTGGCCCCGGGCCTCGAGCCACGCGGCCTGGCTGACGCGCTCAGGGTGAGCGGCGGCAGCGCACCCGGCGAGGACGACGAGCAAGGCGATGGCGGAGGACCGGTTCACGACTCCTCCCCGCCGGGCCAGGACCTCGGCGATCATCGCCAGGATCCGCTCGCGCTCACGCGCGGCGCCGTCCCGGAGACCGCCCTCGTACGCGGTTGCGACCTGCTCGGCGAAGTTGCAGACGCCGTCGCGCTGGGTCTTCGGCGGCACGATCGGCCGGGCGAAGCTCACAGCAGAGCCTCCGCGCTGACGTCGCCCTCGGCGCGGATGCGGTCCCACGCGAGGCTGGTCATCTGGGCGCGGAATTTATGCCCGCCAGAAATCAGATCGACCCGGTCGATCACGGGGCGCAGGCGCAGGCGCTTGAACACCGCGCGGGCCTCGGCGTCGCGGTCGGGCGGCCAGTCGACGAAGGTGAACCGGCAGATGTGCGAGGCGCGCTGGAACAGCTTCGCGCGGTCGGGCTGCTCGCCCATCTCGGGATAGTAGACGTGCATGGTGGGTCTCCCAGTCAGGCGCAGAAGGTGGCGACGGCGATCAGGCTCGCGAGCGCGAGGACGCCGACGAGGACGATGGGCCAGCACGGCGACGGGTCGTCGTCGTCGAGGCCAGGGATCTCGGGTTGCCAGCTCACGGGCGGATCTCCTTGAAGCCGACTAGGGCGACGACCCAGAAGCGGCCGTCGAATTCGATCACGTCGCCGACGTCGGTCGATCGGTGTTCAGTGCCGACGGCAGTCACGTCGTCGTTCTCTGGCCACGGGCCGCCGATGTGCTGGGTGAGGGCGTAGCCGGATCCGAGGATCCACGCGGTGTCCTCGTCCTTGCTGACGCGCACGTCGGCGACGTGGCGATAGACCGACCCGACCCGCCACATGGTCTCGAGGAAGTAGATCCGGCCCTGCTCGATCGCCTCGCGCGCGGCGGGCCAGCTCTGGTCGTGGTGGACGCGGACGATGGTAGACATGGTCCTTCTCGCAAAAGGTTGCAACACCAATATAGCCGCTCGCGCGCGGCGTGGCAATACAGCTATTGCGCGGTGTCGGCGGCGGCCCGCAATGCGCGCATGATGTCCTGGGCGCAAGCCTGGGCGCGCGGGTCGGGCGTCGCGTCATACCGGCGCTGGACGTGACGGTGCGCGCCGCACGCCGAGCGGTAAGCCGCCGCTGCTTTCTTCGCGGCCTGCCGGCGTGCGCGATCCGCAGCTTCCGAGGTTGCAGGCATCCGCGATCGCCAGCTTGTCGGCATACGTGGCAGGGGTTATGCGCTTCATGGTCAGCCTCCCATCCCGGCGCACCAGATCGGCACGAGCAGCGGGGTGTAGCCGTCGTCGATCAGGTTCTGCACCGCCCATTCCTCGAGGTCGGAAACGTAGTCGTCAGGCGCACTCGCCTTCCTCGACACGTGATGAAGCGCACCGTAGGCATCGTCTTCGAGCACACCGTAAGACGGCACGCCGAGATCTTCGAAGTTGCCGTCGCTGATGTTCTCGCGGAACGCATCGACCTCGAGCGAGACCATCGTGAACGAGCCGAGCGCCAGGTCGAGCTCGTGACAGAGGCGGTACTGCTCATCCTTCGAAAGGGCGATAGCAGCGTTCTTGACATCGTCGTATGTCAGGGCGAGCTGCGCCGGCTCGACCAGGAAGTTTTCATCGGTCGCGTCGAAATACAGCGCGATCGCGGTCTCGTCGTCGGTCGGGATTGCCTCTGGCAGATCGTATCGCTCGCGCTCGTAGCCCCACCACTCGCCGACCCACTCGCGGACAGCGGTCATGGCGGCGGCTTCGGTCCGGTGGACCGTGGTTCCTTCTCCATGGCGATGGCTGATGAAGAACGTCCAGACTTCCATTGACGTCTCTCCTGGTGACGGGGCAATCCTCATGACGCCCTTAGGGACGGTCTGCCTCGGCGGCGTTGCGCGGGCCGCCCGGTAGAGCAGGCTTTGTCACCCGCGCGGGCATCGACCGGGCAGACCGTCCCTGGCCGCGGCTTCCTCGCCCAGCTTGCGCAGTACGGTCTGAGCGGCCACCGGGACGTCGGCCGTGATCTCGCGCAGAGTGCGCAGGAAGACCTCGGCGCTGATCGCCCGGCCCTGGAAGTCGTCGCCGAGCTGGTGGAGCTCGGCCGACACGGCCCCGAGGCCACCACCGAAGATCGGCGCCGAGAACACGTCCGCCTGTTCCACCGCGATCTGGAACTTACGCATGGCGGTGGCAGGCTCGCGGTCGAGCATGAACCAACTGCCGAACCCGACCGTTGCAAGCGCTGCGCAGAGACCGGCGGTCAAAGCTATGGGAGTTTTCACTGTCCTCTCCTATGCGCGGGTTGCGCAATACAGATATAGCATCTCTGGCGGCCGGGTTGCAATAGCCATGTGACGGCCTATGCCTTGATGACCTTCACCGGGTCGGGACCAGCGGCGATCGCCCCGGCGAAGGCGTCCTCGGCGGTGTCGCCCGCGCCGGCGATCAATCCGACCATCCCGAACAGCTGGATGCACTGCCACGAGGCGCCTTCGAACGGCTGCTTGACGCAGTATTCGCCGCGGGGAGTGCGGACCTTGTAGCCGGTCAGCCCGGTCGCCTCGACCTTGTACGGGCGGAGCACGTTGAGCGCCGGCAAGAGCGCGGCGATCGCTTCCGCCCGCGTGCCGAAACCGGTGAGGGTGGCGGCACCCTCACGGTGAGGGATCGCGAACCATTTGCCGGATGCGATCTCGCGGTCGACGATCCCGCCGGTCTGCTGGTCCATGTTGGTCGCCAGCCCGCCGGGGCGGCTCTCCGACCACCCGGCCGGCAAATCGCCGTAGCGCTCGGCGTACAGCCGTTCCGCGAATGCGCGGTTCTGGTCGCTGTCGGCCACCTCGGGGAAGAAGTGGACCACGATCGACCAGTCCAGGTCCTCCTCGAACCAGCCGGAACAGCCTTGCTGGCGGATGGTCTTCGCGAGGATGCTCGCCGGGATGATGCGTCGCGGTTCCGGCGGAACGAAGAACCCGCCGTGCGAGGCGGTGCTGATCCAGAGGATGCCGTGCGCGAGCCGCTCGACGTCCTGCGAAGGACCCCATGGCGTGTTCATTTTCAGTCTCCGGTGAGCTTGCCGTCGAACAGCGCGTCGACCCGCTTTTGGGCGTCGATCCGGCGAAGGATCTCGGCCTTCGGCAGGAACTTCGCATCGCGGTATTGCCAGCCGTCGCCGTAAGGCAGATGGATCAGGCACTCGGTCCTCACGCCGTCGGCGAGCATATACTGAGCGAAGCCGTCAGCGACCGGGAAGCGCACGATCTCGCCGGTGCGTTCGCCGGTGTAGCCGTGCTCGCGGAGCCATTGCTTCAGCCGCTCGCGGTGCGCGGCTTCCGCGGCGTAGTGGGCGTCCAGGTCTTCCGTGCTGTAGCGCTCCAGCACCGGAGCCGGCAGCGCATTTGGCAGGCCGTAGATCCTCATAGGTTTCCTCCGAGGGTGAGTTGCGCCGGGACGGCGCTGGCGAAGCGCAATTCCTTCTCCATCTGGAACAGGTGCTTGCGCATGGTCTCGAGCTTGTCGGCCCAGAGCCTTGTCACGCCGCCTTCTGCGGATGCCGCGGGCGATCGGCCTCGCGCGCGCCGGCGGCGGCGTTCTCGATCACGACCGCCTCGTAGCCCTCGTCCTGCAGCTTGCGGGCGTGGCTGCGCGCGTGCCCAGGTTCGTCGTAGTCGAACCAGAGTTGGCGCGGCTGGCAGGCCGAGGACCGGACGCAGAGCCGGGCGACGACGACGCAGCGGCCGATCTTCATGGCCGCCATCCGGGCGTCTGGTCGGGCATGACCAGCGCGTCGATCATCTTGTCGCGCCAGGGCGCTCTCGGCGACCACGCCTCGTCGACCAGGAGTCGAAGGGACCGCACAAGGCCGCCAGCGAGGCAGAGCGTGGGGCCGCTCGGGCCATGCTGGCCAGGATCGACGGCCTCTTCGCAGAACTCGAGCGTGCCGGTACCGTCGATGTCGGTGTATGGGACGGTGGTGGTCATGCTGGTGGGGCCTTCGGCCCGAGGAAGTACAGGTCGCCTTCCCGGCGCAGGAACCCTAGGTTCACGAGCGATTGCATCAGGCTCTGGAACTGGCCGAGGGACATCTTGTCGAGGATGGCGGCGTACATCACCCCGCCTGGGGCGCC
>Ga0075327_1000357_pt1 | contig 12622 bp, 9 predicted proteins | sample MayberrySE_Catta_2_FD_120056 | JGI IMG/M metagenome (GOLD analysis project Ga0075327, IMG submission 120056) | Natural and restored wetland microbial communities from the San Francisco Bay, California, USA, that impact long-term carbon... | ecosystem: Environmental > Terrestrial > Soil > Wetlands...
GGGCGAACAGCCGAGCGTTGCTGGAGGAGCTGGGGGGAGTGCTCGGATGAGCCCACGCAGCAGCGGGCCCGGGCTCACGCCCGGGCCCGCCAGTCCACGACCCGCGTGAGCTTCAGCTCTTCGAGATCTCGATCTTGCGACCCTTGGCCTCGGGGGCCTTGGGGAGCCGGATCTCGAGCACGCCCTTGTCGAAGCGGGCGGTCGCTTCGCTCGCGTTGACGGCGCGCGGCAGGCTGAACGAGCGCCGGAACGTGCCGTAGCTGCGCTCCCAGAGGTGGTAGTTGCGCTCCTCGTCGCCCTCGGTGCGCTGCTCGCTCTTCTCACCGCTGATGGTGAGCACGTCGTTCTCGAGGTCGACCGACACCTGCTCCTCGGTCATGCCCGGGAGCTCGGCGCTGAAGACCAGCTCCTCGGCGGTCTCTTCCACGGTCACTGGCGGCGTCCAGATGCCACCGTTGGCCCGGCGCTGAGACACGTCGTCGAAGAGCCTGGCCAGCCGGTTCGAAACCTCGTCGAGCTCACGCCAGGGCGCGTAGGTCGGCGTCCGGAAAGGGTACTTGATGATGGCCATGACAGCCTCCTGCGGGTGAATCGGGTGACTCTGTGAGTTAGCGTCCGCCCGCGGGTGCAACCGGCGTGCCATTGCACGGCTCGTCGAAGCCTGCCAAATCGAACCGCCCCAACGCTTTATATGGGTGTCGATCTGTCAGTTTGGCGCCCGGGCCGTGGACCCGCGCTGCCGCTTCGGCACGCCTCAGCGGCCTCCCTCTCCGATCGCTCCCAGCGCGAGCTTCGCGGCCCCCATCGCCGGGTCGATCTGCCCTGGGTGGAGCTCGACATCGTACGGGGCGAGCTCGCGGACGAGCCGCTCACGGAGGGGGCCTCCCTCGCCGATCAGGCCACCCCAGAGGAACAGGGGCGGCGGCGCGGGCCACGGACCCAGGCGTTCGAGAATCGCAGCCACGTGCCGCACGAGCTCGCGGACGGCGCCGTCGAGAAGCTCGCTGGCGGCCGGGTCCCCCCTGGCCGCCGCGCGCACGACGCTCGGGACCAGCCCGGCCACCTCCGCCTTGCTGGCCCCGGCCGCCCAGGGGATCAGGTCGGTCGGGTCGCCGACCGCGAGCGCGAGGAACACCTCGTCGCGCATCAGGGTTGCCGGCTCCCTCCCGTCCTCGGCCCGGACGACCGACCGGAGAGCTCCCAGCCCGATGGCGTAGCCGCCGCCTTCGTCCCCGAGGTGCTGACCCCACCCACCGGCGCGGCCGATCCGACCCTCGGGCGAGCGTGCCCACGCGATCGACCCCGTCCCGGCGATGAGCAGGATCCCGGGGCCCTCGGGGAACGCGGCCTCGAAGGCGGCCCGCACGTCGCTGCCCACCACGACACGCTTCGCCACGCCCGAGCGCTCCAGGAGCGCCGACACGGCGACTCGGGCCTTCTCGTGCCCGGCCCCCGACAACCCGGCCCACAGCACGGCGGCCGGCAGGTCCACGCAGGCGCGCTCCGCTGCCCCTCGCACGGCCTGGACCACCGCCGTCGCGGACCTCTCCGGCGACTTCGCCGTCGCCACGGCCCCGGCCGCCTCCGCGCGCCCGAGCTCGAGGCCCCGCTCATCGACGATGAGGGCACGCGTGCGCGTGCCTCCCCCGTCCACGCCGATCACGAAGCTCACGACTCCGCTGCCTCCGAGCGGAGCGCGACGCGTCCGATGGCCGAGCCGACAACGAGGGTGATCGTGGAGCCGACGACCGCGTACCACGGCCACGCCATCTGGTCTCGCAGCAGCGTCACCACGCCGATCCCGCTCGCCACGCCGATGATCGCCGCGGCCTGCCCCGGTCGCCGGGTGAGCACGCCGAGCGCGAAGGCCCCGAGGAGGCCCCCGTACACGAGCGACGCGATGCCGAGCGCCACCTCGACCGCGGCGGTCTCGCGCGAGAGCGGGATGAAGAGCGTGGCGCCGACGATGAGGAGCACGGCCCAGAGGAGCGAGAAGGCGCGCCCGGCGCGCAGGAGCCTCGCATCGTCGTTCCGGGCGCCGACCATCGGCGCCCAGTAGTCGTAGGCGGTGGCCGAAGCCAACGAGTTGATCGACGACGACAGCGACGACATCGCTGCTGCGAAGACTCCGGCGATGAGGAGCCCGGTGATCCCCGGCGGAAGCTGCTCGACGATGAAGAGCGCGAAGATCTCGTCCGAGCTCTCGAACGCGCGCCCCTCGTAGAAGGCCCAGAGTCCCAACCCTACGAGCAGGAAGAGCAGGAACTGCCCGATGACCACGACGCCGCTGCCGACGAGCGCCTTCTGCGACGAGCGCAGATCACGGCAGGTGAGCAGCCGTTGGACGATGAGCTGGTCGGTGCCGTGGGACGCCATCGTGAAGACTGCCCCCCCGAAGACGCCGGCCCATAAAGTGTACGTCGTCGAGAGATCGAAGGAGAGGTCGATCGTGCGCATCTTGTCCGCTGCTGTGCTCGCCGCGAGCACCTCCGACCAGCCGCCCGGCACCAGTACCTGGATTGCGACGAGCGTCGCCACCGCCCCCAGGAGGTAGAGGCCCATCTGGAGCGCATCTACCCAGACCACCGCCTTGATGCCCCCGGCATACGTGTAGATGAGGGTCAGCACGCCGATGACCGCGATCGACGCCGGGTAGGGCCACCCCGTGATGAGCGCGAGCGGGATCGCCGTAGCAAACAGCCGTACCGAGTCCGCCAGGAGGCGCGTCACCATGAAGATCCCGGAGGTGAAACGCCGCATCCCGAGCCCGAAGCGGCGCTCGAGGAGCTCGTAGGCCGTCGTGAGCGAGCCGCGGTAGTACGCGGGGAGAAGCACCAAGGAGACCAGGATCCTGCCGGCCAGGTATCCGAGGGTGAGCTGTAGGAACACGAGGCTGCCCGTGTAGGCGACGCCCGGGATGCTCAGGAACGTCAGCGTGCTCGTCTCGGTGGCGACGACGGAGAGCATGACTGCGAGCCACGGAAGCGAACGGCTCCCCAGGAAGTAGTCCGTGCCCCCCTTCTGATTCCGCCCGAGCCACGCGCCCCAGACCGTGACGCCGCCGAGGTACGCCAGCAGGACGACGAGGTCGAGCCCCGTGAAGGCCGTCACTGGATCGCGAGCGTCACAGCGTCGTGCACCGCCCGCCGCAGCGCCACATGCTTCTGGTTCGCGCGGGTGGGGTGCACGCGGTTCGTGAGGAGGACGACCCAGAGGTCGAGCTCCGGGTCGAGCCAGATCGACGTGCCGGTGAAGCCGGTGTGGCCGAAGGCACGGGCGCTCATGTGGTCGCCCGAGGACGAGCCCTCCGCGGGCGTGTCCCATCCGAGCGCGCGCGACGACGCTTGGTCGTGGCGGGTCGTGAACGCGGCGATCACGCCGGCGTCCAGCAGGTCGAGGGCCTGCGCTCGCAAGACGGGACACGGTTCGCCGCCCTCACCCGGCGGCACGCACTCGGGAGCGGTCCCGCCGTTCAGCAGCATGCGCGCGAAGACGGACAGGTCGAGCGCAGTACCGAACAGCCCTGCGTGGCCCGCGACCCCGCCCATCGCGTCGGCGTTCTCGTCGTGCACGCGCCCCCAGACGAGCTCGCGTCGCCAGAGCGTGTCGAGCTCGGTCGCGGCGATCCGCGGGAGGAGCTCGTTGCCCGGCCGGTAGCCGGTGTCGCGCATGCCTAGCGGACCGAAGACACGCTCCTCGAGGAGCTCGTCGAGCGGCTGCCCCGAGAGCTCCTCGACGATCCACGCGAGCGTCATCGCACCGATGTCCGAGTACGTGGTCTGGGCGCCAGGAGCGGATTCCAACGGCTCGTCGGCCACGGCGTCCTTGTACGCCTCGACTCCTTCGATCTCGTGGAACCACTGGCGAAAAGCCGGCAGCCCCGAGCGGTGGAGCAGGAGTTGGCGCACCGTCACGTCGGCCTTCCGCGTGTCGCCCCTCGACCACCACGGCAGGTACGCCACGACCGGCGCGTCGAGGTCGAGGCGCCCCTCCTGCACGAGGAGCATGGCGGCGGTGGTCGTGCCCACCACCTTCGAGACCGACGCCAGGTCGAAGATCGATGTGGGCGTCGCGGGCCGGCCGCTGCCCCAGGCGAGCTCCCCGTAGCCCTCGAGGGCGACGAGCCGGCCTCGCCTCCCGACCGCGAGCGCGACGCCCGAGGCGGCCGAGTCGGCGATGCCCGCCAGAATGATGGAGTCGACCCGCGCGAGCGCCGCGGTGCTCATCCCGACGTCGGCAGGCGCCGCGAGCGCCTGGTCGCGCGCCGTCGGCCCGAGGCGGTCGCCGCGCTCGATGATGCCCGCCGCCGCGAGCGGATCCTCCACCGCGGTCGCCGTCACGCGCTCCGAGACCTTGGCGCGCTCGAGGCCGTGGCCGATCGCATGGAAGGGCGGAAGGGGAATCGGCAGCCGACCGGTGAGGGGCTCCTCGCCGAAGAGCGTGACCAGGGCCGCGCGCTGCGAGACCTCGCGGTCGCCCCACGCGATCACGTAGCTGCCCACGTCGGGGACGGCCGTGAGGAGATACGGGTTCCCGAAAGCGATCAGCACCGTGGGGACCGTGGCGGCGACCGACGTCACGAGGTCGCGCACCCTCTCCGGCAGCGCCTCCGGGCCGGAGCCCGCGGCGGGCGACACGTACGCGCTCACGATCACGCGCGAGGCATCGCCTACGCGCTCCGCCGCTCCCGCGAAGGCGGCCGAGTCACTGCGCTCGTCGAGGCGGACCTCCACCAGGTCCGTGGAGCGCGCCGCGAGGCCAGGCGAGAAGCCGCGCCCCGCCCAGAGCCAGGTCGAGGGCGCGTAGACGACGTGCACCGTCGTCCCTGGCGCGAAGGAGCTCATCGGCACCAGGCGGTCCTCGTCGCGCACGAGCGTGATCGAACGCACGGCCGCCGAGTCGGCGAAGGCGAGATGGGCACCCGATCCGACCGTCTCGCTGCCCCCCTCGAGGGACCCGAAGCGATCGCGGTGCAGTCCGAGGCGCGCCTTGAGCTCCAGGAGCCTGCGCACCGACTCCTCCACGCGCTCGCGGGTGAGGCGGCCCGCCGCCATCGCCGCCACGACGGCGTCGATCGCGACCGTGACGTCCTGCGGCGAGAGGATCACGTCGGCCCCCGCCTCCACGGCCCGCACCGCGGCCTCCCCGCCACCGTACATGTCCGTGATCGCCCGCATGGTGAGCGCGTCGGTGAACAGGACTCCGTCGAAGCCGAGCTCCTCGCGCAGCACGCCCGTAAGGAGCTCCGGAGCGAACGTCGCCGGCGGCGCGCCGACGCCCAGGACGCCGGGAACCTGCACGTGCGCGGTCATGACCGCGTCGACGCCCGTCTCGATGGCCCGCACGAACGGCACGAGCTCCACCTGGTCGAGCCGCAGGCGGTCCGCCCCCACGACTGGAAGGCCGAGGTGGGAGTCGGCGCTCGTGTCACCATGTCCCGGAAAATGCTTGGCGGTCGTGTAGGCACCCCCCGTCCGAGCGCCGCGAATGAATGCGGCGCCGAGCTCTGCGACGCGCGCGGGATCACCGCCGAACGAACGGGTCGCGATGACCGGGTTGTCCGGGTTCGAGTTCACGTCCAGCACGGGCGCGAAGAGCATGTGGACGCCGCTCGCACGCGCCTCCCTGGCCGTGATGCGCCCGTACTCGAAGGCGAAGCGCTCCTCGCCGATCGCGCCGAACGCCATCGTCGGCGGGAAGGCGGTGCCCCCGCCCTGCGGGAGCATCGACGGGAGCGCGTACGAGCCGTTGATGCGCATCCCCGGGCCGCCGTTCTCGAAGTCCGAGCCCACGAGCAGCGGAATCCGCGCGCGCTCCTGGAGCGCGTTGAGCTTGGCGACGTAGGCGTGCGGCGTGCCGATCGAAGGGAGCACGCCGCCCACGCCGTCCTCCACCACCCAGCGCTCGAGCGCAACGAAGTCGGGGCTCGACGGCGCGACGTAGCCGCCGGGAATCCATTGGATGACCAGCTGTCCAGCGAGCCGCCGGTCGTCGAGCCCATCCAGCGTGCGCTCGACCCACGCGCGCCCCTCGGCGTCGAGCGTCGCGGCGGGCGCCTGGGGCTCCGCGGGGCCGGTGGTCCCTCCACCGCACGATGTCAGGCCGAGGATGAACGCCCCAGCCCAGAGAGCCTGCGACCTGTTAGCTCCCACCCGCAGCCTGGGCCCGCATCGGAACTTGCAGGCCGTCGCCGATCTGGTAGAGCGGTGGAATGCCGGTCGGCACGCGCCCGACCACCTCGAACGCGCCCAGCAGCGCGCCCGCGGCCGCGCGTTGGCTCGCCTCCGAGCCGTTCCAGGCCAGCATGTAGGCCTGGGTGTCGGGGAAGCTCGAGATCAGGTACGGGTTGCCGAACGAGATGACCACGTGAGGCACGCCGAGCTGGCCGAGCTGTCGGATGAACTCGCCCAGCTGCTCGCGCGCCTCGACCGCACCGGCGTAGTTCGAGTACGTGCTCACGACCACCAGCGGGCGGCCGCGCGCCCGACGCAGCACGTCCGCGTACGTCCGCTCGTCCGCATCCGAGTCGACGTCCATGGTGGCCAGCCGAGGATACGTCTCCCGGAGCATGCGATTGAAGTGGCGGCCCGCGAGGACGTCCGAGGAGCGCCGGAACGTCACGGACAGCACCTGGGCCGAACGGGTTCCGTTGAGCGGGATCAGGTCGTTGCGATTCTTCAGCAGCGTGATCGAGCCCTGGGCGATGTCGTCGGCCACCGCCGTGTGCTCTGGGATCCCGACCACGTCGTAGATCCTCTCGAGCGCGACGAAGCGGTCTTCGGCGAGTCCGAGCTGCTCCTTCATCTCCAGGACGCGGCGCACGGACGCATCGATGCGGGCCTCGGTCAGGCGCCCCGAGCGCACCGCCTCCTCCACTCCGTCGATGGCCCGCGCGACGTCGGGGGGCATGAGAATGATGTCCGCCCCCGCCTCGACGGCCCGTACGGCGGCCTCGCCGGGGCTGTGGCGCCTGGCGATGGCGCTCATGTCCATGGCGTCCGTGAAGACGAGGCCGCCGAAGCCCAGCTCGTCGCGCAGCACCTGGGTGAGCACCAACGGCGAGAGCGTGGACGGCTCCCGCACGCCCCCGTTCAGCGAGGGCACCGAGATGTGCGCGGTCATGATCGCTCCCATGCCGGCGTCGATCGCCTCCTTGAAGGGGCGCAGCTCGACCGAGTCCATGCGGATGCGGTCGTGCCGGATCACGGGCAGCGCGATGTGCGAGTCGGTCTCGGTGTCCCCGTGGCCGGGGAAATGCTTGCCCGTCGCGATCGCGCCGTTCTCCTGGACGCCCTTGATGAAGGCGATGCCCATGCGCGAGACGTCGCCGGGGTCGGCCCCGAACGACCGCACGTTGATGATCGGGTTGTCGGGGTTGTTGTTGACGTCCAGGACGGGCGCGAAGGGGATGTGGATCCCGACCGCGCGCGCCTCGAGCGCGGTGATGCGGCCCATCTCGTACGCGAGACGCTCGTCACCCGCGGCTCCCACCGCCATCAGCGAGGGGAAGTCGGTCGCGCCCCCGAGCTCGATCGTGCCCGGCATGTAGACAGCGCCGCGCATGCGGAAGCCAGCCCCTGTCTCGAGATCGGCGGCGACGAGGAGCGGGATGCGCGCGTGTCGCTGGAGGTCGTTCAGCTTCGCCGCGACTTCGATGGGTGTGCCGACGGACATGATCACCCCGCCGACTCCCTGCTCCTCCACGTAGTCGGCGATACGCTCGTGGCTCGGCGAGCCCTCGGGCGCGAAGTCGCCGAGCACCCACGGCATGATCAGCTGACCGACCTTCTCTCGCAGCGTGAGCTCGGCGAAGGTCCGCTCCGCCCACGAGTGCGGCTCGATGGCCGGCAGGGGAGCATCCTCCAGGACCGGATCGCTGCGGAGCGAGGCGAGCAGCGCGCTGTCCTCGGGCGTCATCACGAAGCCCTCGGTGTCCACGGCGTCCTCGGCCAGGGCCTCCGTCGCCGCTTCTCGCGTCTCCGGCGCCACGGTCTCTCCCGGGCCGCCGCCGAAGCCGAGCCAGCCGCACGCCGAGGCCGCCACGCTGAGCGCGAGCGCCAAGGGAACACGCGCCCGGATGGACGAGACAGTGGTAGGACGGTCTGGCATTGCGGGGCCGGCTCGAAGTACGCGGGAGGCGGGAAGCGTTGACGCAGTCCAAAGTTGCGTGGAAGCTTGCCCCATGTCACGAACAAAGTGCGCGTGCCCACGCCGCCAGGCCACCACCGGGCCCCTCGGGCGCCGCCGGCACGCCCCTGTCCTACACCGCCGGCGGGCGCTGTTCGCCCTACTGGCGACCCTGGCAGGCTCTGCCTGCGCCGCCGGCGAGCCGGCCGAGACCGGGGCTGGACCCTCGGGAGCCGCACCGGAAGCCCAAGCCGCTCCCGTCCGTCCCGGGATCGAGGTCCTCCTCTCGGACTCGATCCACCTCGTCGCCGGCCGGCGCGTGGGCCTGATCACGAACCACACCGGGATCGACCGGCAGAGGCGCTCCGACATCGACCTCCTCTTCGACCACCCGAACGTGGAGCTGGTCGCGCTCTTCGCGCCCGAGCACGGGATCCGCGGCGACGTCCAGGACGGGGTCGCGATCGCAAGCGACGTCGACGCGCGAACGGGGGTCCCGATCCACTCCCTCTACGGGGTGACGCGCGCGCCGACCCCGGCCATGCTCGAGGGGGTCGACGTGCTCCTCTTCGACATGCAGGACATCGGCGCTCGTTATTACACGTACGTCTCCACGATGGCGGTCTCGATGGAGGCCGCAGGCAGCGCCGGCGTTCCCTTCGTCGTGCTCGACCGCCCCAACCCCGTCCGCGGGGACGTCGTCCAGGGCAACGTCCTGGATCCCGACTTCGCGAGCTTCGTCGGCATGTTCCCGGTCCCCATGCGGCACGGGATGACCCCCGGCGAGCTCGCGCTCCTCTACGCGGCGGAGTTCAGCGTCGACGTCGATCTCCGCGTCGTGCCCGTGTCGGGGTGGTCACGCGCCATGGCGTTCGACGCGACGGCGCTTCCGTGGGTCCCCCCGTCGCCCAACATGCCCTCGCTCGAGAGCGCGCTCTCCTACCCCGGCACGTGCCTCTTCGAGGGCACGAACCTCTCCGTGGGGCGTGGAACCGACCGCGCGTTCCAGTGGGTCGGCGCTCCTTGGCTCGACGCGGCGCGCGTGATCACCGCTCTGGAAGCGTACGACTTCGAGGGCGTTCGCTTCGAGCCGACCACGTTCACGCCCCGCGCGCCGAGCGACGGCAAGTACGACGGGCTCGAGATCCCGGCCGTACGGATCGTAGGGACGACGAGCAACTACGACGCGCCCCGCGTCGCCCTGGCCATGCTCGTGGAGATCCGGCGGGCGCACCCCGCAGACTGGGGCTGGCTCGGCACCATCGACCGGCTGGCAGGCACGGACGGGCTGCGGCTCGGCGTCGACGCGGGGCTCGAGCTGGACGCGCTCACCGCGGGCTGGGGCACGGCCCTCGCCGACTTCGAGGCCCTTCGGGAGCCGCACCTGCTCTACTGAGCCGTCCGGTATCAGGACGCTCGACTTCTCCCCGGCGGCGCGCACATCATTCGGGGACCCCATTCACTCCAAGGAGTACCCAATGTCGCGTCTCCGCTGGTCGTCCGCGCTGTTGCTCGCTGCCGGGCTGGTCACCTTCGCCGGCTTCCCGGAGTCCGCCTCCGCCCAGAGCATATCCGACGCGATCGACGAGGTCCTGGATTGGCTCGACGAGGGGTACGACCTGATCCCGGAGCACGGGCAGTGGGGGCTGGTCTTCGGCTGGTTCTCGGAGAGCGAAGAGAAGGAGCTGCGTTTCAACGTCACCTCCGGCGAGACGTACATGATCGCGGGCGGCGGCGACGCGAACTCGGAGGACCTCGACATCTGCGTCTTCGACCAGTACGGCGACGAGGTCGAGTGCGACGTGCTCACCGACAACTACCCGCTGGTGACGTTCACCGCCGAGTCGACGGGATCGTTCCGCGCCGTGCTGACGGCCTACGCGCTCACCGGCAGCACCTCGTACGCGGGAATGGCCGTGCTGCGGGAACGCTAGTCACGGCGCCGGGAACCGGAGCTCGGTCCCGAGGTCCGGCCGCCAGAACTCGCCGGCGAAGACGCGGTCGAGTCGGGCCTCGAAGTGCCCGAGGTCGGCGAGGCGGAGCGACCGAGTCGGTGCATCGACCGGGGCGAAGAAGTCCTCCCAGTGGCCCAGGAGAACCCACCGGGGATCGAGGTTCTCGATGAGGGCCTCGGGGTGCCAGTCGACCTGGTCGAACGTCGCCGGCACCACGATCGCCACGTCGACGCGCCGCTCGGCGACCAGCGGCTCCGGTGCGAACCCCGCCGGTGGCGGGGCCACGGCGTCCTGGTAGTAGACGCGGAACGCGACCGAGTCGGGTGCCTCCATGAAGTCGATCAGATAGGCGTAGGTCTGCCCGTCGAGCCACTCCGTGGCCCACTCGGGCGCGGTAGCCCTCGGCGTGTCCTGTGTGCCGCTGTAGAGGGTGTAGCCGTCGAAGTGGGGCGCATGCCGCGAGCGCAGCGCCATGACCCGAACCCCGCGTCCGTAGTGGAGCCACCGGCCCCGCATGCGCTGGTCGCCCGACGAGTCGTCCACGACGTCGACGCGATCGGCCAGCCCGGACCAGGAGCCGAGCGTGTTCGCGACGGTGCGGCTCCCCACGACGCGCGCCCCGGGCGCGTGCCGCGCCGCCACGCGCGGCACGTCCATCAGGTGATCGTAGTGCGCGTGGCCGACGATGATCGCGAGTGCTTTCGCGACGTCATAGCGCGACATGGAGCGGTCGATCACCGCCGTGTCGGCGCGGATGGGGAGCAGCCCTGTCCGGAGCAGCCCCGGGTTCGTGAAGAGGGGCGCGGTGAGGACGGTCTCCCCCCCGTACTCGAGGATCCACCCTCCGGTGCCGAGGTATACGGCTCGCAGCCCACCACCCGAGCCCGCCTCGACATCGACGATGCCGGAGACCCCCGGGCCGAGCGAGCTCAGGCACGCCGCGGTGACGAGGGCCAAGGCCCCCACACCCGCGCGGGCCCACCGCCGCCTCATCGCGTGACCGCGGAGGCAGCCTCCTTCAGCTCGTCGACGGCTTCCAGGAAGGCGTCGGACAACGCGCGGGTCACGGGACCGACCGAGCCGTCACCGACCGGACTGCCGTCGACGCGCACGCACGGCCGCACCTCGCCCGTGGTTCCCGTGAAGAAGAGCTCTTCGGCCTCCGCGAGCTCCTCGGCCAGGATCGGGCGCTCGACGTACGGAATCCCCCTGTCGCGCGCGAGCTCCAGGACGACGCTCCGCGTGATGCCGGACAGAATCAGGTTCGTCTCCGGGTGCGTCACCGCTGTGCCGTCGAAGACGCCCCAGAAGTTCTGGTGCGCTCCCTCGATCGCGATGCCGTCACGCACGAGGATGCAGTCGTCGGCGCCTGCATCCCTCGCCGCCTGGAAGGCAAGCACGTTGGGGAGCAAGCCGATCGACTTGATGTCGACGCGGGCCCAGCGTCGGTCCGGCACCGTGATCGCCGTGAAGCCACGGTTCCACGCTTCGTTCGAGGGCCTGCTCCACTCCTTGACGTACGCGTACACCGTCGGCTCCACGGCATGCTCGGGGAAGTAGTGCGTGCGCGGCGCGACGCCCCGCGTGATCTGCAGATACGCGAGCGAGCGGGGCGCCTTCTCCAAGGCGTTCGCGGCGACGAGTCGCTTCAGCGCCGGCCCGAGGCTCGCCGTGTCGAAGTCGATGCGTAGCGCCTCGAGGCTCCGACGCAGCCGCGCCATGTGGCGATCGAGGCAGAACGGGATCCCCTCGTAGTAGGGGACCACCTCGTAGACGCCGTCGGACAGCAGGAATCCCCGATCGTCGACCGACACGAACGCCTCGCCTTTGGGGACGAAGCCTCCATTGAGGTAGACCGTGCTCATCGGCTCGCCCAGCTAGGACTCGGCCTGCTTCCCCTCCAGCTTGTCGAACTCCGAGAGCAGCTCCGCCTCCGGGATGTTGGCGGCCTCGTCCTCGGAGACCTCCTCCACGTCGGCGTCCTTCACCTTGCCGTCGCTGCCGGCCTCGAGCCGCTTCGTCTCGCCGCCGCCCTTCGGCGCGGCGATGAGCCCCATCTCGGCCTTGAGAGCGAGGAGCTGATCCTCGACGTCCGCGCCGCCCACGCCCGACTCCAGCCTGAGGAACTCCTTCTCGACGGTGTCTCCGCCGATCGCCTCCGTGACCTCCGCCTCCGCCAGGGTGCGACGCTCCTCGTCTTCGATCTTGTCGGCCATCCGATTGAACGCCTCGAACGCCGAGGTGTCCGAAAGGCCCGACATCGTCTCGTGGATACGGCGCTGCGCCTGCGCTCGCTTCTGCTTCGCGATGAGCAGGTTCCTCTTGCGCTTGGCCTCCTCGATCTTGTCGTTCAGCTGCCGGAGCGAGCCCTTGAGCTTCTCGGTCTCGGCCGACTGGGACTCCCACGTCCCCTGGAGAACCTGCGCACGCTCGGTGTGCTCCTTCTGGCGGATCAGCGCCTGCTTGGCGTGGTCGTCCCGACTCTCCTTCACGGCCAGCATCGCGCGGTGCTGCCAGTCGCGCGCCTGCTTGACCTCCGA
>Ga0075327_1000358_pt1 | contig 12621 bp, 10 predicted proteins | sample MayberrySE_Catta_2_FD_120056 | JGI IMG/M metagenome (GOLD analysis project Ga0075327, IMG submission 120056) | Natural and restored wetland microbial communities from the San Francisco Bay, California, USA, that impact long-term carbon... | ecosystem: Environmental > Terrestrial > Soil >...
ATCTCGCGGCCGATGCCGCGCCCCGCACCGGTCACGATCGCGATCCTGCCGTCCAGTACGCCCCGTACGCCCATGTGCGCCTCCTCCAGCGAGTTTCGCGCGCCTCCACCCCCCCGGTCGAGAGGATGCGATCGGCTGCTACGGTCCCGGCTCGGCGGCGCTCCCGACGGGCGCCGGCGGGTCGGACGGCGGATGCGATTCGAAGTCGGTGCCGCGTACGGGATGGGGATCGGGCTGCCGCTCCTCGAAGCGCTGCGGCGCAGGACCCACTTCGAGCACTTCCACAGCTACGTCGACGACTTCATCGCCGGCGCGCTCCTCCTCTACGCCGCCCAGGCGGTGACGCGGGGCAAGCGGAGCGGCCCGGTCCTGCTGGCGGTGGCCTGGGCCGTGCTGTGCGGTGGGCTCTACGGGAGCTTCTTCTGGCAGCTGTTCAGCACCGAGGCCCGGGACGTCGGCGGTCTCCCGAACGTGACCGTCGTCGCCATCAAGGGTGTGCTCTACGCGATCGCGCTCGTCGCGCTGGTGCTCGCCTCGCGCGCCGCCATCGCGAGGCAGGAGGCCGTCTGACCGGGCGCCCGATGCCCGGGGAGCCACGCGAGATGCCGATCCGAGGCCCACTCACCCACGTCGATCTCTCGATCAGCGCCCCGGACGCCTCGCTGCCCTTCTACGAGGCGCTCTTCTCCGCGCTCGGCTACGAGCGTCTCGACGTCCCGTACGCGGACTTCCAGGGCGAGAGGCCCCGGCGCGCCGCATGGCAGCTGCGCTTCGACTCGGGAGCGAGCTTCGGGATCGAGGTGCGGCCGTCGTCGGGTCCGAACCGGCGGCGCCGCAACGACCGCTACGCGCCGGGGATGCACCACATGGCCTTCCACGCCGAGAGCCCAGCGGACGTGGACCGGATCCACCGGGCGCTGGTCGAGGCCGGAGCCACCGTGCTGGATCCGCCGGCGGATTACACCGGCCAGCGCGGCTACACGCCGGGCCACTACGCGGCGTTCTACGCGGATCCCGACGGGATCAAGATCGAGGTCGCGCACATCCCCGACGCGAACCCGTAGGTCGGACCGGCGCCGTGCAGCGCCGACCTCGCGCTCCGAGACGCGGTGGGCTTCCACCGCCCGCGGGGATCCGGTGTCGGGCCCCGTTTTCGCCGAGAAGCCGCAAACCGATCCGGTCCCGGGTACGTAGGATGGATGGGGGAGGGCGTGCCGATGTGGGTTTCCGGGCGTTCGTTCTGGCTGCTCGTGGCCGCGGCCTCCCTGTGGGCGGCTCCGGCCGCCGCGCTCGTCACGTTCGAGTGGCGCACCGTCGGCGCCCCGGGCAACGCCTGCGACGACGAGCCGGACTTCGGCTGCTACGGCGCCGTGGACTCCGCCTATCGCATCGCGACGCACGAGGTGACGAACGCGCAGTACGTCGAGTTCCTCAGCGCGAAGGCGGCCGCTGACCCCCTCGGCCTCTACAACCCCGGGATGGCCGCTGCCCCGGGCGGCATCACGCGCAGCGGGAGCCCCGGGAGCTACGCCTACGGCGCCGTCCCCGGGCGCGAGGACATGCCGGTCAACTACGTGTCGTTCTTCGACGCGCTCCGCTTCGCGAACTGGCTGCACAACGGCCAGGGCGACGGGGACACGGAGAGCGGGGCGTACACGCTGCTCGGCGGGACGCCCACGCCGAGCAACCTCCTCGTCGAGCGCAACGCCGAGGCCACGATCTGGGTCGCGACCGACGCAGAGTGGTACAAGGCAGCCCACTACGACACCGCGTCGGGGACCTACTACGAGTACCAGACCGGCAGCGACGTCCCGGTCGTCTGCACCCCGCCCACCGCGACGCCGAACACCGCCAACTGCGACGGCTTCGACGGCACCGGCCCCGGCGACCTCACCGACGTGGGAAGCTACCCGGGCTCGCCCAGCCCGAACGGGACCTTCGACCAGTGTGGCAACGCCCTCGAGTGGGTCGACGGGTTGGTCGGCGTCCTCGAGCAGCGCATCATGCGCGGCGGGGGCTACTGGCACCGACCGGAGCGCCTCGGCCGGGAGATCCGTGACTACGACGACCCGTGGTTCGAGGGGGCCCGCGTGGGCTTCCGCGTCGCGACGCTCGCGGGCGCGTGCGCCGACGGGATCGACAACGACGGCGACGGCCGCATCGACTTCGACCCGGTGACCTTCGCCAGCCCGGGCGACGAGACCACGCCGCCCGCCGGCCAGGGCGACCCGTCCTGCAAGGACGCGGACTTCCCCCGCGAGCGCTCCCAGTGCCAGGACGGGATCGACAACGACGGCGACGGGACCCTGGACTACGACGCGGGCCTGTCCGCCAACGGCGTCGCCGGCCCGAACGGACCGGACCCGCAGTGCGCCAGCCCCTGGCTCGACCGGGAGAGGGTCGCGAGCTCCTGCGGGCTAGGCCTCGAGCTCGTCGCCCTCTGGCCGCTCCTCGTCTGGCGATCCAGGCGGCGCGGGCGCTGAGACCGCTGCGCCGAGCGCCGTGCCCGGCCGGCGCGCGCGCCTCGTCTCTTCTGCGCGGTGCAGCCCGAGTGCCGTGCAGCGCCAGCCGTCGTCCCCTCACCACCCGAGGATGCGGGCCGCCTTCCAGGTGTCGACGTACTCTTCGATTCTCGAGACCTTGCCCTCGCGGCAGGTGTAGACCCAGCAGTACTCGTTCTCGTATTGCCTTCCCTCGAGGGTGCGCGCCGACAGGGTCTGCTGAACGACAGCGGTGTCACCGTCCACCACCATCTTGCGGATCGTGACGCGGAAGGTCTTCGTGTCGAAGACGGCCTTGACGAGGGCGCCGCCCAGCTGCCTCGCCACCTCGTCGGCCCCGCGTACCCGCTCGAAGGGAGCGCTCTCCGGCGGGATCCACTCGACGTCCCGGGACAGCAGCGACGCGAGCTTCTTGCGGTCGCCGGAGGACAGGGTGTCGTAGTACGTCTTCACCAGGCGGCGAGTCGCTTCCGTGTCCACGTGCGCCTCCTTGCTGCGAAGCGTTCCCCGCTCGAGCCTCGCGATGCAGTTCTGCGAGCCGCGACCACGGGAGCGCTCTATCTCCCCACGTACCGCGCCGCGCGCTTCTCGAGGAACGCGCGCACGCCCTCGCGATGGTCCTCGGTCTGGAACAGCTCGCCGAGCGAGGCCGAGACCCAGCGGCCGAGCGCCTGCCAATCGGGGTCGAGCGCCTCGCGCAGCCCGGCCTTGAGCCGCCGGACCGCGAGCGGTGGGTTGGCCGCGATCTTCTCCGCGAGCGCGAGCGCCGCCGGCAGCAGCTCGGCGTGCGGGACCACGCGCGAGACGAGGCCGATGCGGAGGGCCTCGGCCGCGTCGATCACGTCGCCGGTGAAGAGCAGCTCCGCCGCCTTCTCGCGGCCGACCTGCTGTGCGAGGCGCGCGAGGCCGGCCACGTCGCAGCAGAGGCCGCGCAGCACGAAGAGCTCTCCGAAGCGCGCGCGCTCGGAGGCGACGCGGAGGTCGGCGAGCAGCGCGAGCTCCATGCCCCAGCCGACCGCGGCGCCGTTCACGGCGGCGATCACGGGCACGTCGGTCGCGAGGAGCGCCTCCGCCGCGGGCGTGAGGCGCGGCTCGCGGGCGAGCGCCGCGGCGGGCGCAGCTCTCGTGACTCCGCTCGGCTTCGCCTCCCTGCGCGCGCCGCTGTGCAGCGCTTGCCCCTCGCCGCCGCCCATCACGCGCTTCACGTCGTCGCCGGAGCAGAACGCCGGGTCCGCGCCCGTCACGACGAGGCAGCGCGCCTGCGTCCCGCGGACCGCGCGCTCGAGCTCGGCGTACGTGCGGTGCGTGAGGGCGTTGCGCGCCTCGGGCCGGTCGAGCGTCAGGATCTCGACCTCGCCCCGGCGCTCGACGCGGATCTCCTCGGTCACGCGGCGATTCTATCGCGCCGCCGCCGTTGCTAGGGTCGGGCTTTCGACGGGGTGTCGTTGCGGCGTTCGAGGTGCGGATGGCGAGGCGGCGCGCTCGCCGTGCTCGTGCTCGCGTGCGCCCGCGTTCCGGGGCCGCCCGCGCCTGCTCCCGAGCCGCGCGCGAGCCGCGCGGTGATCGCGGAGCGGGTGCGCGAGGCCGAGCACCCCGCCCTCGCGCGGGGGCGCTTTCCGTCGTTCCGCGACGAGCTCGCGGGCCTCTACGAGCCGCGCGGCTGGGCGCCGCTCTGGCTCGAGGGTGCGCGGCCGACGGAGGCGGCCGAGGAGGCGATCGCCGCGCTCGCCGACGCCGGCGCGCGCGGGCTCGAGCCCGCCGACTACGACCTCGCGCTCCTCGAGGCCGAGCGCCGCGCCCTCGCGGCCGGCGCGGACGCCTCGCCCGAGCGGCTCGCGCTCTTCGACGTGGCGCTCTCCGTCGAGCTGCTGCGCCTCGTCTCGGACCTCCACATCGGCCGCGCGAACCCGCGGAGCGCCGACTTCGTGCGCGACGTCGAGGCGCGCAAGACCGAGCTCCCGCCGCTCGTGGTCGAGGCGGTGCGCGAGGGCCGCGTGCGCGAGCTGCTCTCCGAGGTCGAGCCGGGCCTGTGGGACTACCGCCGCCTCGTGGACGCGCTCGGGCGCTACCGCGCGCTCGCGCGCGATCCGGGCGTCGCGCCCGTCGTGCTCGAGCCGACCCTGCGGCCGGGCGACGCGCTCCCGCGCGCGGGGGAGCTCGCACGCTGGCTCGAGGCGCTCGGGGATCTGCCCGCGGACGGCGCGCGCCCCGACGCTCGCTACGCGGGGCCGCTCGTCGCCGCGGTGGAGGGCTTCCAGCGCCGCCACGGGCTCGAGCCCGACGGCGTGATCGACGCCGCCACGGCGCGCGCGCTCGCGGTGCCGCCCGCGCGGCGCGCGCGCCAGATCGCGCTCGCGCTCGAGCGCTACCGCTGGATCCCCGAGGTGGGCGAGCAGCGCTTCGTGTTCGTGAACGTGCCCGCCTTCGAGCTGCGCGCCTTCGACGCGCCCGACCCGCCCGGCGGGCCGGCGCTCGCGATGCGCGTCGTCGCCGGCCGCGCGGGGCGGACGCCCACGCCCGTGCTCGCGGCCGCGCTCGAGCACGTCGTGTTCTTCCCCTACTGGAACGTCCCGCGGAGCATCGTCGAGGCCGAGATGCTGCCGAAGGAGGAACGCCATCCCGGCTACCTCGCCGCCCGCGAGATGCAGATCGTGGCCGGCGACGAGGTGCTGCCGGATGCGCCGGAGAGCGTCGCGCGCCTCGCGGCCGGGCAGGCACGCCTGCGCCAGCGCCCGGGGCCGAAGAACGCGCTCGGCCGCGTCAAGTTCCTGCTCCCGAACGCGCACGACGTGTATCTCCACGACACGCCGGCGCAGACGCTCTTCCAGCGCAGCCGGCGCGACTTCAGCCACGGCTGCGTGCGCGTCGAGCAGCCCGCGGCGCTCGCGGCCTGGGTGCTGCGCGACCCGCCGCAGTGGACGCAGGAGCGCATCGCCGAGGCGATGGCGGGGCCGGAGGAGCGCTGGGTCGCGGTGCGCTCACCGATCCTCGTGCTGCTCTTCTACAGCACCGTCCAGGTGCGCGGCGACGGGAGCGTCTGGTTCTACGAGGACCTCTACGGCCACGACGGCGCGCTCGAGCGGGAGCTCGAGAACGCCCGCGCGCGGGAGCTCGCCGGCGGCCCGCCCGCGTAGAGGACGCTGCCCGAGCGGATGCGCTCGATGATGCGCGGCGCGGCCGCGGGATCGAGCGCCGGGCAGCCGAAGCTCCGGCCGAGGCGGCCGGTCTGCAGGCGGAACGCGCGGCTCACGTAGTCCGCGGGGTGCATCACGATGGCGCGCTCCTCCGCGCGGTCGTTGCGCCCGGGCTCGAGGCCGAGCAGGCGGAGCGAGAAGCCGTGCATGCCCGTGTACGCCTCGCCGGTGAGGAAGGTGCCGAGGCTCGAGCGGAGGCTCCCGACGCCGTTGCCGAAGCGCACGGCGCGCTCGGGATGGTCGGGATCCGCGGAGCCGCGCCCGTGCGCCACGTACTCGTGGAACAGGATCCGGCGCGTCGCGGGCTCGAGCACCCAGAGCCTCCGCTCCGAGGACGGCAGCGCGTAGTCGATCAGCGTGAGCACCGGGTTCTTCACGCGGCCCTCGGTCTCGATGCGCGCGAAGGCGGCGAGGCCCTCCGCGAGCAGCGCGCCGCGCGGCGCCGCCTCGCGCGGAGCGGCGTGCGCGGCCTGCGCGAGCGCCAGCCCGAGCAGCGCGCCGATGCGGCCGAGCGCCCGGGCGTGCGACGTGGAGCGCGACATGGAGTCTGGATCGGCCGCATCGGGGCTCCCGTTGAGCGCAGGCGGCGAAAATACCGGACCGCGCCAGGCTGTCGCCCCGTGTGTGGCCCGGCCGCGATCCCGCCGTAGAATCGCGCGGCTGCGAGGAGGAAGCCGTGGCCGCATCCGCATCCGATCGACCGCTCGCCGGCCTGCGCGTCGTGGATCTCGCCGACGAGAAGGGCGAGCTCTGCGGGCGGCTGCTCGCCGACCTCGGCGCCGACGTGCTGCGCGTGGAGCCGCCCGCGGGCGCGCGCTCGCGCCGCCTGCCGCCCGTCCACGCGGGCGCCTCACTCGGCTTCGCCTTCCGCAACGCCGGCAAGCGGGGCGCAACAGTCGATCTCGAGACGGCAGGCGGCCGCGCGCGCCTCCACGAGTGGCTCGCGGCGGCCGACGTGCTGCTCGAGTCGTTCGCGCCGGTCGAGCGCGAGCGGCTCGCGCTCGACCCCGGCGACGTCCTCGCGCGCCACCCGCACCTCGTGTTCGCCTCGCTCTCCGACTTCGGGAGCCGCGGGCCCTACCGCGACTGGGCCGCGACGGACGACGTGCTCGACGCCATGGGCGGCATGGTGTTCAAGGCGGGGATCCCGACGAAGCCGCCGCTCATCCCGCCCGCCGCGATCGGCGTGGACGTGGCCTCGTTCACGGCCGCCTACGCCGTGCTGCTCGCGCTCTGGCAGCGCCGGGTCTCGGGCGCCGGCCAGCACATCGACTTCTCCACGCTGCTCGGCATCTCGCAGACGACGGACTGGTCGTTCTGCAACGCGAGCATCCTGCGCAACGGAAGCTTCCCCATCAACGAGGTCCGGAACGGCTCGGGCCCGGTCTACACGATCTACGCGTGCAAGGGCGGCTGGGTGCGGCTCATCGTGCTCTCGCCGCGCCAGTGGCGCGCGATGTGGGAGTGGCTCGGCAAGCCCGAGGCCTTCTCGGACCCGCACTGGGAGACCTTCATCGGCCGGCTCCAGAACGCGGACGTGCTGACGAAGCTCTACGAGGAGCACTTCGCGAACCTCGGCATGGAGGAGGTCTCGGAGGAGGCGCAGCGGCGCGGCATCGTGTGCACGCCGGTGCTGCGCCCCGACGAGGTGCTGAACAACGTGCACCTGCGCGCGCGCGGGACCTTCGTCGAGCTTCCCGTCGCGCCCGGGGTGAACGGCCCCTTTGCGTCGGGCTTCCTCGAGGTGGACGGCGTGCGGCAGGGTCCGGCGCGCGGTGCGCCGGAGCTGGGTGTGGACGAGAGCGCCGCGTTCCTGGCGGGTGCCGGGGAGCGGCCCGCGCCGAAGACCGGGCCGAGCGTGCGAACGCACGCGGTCCCGGGCGCGGCGCCGGCCGCGCCGCTCGCGGGCATCCGCGTGCTCGACCTCGGCATCGGCGGCGTCGGCGTCGAGGCGGGGCGGCTCCTCGCCGAGTACGGCGCCGAGGTGATCAAGGTCGAGACGCGCACGTACCCCGACTTCATGCGCACCGTGACGGGGGGCTGGACCTCGCCCTCCTTCGCCTCGTCCTCGCGCAGCAAGCAGAGCTTCGGCGTGAACGTGAAGCAGCCCGAGGGCCTCGCGGCGCTCCGGAAGCTGATCGCGCAGGCCGACGTGATCATCGAGAACAGCGCCACCGGCACGCTGGACGACATGGGCATCGGCTGGCAGACGATCCGGGAGCTGAACCCGCGCGCGATCCTGGTGTCGAGCCAGCTGATGGGCTCGCGCGGGCCGTGGGCGTCCTGGATCGGCTACGGCCCGAGCACGCAGCCGGTGGGCGGGCTCGTGCACCTCTGGAACTACGACGACCAGGAGGCGCCCGCGGGCTCGCAGGCGATCTTCCCGGACCACCTGGTCGGCCGGATCTGCGCGTTCGGCGCACTGGCCGCGCTGCTCCGCCGCGAGCGGACGGGCCGCGGCAGCCTCGTCGAGGCCGCGCAGATCGAGGCGGTGACCGGCATGCTCGGCGAGCTGCTGCTGAAGGCCGGCCTCGAGCCCGGCTCCGTCGCGCCGCGCGGCAACGCGAGCGAGCGCGGCGCGCCGTGGGGCGCCTACCCGTGCGAGGGCACGCAGCAGTGGACCGTGATCACGGTGCGCGACGACGCCGACTGGAGGAGCCTGCGCGCGGCGATGGGAGAGCCCGCCTGGGCGCGTGACGCCGCGTACGACGCGGCGACCGGCCGCCTCGCCGCGCGCGACGCGCTCGACGCGAAGCTCGCGGAGTGGACGAGGACGCAGCCGAAGCGAGACCTCGCGGCGCTGCTCCAGCGCCACGGCGTCCCGGCCGGCCCGGTCTTCACCGGGACGGACATGCTCGACGACCCCCACTACCAGGCGTGGCGCTACGCGCGCGAGGTCGAGGTGGAGGGCCTCGGGCGCTTCTCGCTCGAGGGCCCGTGCTGGAGCGCGTCCGCGATGGCCGACGCCGACGTCCGCCCCGCGCCCCGGCTCGGCCAGCACACGCGCGAGATCGCGCGCCGCCTGCTCGGCCTCTCGGACGCCGAGATCGAGCGGCTCGTGGCGGCGGGCGCGCTCGAGGATCCGCCGCCTCCGCCGCAGCGGTGAGGGCGGCGCGCGCAGCAGCCACGCTCGGCGCCGTCGCCCTCGCGCTGGGTCTCGCCGCGAGCGCCGCGGCCGAGCCCTTCCGCCTCGTGCTCGACCCCGCGGACACCCAGATCACCTTCGCGCTCGGCGCGCGGCTCCACACCGTGCGCGGGCGCTTCGCGCTCGAGTCGGGCGAGGTGCGCTTCGACCCCGACACGGGCGCTGCCTCGGGCGCGGTGCGAGTCGACGCGCGCAGCGGCGACACGGGGATCGACCGGCGCGACCGCGTGATGCACGAGCAGGTGCTCGACTCCGCGCGGCATCCCGTCTTCGTCCTCCGGCCGGAGCGGATCGAGGTCTCGCACCGGGAAGCGGATGCGCTCGCCGGGCGGCTCTTCGCGCGCTTCGAGATCCGCGGCGGGAGCCACCCCGTCGAGCTCGCCTTCGAGGGCGCGCGGCGCGGGACGCGCGCCGACGTCCGCGCCCGCTTCGACGTGCCGTGGGTGGCGTGGGGCCTGCCGGACCCGAGCAACTTCGTGCTACGCGTCGACGACACGCTCGCCGTCGAGGTCCGCGCGAGCGGGACGCTCAGCGCGGAGTGAACGCTCCGCGCCGGGGGCCGCTCGCGCCGCGGCGCCGCGCCCCGATGCCCATCAGCGCCGGCAGCACGAGCAGGTCCGCGAGGAGCGACGCGGCGATCGCGACGGCGCTCACCGCGCCGAAGCTCGCGAGGCTCTTCCACGGCACGAAGGCGAGCACGAGGAAGCCGGCGCCGAGCGCGGCGGCCGAGGTGAGGAGCGGGCGGCCGACCTCGCGCAGGGCGCCCTGGATCGCGGGCTCGCGCAGGAGGCCCGCGCGCCGCTGCTCGCGATACGCCGAGAGCAGGTGCAGCGCCTCGTCGACCCCGAGGCCGAGCACGATCGCGGCCACCATCGCGGTGCCGACGTCGAGCGGCACGCCGAGCGCGCCCATCGCGCCGAGCGTGAGCAGCACCGGAAGCGTGGTCGGGACGAGCGCGAGGAGCGCGAGCGGGAGCGAGCGCAGGCAGAGAGCGGCGAGTGCGCCGACCAGCAGGAGCGCCGAGCCGAAGCTCGCGATCTGCGTGTCGCGGATCTCGTCGATCATGCGGCTCACCACGGCGAGCGGCCCGGTCACGACGGCGGAGTAGCCGGGGGGGAGGCGCGCCGCGACCTCGTGCTCCACCCGCGCGACAGCCGCGCGCAGCTCGTCCTGCGAGAGCTTCTCGGCCTGGAAGCCGAGCCGGAGCGCGGCCGGCGCGTCGCCGCGCGCGCGCGCCACGTAGAGCGCGAACAGCTCGGGCGCCTCGCCGCGCAGCATGCGCTGGAGCGACGCGAAGCGCTCGGGATCCGCGCCGCGGCCGCCCAGCACGAGCTCGCCTCCGTAGAAGAGCTCGTGGAGGCGCCGCATCGGCGCGAGGATCGAGAGCGGGCGCCCGAGCCCGGGCGCGTCGATCGCCTCGAGGCGCGCCAGCGCTTCCAGCGCCTCGGGCGCGGCGGGCTCGACGCCGGGCGGCAGCGCGAGGGCGATGTCGAGCGTCTCCGCGCTCCGGACCGCAGCCGTCTCGCGCGCCCAGCGCACCACCTTGTTGTCCTCGCCGTAGAGCTCCTCGAAGCTCGCGTCGATGCGAAGCGCGGCGAGCCCGAGGCACGCGAGCAGTGCGAGCGTGCCGGTGACGCCCAGCGTCCGGCCGCGCCAGCGCGGTGCGCCGTCCGCCAGGCGCTCCACGGCGCCCGCCCAGAGCGCGTGGGTGCGGGGCGGCGTGATGTGGTGCGCCGGGAGGCGGATCAGCAGCAGCGGCAGCAGCGTGAAGGTCACGAGCAGGGCCGCCATCACGCCGAAGGCCGCGATCCAGCCGAAGCGCACGAGGCTCTCGAGCCCGCTCGTGTGGAAGGAGGCGAAGCCGGCGGCGGTGGTGAGCGCCGTGTAGAAGCAGGGCCGCGCGACCGCAGCGATCGCGCCGGCGAGGGCGCCGGCGCGGGCGCGCTCGGGGTCCGCCGCGCCCGCGAGGCGCTCGGCGTAGGCCGACGCGAGGTGGATGCCGTAGCAGACACCGATCGTGAGCAGCAGCGGCGGCAGCACCTGGAAGAAGCTCGTGCGCGGCCAGCCGAGCCAGCCCTGGAGGCCGAGCGACGCGAGGAGCGCGACGCCGACGCCGACCAGCGCGACGACCGCGACGGCCGCCGAGCGGAAGGCGAGCCACAGGATCGCGAAGACGAGCGCCACGATCGCCGGCACGAGGCGCTGCGCCTGCCGGTCGAGGTCGCGGCCCGCGACCACGAACTCGACCGGCCCGCCCGCGAGCGCGAACGAGAAGCCGCGCGCCTCGAAGGGCGCGAGCGCGCCGAGCGCGGCGTCCACCGCGCGTTCCGCCGTCGCGCTCGACGAGTCCTCGAGCGTGACGATCAGCGCGCCCGCGCCGCCGTCGGGCGAGACGATCTGCCCGACCCAGAGCGGGTCCGAGAGGGCGCGCGGGACGAGCTCGTCGAGATCCGGCGCCGGCGCGCCGCCGGGCGCGAGCACGCGCGCGCGCGGCAGGTCGAAGAGCTCGGAGACGAGGAGCGGGCTGGTCGCCGGCCCGTCGACGCGCCGGACGCCCGGGGTCGCCCCGATCGCCGTCGCGAGCGCGTGCGCCATCTCGAGCGCGGCCGGCTCGAGCACGCTGCGGCACGGCGCCGCGCCGGCGCAGCGGAACGTCACGCTGAAGGGCGCGCCGCCTCCGAAGCGCGACGCCACCGCGTCGAGCTCGCGCACGACGGGATGCGACGCGCCGAGCAGGGCGCGATAGCCGCTGTCCGTGCCGACGCGCAGCGCGCCCGAGCCGAGCGCCGCGGCCGCGGCGAGCGCCAGTGCGACGGCCACGCGCGGGTGACGGAGCGACCAGAGGCCGAGCGCGCGCACGCTCGAAGGCTAGTGAACGAAGCGGGCGGGGCGGGGCGGCGCGGCTAAGCTAGGCGGTGCGCCCAGCCCAGGATCCAGCGATGAGCACCGCCGCGCCTCTCTCCGCTCCCGATCGGCTCGTCTTCTCGCGCGACGAGCTGCTCGCGAGCGGCGCGTACGAGGCGCCGCTCGTCGCGGGCGGCGTGCGCTGCCACGGCGGCTTCGGGGCCGACGGCCGCTATCGCTCGCCCCGCACGCTGCACCGCGGGCCGGCCATCGCCGCCTGGCAGGCGCGCCTCGCGCGCGAGGGCGCCGCGCTGATCGGGATTCCGCGCGCGCTGATGCCGCCGCAGTACCCGAACCTCGCGCAGGCGACGCTGCTCCTCCGGCACGGTGTCCGCGATCCGATCGTGCGGACGCTCACCATCATCTCGATCGTCGAGGGCTTCGGCGCCATCATCCGCGACGTGCGGGTGCCGGACCTCGGCGCCCTCGTGGTCGAGCCGGTCGACGGCACGGCGCTCGCGCATCTCGCCGCGGGGCTGTTCGAGGCGCACGCGCGCGACGAGTCGGGCTTCAAGGACGAGGGCGGGCACAAGCAGATGTGGGAGGCCGCGCGCGACCTCGCGCTCGAGAAGCCGCGGATCCCGGGCGACGTGCTGATGCGCATGATGGGGCGCAGCGCGGGGCGCGGGCGCCGCGCGGAGCGGCCGTTTCCGATGCTCGACGAGACGCTGGAGCGGATGCTCGCGCTGATGGCCCAGGTGCTCGTCGTGGAGGTGTTCGCAGAGGGCACGTTCGCGTGGGGCATCGAGCTCCTCTCGAATCCGGAGGTGTCGGCCGCACCGGAGGCGGCGGGCAACATGGTGCGCTTCGTCCAGGCGGACGAGAAGCCGCACGTCGAGTACCTGCGGACGGCGCTCTCCGAGCTGCGTGCGCGGAC
>Ga0075327_1000359_pt1 | contig 12611 bp, 11 predicted proteins | sample MayberrySE_Catta_2_FD_120056 | JGI IMG/M metagenome (GOLD analysis project Ga0075327, IMG submission 120056) | Natural and restored wetland microbial communities from the San Francisco Bay, California, USA, that impact long-term carbon... | ecosystem: Environmental > Terrestrial > Soil >...
CGGAAATCAGTCTCAGGGTCCAGGCTGAAGCCATCGCACTATTCCCTTCGTGAACATGAGCCCGGTGGCCGGTCACCGCCGGACTACGGTCGTTTGCCATTCGATCCTATCGTCGCGGAACGCACCGCCGCGAGAACAGTCGAGCCGGAGATCGGCTTGACCAGGTAGTCGGCCGCGCCCGCTTCCAGGCACCGTTCGCGCAACCCGGGCCGGTCGAAGCCGGTGATGACGATCACGGGCACATCCGATCCTCTTTTGCGCATCTCGGCCAAGACCTCAAGACCATCCAAATCGGGCATTTGCTGGTCCATGATCACACAAGCCAAGCTTTTGTCGGCCGAGCTGGACAGAAACTCGGCGCCCGAGGAATAGACCTCCGGCTCGTAGGCATGTGAGCGAAGAAGGCGCTGCAAGGCGCGGCGAACGAAGGCGTCATCATCCACAAGCGCTATCGTATGCTCTTCAGCTCCCATCATCCTTGATTGATAGTACTAAGGACCCTGGCGGCTTAGTTGGACCAAAGTCCTATATGTGTTTTCGAGCTATTGCGCAGTTTTACGACCGAGTTTCCACTATCCGACGGACAAGATCGGCCACCGTGCGAACGCCCACTTTCTTCATGACCCGGCTGCGGTGAACTTTTACGGTCTTCTCCGCGATTCCGAGATCGTGGGCGATCTGCTTGTTTAATCGTCCGTCAACGATTTGATCGAGAATCTGCCGCTCGCGCGGAGTTAGGCTGGCGATCGACCGCTCGACGGAAATGCGCACGGAACTGGCGCTGCGCAAGTTCGAGTCGCGAGCAACTGCGCTCTCTATAGCAGTAAGGAAGATGTCGGCGTCGACCGGCTTGGTGAGGAAATCGACCGCACCGGCCTTCATTGCCTTGACGCTCGCCGGGATGTCGCCTCGGCCGGTCAAGAATATGATCGGGCGATCGCCGGCAATCGACGAAATCCGGTCCTGAATCGCGAATCCATCCATTCCGGGCAGGGCAAGATCGAGAACCAAGCATCCGGGCACAGCGGGATCGAAGTGACGCAGGAACTCCTCGGCACTGGCATAACACTCGTAGTCATAACCGGCAGACGCGATCAATCTTCCGATAGCGGTCCGTACGCTCCGGTCGTCATCGACGAGGTAAACCTTCGCGGCGGCCTCGGACATCGATCACCTCTTGTCCGACGGAAGCGTGAGAATAGCCCTAGCGCCGCGGCCCATCGTTTCATCGAATCGAAGGGTGCCCCCATGGGCCTCGGCAATCGTGCGACAGATCGCCAGTCCCAGCCCCAACCCGTTGGCCTTGGTGCTGACAAATGGCTCGAACACCTTTTCCTTCATCTCCGGCGACAGCCCCGGTCCGCGATCCGATACGGAAAGCACTCGCATACCGTTTTCGACTTCCCCAACTTCGACCTCGATACGACGGTTGTGAGAGGGCAGCTCAGCCAATGCATCGGTCGCGTTGAGGATCAGATTGAGAACAATCTGCTTAAGCTGCGTGGCGTTGCCGCGAACCGGCATCGACGCGCCGTCGGGACGAAAATCCACGCGAACCTGGCGCGCGACGAGCTCGCTTTTGACAAGCGCGATGGTCGAAGCGACAACGTCGTTGAGATCGATTTGCTCGAAGTTGGTTTCGCCTTTGAGCATAAGCTGACGCAACTGCCCCGTGACCGCTGCGGCGCGCTGGTCATCGGCAATGATGTCCTTGAAGATTTCCTCGATCTCCTTCAGATCCGGTTGCTTCTTCCGAAGCAATCTCGCGCCGGCTTCGGCGTTTGCCAGGATCGAGGTCAGCGGTTGATTGAGCTCGTGTGCGAATGCACCGGAAAGTTCGCCAAGCTGCGACGATCGCGAAAGATGCGCCAGCTCGAGCCGCCCGAGCGCCAATTCTTGCGACAATTCGCGGCGCCTTCGATTCTGGAAGATCAACGCCACGATCGTGCCCGCCTGAAGGAGGATGACCGCCAGGGCAGCCAATATTTGCAGACGATACTGTTCCCAGACGGTGGGGTCGTAGAAACGAAGGTCGGTGTCTTCCGGCAGACGCGCTGCATCCAGCCCCCAGCGCTTGAGCTGTCGCCAGTCGATGACGGGCCGCCCTGGCAAGGCGACGAGTTCGGCATCTACGTCGCTTCCCGACGCGATTTGCTCGGCTTGGATTGCCAGAGCGGTGCCGATCGATTCGAATGTGTTGATCAATCCACCCACAATGCCTCCGCCGACGAAAGTGCTATAGACGCCATACGAAGGCGCCCCGGCAGCGGTCGCTATTCGAGCCGCCGCATCGCGGGGAACGGGCCTTCTGCCCTCCGCGTCTCCGAATATGGTCAGGATCACCAAGATCGAGTCGCGGGTCAATGAACGCGCTGCGTCGACGAAACCTTCCAAAGAGAGACCGGACAGGTAATCAACCGCCAGTCCATGATATTCGTCGCCCAATTGCTCCTGCGCAGTCGCCCGCCAATCTCGGTCGAACTCGGCGGAGCCGGTCATGACCACGATCCTTCGGGCATCGGGCTGCAGACGCCGTGCGAGGTCGACGGTTCCGCGAACGTCAAACTCGGTAACGATACCACCGATGCCGGCGGGCAACGCGAGGCTCGCGGCCGACTGCGCGCCGATGGCGCCGACAATCATCGGCACGGCAGGGACGATTGCATCGCGATACTCGAGGATGAAATCGAGGATCGACGGTCCGATCACGATCACAACGTCGAGCGCCACACCCCCGTATTTGAGGGTGAGGCTATCGGCGACCGCGCGGCGGATCTCGGGTCCGGGAAAGCGGTACATGTCGAGAAACTCGGAATAGAACTCGATCTCCGTCGATGCCGCGCTATTAAGCTGCCGGTAGAGCCCCCGTGCGATCTCGTTCGCAGCAGGGAGGGTGCTTTCGCTTTCGAACACAACGAGAACACGGGTAATCGGGTTTGCGGTTGCCGAAGCGGCTACGGACAGCGGCTCCGGGCTCTGAAGCAGCGCTATCACCGGAGCCAGGATTGCGAAAGCTCGGCACCTTCTCGGCGAGCCTTCGAACTCGGCTCGGCCGGCAACGCTCCACCACCATGTCAGACAGTGCAAGACAATCCGGTACATCAAGCTGCCATGTCCGCGGGTCATCCGTAATAGGCACAAGGTCCAACTATGCCGTGGGGCCGAGGCTCGGATAATTGGATGCAATTCGCAAGAGTCCTCCACCGTCGGCGTAGGCCGGCGGCGTTCGCACAAAGAATCCCGTTCCTGAGTCGAGTATTGAGACCAAGGTTCGGCCGTTGCAATCACAAAGGAGAGGTGAACCATGTCGAAACGCTCAAGGACGATATTCGCCGCATTGGCAATATCGGCATTGGCGGTGTCCGGGGCCTACGCCCAGGACGCTGAAAAGCCCAACATTCTGGTGATCTGGGGCGACGATATCGGCACCTGGAATATCAGCCACAACAACCGTGGCATGATGGGCTACGAAACGCCGAACATCGACCGGGTCGCCAACGAGGGACTGTCCTTCACGGACTATTATGCACAGCAGAGCTGCACCGCCGGTCGTGCCGCCTTTATCGGCGGCAATGTACCGGTGCGCACCGGTATGACCAAGGTCGGCCTGCCGGGTGCCGAGCAAGGCTGGCAGGAGACAGACGTCACCATGGCGACGGTGCTGAAGTCGCAAGGCTACGTCACCGGCCAGTTCGGCAAGAACCACCAGGGCGACCGCGACGAGCATCTGCCGACCAATCACGGCTTCGACGAGTTCCTCGGCAACCTCTACCACCTCAACGCCGAAGAGGAGCCCGAGAACCGCGACTATCCCGGCGACATGGTACTTGCCAACGGCAGGACCTTCGAGGAGCAGTTCGGCCCGCGCGGCGTCCTGCACGTGACGCACAACGCGGACGGAACCCAGAACATCGAGGACACCGGGCTGCTGACCAAGAAGCGGATGGAGACGATCGACGACGAGACCGTAGCCGCCGCCAAGGCGTTCATCACCAAGGCGGTCGAGGAGGGCAAACCCTTCTTTGTCTGGTGGAACGGCACCCGCATGCATTTCCGCACGCATGTCAGGGAGGAGCACACCGGCATCTCCGGGCCGAGTGGCGACGAGTATCATGACGGCATGGTCGAGCATGACATGAATGTCGGCGAGCTTCTCGACCTGCTCGACGAACTCGGCATTGCCGACAACACGATCGTGATGTACTCGACCGACAACGGCCCGCATTACAACACCTGGCCGGACGCCGGTACGACGCCGTTCCGCAGCGAGAAGAACTCGAACTGGGAAGGTGCCTATCGTGTCCCGGCCTTCGTGCGTTGGCCCGGGCATTTCCCTGAAGGCAAGACGCTGAACGGGATCGTCGCCCATGAGGACTGGCTCCCGACCTTCGCCGCGGCTGCCGGCAACCCCGACATTAAGGAGCAGCTGCGCGAGGGCGTCGAACTTAACGGTCGCACCTACCGCAACTACCTCGATGGCTACAACATGATCCCATACCTCTCGGGCGAGACCGACGAGTCGCCGCGCCACGAGTTCTGGTATGTCAATGACGACGGACAGGTGGTTGCCGCCCGTTACGACGACTGGAAGGTGGTGTTCCTCGAGAACCGCGGCCAGGCGTTCGGCGTGTGGCGTGAGCCGTTCACCGAACTGCGGGTGCCGGTGCTCTTCAACCTCAGGCGCGATCCATTCGAGAAGGCCCAGCATAACGCGAACACCTACGACGACTGGTTCCTTGACCGCGCTTTCGTGCTGGTTCCGATCCAGGCGCTGGCGGCGCAGTTCCTGCAGACCATGCAGGACTATCCGCCGAGCCAAAGGCCAGGCTCGTTCAACCTCACCGCTATCGAGGAAAAACTAAAGGGCGGCCTGGGTAACTAAGCCCAACAACCAGATGCGGGCCGGCGGTTACCCGCCGGCCCGAACATTTTGGAGGAGGTGAGGCATGCTTGAATCGACGCGCAACCTATTCGCAAAACAAATCGCCGTTTTCTTCACGGCGATTTTCTGTTTCGCCGCACCCGCGGTGGCGCAGGACGTCCTGCCATCGTGGAACGACGGTGATGCCAGGTCTTCCATCGTCGATTTCGTCACCGCCGTCACCACCGAGGGCGGACCGAATTATGTGGCACCGGCGGATCGCGTTGCCACCTTCGACAATGACGGGACGCTGTGGAGCGAACAGCCATACTATTTCCAGCTCGCGTTTGCGCTGGACCGTATCAAGGCTTTGGCGCCGGATCATCCGGAGTGGCAGGACACGGAGCCTTTCAAGTCGGTGCTGGCCGGCGATCTCAAGGGCGTTGCCGCCTCGGGCAAGAAGGGGTTGGCGCAGATCATCGCCGCCAGCCATACGGGGATGACCACCGACGAGTTCGCGCAGATTGTCAGCGACTGGATCTCCAGTGCGACACACCCCCAGACCGGCAAGCCCTATACGGAGATGATCTACCAGCCGATGCTCGAACTGCTCGACTATCTGCGTGCCAACGATTTCGAGGTTTATATCGTCTCGGGCGGTGGCATCGAGTTCATGCGGCCGTGGACGGAAGAGGTCTACGGCATCCCGCCGGAAAATGTCGTCGGCTCTTCGGTCAGGACCAAGCTCCAGATGCGCAACGGCACCCCGGTCATCGTCCGCCTTCCCGAACTGAATTTCGTCGACGACAAGGAAGGCAAGCCGATCGGCATCAACCAGCACATCGGCAAGCGGCCGATCGCCGCCTTCGGCAATTCCGACGGCGATTTCGAGATGCTCGACTGGACGACCTCGGGCGACGGCCCGCGCTTCGGCTTGATCGTCCATCACGACGATGCCGAACGCGAATATGCCTATGACCGTGATTCCCATATCGGCCAGCTGAAGAAGGGCCTGGATCTGGGACCGCAACGCGGTTGGACCATCGTCAGCATGAAGGATGACTGGAAGCAGATTTATCCGGATCAATAGGAGAAGCACCGGAGCCACGGTCTTTGGCCCACCGTCAAATTCGCCAGCCGTGAAAATCCGAATGATGGTCTATCGGTGCCATCCGGCTTCTGCGACACTCGGTCGATGATCAGGCGCCCCCGATTGTTGCGATGCCGGTCGATATCGACCGCGATCTTCTCGGCATTGCTATTGGCCGTCTGCGCTGATGCGCTCGCGGCTGAGGCGCCCGGTTTCGTCGGGTCCGTGGCCTGTGGTGCCTGCCACGCCGGCGAACTCGAGGCGTGGTCGGATTCCCACCACAGCTGGGCGCTGAGACTGCCGACGCCCGAGAATGTCCTCGGCGATTTCGACGATGCGAACCTCGAGCACAAAGGCGTCACCTCACGCTTCTTCAGGGATGGAGACCGTTTCCTGGTCGAGACCGACGGTGCCGACGGCGAACTCGCGACATTCGACGTCAAATACGTTATCGGGGTTGCGCCGCTGCAGCAGTATCTGGTCGAGCTCGACGGCGGCCGGCTGCAGGCGCTGGACCTCGCCTGGGACGTGGATCAAAAACGCTGGTTTCACCTCTATCCGTCCGAGGACGTTGCGGCCGGCAACGGGCTGCACTGGACCGGCTTCTACAAGAACTGGCAGTCGCGCTGCGCGGTCTGCCACCAGACCGATTTCCGCAAGAACTACGATCCGGCGGCGCGCACCTACGCCAGCCAATGGAGCGAGCTGACCATTGGCTGCGAGGGCTGTCACGGCCCCGGTGACGCTCATGTCGCCTGGGCGGAGAGGCCACAGTCGTTCGACGCGGCCCTCTTCGCCGGCGTCGGCAGGGATGGTCTGCTCAATCGCAGCGCCAGCGACCGACAGGCGGCCGAGGAGGCGATGTGCGGCCCATGCCACGCGCGCCGCGAGGCGCTCGGTCCCGACAGCACGCCGCCGACGGCGCCGATCGGCGACCACTATGTCCTGTCGACGCTGCGCGACGGGCTCTACTTCGCCGACGGCCAGCAGCACGACGAAGTCTACATCCTCGGCTCGTTCATGCAGTCGAAAATGCATGAGAAGGGGGTGACCTGCAGCAATTGCCACGACCCGCATTCGGGCCAGTTGATTGCCGAGGGCAACGCGGTCTGCACCCAATGCCACAACGATGTCGGCCGGCCGGAGTTCCCGAGCTTGAAGCTCAGCCTCTTCGATTCGCCCGACCATCACCACCACGCCGCCGGAAGGGCCGGCGCACAATGCGTGAGCTGCCACATGCCGGAGCGGGACTACATGGTGATTGACGGACGGCGCGACCACTTCTTCCGCGTGCCCGATCCCCTGCTGTCGGAACGGGTTAGCGCACCCGACGCCTGTCTGTCATGCCATGACGGGCGCGGCGCGGACTGGGCGGCCGGGCATATCGCCGAATGGGCCCCCGACGCGGCGGCATCGGGCTCTGCTTACGGCGAGACCTTTTGGCGCGTGCGGAGTCAGGGGGCGAATAGCGCCACTGTCGATGCGCTTGCCGAACTGGCGCGTGACACGTCGCAGCCGGCGATCGTGCGGGCTACCGCCATCGATGAAATTGCCGGTCGCGCCGATGTCGCTATGGCGACAACGCTCGCCGGTTTGCTGTCGGACGAGAGCGACCGCGTGCGCAGTGCTGCGGTGCGGCTATGGCGCAACGCTCCGCCGGCAGAGCGGGCCGAGCGGCTTCAGCCGCTGCTTGACGATCCGATCGCGTCGGTCCGCGTTGCCGCCGCCTTGGAGTTGGTCAGCGTCGCTCCGGAAGTCCTGCCCGAGGAGCGGCGCGCGGCGTTGCAAGACGCGCTTGCCGAGTTACGGGCGTCGATGCTGGCGAAAGCGGATTTCCCCGAGGGCCAGATGGCGATGGGTGGGCTGGCTATGGCGACCCGCAACTGGCCGGCGGCGCAGGCAGCCTTCGCTGAGGCCGCTTTTATGGACCCGCAACTCGTCGAAGCCTGGACGGCGCGGGCGCGGATCGCCGGGGCGCTCGGCAATGCCGCCGAGGCGACCGCTATCCTGACCGCGGCGCGCGCCAGCAACCCGGAAGACCCGGATATCGCAACGCAGTTGGCGCAGGCGCTCCTCAACCAGGGTCGCGCCGCCGACGCAATCCCGCTCTTGCGCGATGTGCTCGGCGCCCGTCCCGACGATCGGGAGGCAAGGATCGCACTTGCCTCGGTGCTGCTGCAAACGGGGAATCTTGTGGCTGCCGGAGAAGAAATCGACCGCCTCCGCAACGCGGACCCGACGCGGGCGGAGGTGCTGGTGCTGCATGGCATGCGGCAGGTTCTTGCCGGTGATGTCACGGGCGCGCGCGACACGGTTGCCGAAATCCGTCAGCGCTATCCGCTGCTGAGGCTGCCGCCGCAGTTGGAGGCGGTCTCGCGCATGCCGTGATGTGCCGGGCCGTAGTTCGGTCGGGCATCGTGAAAGGCTCCGATGCTGCATCGGCGCGGTGGTGCTGTTCGACACGGAGATCGGCCGCTAATGCGGACGAAGCGACGGCATGCTTTGCCAGCTACCGCCGTGCTGACTTAGAATCTCGAAGCCAACAATGGTCAGAGACGGGGGAGTCGGAAATGTACGCATCATACGTCACCACAGGGTCCGCGGTCCGGAGGCTGAGGAGCTTGCAAGAAAGGGAAAAGACGCCCTTGTGCCAATCATCCGGAAAATGCCGGGATTGGCCGCCTACACGATCATCTCCGGAGCCGATATGGTCTCGACGGTCAGCATATTCGGCAATAAACCCGCGGCTGAAGAATCGACACGAAGGGCGCTTGCCTGGGCTGCCGAGAGTGTGACCGATTTCGATGTTCCAACGGATATCGTGGAAGGTGATGTGGTCGCTCACGAAGTCCCGTAATGCTGCCGCCGCGGCGTTTCGGCCGTGAAATTTACATGTCGCCGTTGCGGACGACGAGCGCTGTCTCCGTCATTGACATGTTGATGGCCGCGACCGGAGCCCAAGGATGAGTCTGTTACGCAGAATCCTCAGCGAGCCGTTCGTCCACTTCCTCGCGATCGGCGCAGCAATCTTCGTCGCCTATGCCGCGATTAACCGCGGCAGCGACGCGCCGCAGGAAGAGACGATCGTCGTCTCGGCCGGGCAGATCGGGCAGATCTTGGAGGTGTTTTCCCGCACCTGGCAGCGGCCGCCGACGCCCGAGGAACTGCGCGGGCTGATCGATGCCCATATCAAGGAGGAGGTGTTTTATCGTGAAGGGCGCAAACTCGGCCTCGACGACAACGACACCGTGTTTCGCCGGCGGCTCCAGCAGAAGATGGAATTCCTGATGGAGCCGAGCGCCGCCGAGTTGACTCCGGGGGAGGGCGAGCTTCAGGCGTTCCTCGAGGCCAACCGCGAGGCGTTCCGCATTCCGAAGCGGCTCGCTTTCGAGCAGGTTTATTTCAATCCGGAACGCCGGGGCGCGGCGGCGGCGGATGCGGCTGAGGTGCTGGAACGGTTGCGCGCTGGCGAGGTGTCCGATCCGACGGGCCTCGGCGACCAGACCATGCTGTCGCAGCGCTTGGCGCTGACATCGGTCGACCGGATCGAATTGGCCTTCGGCGGCGACTTTGCCGCTGGGCTCGCCAAAGCCCCGGTCGGCGAGTGGGTCGGGCCGGTGCGTTCTGGCTTCGGTTTGCATCTTGTCAAGCTCGACGAGAGGAAGGAAGCACGCGATCCAACGCTGTCGGAAGTGATTGGTATCGTTACCCGGGAGTGGGAGGACCAGCGCCGCCGCGAGATCGCCGACAAGCGCTACGCAGATATGCGCGAAGAGTATGAAGCTGTCGTGGAACTCCCCGAGACCGAGCCAAACGAAGACGCCGTGCGAGACACGCAAGTGGTTCCCGGACCGGATTCCGGCAAGCGGGAGGCAATGTGATGAGGGCGATGCTTTACGTCCTCGCTGGCCTGCTTGCCTCTTTCGCCGCAACGACGACTGTGGCTCACGAGTTGCGCCCGGCGTTTCTCGAGTTGACCGAGACCGCGCCGGACGAATTCGACGTTTTGTGGAAGGTGCCGGCCCGCGGCGAGGCGAGGCTGGCGCTCGACGCGACGCTCCCCGATGCGTGCGCGGAGACCACGCCGCGCACGGTCAGCGACACAGTCAGCGCCGTGTTGAGTCGGTGGCGCGTCAGGTGCGACAAAGGCCTCACCGGCAAAACCATCTCCATCGACGGATTGTCGGCGACCTACACCGACGTCTTGGTGCGCATCGGACATCTCGGCGGCACGACCCAGGCAGCGCGACTGAGCCCCGACAGTCCCAGCCTGGTAGTTGCCGCGGCGCCGACGGCGCTCGATACCGCCTGGACGTATTTCCTGCTCGGGGTCGAGCACATTCTCTTTGGTTTCGACCATCTGCTGTTCGTGCTGGCGCTGCTCTTGTTGATCCGCAACCTGCGGACTTTAATTGAGACGATCACCGCTTTTACCGTCGCCCACAGCATTACGCTTGCAGTCGCCGCGCTGGGCTGGAGCCGGATCCCCCAGCCGCCGGTCGAAGCGGTCATCGCGCTCAGCATCATCGTCGTTGCCAGCGAAGTGGTCCGCGCCGAACGCGGCAAAACCGATCTGTCGATCCGCTACCCCTGGGCGATCGCCTTCCTTTTCGGCCTCCTGCACGGGCTCGGCTTCGGCGGCGCCCTGCGCGATATCGGACTGCCGCAGGTCGACGTGCCGCTGGCCCTGTTCACATTCAATGTCGGCGTCGAGGTCGGCCAGTTGATCTTCGTCACTGCGGTGCTAGCCCTGTCCGCCGCTTTCCGTGCGCTCGTGAAAGTCTCGCTGCCGCACGTCCGGATCACGACGGCCTACGGCATTGGCGGCATCTCGGCCTTTTGGGTGATCGAGCGGATCGCCGGCTTCTGGGGCTGATGCCGCGCAGTTGAGCGTGCGCGCGGCGAAAAGGACCGTGCATCCGGCTTGGTCGCACGTCTTCCGGCGGTCGTGACTTTCTCCAGGTCAGGATGACAAAATCGCTCTCGTTTGAAGAAGGAGGACATAATGGACATCGCGCAAACAGCCCAGGATCTTGCCCACGACCCGGTCGGGGCAGGGGCGTTCGTCGTCGCATGGCTGCTCGACATCCTGCCCAGCATCGGTGCGGCGCTCCTCATTCTGATTGTCGGTTTCGTCGTCGCCGGCTGGGCGTCGAGAGCGGTCGCGAGAATGCTCGCCAAGCGTGAGAGGTTCGATGCGACCCTGATTCCAGTGGTGCGCGCGATCGTGCGCTACGCCATCCTGGTTTTCGTGGTGATCTCGGTGCTGGCACAGCTCGGCGTCGAAACCACGTCCGTGCTTGCCGTACTCGGCGCTGCCGGCCTCGCCATCGGCCTCGCCCTGCAGGGGACCCTGTCCAATATCGCCGCCGGACTGATGCTGCTTTGGCTGCGGCCGTTCCGCGCGGGCGATTTCATCGAGGTGAGCTCGGTCTCCGGCACGGTGCGTGAAGTTGGGCTGTTCGTCACCCAGCTCGATTCCTACGACGGCATCTATAATTTCGTGCCGAACTCGGAGCTGTGGAACACGCGACTGATCAACTACAGCCGCAACGAGACGCGCATGACCAATATGGAAATCGGCATCAGCTATGCCGCCGATATCGAGAAGACGCGGCAGATCATGCTCGATCTCGCGGCATCAGACGAACGGGTGGCGAAGGACCCGGCGCCGGTCGTCTTCGTCGACAATCTCGGCGACAGCGCCGTCGTCATGCGTTACCGGGTGTGGATCGGGAATGCCGACTTCTGGGCGACCCAGCGGTATTTGCTCGAGGAAACCAAGCGGCGGCTGGACGCGGCCGGTATCGAGATTCCCTTTCCGCAGCGCGTCGTTCACATGGTCGGCGACGAGGCCAAGGCAGCGTGATCGTCTGACCGCCGCCCGAAGCGCGGAAGAAAAAAGCACCGGCCCCGATTCGCCATGATCCGGGGCCGGCGTAGAATGAAAATGTCATCGCAGGCGAGCGAGGAGGCTATCGTGCCCACTGCGAACGAACAGCGGCTGTCGGCGCGACTGCGCCGCCTGCCGGGCCAGTTGCTGCTGGCATTGGTCAACGGGACCGCGGTTTTGATCATCGTGGCGGCCGTTCTGGTTCTGGTCGCGGCGGTGAGGATCGACCACCTCGCCGCGAATGTGGCCGTGACGATGACCGACGCGGTGCTGACCCGGCTCGACGCGGAGCCGCAGCAGTTCCGCGCCGAGCTCCGCAGCTTTGGCGACAAGGTCAGCCAACTAACCGTCGCGCTCAAGACGGCTGCCACGGACGGTGGTCCGGTACTTGGTCGCCAGATAACCGAACTCGGCGAACAGGTAGCCGCCTTGCGCGCCGGCATCGAGCAGCTTGATGGTGCAAAGTCCCGTCTGATCGACGAGACCGTTGCGGCGTTCGGTCAGTCAGTTGCCGCCGGCGTCGAAAGGTGGCGGCAGTGCCCGTCGCTTGCCGGGAATGAACCGTCTTAGCTTCGAGGTGATCGGCGGCGTCCGCGAGCGGCTCCGGCATACTTCGTCTCGTCGACGATACCGTACCGGTCGGAACCGTCAGCTTTCTTGATTGGTACCGTTTATTGCTGGTCATGCCGCCAGACGTCGCCTAGTATGGGTCCGGCAAAGCCGCCGCGGGGTGTCAGGTATGTGGACGGCGATGTTCAAGAATCTCC
>Ga0075327_1000360_pt1 | contig 12565 bp, 9 predicted proteins | sample MayberrySE_Catta_2_FD_120056 | JGI IMG/M metagenome (GOLD analysis project Ga0075327, IMG submission 120056) | Natural and restored wetland microbial communities from the San Francisco Bay, California, USA, that impact long-term carbon... | ecosystem: Environmental > Terrestrial > Soil > Wetlands...
GTCGTCTTCGACCCTGTGACCAACGTCCTCTATGTCAGCAATATCAATGGCGCGGTCATGCAGAAGGACGGCAACGGCTTCATCTCCCGCTTGAAGCCTGACGGCACCATCCTGGAGCGCAGTTGGGTGACAGGCTTCAACTCGCCGACGGGGTTGGGCTTGCGCGACCGCACCCTGTACGTCGCCGACGTCGACGCGCTGGTAGAGGTCAATGCCGCATCGGGCGCCATCACCAAGCGGCACAAGGCAAACGGAGCGATCTTTCTGAACGACGTGGTCGTGGCCGAGGACGGCACGGTCTATGTGTCCGACACGCCGATGAACACGATCTGGCGCCTCAAGGACGGCGCCTTCGAGCCCTGGCTTGCCAGTGACGAGCTGGACGGCCCGAACGGGCTGCTCGTCCAGGATGGCAAGCTCATCGTCGCCTCGTTAGGCAAGTTGCAGAGCGTCGGCCAGGAGCAGGAGATCTCGGGACTGTTTGCCGTGAACCTGGAAGACCAGTCGATTGAACCTTTGGCGAAGGGAAAAGCGATCGGCAATCTGGACGGCCTCGAGCCGCTCGAGCCTGGAGTCTACCTCGTCACCGATTGGGCGAGCGGCGCGCTCTACAAGATCAGCGCGCAAGGGGACGTGACTGAGCTAATCGATCTGAACCAGGGCAGCGCCGACCTGAGCTACCGTCCCGAGACGAAGACGGTTTTGATCCCCATGATGTTGGACGACACGCTGGCCGCTTACCAGTTGAGCGAGCCGCTGCCGCCCGAAGCGGACAAGAAGAAGAAACGAAAGAGATAGGCTGAGCTTCATGCTCGGATCGCCTGCCCGAGGCGGCCGAGCAGCCTATAAGACGCTCCGTCCGCAAAAAATCCCCGCCAGTCTAGGACCGTTCGCTTGATCTCGGCTCTCGCGCAGCTCCCGATCCCCATCACGCTCGTGATTTTCGTGGGCGCGGCCCTCGGCGTGTGGTTCGCCGGCGGCAGGCTTGCGATCTACGCCGACGCCATCGCCGACCGAAAGCGCATCGGTCAGGCCTTCATGGGGCTTGTATTCGTCGCCGCGGCGACCTCGCTGCCGGAGATGGTGACGACGGTCTACGGCGCGTTCGCCGGCGAGCCTGGGCTGGTTCTCGGCAACATGTTCGGCGGGATCACCATGCAGACGGCGATCCTCGCGGTTGCCGACATCTGTTTCGCCACCGCGGCGCTTACGTCTTATCCGCGCGGACCGAACTCGGCACTCGAAGCCACGCTCCTGATCGCCCTGCTGGCCATGTTGCTTGGCCTTCACGCCGTCGGCGAGTTCGCCCTGCCATTCGGTGTCGGGCTCGGCACGCTGTTTCTCGGGATCGCCTATGTCGGCATCGTCATGATGTTGCGAGACTACGACAGGACACAGACCTGGACGCCCGTCGAGGTGCCGGAGTCGGCGGAGCTGTTGCTCGGTGAAATGACGCCTCGCCGGCTCGACAAGGTTGCCTTGTCCCGGCTGGTCGGTGGGTTTGCACTTCTGGCGCTGGTCATTCTCGTGTGCGGACTGGTGCTCACGTCGAGCGCCGCGGCGATCGCCCAGCAGACGGGTCTGAACACGAGCTTCATCGGCGTGACGCTGCTCGCCACCGCCACCTCACTGCCTGAGGTGAGCACGACCCTCGCCGCCGTGCGTATCGGCGCCTACAGCATGGCGATCTCCAACATCTTCGGAAGCAATCTTTTGATGATCGCCTTGGTGCTGCCTGCAGATTTCGCCTATAGCGGCGCACCGATCCTCGGCGCCATCGATCAGGCCACGGCGTTTGCGCTTGTTTCCGGCCTGCTGGTCACGGCGATCTATCTCGCCGGGCTGCTGATCCGCTCACGCCGCACAGTACTCGGCATGGGCATCGATTCCGCACTTGTGCTGCTCGTCTACGCGGTTACGCTCGCCGTCTTCTATCACTTCAGCTGAGCCGCATTAGACGATGCTCCGGACCGCGCCGCCGTCCACGCGCAGCGAGGCGCCGGTGATGGCCGAGGAGCCTTCGCCGCACAAAAAGACGACCAGGTTCGCGACCTCCTCGGTCTCGGCGAAGCGCCCGATCAACGATGAGGGCCGCATGGTCTTCACGAAATTTTCCTTGAAGCTCTCCTGGTCGACGCCCTGATCGTCCGCCAGCTTCTCCACAAACTCCACGACGCCCTCCGACCGTGTCGGTCCCGGCAGCACGGCGTTCGACGTGACACCTGTACCGGCGACACTCTCGGCGATGCCCCGGGAGAGCGCGAGCTGCGCCGTCTTGGTGACGCCGTAATGCACCATCTCTTCAGGGATTTGTATGCCGGATTCGCTGGAGATGAAGATGATGCGGCCCCAGCCCCGCTCCACCATCGCCGGCGCCAGCGCTCTGCTCAGGCACGCCGCTCATCACATTGACGTCGAAGATCTCCTGCCATGCCGCGTCGGAAATCTCGGTGAAGGGGACGGGCGCGAAGATGCCGACATTGTTGACGAGGATATCGATGCGGCCGGCGTCCTTCACGAGTTGTCCCGCCCCCTCAGCCGTTCCGAGATCGGCGGCGACACCCGCGACCTTGCCGCCGGTCTCCTTTTGGATCGCCTCAACCGCTTCCGCCAGGCGCGTCTGCCCGCGGCCAGTGACGATCACTTCGGCGCCTTCTTGCGCGAGCCCCTTGGCGATCGCAAAGCCAGTACCGGCGGTCGAGCCGGTGATAAGCGCGCGCTTACCGTCCAGTCGCAAATCCATGACTGCCTCTTATGCGTCGTTGCGCGGGCTCTACGCCTTCGAGAGTCTGGCGAAGCCTGCGTCGAGGTCCGCCGTCAGGTCATCAACGTCCTCTAATCCGATATGGAGACGCAAGGCTGGCCCTTCCACCTGCCAGGTGGTCGCAGTCCGATAGGTGCTGGGATCGAAAGGCAGGATCAGGCTTTCATAGCCGCCCCACGAGTAGCCCATGCCGAACAGTTCGAGGTTGTCGACCATGGCGGCAAGCGCCTCATGGGAACAGGGCTTGAGCACGATCGAGAACAAGCCCGACGCGCCGGTGAAGTCTCGTTTCCACAGCGCGTGGCCGGGATCATCGGGAAGGGCCGGGTGGATCACGCGGGAGACCTCGGGCCGGCCTTTGAGCCATTCGGCCATCGCGAGCCCCGAGGCCTGATGGCGGGCCACGCGAACGCTCAGAGTGCGCAAGCCCCGCAAGCCCAGATAAACATCCTCCGGCCCGGGACAGAGCCCAAGCTCGTCATGTGTCCTGGCCACCGCGGAGGTCGCCGCCTTGTTCGTGGTGATGACGCCGAGCATCGCGTCGGCATGTCCCACGATGTACTTCGTTGCCGCATGGATCGACACGTCCACGCCGTGGGAGAACGGCTTGAAGTAGAGCGGGGTCGCCCAGGTGTTGTCCATGATGACGACGGCGCCGCGCGCGTGCACAGTCTGGCAGATGGCGGGGATGTCCTGCACTTCGAAGGTCTGCGAGCCGGGAGACTCCGTGAACACGAGCTTCGTCTTGTCCGTGAGCAGCTTGTCGATGTCTGCGCCGATAAGCGGGTCGTAATAGGTCGTGGAGACTCCGAGCCGCTTCAGAACATTGTCGCAGAAGCGCCGCGTGGGGCGGTAGACGCTGTCCGAAACGAGGATGTGATCGCCGCTCGAGACGAAGCTCAGCAGCGCCGCGCAGATTGCCGTCAGCCCTGACGGGGTCAGCAGCGTGGCATGGCCACCTTCGATCTCGGCGAGTGCGTCTTGCAGCGCCTCGACCGTAGGCGTGCCGAGCCGTCCATAGCTGTAGGCCTGATCGTTCGCTTCGAGGCAGCGAAGCGTCGGATAGAGCACCGTCGACCCGCGATAGATCGGCGTGTTGACGAAGCCGTCGAAGCGCGCCGGGTCGCGGCCCGCATGCGCGAGCTTGGTATCCTGCTTCTTCGATCTCTTCTTGCTCATGGATGCCTCTGAGCGAGGCGAGGGGGGTAACGCGCCGCCTCAGCTCGTCTCGATGGGAAGGCTCTCGTCGGCGCCCCATTCGGCCCACGACCCGTCATAGACCGATGTGCGAAGGTGGCCTGTCTCGGCAAGTGCCAGCGCCAGCACGCACGCCGTGATGCCGGACCCGCAGCTCGTTACTACGGGCTTGTGCGCATCTATCCCCGCGGTCTGGAAGACCTTGTTGAGCTCCGCGGGGGATTTCAGCGTGCCGTCGCTATTCAGCAGCTGCCCATAGGGCACGTTGTGCGCGCCGGGGATGTGACCGGATCGTAAGCCCTCGCGCGGTTCCGGTGCCTTGCCGGCGAAACGCTCTGGTGAGCGCGCATCGACGATCACCGCAGAGCTGTCCTTGATCAGGCTTTTCATGTCGTCCACGTCGCGCACGAGATCGAGGTTGCGCCGCGCTGTGAAATGCCGCGTCGTGCGCTGCGCCGGCTCGCCTGTCATCAACGAACGCCCCTCGGCCTTCCACTTCGGCAGACCGCCGTTCAGCACGCTGACGTCGTCGACGCCCATGACCCGGAACATCCACCACACGCGCGGCGCGCTGAACATGCCCTGCCGGTCGTAGACCACGATCCGCTGACCGTCGCCGATGCCCATCTTGCGCATGCGCGAGGAGAACTTCTCCGGGGAGGGCAGCATGTGAGGGAAGGGGGCGTTGGTGTCGGCGATCTCGTCGATGTCGAAGAAGATCGCACCGGGAATGTGCTCGGCCAGATACTCCTCGCGCGCGTTCTTGCCTTCGTCCGGCATGTACCACGTCGCGTCGATGATGACGAAATCCGGCGCGTCCAGTTCGCGCTCGAGCTCATCGGTCTCAATCAGCCATGTCTTCGGCGTCGACAAATTCTCTTCTCCAGTTCTCTTCTAGACGAATACCGTTGGCGCCGGCTGGGCCTGGGCCTGGTCGAGCCATTGGGGCACCGGCAATCCCTTTTCGCGCAAGAATTCGGGGTTGAACAGCCTGCTTTGATAGCGCGTGCCGTAATCGCAGAGCACCGTGACGATGGTATGGCCCGGCCCCATCTCCTTGGCGAGCCGGATCGCTCCTGCGACGTTGATGCCGCTCGAGCCGCCGAGGCACAGGCCTTCCTCGCTCAGGAGATCGAAAACGACCGGCAGCGCTTCGGCATCGGGGATTTGGAATGCTTCGTCGATCACCGCGCCTTCGAGGTTTGCCGTGATGCGGCCCTGACCGATGCCTTCGGTGATGGAACTGCCTTCGGCCTTGAGCTCCCCGTGCTTGTAGTAGTTGTAAAGGGCGGCGCCCATGGGGTCAGCCAGCCCGATGACGACGTCCGGGTTGTGTTCCTTGAGGCCCACGGAGACGCCTGCGAGCGTGCCGCCGGTCCCCACGGCGCAGATGAACCCGTCCACCTTGCCGTCGAGATCGCGCCAGATCTCCTGCGCGGTCGTCTCGATGTGACCTTGCCGGTTCGCCACGTTGTCGAATTGGTTTGCCCAGATCGCGCCGTTCGGTTCGGTCTTGGCGAGTGTCTCGGCGAGCCGCCCCGAGTACTTCACGTAGTTGTTGTCGTTCCTGTAGGGGACCGCGGGCACCTGAATCAGCTCCGCGCCCGTGAGGCGCAACATGTCCTTCTTTTCGTCGGATTGGGTCTCGGGGATGACAATTACCGTCTTGAGGCCGAGCGCGTTTCCGACAAGCGCCAGCCCGATCCCCGTATTGCCGGCCGTCCCTTCCACCACCGTGCCGCCCGGCTCGAGCTGGCCCGCATTCATCGCGTCGCGGATGATGAAGAGCGCGGCGCGGTCCTTGACCGACTGGCCGGGGTTCATGAACTCGGCTTTGCCGAGGATGGTGCACCCCGTCTCCTCGGATGCGCGCTTGAGCTTGATCAGCGGGGTATTGCCGATCGCCTCGATGATGCCGTTGCGGTAGGTCACGGGGAAGAACCTTCGGGGAATCCTGTTCGTCCGGAACCTAATGAGCGTGGTCGGCTCCCGCAAGTCGCCGAAATCCCAGGAAAGCCACGTGGGCGGGCATGGCGTTCTACCCCAGGCGGCTTCGCGAGCATGGATTGGAGCGCGCCGGGGTTGGCACAAGCCGTGAGAAGGTTTAGGGCCGGTATCGGCCCTAGCAGCCGGGAAACCCGCTGTGTATAAGACCGGCGAGATGCGGCCGGCGCAAGGGGGCGTGCGCGAACCCTTAGGCGGGCGTGGTGGAACTGGTAGACACGCCAGATTTAGGTTCTGGTGGCTTCGGCCGTGGGGGTTCAACTCCCTCCGCCCGCACCAACCATGCGTTGGCCGGCTTTGTTTGGATGATCTGAGAGCGTCGCAGGGCGCGAGAAATGGTGGATTGAGGCGGTATGAACGTCACCGAGACAAATACAGAAGGTTTGCGCCGCGAGTTGAAAGTGGTGGTTGGGGCCGAGGAGTTGGAGAAGCGGCTCTCCTCCCGTCTCGACGACCTCAAGGGCAAGGCGCGCATCAAAGGCTTCCGGCCAGGGCATGTGCCGAAGGAGCATCTGCGCAAAGTCTATGGCCGCTCGGTGATGGCCGAGGTCGTGCAACAGGCCGTCGCCGAGACGAGCCAGCAGGCTCTATCGGAGCGTGAAGAGCGCCCGGCCTTCCAGCCGAAGGTGGCGTTGCCGGAGGACGAGTCCGAGATCAACCAGATTTTCGAAGGCACAGGCGACCTGGCCTACACGCTCACCTTCGAGGTTCTGCCCAAGGTCGACGTGATGGATCTCAGCACCATCGAGCTCGAGCGGCCGAAGACGCCGGTGACCGACAAGGACATTGACGAGGCAATCGACCGGATTCTCGGTAGCAACCCGAACTACAAGCCGAAGGACGGCGCCGCCAAGAAGGGCGACCGCGTCACCATCGACTTCGTGGGTAAGCTCGAGGGTGAGGCGTTCGAAGGCGGCACCGCGCAAGACGCGCCCATCACGCTCGGCGCCGGCGGCTTCATCCCCGGTTTCGAAGAGGGTTTGACGGGCGTCAAGGCAGGTGACGAGACGGTGATCGACGCCACCTTCCCGGAGGGCTACCCGGAAGCCAAGCTCGCCGGCCAGGCGGTGAAGTTCGAGGTGACGGTGAAAGAGGTGGCGACGCCGGAGAAGCCGACCCTCGACGAGGACTTCGCCAAGAGCCTTGGCGTGGAATCGGTCGCCCAGATGCGTGAGACCGTGAAGGCGCGCATGGAGCAGGACCGCGCCATGGCGTCACGTCTTAAGGTCAAGCGGGCGCTGCTCGATGCGCTCAACGAAGGCCACAGCTTCGACCTGCCGCCCACGCTCGTGGAGAACGAGTTCCAGGCGATCTGGGACCAGGTGACCAGGGACCTCGAGCAGTCCAAGAAGACCTTCGAGGACGAGGGCACGACCGAGGAGAAGGCCAAGGAGGAGTATCGGGACATCGCCGCGCGGCGCGTCCGCCTCGGCCTGTTGCTCTCGGAAATCGGTCAGCGCAACCAGATCACGGTGACCGACGAAGAGGTCAACAAGGCGCTGCTCGAGCGCATCCGGCAGTTCCCCGGCCAGGAGCGGCAAGTTTACGACTTCTACCGCAAGACCCCGGAAGCGCTTGCCGAGCTCAGGGCCCCCATCTACGAGGACAAGGTTGTCGACTACATCCTCGAGCTGGCCAAACTCACCGACAAGGAGGTGAGCGTGGAGGAGCTGTATACCGATCCGGACGGCGAACACGGGCACGACCATCACCACCACGATCACGACCATGACCATGAGCATGGTCACAAGCACGGCTGAGCGGGGGCGCAACCGGTTAAGGAAGCGGCATCTGGCCTCTTCCGTTTCGGGGTCCGACCTCATATGTAGGGGTGGTTCCCGCACGAATCGCCGGTCGCCCGGACCGGAGCGGAAAGCTCTAAAGCAGGATAATCATGGAAAAGCCGGTCGAGACCTACATGAGCACGCTTGTCCCGATGGTGGTCGAGCAGACCAACCGCGGCGAGCGCGCCTACGACATCTATTCCCGCCTGCTGAAAGAGCGGATCATCTTCGTCACGGGTGTCATCGAAGACCACGTGGCCTCGCTCATCACCGCGCAGCTCCTTTTCTTAGAAGCCGAGAACCCCAAGAAGGAGATCTCGATGTACATCAACTCGCCAGGGGGCGTGGTGACGTCGGGCATGGCCATCTACGACACGATGCAGTTCGTCCGGCCGCCGGTCGCGACGTTATGTATCGGTCAGGCGGCCTCCATGGGCTCGCTGCTTCTGGCTGCCGGCGAGAAGGGCATGCGCTATTCGCTGCCGAACTCGCGCATCATGCTCCACCAGCCGTCCGGCGGTTTCCAGGGGCAGGCCAGCGATATCGAGCGCCACGCCGAGGACATCATCAAGATGAAGCGGCGACTCAACGACGTCTATGTGCACCACACCGGCCAGGACTACGAGACTATTGAGAAAACGCTCGATCGTGATTACTTCATGTCGGCGGAAGATGCTCGGAAGTTCGGCCTGGTGGACGAGGTGATCTCCAAGCGGCATCCGCTCGGGGACAAGGTGGAGAATGCTCCGTCCACGTCCTAACGCCGTCGTAAGTCGTTGATCCGGGCCCCGTTAGGGCTAATCGCCAAATTGCCGACCCCGGACTTGCCGCTGCCTTATCGGCATGGTCCATGCATCCTTGCAAAGTGTCTGGGGAAGGCGTCCCCCGCCGGGATTCACGCGATTAATCAATCCTTGATCAGTGGCGCCTTAGCATGCTCAGATTGTGCGTCGGGCAGCTTTCAAAGGAGTCGCTCATACTTGCAAGGCGGGACAACAAACCATTAGGGCGCCGGCGGACAGTCGCCGGCGTTGAGTTGAAACAAAAAACAATCGGATTAAGAGAATGAGCAAGGTGAGCGGAGCGGATTCGAAGAACACCCTCTACTGCTCTTTCTGTGGCAAGAGTCAGCACGAGGTTCGCAAGCTCATCGCCGGGCCCACCGTGTTCATCTGCGATGAATGCGTTGAGCTTTGCATGGACATTATTCGCGAGGAGAACAAGAGCTCCCTCGTGAAGTCCCGCGATGGCGTGCCCACCCCGATGGAGATCTGCGCCGTCCTGGACGACTATGTCATCGGCCAAGACTACGCCAAGCGCGTCCTCTCGGTTGCCGTGCACAACCACTACAAGCGGCTCAATCACTCCGGCAAGAACTCGGACGTCGAGCTCGCCAAGTCGAACATTCTTCTGATCGGGCCCACCGGCTGCGGCAAGACTTTGCTCGCCCAGACGCTGGCCCGCATCCTCGACGTGCCCTTCACCATGGCCGACGCCACGACGCTCACCGAGGCCGGCTACGTGGGCGAGGACGTCGAGAACATCATCCTCAAGCTGCTTCAGTCTGCCGACTACAACGTCGAGCGGGCCCAGCGCGGCATCGTCTATATCGACGAGGTCGACAAGATCAGCCGCAAGTCCGACAACCCGTCCATCACCCGCGACGTGTCGGGCGAGGGCGTGCAGCAGGCGCTTCTGAAGATCATGGAAGGCACCGTCGCCTCGGTGCCCCCGCAGGGCGGCCGCAAGCATCCGCAGCAGGAGTTCCTCCAGGTCGACACCACGAACATTCTGTTCGTGTGCGGCGGCGCTTTCGCCGGCCTCGAGAAGATCATCTCCGCGCGCGGCCGGTCGACCTCGATCGGCTTCGGCGCCAAAGTGGAGGACATGGACGATCGCCGCACCGGTGACATCTTGCGCGGCATCGAGCCCGAGGATCTGCTGAAGTTCGGCCTCATCCCGGAGTTCATCGGCCGTGTGCCGGTCATCGCCACGCTTGACGATCTCGACGAGGACGCGCTGATCCGCATCCTCACCGAGCCCAAGAACGCGCTCGTGCGCCAGTACCAGCGTCTCTTCGAGATGGAGGACGTGCAGCTCTCCTTCGCCGAGGAGGCCATGCTCGCCATCTCCAAGAAGGCGATCGAGCGGAAAACCGGTGCCCGCGGTCTCAGATCCATCATGGAGGGCATCCTGCTAGACACCATGTTCGAGCTGCCCAGCATGCGTGGCGTCGAGGAGGTCGTGATCAGCGCCGAGGTCGTGGACGGCCAGGCGCGGCCCTTGCGGATCTACTCCGAGCGGCATGAGGAGGTCGGGTCCAGCGCCTGACCGCTACCAAGCCACGCCATTCCCGCTTGAAGGCCGGGGCGAATCCCACTCAAATCGTGGGAAATCCGGTCTGATGCGCGGGAAGCGGTCTTAACTTGACGAAGGCCCGACCGGTCGCCACTTTCAGGGCGCGCGGCGGGCCAACTTGACGCAGTGCCCGGTCCGGCAATTGCCGGAACAATGTATCCAGGAAGCCGCTCTCGGGGAGGGGAACTGAGACAGGTACTTCGCGAAGCGACGCGCGGTCCATACAACAAGAAGGCGACGGAATATCATGACTGAAACGAACCCGTCCGTGACCATCGAAGGCGCCCCGGAACTGTATCCGGTGCTCCCGCTTCGCGACATCGTGGTCTTCCCCTACATGATCGTGCCGCTCTTCGTCGGCCGCGAAAAATCGATCGCGGCGCTCGAAGAGGTGATGCGCACCGATAAGCAAATCCTTCTGGTCGCCCAAAAGAACGCTTCTGACGACGAGCCCACCGCCGACGGCATTTACGACATGGGCACGCTCGCCTCGGTGCTTCAGCTTTTGAAGCTGCCCGACGGCACCGTGAAGGTGCTGGTCGAAGGCACGCGCCGCGCCGTCATCGCCCGCTATACGGACAACGAGAACTATTTCGAGGCCGAGATCGAGCCGGTCGAGGAGACCATCGGGGCCGAGGACGAGATCGAGGCGCTGGCCCGCTCCGTCGTGTCCCAGTTCGAGAGCTATGTGAAGCTCAACAAGAAGATCTCTCCCGAGGTGCTCGGCACCGCGAGCCAGATCGAAGACTATTCCAAGCTCGCCGACACCATCGCCAGCCATCTCGCCATCAAGATCGCCGAGAAGCAGCAGATCCTCGAGGTCACCTCGGTCTCCGAGCGGCTGGAGCGCGTGTTCACCCTGATGGAGAGCGAGATCTCGGTCCTTCAGGTCGAGCGCAAGATCAGGAGCCGCGTGAAGCGTCAGATGGAGAAGACGCAACGCGAGTACTACCTGAACGAGCAGATGAAGGCGATCCAGAAGGAGCTCGGCGACAACGAGGAAGGCCGGGACGACCTGGCCGAGCTCGAGCACAAGATCGAGAAAACCAAGCTTTCCAAGGAAGCGCGCGAAAAGGCCATGGGCGAGCTCAAGAAGCTGCGCCAGATGAGTCCGATGTCGGCCGAGGCCACGGTCGTGCGCAACTATCTGGACTGGCTGTTGTCCATCCCGTGGGGTGTCAAGGGCAAGGTCAAACGCGACCTGGACGACGCTCAGAAGGTTCTCGATGAGGACCACTACGGACTGGAGAAGGTCAAGGACCGCATCGTCGAGTATCTCGCCGTGCAGAACCGAACCAACATGCTGAAAGGCCCGATCCTTTGCCTGGTCGGCCCGCCCGGCGTCGGCAAGACGTCTCTCGGCAAATCGATCGCCAAGTCTACCGGCCGCGAGTTCGTGCGTATGAGCCTGGGCGGCGTCCGCGACGAGGCGGAGATCCGCGGCCATCGGCGCACCTATATCGGCTCGATGCCCGGCAAGGTCATCCAGTCCATGCGCAAGGCCAAGAAGGTCAATCCGCTCTTCCTGCTGGATGAGATCGACAAGATGGGCGCCGATTTTCGGGGCGACCCCGCTTCCGCGCTGCTGGAGGTGCTGGATCCGGAGCAAAACCACACCTTCAACGATCACTATCTCGAGGTCGACTACGACCTCTCGAACGTGATGTTCGTGACCACGGCGAACACGCTGAATATTCCGCCCGCCTTGATGGACCGCATGGAGATCATTCGCATCGCCGGCTACACCGAGGACGAGAAGGTCGAGATCGCCCGGCGCCACCTCATCCCCGCGCAGGTGAAGAACCATGGCCTCGAGCCCGAGGAGTTCACCCTCGAGGAAGACGCCCTCAAGGAGATGATCCGCCGCTACACGCGCGAAGCGGGCGTACGCAGTCTCGAGCGCGAGATCGCCAAGCTCGCCCGGAAATCGGTCAAGGAGCTTTTGACGACCGACCACAAGACGGTGAAGCTCACGAAGGAAAACCTCCCTGATTACCTCGGCGTGCCGAAATACCGCTATGGCGAAGCCGAGCTGGAGGACCAGGTTGGTGTGGTCACCGGCCTTGCCTGGACCGAGGTCGGCGGCGAGATCCTTACCGTCGAGGGGGTCATGATGCCCGGCAAGGGCAAGATGACCGTCACCGGCAATCTGCGCGATGTCATGAAAGAATCGATCTCGGCAGCGAACGCCTATGTGCGCGCCAGGGCCGTGGATTTCGGCATCGAGCCGCCGCTTTTCGAGAAGCGGGATATCCACGTTCACGTGCCCGAAGGCGCCACCCCCAAGGATGGCCCCTCTGCCGGCGTGGCCATGGCGACCGCGATTATTTCGCTGATGAGCGGCATTCCGGTGAAGCGGGACGTTGCCATGACCGGCGAGATTACGCTCCGCGGCCGGGTTCTTCCGATCGGCGGCCTCAAGGAGAAGATGCTTGCCGCGCTCCGCGCAGGCATCAAA
>Ga0075327_1000361_pt1 | contig 12555 bp, 12 predicted proteins | sample MayberrySE_Catta_2_FD_120056 | JGI IMG/M metagenome (GOLD analysis project Ga0075327, IMG submission 120056) | Natural and restored wetland microbial communities from the San Francisco Bay, California, USA, that impact long-term carbon... | ecosystem: Environmental > Terrestrial > Soil >...
GGTGGCCCATCAAGGCACAAAACCATTGACCGCGATCGGAAGGGCTTGGCCTTCGGTCGTGATCCAGCCACATGGTCTCTAAATAACGGACTCATTAGTAAGTGCGCTCGGAACTCTGGAAACTTTCAAATTCCTAACGTTGAGAGCGATTCCGCGGCTCTTTATACCCTGAGCCTAAAGTGCAATTCACGCACCAATCCAAGCCGGCTATAGGTTTGCTTAAATTGTCGTAAATTAGCGCTAGCTAGGGAAGAAACGTCCAAAAACTTCCCGCAAAAAAAATCCCTTGTGCGTCAAGTTCAGGGTAATTGACGAAAACTGTCAATCCGCAAAGGCGGGATTTACTTTGGGAAGAGGTAGAACTGAATCAGCTCTTCGCCGAAGAAAATAAACAAGACAGCGCCGGAACATAGAAACGGGGCGAAGGGCAGAGCCAGTCTGCGCCCGGCGCCGGTGAGGAACATGCATGTCAATCCAACGACCGAACCGACCAGAGACGCAAAAAAAAGCGTAATGGGTATTGACGGCCAGCCCAAGAACGCCCCGATCATAGCTAGCAGCTTGATATCACCACCGCCCATTCCCTCGACGCCAGTGATTTTTTCATAGATCCACGCCGTCGCCAGCAAAAAGCCGCCGCCGGCAAGAATACCGATGAAAGAACTGAGCGGCGCAGGAACGAGACCGAACGAACCTGGATTCGCAAAATAGCCGATGATCGAAAACGTAAGCCCCAGAACAATGCCGGGCAAGCTGATCACATCGGGAACGATCCGTACTTCGAGATCGATGAAAGAAATCACAACCATGGCGGCGACAAAAATAAATCCGACCAAAAATTCGAAACCCAGACCAAAACGATAATAGAGGGCGATCGTCAGCAGCCCCATGAACAGCTCGACCATAAAATATCGCAGGGAGATTCGCCTCGCGCAGGCACGGCAGCGACCACGAAGCCAGAGATAGCTAATCAACGGAATGTTGTCGAAAAATGCGATAGGATTTTGACAGTGCACGCAATGAGACCGCGGCTGAATGATAGATTCTCCGTTGGGTATCCGGCCGATACAGACATTGAGAAAACTGCCAATGGTGGCGCCGAAAATGAACGAGAACACCAATTCCATTCCCCCCACGAGCTTAAAGTTCTGAAAGCATTAAACGGATCACGCCTTAGATAGCTTGAGCAGCATGTGACGATAACTTACCGGTAAAACCAGTCATAAAAGATGCGCTGGAAACGGTCCGTCCGGTCACCCTGACAGCGCCGAAAAAGAGCGCGGAGCCGGCGCCCGGCCAAAACCGACCGAGATTTGCGATAAGTCGGTAGAGATCGATAAGGCGGAACAAACTCCGCATCCAATTGAGCGACTTTTTGCGGCAGCAACAGGCTGTCATCGATTCGGTGTTCCACCTGGTATAAGAGCGAGGGCCGCACGTGGCCTTTGGCGACCTCCTGCTTCAGAAATTCTTTCGACAGAGCTCCGCCCTCAATCGCCTCGATGAGTTCCCCCACCCAGAGATATCCGAGCGGATTCTCCTTTGCCACCCAGGGTTGAGTGCTCATATTGGTAAAGTGTAGGATTGCGGTTTCACGGGCGGAAAAATGGTCCAAAGCGTTCCACTCCGCGCCGATGTCAGCGCGAACAGTCTTGACGAGAGCCATTTGATAGACCAGCTGTTCGTAGGAAATTCGATCCTCGTCCAGCGAACCCACGATGGCGTCAATATCCCAATCAAGCGTATCGCAGTTCAGAACCATGACACTGAATTGTGGCCGTCGCCCACTCGCCGGGGCTGTCTGGACGGCAAGTAGATCCGCTCCTTTGAAAGGCATGGTCCAGAGCGCGCGTATGTCTTTGAAAACTTGCATGTCGGAATCCAAGTAAATGGCTCTGCCCTGGTGCCCGGTCAGCGCCGGAATCAGAAATCGTTGAAACGAGAAAGGTGTGCGCGGCTGGTTCTTGAGATCCTTTGGAAGCGGCACGCGGATTCTCGATTGGTGCAGGGGAAATATTTCAACGCTCAGGCTCGCCCGTTTTCGAATTGAATATTCGAGAACTTTCACGGGCAACATCTCCGCCTCGGTAGCTCCGACAAAAACTCTGACCGGCGATGCCAAATCCAAAGGAGCGTAATCGATTCCCGTCACGCGAAGGGTTCTGGCGATCTCCTCGAATTGCCGGTCGAAGCTCGATCGCCGGTTGGAAAGCAGGGTTTGATCCTTGAGGTCGCTGAATTCGTTGCCGTAAGCGGATCCTCCATCGACGCCGAGAGACCGTACCGTGCGCGCACCCGCCTGAGCCAGTAGGTTGAGCGCGGCTACCGCGCTAAAAAATTTTACCCGTACGACCGGCGAATTCCCGTTCCGCCGCCATGCTCTGCTGTGGTTGTACCACAACAAACGCCCTTCCGCTTTCATCCTTCGTAGAATCGGCTGAGTTTGCGACAATTCCTCCAGACTATGGCGACCGGGCCGATTGTGAAAGTGAGGAATCCAAGGGAGAACAAGATACTTCGCGTTTTTCGCTATAGCCTCGCCGCATGCGTCGACGACATCGTAGTCGATCATATGAGCGACGGTTACAGGCAGTTCACGTACGGCATGGTTGAGCGAAAAGGTGTAATATTTCGTCAAATCGAACTGCATTCGCTTGGTGAAGCTCGGTCCCTTTCCGAGAATCAGCCACCCGCGAGTTTTGTCGATCTCGGTCTTAAACCAAGTGAAGAAGTCTTGCATCTCCTTACGAATCTATTCTTTAGAGCTTTGTGATTCTAAACACCCGTGACGATCCGGAAGTTGTGATGAAGCTTGGATTCTGGCCAAGAACCTATCGAAAAACGTCTGCCATTGATCTGCGATCCGTGGCATCGACCATCGGTCCCTAACAATAGTTCTGCCCAAGGCCGCATGCGAACTACGCAAGTGCGGATCCCGAAGGTAGCTGTGTAAACCGCTTTCCCACTCACCTAGATAACACGCCGCCGCGAAATCACGATAGCTGGGGATGAGATCCGCCACCACCGCCAGTCCCTGACTCAATGCCAAGGCCAATCGGTTGTTACTCTTGCACAGGGTAAAAGGGTTGCGCGAAACGGGAATAACCGCGATCACGTGCGCGCGTAACAGAGGCAGGAACGTCGCCGGATGCCAGTCGAGATAGTAAGTCGGCATTGCCCATTGCTTGATAGATCGTTGGTATTTCCATCTTGAATTGCTGATCACCGTCAAACTGATCGGGTGTTCGCGATTGAGTTCCTCCAGCAGCGACCGGATCCGTTGCAAGTCCAGCATCCCACCTTCGGCATAGGGGCTCCCATGGTTGCCAAACCAAACCAACGGAGTTCGGCCCCGTCCCTGCCCGGTCCTTAGAATAGACAGAAGAGATGCCGACTGGCGCAAGGCCAACCACCGTTTCCAAACCGGCGTGGGACAGTTTTCCAACTCAGTTTCCACAGGATCGCCGATTACAGCAATCGACCGCTGTATTGGGAGTTCGCTCTTCATGACTTCAGCCAGAGCTTCGGTCGAAGCAATCAAAGCATCGGCCAGAGCCATCATGCGCGCCAATCGCTGTCGAGCATCTTCCCAGTATCTTAGGGTGCGCGGATTATAAAAATGATTGTCGCAAAGATCGAAAATGATTCGGATGCCCCTGCGTTGCAGCTCCACCGCTTGGTGATAACTGGCGTCGTCATAAATTTTAGAGTAAACCACCGCGGCATAGCGATTGACATGGCGGCGATCAAATAACTCTACGGAATAACCGCGCGAGTGGAGCTCCGCCAAAGGCCCCAGACACCGGAGTCGACTGCTAGCGACTTTCGGATCGAATGAACTGGGCTTCCAACCGATCCAACCGTTCATAGCTTAGTTTCGGCTGGCCCAGGCCGTCATACGGCCGCTGGCATGCAAGGCGCCGACAAGGAAGCCCAGCAGTGAACGGAGAACGCGTTGCCGCCGACCCTCCACAACGTCTAACAGATAATGCGCTGCGCTAACCCAGCCACGGTCAAGGCAGCAATAGCGAAGACTCTGCAGCAGATTATTCGGATTAGGGTGCCAGAATATTCGCTCCGTTTTCCACCCTGTTTTTGCTAGGACAGCTCTTAACGTTCGGGGAGTAAAATGAAAAAGGTGCCTCGGAAGGTCTAAGCCATACCAATTTGCCCCAAACACGCCAAACTCCCATGCACTCACATCGGGCACGGAAAGCGCGAGCCAACCGGCGGGCTTAGTCCAATCACGAAGTTTTTCAAGAGCCGACACGGGGTCGTGGAGATGTTCGAGAACCTGCCAACCTACGACGAGGTCAAAAAGCTCCGTCGGAGTGGGAAGCTGTTCCAATGGACCGATGCGGACAATGTAACCCTGAGCGCGCGCGTCTTCAGCAAATCTTGAAGAATGCTCGACCCCTTCCACACGCCAACCTTGCGCTGCCATGCGCGCCAGGAAAGCACCGGACGCGCAACCGATCTCAAGCATTCGCCCGGGCGCCACTGGTGGAACCTTTCTGCTATCAGAATCGAAAATCTTTTTTGCCGCAAGTTTCCAAAATCCATTAGTGCGATTGTTTGGGGAATGTGTGCCTTGATGAGGACCATAGTCCTCGGGATAATAGAAGCTTATCGCCCGCGGGCTCGGACGCGGATTCGTACGCATTAAACCACAGGCCTGGCACTGAACCACGGTGAACTCCCCGGGTAAGCGGTGTAGTCGATCGCCGCCGACAAGAGCCCTGGTGTCCTCCGCTACGCAGCCCATTGGACACGGACCATCCTCAAGTTCGACCTCATCGGGGAAGCGCATTCTCTTTTCTTTCCAACAGCAGATACAGTGCGACGGCATTACCTAGGTAGTAAAAGGAAGTACCGAGGGCGATTCCGGGAAGGCCGGATACCTGAAAACCTAGCACCTTTAAGCCAATTCCCAGAGTGAAACCCACGACCCCTACTTTGGTTGGAGTCTGAACGTCACCTCGGGCATAAAACGCTGAGGAAAGCACTTGCCCCACAGTGCCCCCGATAAAAAATCCGGCGAATGCGACCGAAATCCACCAGAAGAGCCGCACGCCATCGTCATCTATTTTTTGCGCCCGTCGCAATAAGGGTTCACCGAGATAGATAAAGAGGAGAATTGTAACCGCCGCAAGGGCAAATACGACAACCAGCTGTCCTCGGTATGTATGCCTAAAAAGCTTCGACTTGCCCGCCTTCGTCTGAACCGTCAATAGCGGCAGCACCGGGCCCACCGCAGCCCTGCTGATCAGATGATTAGCGGCTTCGTAAATTTGCTGGCTAAAATAAAAAAGCGAAAGTCCCCCCGCTGGGGCCATTGACGTAAGAAAACGGTCCACCAAAGGCCCTGACTTGTAATACACGTTACCAACGGCAAGCGGCCATATCCTATCCCACGCTCTCTGAATCAGGACATTACTTCGATCAAAGCGCGAGTATCGACCCAACCCAGGTAGCAAAAGGATAGTCAGCAAAACCGCGCGCAAGACATACACCCAAGCGGCGGCGTAAATGCCAAAAATCGGCAACGCCCAGAGTAGTGCGCCTAGACCGCAAACTGATTCCACAAGTTGGCAAGATTCGGGCCATAAAAAATTTTGACGTGCATGGTAAGCAGCGCGCAAGACGCCGCTTAGAGAAGAAAAAACCATGCCGATCAATTGGATGCGCGTTAGCTCCACCGAAAGGTTGTGGCCGGCGTGCGAAAAACCTGGAAGCAACAAAGCTATCCAAACCGGCGCCAAAACAAAAAGCCCGAGAGCAAGCGCACCGAGAGCTCCTCCGATGAGGGAAAAGACGCTCCAAACGCCTTGGCTTAAATTTTTTTCATCCTCTCCGGCTAACAGCGGAACCATCACGTAAAAGAGCGTCCCACTTAAAACAGAAAGAACTAATTGGGGTACGGCGATTCCCGCATAGAATGCATCCGTCTCAATTCCGGGTCCAATCCGTAGGAAAATGTAGCAGTGACTGACGAGAGTAAGAAAAATATTGACAGCCGCAAGTGGCCCCAAAGACAAAATGAGCTTGGTCATAACGTTGTGCAGAGCATACCTACAGGTAAAACTCAGCTAAGATGATCGCGCAAGCGTCCCTCCCAAAGCGGCACGGCGGCACGACATTGATTAAAAAGGATCCGCAGGGGCTCCTTCAGACATAGAAGACGCCTGATATAGGCATTATCGACGGTTCGGAGACCGCGAATGCGCTGTCGCTCTCGTAGCATGTAAGGCAAGTAATTCCACAGATCCTTTCTTGCTTTACAATAAGCGGTGAAATGTCCTCTCCAGAGAGCTTCAAAGAAAGAAAGTGCTTCTTGAAGCAGTATGAGAGGGAAGTAAATGAAACAAAGGCTGGCCGAAAGATTCTTCACCAAGACGAAGTATTTATTGCGTTCTTTCAGGTAAAACCACAGATTCGACGCTTTCGATAAGCTCGCGTGGTATTTGTGATAAACAATAGCGGTCGGAACATAGAGACACTTGTAGCCGGCGAGTTGAGAACGGAAACCTAAATCAACATCTTCCTGGTAAGCAAAAAAAACCTCGTCGAAGAGGCCGATTTTGTCGAACAGTTCCCGGCGGTAAAGCGCGGCCGCTCCGCAGGCGCTGAATACATATCGGGGCTCATTAAAAAGATCTCTGTCCCCACGCATCAACCGGCGCTGATAGGGAACTCCAAAGACGCTGAACTCGTCTCCCGCGCTATTCACGGTCTGCGGGTCAGAATGAAAGAGGACCTTGGAAGCCACCGAGCCCACCTCCGGATTGCCCTCGAGCGCAGCGACCAGCTCCTTGAGCCACAATCGATCGACTTCGGTATCATTGTTGAGAAGGGCAATATAGCGTCCTTCGGAGGCCAGAATCCCGGCGTTGACGGCAGCACAAAAACCGCGGTTTTCACTGAAACCGATGATTGTCACCTGGGGAAATTTATCTCGAACAAAGGCGAGTGACCCATCGCGGGATCCGTTGTCGACGAGTATCGTTTCGAAATCGCAAAAATCTTGGCGGTAGAGAGACTCAAAACAGGGGCCCAAAAGTTCCTTGCCATTCCAGTTAGGTATGATGACGCTCGCACATTTCAATGCTCCCCGTCTCCTTTCGTTTCAGGGTCTCTCGAATCCGACGGGCCAACCGCAAGCCGAGGACTGCGGGCCTGCACTGACTCTGAAAAAGCTGTCTCCCTTCTTCACCGATTCGCCGCCGCAAAACAGCATCTTTGTGCAGCCGGCCAATCGCATCGGCCAGAGCCACAGCGTTTCCCATCTCGCAGAGAATGGCGTCTTTGCCATCCTCTAAAAGTTCACGTGCAGCCGGGGAGTCGCCGGTAATTAGCGGTTTCCCCATGGCCAGGGCCAGAAACGCTTTCCCAGGTATGACTCTCTTGGCTTTGTCCGACGTGCCAAAGATCCCCAAGCAAACATCAGCCTCACCGATCTTGTCGCGCAGTTGGTGAGGCATCATCCAAGGCATCAATTTTACGCGCTGCCCATTGCAATGCCTTAACAGGTCCGTGAGGCCCGGAGCTTCATGATGGTCGCCAATCAGCCAAAACTCGATGTCCTCACCGTTCAGCAGTCGTGCTGCCTGCAAAATTATTGGGACGCCATGCAGTGGCACGTAGTTTCCGATATAGAGTACCCGAAGGGGTCTTGGCCGCGCAGGTTCCACGACCGGCGTAAACAAAGAATCATCGGCCCCCACATAGAGCCAGCACACTTTCTCTCTCGCGAGGCCGAACTCGCGACAAAAATAATCCTGTTGCGCCTCGGTATCCACGAGTACAAGCGACGCCAACCGGCAAGCGCCCCAGTCCAAATACCGACAAAGCCGCGCCAATAAAGATTGGTCAGACGACAACCGCCAATCTGAAATGGCCGTATCGTAGAGCGAGAAAAAAGCGTCAAAAACGATGGGCTTTCGTTTGATCTTCGCAAATAAAACCAAAATAAAAATATCGATGTGTCCGAGATAGCCAACAATAACGGCGTCATGTTTCGCCGAACAGAGATAGCGATAGATGAGGACGGGATAGTTCAAAACGGCTCTAGTCGCAAAACGGAGCTTCCGCCCGAATCCCGCGAGCAACTTAATCTTGTTGAAACGAAAGCCTTCCTTCCACAAGTCATAATGGCACTCAACGACCTCGATTCCGTTTTGGCGCAGCCCGGCAATGAGCACCGCGTTGCGCGGGTATTCTCGTTCATAGGTTCCCCAATAACAAAGTTTCATTGCATCCCGAATTACGGTCGTCGCTGTAAAGCTAATCTTCCTGCCTGTCAATTTCCATTCCGCCGCGCGCCGTACGCTGTTCCATTCTCAAGAGCGCGATCTGCTCGGAAACAAGGCCTAGCATAAAAACAATGACGGCCGTGGTCAGCAGAAACACCCCCATATTGGTGAAACGGTGCTCTGTGATGTAAGTATAAAAGTAGTAGCCAAATCCTGTGAAGAAGAAAAATGCGCTCACGGGAAGAAAGATGCGGAACGGTGAAAATAACGTCGCGATTTTTGCGATGATCAGAAAAAAACGCACACCGTCGGTCACCAGGCTGATTTTGCTTTGGCCCGCTCGGTAGAGCGTCTGAATCGGCACGTAATTGAGCGTCAGGCCGGAGCGCAAAAAGGCCAGCGTGAGGGTCGTCGGGTACGAAAAAGTATTCGGCAACAAATCGATAAAGCGCAAAGCATCGCGTCGGGAAAGGACACGAAACCCGGAGGTGAGATCCTTGACCTTGAACTGAGTCACGTAGGAAGCCAAAAGATTATAAATCGTATTGGCGGCGTAGCGATGCAGCCGAAGTTTCGAGCCTTTCGCTCGCGCACCGACGACCATATCGTACTTAGCGGCCGCGGCGAGCAGATTTGGAATATCTTCCGGCTTGTGTTGGCCGTCGCCGTCCATGAGAACGATCAGCCTGCCGCGCGCCGCGCGCATGCCGCTCTTAATGGCGGCGCCGTTGCCGATATTGTATGGATGGCGAATGACGTTGGCGCCGGCGCCCAAAGCAATCTCGGCGCTTTGATCGCTCGAACCGTCGTCCACCACGATCACCTCTGCGCGGGGAAGTTTCAGATCGTGGATCTTGCCTATCAACTCCGCCAGTCCTGCCGCTTCGTTGAAGACCGGAAGGACGATCGAGACCTCGCACTGGTTAGCCATTAAGTTGATAGACCGAATGGCCCCGCTCGCGGAACACCGGTGTGAGCCGGGTCGCGGCGAATTCGTTCCAGAGCTTGGCCTGGTCGGCCGTCAGATTGTTCGACAAAAAAGCGGCAAGCAAATACTCGCGCAGCATCAGATGGCTTATGTGCATTTGCTTAAGCGACTGTGCAATTTGCTCGGGACTTTTTGCCGCGCGAATCGTTGCCAGCAAAAACCCTGGCAGTTCGCCGCCGTCGTGGAAATAGTTCCGCTCGCAATAATACGCTCTCCGGCCGATAAAGAGAAGATAAATTTTCGCCGACGGCTCGGTGTGGCGGTTGATGAACTGAAGCGCCGTGTATTCGGGCAGCATGCGCGCAAGATAGGCATCTCGGCTTTCGCTGCCCCTGAGATACGCGAGGGGCGCCAAGTCGCTAACGTAACGCCACAAGTAACTGCCGTGCCACGCGATAAAAACTAACAGCACGCCAGCGACATAGGCCGGTCGCTTGATGCGCAAATAAACATTGAAGACACCATAGACCGAAAGCACGATCAAGGGAGGAACGATCATTAAAATGTAGCGGATGCGTATCTCGACGAGAAATAATGCGTACAGGAAAAACAGCGCCGCGAAACCGGCGATAAATTTTTTCTCTTCCAGCCATTTTCCTTTGAACGCCCAGGGCAGGAAGACAACGAGAATCGGCGTCAGGACGCCATCGAACAGCTGCGGATTATCGTCGCGGCCGGAGACAAAAATCCGAAGCGGCAACATCAGTATTTGCCAAGTGTTTTCGCCGTAAAGCAGCTCTCGTTTCTCGAAGAGGCCGAACCCGCCGAAACTCGCCGCAGGCGAGGCGGCCATTGTGTGAGGCGCAAACCAAGCGCCCAACAACGGATAAAATGGGTTGCCGGTTTGGAACCAATTTTTGATCAGCCAAGGCAAGAAGGGCAACAGCGTCAAACCGCCAAACTGAAGGAGTTCGCGTCCGATCCATTTTGGGCTTTGTCGCGGCGGTTTGACGACGGTGAGCAAAATGAGAAAGGAGATCACCAGACCCGCAACCAGGCCGTTAGGCTTCGTCGCAAGCGCAAACCCCAGCGACAGCGCACCGAGACTTAACCAACCAAATGCTTCCCTGTCTTCGCGCCAACGCAGCAGACACAAAAGCGCGGCGCTCGTATAGAACGTAATGCCAAGATCGATGTAAGCCCAATGGCTCAAGCGCGCGACCACAGGCATTGAGATAAATAGAAAAAAACCGAGGAGCCCATACAGCGCGTTCATACGGCGGCCCAAGTACGCGTAGAGCAGCAAGCCTGTCAGGTAAGCATATAGAGCATGAATTAACTTGGGCACGAAGTCATAACCCCAGTGCACCCAAGGGGTATAGAGCATGTCGAGCAACATCGGGTAGTAGGCGTACGGCGCTATCGGCACCTCGAGGATCTGTCCGGCTTTCGCGTAGAGTTTGGGAATTGCCAAGTGGTGCGTGAGCTCGTCGCGACTGACCGGGGGCAACAGGCCGAGCACGACTTCGGTAATGAAAAAAGCCAGAATGGCCGTCCAGATCACGCGGCCGAGCCAATTCGTCAGGCGCGGAATGGCAATAAAATGAACGAGGAAAAAGAGGACGCTAAAGAGAAGAACGGCAACGCTGCTAAGATTCAACCACTGATTGTGGACGTAACCCGCCAGGCCGAACAAAAAATAACCCGTCGCCAAGAAGCCCAAAAGGCATCCAACCCAGACCGTGCGTAATAGCACCCTGGAAAATTGCTCTTCCATCAAGCTTTCGGAACGAGTCTCATGGCGAGCTTAACCGCGAAGCAGGCTGGCGCCGTAGCTTCGGAAAATTTCCAAGCCATCGAGAGATCAAGATTCAAAATGAGCTGGGAAGGATCGCTGAGTCGAGTCAATTCGGCTTGTCGATGACGCCGACGACGGCACCAAATTTTACGAAATCACCTTCTTGCGCATTGATTTCTTCCAACTGCCCATCTTCCGGCGATTCGATCTCCACATTGACCTTATCGGTTTCGACCTCGAGCAGAGCTTCGCCCTTCTGTACCTTGGCGCCTTGGGGTTTGATCCAGCGCAAGATCCGCACCTCATCGCTCTCGTCGCTCGACCCCAATCTGGGAACAATGACGTCCTTTTTCATTCCGCCTAAAGCGACTGCGCCTCAAAACTATCGGAGAGCGACTTTAACTTGAGTGTCTGGCGCATGTTGTCCAAAAATGCGTGGACATTCTTGTACTTTGCCGGAACCTGGTAGTGTACCGCCGTATAGAGATAGTGCAGCTGGGAAAAAATCGCCGCGTCTGCGATAGTCAAACGGTCAAAAATAAATTTTTTTCCGGAATAAATTTGATCCAGCGTGTTGAAATGAACGTCCCAGGCTGCCTCTGCTTTCTGCCGCGCTTCCGGAGTTTCAGCGCGACGAATGGCATGGTTGGCGTGAATCAAAACTTCATCGGACCAATCTTCCAGTGCTAAACAAAGCCCCTTGTTGGCAGCGCCGTCGGGGTAAATACTGTCGGCTGGATGATCCTTGTCCAAACGGTCGGAGATGACTGTCGAATCGATAATGCATTCGCCGTTGTAGTCCATCGACGGGACTTTTCGCTGGCCGGTATACTCAATCAACGATTTGCGGTCGTCCTTGCGCACGTCAACGATGTCGTAAGGCACTTTTTTCATTGCCAAAACGATTCGAACTTTTTCACAAAACATCGAGGTTTGCGATTGAAAGAGTCTGATCGCCATTTGCTGATCCTCCTGATAAAGTCTTTGGATTGCCTCCCGGCGACATCGTCGGTTGCGGCTAACTGTTACCCATGCAACAAATCCGCAGATTTCTCAAGCTTGTGCGCAGATCGAGTTATTGACCTCGCTTGGCCTCATGAGTATTCTTTTCGCCAGGTCGCGGCGAGCTCTGCTGTGTAGAGCCGGAAAACGATTGCGCGGGTTATCGGGCGAGAAAATAGATCGACTTGAGTAATTCGGAAGGAAACAATGGCGAAATATCTTCAATGTAGCGAGTGCGGCAAGCTGGCCTTTTATTACGACGACTACGTCGGCACGGAAAAGCCTTTTTATCGCCGTTTTATGCGATATCCGGAAGGTGAAACAAAACTTGAACCGCCGCGCTGCTTTAACTGCGGCGGAGTGCCGCGCTTGATCCACGAAAATATTAAGGAAGAAAAAGCCGCCGCCAAGCATTGAATCGGCGGGCTGTACGTTGCGACGGCACCTCGGCTTCCCTTATTAAGGAGTCCATAATTAAGTAACTAACAAAGCGACCGAGGGCCGAGCCCTGGAGATTGCGGGCATAGGACGGAGAAGGTTATTTTTCAGGCCCAGGTGCAGGTTATTGTCACCAC
>Ga0075327_1000362_pt1 | contig 12552 bp, 6 predicted proteins | sample MayberrySE_Catta_2_FD_120056 | JGI IMG/M metagenome (GOLD analysis project Ga0075327, IMG submission 120056) | Natural and restored wetland microbial communities from the San Francisco Bay, California, USA, that impact long-term carbon... | ecosystem: Environmental > Terrestrial > Soil > Wetlands...
GAGATCCGCCGCGTGCTCGGACTTCTGGCGTTGATAGATCGATGCCATCTCCGCGGCCGCTTCGTCGAACGTGGCGTCGGTTGTCAGGCGCGCAAAGACCGTCAGATACTGGCTGCGGCGGTTCGCCCGGCTCTCGTCGCTGAGCGCGAGTGGTGTCCAGATCCGCGTCCCCGTCGGGAACTCGAAGCCTTCGGGCGCAACGCCCACGACGGTGAACGGCTCGCTGTCCAGCCGCACGGTCCGGCCGAGGACGTTCGGATCGCCGCCGAACCGTCGCTGCCACAGGCCGTGGCCGAGCACCGCCTGCCGATGCCGGCCGCGGATGTCGTCGCTCGGGTCGAGCAGACGTCCGAGCGCCGGGGTCAACTGCAGGAGCTGGAAGAACTCGCCCGAGACCTCCGCGCCTTCGATCCGATCCGATTGCTCCCCGCCCGCGAAGTTGTAGTCGGACTGCGTCATCGCGGCCATGCCGGTGAACGAGCGCGCCAGGCCGGGCCACTCGACGAAGTTGCCCGGCGCCACCGTTTCCTGCGGGAACGGGAAGTCGGAGGTGTCCTCGGAGAAGACGACGAGCCGGTCGACGTCCTCGAAGGTGAACGGCCGGAGCAGCAGCGAGTCGGCCATGCCGAAGACCGCGGCATTCGCGCCGAGGCCGATCGCGAGCGTGAGGATCACCGTCGCCGTGGTGAGCTTCTGGTGCAGCAGCGACCTGAGGGCCTGACGGGTTTCCTGGAGCAGTGAACGCATGGGGGGATCTCCCTGAGGACGGATGAGCGAGGCGAGCGACGCCGCTGCGCGCGAGGCCGTTCGGCCGCACGCGTCGGTGGCGAGGCCGAGCACCTGCCGGCGATACCAGCGGTGCGCGGGGCGCGCGCCGTCGCGGGCGGCGATGACGTGAAACTCTTCGAGCAGGTCGCCGGTCGTCACGTCCCGCCAGTGCGCGCCGCCGCCGAGGCGGTGGGCGAGCCACGCGGCCAGCGCCGGCGGCTGCGGCGGCCGTCCGGGCATCAGCGCTGGTCCTTGTCGAGCAGGCTCTCGAGACCGGTGGACAGCGTGCGCAGCGCCGTGCGCGCCGTCCGGATCGCCTCGAGTCCAGCCGGGGTCACCGCGTAGTACCGGCGCGACCGGCCACCGCGGACGGCCACGGGTTCGCCGAGCCGTGAGACAACCAGCCCCTTGGCCTCGAGGCGGTCGAGCGAGGTGTGAATTGCGCCGCGGGAGACTCCGCGGCCAATGCGCGCGGCCAGCACGTGGCGGACCGGAACCGTGTACGCCTCCTCGCCGGACTGCAGGATGGCCAGCAGCAGGAGGTGCTCGAATTCGCCGAGATACTGAGGATTTGCCGACATTGCCTTCAACGTATACCAAATACGGCCGGCGGGTGGGCAAAGGTTCCGCGAATGCCGCGGAGCCCGGCCATCGCGCGTTGACGTCCACTCTTACTTGATGTAAGACTGCTTCGATGCTGTCGACGCTCGAAGCGCTCGTCCTCGATCTGCTGGCCGCGCACAGCCCCACGTACGGTCTGGACCTGGTGACCCGATCGGGCGGGCGGCTCAAGCGCGGCAGCGTCTACGTCACGCTCGGCCGCATGGAGCAGAAGGGGCTGGTCGCGTCCGAGCTCGAGCCGCGCCCCGGCGAGGGGCCGGCGCGGCGGCTCTACGAGCCGACCGCGCTCGGGCTCCGAGCGCTCGTCGCCGCTCGCATTCTCGACGGCGATCTCCCGCTCGGAGCCCTCGATTGAGGATGGGAGATTGCGGATTGCGGATGGTATTGGGGATTGGGGATTGGGGATGGCGATTGGGGATGGGGGATTGGGGATTGATTGCCGATTGAGGATTGCCGATTGGCGATTGAGGATTGGCGATTGAGGATTGGCGATTGAGGATTGGCGATTGAGGATTGGCGATTGAGGATTGACCGCCGTTCACCGTCCAGCGGTCGTCGCGTCATCGCCGAGACGCTCGCCGACGAGTACTACGACGCGCGACGGCACGGTCGTCTCATCGCGCGCGTGCGCCTCGTCGCGGCGTTCCTGCGGATCATCCGGGCGTTTGCGTTCGCCTTCGAAGAGAGACATCCGATGCGCAACATGGGCCGGGACTTCCGCTACGCGCTGCGCCGCCTTCGCGCGACGCCGCTCTTCACCACCTTCGCCATCGTCACGCTCGCGATCGGGATTGGCTCGACGACGGCGATCTACTCGGTGATCTATGCCGTCCTGCTGAGGCCGGCCGACATGCCGAATCTCGATCGGGTCGTGCACGTGCGGCACGTGCCAATCGGCAGCGGCCCGATGATGTCGATTTCCTGGCCGGACTACGAGGACCTCCGCCGTCTCCAGACCTCGTTCGATCGGATCGCCGCCGTCGTGGACTACGGCGGGTCGGTGACCGCGGCCGGTCGTGCCCGTCAGGCGCTCGGCGAGGCTGTCTCCGGTGGGTACTTCGACGTCATGGGGCTTCAGCCGGTCGTTGGGAGGCTGCTACAGCCCGCCGACGATCCGGCCGACGCATCCCTCGCGGTCTGCATCAGCGAACGGTTGTGGGAGCGCCTGTTCGATCGCGATCCCTCCGCGATCGGCCAGGCGTTGAAGATCGACGGCCGCGCCTTCACCGTCGTCGGCGTGGTCCCAGGTGGATATCGGGGCAGCCGTATCAACGCGGCGATTCTGACCACGGATTTCTGGGTGTCGCTCGAGCCCTTCGTCGTCGCAACCTCGGAGATCCTGACGCTGCTCCCGGACCGTGAGGAGCGCACGAGCCGGCGTCTGTCGGTCGTCGCGCGGACGCGTCCGGACACCTCGATGGCTGACGCGCAGGCGGATGTCACGCGAGTCGCCGCACTGCTGGACCGGACGGTGCCGCTTCCCTCGACGGGACGGTCGGTCTACCAGCGCAGCCGGCCGTGGGCGGCCATTCCGGCGCGCGACGTCGGTCTGGCGGAACAACCCGTCGTCTGGGGCCTCGCGCTGACTGCCATGGCGGGCGTCGGCCTCGTCCTGCTCATCGCCTGCACCAACCTCGCGAACCTGCTGCTGGCGCAGAGCGCGGCCCGTCGCCACGAGTTCGCGGTCCGGCGTGCGCTTGGCGCGTCCCGGTGGCGGTTGATACGCGAGTCCATGGCCGACAGCGGCGTGGTGGCCCTCGCCGGCGGCGCGACGGGTGTCCTGGTCGCGTACGGGCTCGTCAGCTGGCTCTCCCGCGATCTCGTGATGAGTGCCCGCGCCGTCGTCTCCGTGGCTCCACGCCTCGATCCCGTCGTCCTGGCGCTCGCGACGGGTTCCACGCTGGCCTCGCTGCTGGTGTTCGGGGCCGCGCCTGCGCTGACCGCCCTGCGTGCCGACGTGCGTGCGGCGCTGGCTGGCGCCGGGTCGACCGGCGCCGTCCCCCGGTGGCGCGGCCGGCGCTGGGTGATCGCCGGACAGGTCACCGTATCGGTCGTGCTGGTGTTACTGGCCGCGCTTTCGGCGCGGCAGGCGACTCAAATGACGCGGGCCGACGCCGGCATCGGACTCGATCGGCTGGCGATCGTCTCGACCACGTCGTCCTCGCAGGACGAACCGGCGCGCGTGCAGACGCTCCTGCAGGAGGTCACCCGACAGATCGGCGCCCACCCCGGGGTCGAGGCCGCCGCGCTGGCGTCGGGGCTGCCGATCGGCCAGTCGCCGGGTGGCGGAGTGTGGCGGACCGACCGGAACGAGGGCTTGCGGGTGGAGCTGGTCGCAGCTTCGCCATCGGTCTTCGAAACGCTCGAAGTCCCCATCGTGCGGGGTCGCGGCTTCGACGACCGTGACGATGCGGCGAGCAGGCCCGTGGCCGTCATCGGCCAGTCGGTGGCCAGCCGCCTGTTCGAAGATCAGGATCCGGTTGGACAGTCATTCCAGTTCCAGCGGACGCGCTTCTTCGGCCGGCAGGAGCCCGAGGTGGTGACGCTGACCGTCGTCGGCATCGCCGACGACCAGGGCGATCTCGCGACCGCGAGGACGACCTTCGCGGTGTACCGCCCGCTCACGCAGCATCACGAGCGCGACCTCTGGGTGCTGGCGCGCACCTCGTCGGATCCGGCCAGGCTGCTCCCGTCGATGCGCGAGACGATGGGCCGCGTGGCGCCCGAGATCGCGGTGTCTGCGGCCGGCACCGGCCTCCAGATCGCCAGACCCGAGCTGCTGTTCTTCGGCGTGACTGCCGGGTTGTCGGCCATCCTCGGTGTCATTGCGATCGTTCTTGCCCTGGCCGGACTCTTCGGCGTGCTCGCCCACGTCGTCGCGCAGCGTACGCGTGAGATCGGCGTGCGCATCGCGCTCGGCGCCGAGACGCAACAGATCATCCGGCTCGTCCTGCGCGAGGGCATGAGCCCGGTGCTGCTGGGCGTCGGTCTGGGGACGGCGTTCGGCGTCCTCGCCCGCATGGCGACGCGACCGATGTTCCTCGCCCCGCTGCCGGCGGTGGATGTCTGGGCGCTCGTGCTCGTGCCCATTCCAATGCTGCTCGCGGGCCTGCTCGCCTGCTACCTGCCCGCGCGGCACGCAGCGCGGGTGGATCCGAACGTCGCGCTGAGAGATCTCTGACGTGAGCCTGCGACGCGCCATCCGCGAGACGCTGGACGACGGCCGGATCGAAATCGCGAGACGAACTGGCCTGTGGGCTCGCAACGGGATACGGCTCGGCGTGGCGCGGGCGATTCTGCGGCTCCTGCTGGCCTCGCGCCTGCAGTTCACCGGAGGACATCCGATGCGTCATCTCACCGGCGACGTTCGCCACGCCTTTCAGCGACTCCGTCGCGCGCCGCTCTTCGCCGGGATCGCCGTCGTGATCCTGGCCCTCGGACTCGCGGCGAACACGGTCGTCTTCAGCCTGATCAACGCGTTCCTGTTCAAGCCGCTGCCGGTCGAGGACCCTGCGCGTCTGGTGTCCGTGGGGCAATCGCGGATGGGACGCCCGTTCCCGCCCTCACCGGAAGACTTCGACGCAATCCGCTCCGCCTCCACCGACATCTTCACGGACGTCGCGCGGTTCCGGATCTGGCAGGGCGGCGTGTCGACGCCGGCCGGTGCCGATGTCGTCTCCGGCGAACTTGTCTCACCACGCTACTTCGCCGTGGTGCGGCCGCGCCTGCTGCAGGGCCGGACCCTCGACGACGCAGCGGGAGCGGCGGACGTCGTGATCAGCGAGAGCCTGGCCAGACGACTCTTTTCGGGCCGTCCAGTCGGCCAGCCGATTCGCGTCAGCGGCAGACCCTTCACCGTGGTTGGTGTCCTGGATGACAGCTATCGCGGTTTGCACGTTCCTTCCCTCCTGCGGGCGGAGCTGTGGCTTCCCGAAGCCGCGTCGGAGCAGCTCACCGGCCGGCTGCCTGGAGGCGCGACCAGAGCGATTGCGCGTGTCCGATCCGATCTCGGGCCCGAGAGCGTGGGACCGGCGTTCGACGTTCTGAACGCGCGCGTGGCCTCGGGCATCGATGCAGGTCGACCGGCGCTCGCCGCCGCGCCTCTCGAAGATGCTCTGATGCCGGGCTCCTTCGAGACTTTCGGTGTGGCTGTGGGCACCGCCGTGATCGCGATGTCGATGATGGTGCTGCTCATCGCCTGCGCGAATCTCACGAACCTGCTGCTGGCGCGCGCGGCGTCGCGGGCCGGCGAGATCGCGATCCGTCGCTCACTCGGCGCCAGCAGAATGCGGGTCTTCCGATTGCTGTTTGTGGAGACGGCGATGGTCGTCATTGCCGGCGGTCTCGGTGGACTCCTGCTTGCGGCCTGGGCGGTCGGGTTGCTTGGCCGCTGGACGCCGACGTACGAAGGCATCACCTTTGCCCCGGACCTCTCGCTCGACGGCCGCGTGTTCCTGTTCGCGGCCGCCGCGGCGGCGATAGCCGCCTTCGTGATCGGCACCGTGCCGGCGTGGCGCGGCACGCGTACCGAGGCGGCCTCGCTGCTTCAGTCGGCCGGTGGGCAGCGATGGTCCGGCCGCCGGGGACGACTGTCGTCGATCCTGGTTGCTGCGCAGCTCGCCGCCTCGGTCGTTCTGCTCGTTGGCGCCATGCTGTTCGGACGGAGCGCTCTCGACACACTGCGGCATGACGTCGGGTTCGATCTGTACGGCCCGGCGCTGGTGCGCACGAACGTCGAGCTTCATGGCTACGACGAGTCGCAGGGGCGTCGGTACTACAAACGCGTCCTCGAAGCGGCGCGCGCCGTTCCCGAGATCCGACAGGCCGCGCTCGTGGACTGGCCGATCCTCGGGCCTCGCAACAACCCCTTGAGCGCCGTCGCGGAAGGCATCGAGCTCGCCGACGGGCGAGCAGTGTCGGGATCGTACTCGCGCGTCTCACCCGGTTTTCTGGCGACGGTCGACATTCCGCTGTTGCGCGGACGCGGATTCACCGGGACCGACGGGCCGGGCGCACCGTTGGTCGTCATCGTCAATCAGCGGCTGGCGAGTGCGCTCTGGGCGTCGGCCGATCCGCTCGGGAAACGGCTTCGTCTGCGCGCCGACAGCCCGTGGCTGGAGGTCGTGGGCGTGGCCGCGGACACCGACGTCCGCGTGCCGCGCAGTCGGCGTCCCTACGCGTTCGTGCCGTTCGCCCAGCACTACACGCCCGAGATGGCTGTCATCGCAAACGGCGAGCCGTCGGCCTCCGCGCTGGTGCAGCCGCTGGCGGCCGCGGTTCGAAGCGTGGCTCCCGATGTCGCCCTGATGAATGCGACGACGCTGGAGGCCAGCGTCAACGTGCTCATGCTGGCGGAGCGGCTCGGTGCGATTGCGCTCCTGATTCTCGGCACGCTCGGCGCCGACATCGCGCTCGTGGGGATCTACGGCATCGTCGCCTACCTGCTGGGACTGCGGGTGAAAGAGATCGGTATCCGGATGGCCCTGGGCGCCACACGTCCGCAGGTCGTCTCGCTCCTCGTGCGCCAGGGCGCGCGGATGCTGGTCGCGGGCCTGGTGCCCGGATTGCTGCTGGCGTTCGCCGTCGCCGCGCTGGTGCGTTCGTTCCTGTTCCGCCTGCCTGCGAACGATCCCGTCGCGTACCTCGCCGCGCCGATGACCCTTCTGCTTGCCGGCCTGCTCGCCTGCTACCTGCCCGCGCGCCGCGCCGCGCGCGTCGATCCGAACGTAGCGTTGCGAGACTTGTGATCGCCGTCGACGCAACGCAGGCCGGGGCTTCAGCCCCGGCAGATCGCAGTTTCTGCAACGCCCGTCCATCGCAGCCGCACGAAAAGGCCCTCCAGCGCTGGCTCGACTCTTGAACTGCGGCGGGCATGCCTTCCGCCACCACCGCTCCACGGCCTCGTCCGATGCTGGGCGAGATCCTCGTCGACCTCGGCGCCGTGACGCCGCGCCAGCTCGACCATGGTCTGGCCGTCCAGCGCGATCGTGGACAACCCATCGGCCGGACGCTGGTCGAGCTCAGTCATGTGACCGAGGAGATCCTCCACCAGGCGCTGGCGCGGCAATGCGGCGTGGCGTTCGTCGATCTCGAGACGACCTCGCTCGATGCCGGACTCGCGCGGATCATCAGCGAGCGCTACGCGCGCCGTCATAATCTGGTCCCCGTCGCGTGCGTCGACGGCAGGCTCACGGTTGCGCTGGACGATCCCGGCGCTCGCGCGACGGTCGACGAACTGCGCCGGCTGACGGGCTTCGACGTGGCCGTCGTGACGGCGACGGCCCGAGACATCCAGCGCGCCGCGCGGCGTCTGTACCGCGGAACCGGCGACGCCATCGAAGTCGTCGGCGCCGCGGGCGCCGAGCCAGGCGTCCAGCGGGCGGACCACCTGTTCCGCGAAGTGCTGCGCCTGGCGCTCGAGGGCCGCTGCAGCGATATCCACCTCGAGATGGTGCGGTCGGGCGTCGCCGTCCGCTTCCGGATTGACGGCGTGCTTCGACAACCCGCGCTGGACCGCGTGCAGGAGGCCCTCGACGCCAGCGCCCGCGAAGTCGTGTCGCGCGTGAAGGTGCTGGCAGCGCTCGACATCGCCGAGCGGCGCCGCCCGCAGGACGGCAGCTTCCAGGTCACCGTCGATCGCGGTGGGAGGCGTGCCACCGTCGATCTGCGCGTATCGGTCATCCCGAGTCATGCCGGTGAGTCCGTCGTCATCAGGATCCTGGATCGCGCGCGCGCGCCCCAGAGTCTGGGCGACCTCGACCTGTCGCCCGGGCTCGCCGCGCGTCTCGAGGCGGTCTTCCAGCGGACGACCGGCATCTTCCTCGTCACCGGGCCGACCGGTTCGGGCAAGTCGACGACGCTCTACTCGTGCCTGATGCGGCTGAACCGGCCCGAGGTCCGCATCCTCACGGCCGAGGATCCGGTCGAGTACGTCTACGAGGGTCTGAGCCAGTCCGAGGTCGACGCGTCGATCGGCAACACGTTCGCGGCGTACCTGCGGGCGTTTCTGCGGCACGACCCTGAGGTCATCATGGTTGGCGAGATTCGCGACGAGGAGACGGCCGCGATGGCGTTCCGCGCCGCTCAGACCGGCCACCTGCTCCTGAGCACGCTTCATACGAACACGGCGGTCGCCGCCCTGCCACGTCTGCGCGACCTGCACGTCGACGCATCGCTCATCGCGTCGTCGCTCATCGGCGTGTTGTCACAGCGGCTGGTCCGCAGGCTCTGCCCGGACTGCCGCGAGCCGTATTCGCCGCCCGAGAGCGTAGTGGCGGCCCTCTTCGGCTCGCCGGTCGCCGGGCTGAGCTTTCAGCGTGGCGCCGGCTGCGGGGCGTGCGGGTACACCGGGTTTCAGGGCCGCATGCTCGTCGCCGAGCTCTGGATGCCGGACGACCAGGACCTGCTGCTCATCATGCGCGGCGCGCCGTTCGACGAAATCCGCCGGAGCGCCGAGCGGACGACGACGAGCATGGCCAGCGACGCCCGGGAACGCCTGCGCCGTGGTGACACGACGCCGGAGGAGATGCTGCGGGTCATGGGGACGTTGGAGTTTTCCACAGTCTGGGGCAACAAGGTGCCAGAGGCCGGTTGAACAGAGGGCCGACCTCTGGCACCCTGTAGTCCCAGGCTGTGGAAAACTCCAACGTCCCCCTTGCAGCGAAGAAACCCGACGATGACTCTCTCAATGACGTGGATTGGCGACCTGAACTTCAAGAGCGGAGACGGCGAGTCGCCGCTCGAACTGCACAGCTCCACCACCGGCATGCTGTCGCCGACGCAGGCGCTGGCTTATGCCGTCATGGCCTGCATGGCGATGGACGTGGTGCACGTGCTGACCAAGGGCCGGCACGACCTGAAGGCGATGCGCGTCCGTTTCGACGGCGAGCGCGCTGCGGAACCGCCGCGCCGGTACATCTCGATCAAGCTCCACTTCGAGATCACCGGCAACGTCGACGACCACGTCGTCGAGCGGGCGATTCAGCTGTCGCGCGAGAAGTACTGCTCCGTCTCCAACACGCTCGACCCGAACATGCCGTTCGAGACGGGTTTTGCGGTAACCCGTATTAATTAGCGAATTGAGCGAATTGGCGAATCAGCGAGTAGATGAGCGAATGGGTGAATCAGCGAATTGGTGAATTTCGTGTCCCGCTGTCCCGGGGCCGATTGCCACGCGTGATTCGCTGACTCGCTAGCTGATTCGCTGATTCGCTGATTCGCTGATTCGCTGATTCGCTAATTCACCCATTCGCTCATCTACTCGCTGATTCGCTAATTCGCTCAATTCGCTAATTAACACGCCTCGGAATATCGTTCCAGTTGACGATCGCATTGAACACCATGTTGAACTCGCCGTGGTTCTGCCACCGGTAGATGGGGTTGCCGGCGAACAGGACGACGCGACCCTTGCCGCGGAACGCCTCGGGGATGTCGACCGCGAACGGCTTGCCGGCGAGCGCATCCGCGCCGTCGGCCAGGCCGCTCAGCACCGAGTCGTCGCCGCCGACGTACTGCACCAGCACCTTGTCGCGGTCGGCGACGCCCACCCGGAAGACCGACTGGCCCTGCCCGAACTTCACCGGGATCGTCGTCTTCTCGTAGCCGTAGAAGACCGGATGGTCCGGCTTCTGGATCTCCGCGGTCACGAGGGGCTTCTGCGCGTTCAGGCCCTGCACCGACTCGGTGTCGACCGTGCCGGCGAACCCGAACTCGATCGGGAAGCGCACGCTGTCTTCGGCCGCGATCAGCGTCCCCCCGCCTTCGAGGAACGCCTCGAACGCGCGCACGCCCTCTTCGCCGAATCCGCCTGACGTGTCCGTCGTCTCGCCGTACATGCCGAGGAACTCGTACTTGTCGCTCTTCACGTAGGGCTGGGGACGGGCGGCCGGCTCGGCCATGACGGTGGTCCGGCTCATGTTCTGCGCGGCCATGACGATGACGTCGAAGTCGCGGCGCAGATTGCCTTCGACGACGCGCTCCTTGTAGATGAGCTCGTACGGGATCTCGAACTGGTCGAACGCGTGCCGGTACCAGCCCAGCTCCTGCGTGCCCGACCACTGCGAGTAGATGGCGACGCGCGGCGCATCGGCAGAATGCATCGGCACTTGAGGTTGGCCGCAGATGAGAGCCGACGTCAGGCCCACCGCGCTGGCAACCCGGTTGATGTCGGCGTATTCCGAGCCGATACCACCGGCCCCCGAGCTGCGGGCCGCAGCAGGATCGATGACGAATGATCCCGCCGGGATCTCGTGTCCCGCTGTCGTAAAAGCCGCCTCGGTCACTTGCATCGGAACGTCTTTCAGCCGGTAGCGGAACCTGATCATGTTGTTGGAGCCGTAGTGCAGGATCACATTGCGGACGACACCGTCGCAGGTCCCGACCCAATTCTCCGTGCTGCCCGAAAGCTCGACGGTTTCAACGGGCGTCGATGCCGCGTCGAGAATCGCCTTGTCGCGGATCTCCGTGACGTCGACGTTGAACGCGTAGCCCATCGACCAGCCGCTGTCGTCGTAGGTGCGGAGCGCCGGGTCGGGGAAGTCCTGCACCTCGAGCAGGTTCTTGGCCAGACGCCAGTAGGGCTGACCGGCCTTGATGATGTAGGAGCCCGCCGGGAACGTGCCCTCCTCGACCGTGATCTCGCGGGTCGTCCGGCCGACATCGATGCCCTGCACTTTCAGGATCCGAACCAGCTCGGCCGGCTTCGTCATGTCCCGCTGGACCGGGATGACGTAGGCGTGCGGCGCGGCATCGACGCCGGCGTTCATCGAGTTGCGGGTCTTGACGTAGAAGTTCTCGAGAATCAGGTTCGGAAACATCGACGTCAACTGGAGCGCCGACAGGACGCCCGTCTGCATGTAGTTCGTATTGTTGCGCCGCGTGAAGTCGCCCGGCATGCCCTCGGGCACCGGGATGCCGCGGTACCACTCGCGGTCCTGCCCGCCGCCGCGGCCCGTCGGCACACCGCCGCGCCCGCCGCCACCGCCACGCCGTCCGGCCGGCGCCCCGCGTCCGGCGCCGCGCCCGCCCTGCGCGGAGGCGCCGCGTCCGACCGGCGGGTTCTCGCCCGCCTGCTGATTCGCGCCGCGTCCGCCCCGGCCTTCGCCGCCCGCACGCCCTCCCTCGCCCCGCCCGCCCCGGCCTTCACCGGCCGCGGCCGGCGGCGTCGGATCCGACCCGCGCTGCGTCTCGTACATCCGCATCATGCCGTTGTGGTTGTAGGCGATCGAGCCGAGATAGCCCGGCGACCAGCCGTCCATGAACGCGTGCGTGTAGACGCCCGGCATCCCCCACTTCGTCATCTGGGACATCTCCCAGTTCGAGAACCAGGGCAGCTCGGCGAAGAGCAGCGGGTCGAGATTCGGGTTCTGCGGCGCGCCGCCCGAGTAGGTGTAGAGCAGCGACAGCGACTCGTGCAGGTCGTGGATGATCGGCGGATGCGCGGTGAAGTACCAGTCCGCAATCGCGCGCATCTGGACCTGCGAGAGGTTGATGTCGCGGTTGTTGTCGTGGTAGACGTACTTGCCCCAGTACGGCAGCGCGCAGCTCGGCCCGCCGCCACGGCCACCCCGGCCCCCGCCGCCCCCGCCGCCGCCCTGACCGCGGCCGCCCTCGCCCCGGCCGCCCTCGCCCCGGCCGCCTTCCGCGTCTGACATCCGTCGCAGTTCCTGCGTGCAGTAGAACTGATCGACGTTGCGATCGCGCCCGTCGGCGTCGGCCACCGGCGTCACCGACACGATCACGTTGTCCCTGATCTGGCTGATGTACGGCGACGTCTCGACCGCCAGACGATAGACCAGCTCCATCAGCATTTCGGACGGGCCCGTCTCGCCGCTGTGCAGTCCGCCCATGAAGTGGTAGTGCGGCTTCGTCGTCTCGATCAACTGCCGGATCTCGGCGTCCGATCGGCCGCGCGGATCCGCGATCCTGGCCAGGTTGTCGCGGTTCTGCTGGAGGTTCCGGATGTTCTCGTCTGACGAGACCCACACGACGACCAGCTCGCGCCCCTCGTCCGACTTGCCGATCGTCTCGATCTGCACGCGCGGCGATGCCTCGGCCAACGCGCGGTAGTACCGGAGGATGTCGGCGTAGTACGTCAGCTTCTCCGGCGCGCCGATGTGATATCCGAGGATGTCCTTCGGCATCGGCACGCCCGGCGCCTTCGGC
>Ga0075327_1000363_pt1 | contig 12547 bp, 10 predicted proteins | sample MayberrySE_Catta_2_FD_120056 | JGI IMG/M metagenome (GOLD analysis project Ga0075327, IMG submission 120056) | Natural and restored wetland microbial communities from the San Francisco Bay, California, USA, that impact long-term carbon... | ecosystem: Environmental > Terrestrial > Soil >...
CCACGCCGTCGAGGAGGAAGTCGGCGCCCTCGCGCCGGAAGCGCGTCGCCGTGCTGCTCGCGAGCGCTGCGCTCGTGCCGGCTGCGAGCGCTGCGCTCGTGCCGGCTGCGAGCGCTGCGCTCGTGCCGGCTGCGAGCGCTGCGCTCGTGCCCTCGCCCGCGATCGCGCCGAGCAGACGCGACTTCTGCGCCTCGTCCCCCGCCGCGAGGATCGCGCTCGCCGCGAGACCGACCGTCGCGAGGTAGGGCCCGCAGAAGAGCGCCTCGCCCATCCGCTCCTGGAGCGCCGCCACCTCGACCCAGGACAGGCCGAGGCCGCCGTACGCCTCGGGGATCGCGACGCCGGTCCAGCCCAGCTCGGCGCCGATCCGCTTCCAGACGGAGGGGTCGTGGCCGAGCTCCGTCTCCATCGCGGCGCGCACCTGCGCGGGGGAGGAAAGGTCGGCGAGGAAGGCGCGCGCCGTGGCGCGCAGCGCCTCCTGCTCCTCGGTGAACGCGAAGTTCACGGGGCTCCGTACACCTTCTGCGCGGGCACGGCCTTCTTGAGCAGGTCCGCGACCGCGGCGCCGATCTCGTCCGCTTCCCAGCGCGCGCCCTTGTCGAGACGCGGCCCCGTGCGCCAGCCGTCCGCGACCGAGATCTCGCCGCCGGCCACCTCGAACACCTGCCCCGTGACGTCCCTCGACTCGGCGCTCCCGAGCCAGACGACGAGCGGCGCGACGTTCGCCGGATCCATCGCGTCGAAGCCGCGTTCGGGCGCCTTCATGCGCTCGGCGAACACGCCCTCGGTCATGCGGGTGCGCGCGGAGGGCGCGATCGCGTTCGCGGTGACGCCGTAGCGCGCGAGCTCGACCGCCTGCACGAGCGTGAGCGTCGCGATGGCGGCCTTGGCGGCCGAGTACGCACTCTGCCCGACGCTGCCCTGGAGGCCCGCGCCGGAGCTGGTGTTGACGATCCGCGCGTTCGGCGGGCGGCCCGCCTTCGACTCGCCCCGCCAGTGCTCCGCCGCGTGGTGCGAGAGGCAGAAGTGCCCCTTCACGTGGACGCGGAGGACGGCGTCCCACTCCTCTTCGCTGCACGAGACGAACATGCGGTCGCGCACGAAGCCGGCGTTGTTCACCACCACGTCGAGGCGGCCGAAGCGCTCGACGGCCTCGGCGACGAGCGCCTGGGTCTGCGCCCAGTCCGCGACGTCGGCGCCGTTCGCGAAGGCCTCGCCGCCGAGCGCGCGGATCTCGTTCACCACCTGCTCGGCGGGCGTGGTGCCGCCGCCCGAGCCGTCGAGCGCGACGCCGAGGTCGTTCACCACGACCTTCGCGCCCTGCCGCGCGAACTCGAGCGCGTGCGCGCGCCCGATGCCCCGCGCCGCACCCGTCACGATCACCACGCGCCCCTCGCAGATCCTGCTCATCGCTCCTCCGGGGATTTAACAGCGCTCCAGGATGGTGACGTTCGCCTGGCCGCCGCCCTCGCACATGGTCTGGAGGCCGTAGCGGGCGCCCGTGCGCTCCATCTCGTTGAGGAGCGTCGCCATGAGCCGGCCGCCGGTCGCGCCGATCGGGTGGCCGAGCGCGATCGCGCCTCCGTTCACGTTCACGCGGGCGAGATCCCAGTCGAGCTCCTTCTGCCAGGCCAGCACCACCGACGCGAACGCCTCGTTGATCTCGACCCGGTCGATCTGCTCCTTCTTCATGCCGGCCTTCGCGAGCGCGTGCTTCGTGGCGGGGATCGGGGCGGTCAGCATGAAGATGGGATCGTCCGCGCGCACGCTGATGTGGTGGACGCGCGCGCGGGGGCGGAGCCCGTGCGTCTTCAGCGCGCGCTCGGAGGCGACCAGCAGGGCCGAGGCGCCGTCACTGATCTGGCTCGACACGGCGGCCGTGAGGCGCCCGCCCTCCTGGAGCGGCTTCAGCTTCGCCATCTTCTCGAGCGAGGTGTCGCGGCGCGGACCCTCGTCCTGCTTCACGTCGCCGAGCGGCGCGATCTCGCTCGCGAAGCGCCCCTCGTCGATGGCGCGCAGCGCGCGGCGGTGGCTCTCGAGGGCGAAGCGCTCCATGTCCTCGCGCGAGACGTTCCACTTCTCGGCGATCATCTCCGCCCCGCGGAACTGCGAGACCTCGCCGGTGCCGTAGCGTGCGACCCAGCCCTCGGAGCCCGAGAAGGGATCCTCGAAGCCGAGCGGCGCGGCGAGCGTCATCGCCGACGAGATGGGGATCGCGCTCATGTTCTGCACGCCGCCAGCGACCAGCAGATCGGCGGTCCCGCTCATCACGCCCTGCGCGGCGAAGTGCACGGCCTGCTGCGAGGAGCCGCACTGGCGGTCGATCGTCACGCCGGGCACGTGCTCGGGCAGCCCCGCCGCGAGCCAGCAGGTGCGCGCGATGTCGCCGGCCTGCGGGCCGAGCGTGTCGCAGCAGCCGAAGATCACGTCCTCGACCGCAGCGGGGTCGATCCCCGTGCGCGCGACGAGCGCCTTCAAGACGTGCGCGCCGAGGTCGGCCGAGTGCACGCGCGAGAGTCCGCCGCCGCGCTTGCCGACCGGGGTCCGCACGGCATCGATGATGTACGCCTCTGCCATCGCTTAGCCTCCGAGGAAGGTGGTGCCGGGCCCGATCGGAACGCGGCCCTCGAGGACCTCGCTCCGCACGCGCCCCAGGTGGAAGGAACTCCGGCCCCACGCCTGCTCGAGCGACCACGCGCGCCGCATCCAGAGGTGGAGGTCCTGCTCCCAGGTGTAGCCGATCGCGCCGTGGGCCTGGAGCGCGTTCCGCGCGCCGAGCGCCGCCGCCTCGCAGGCCGCGAGCTTCGCCATCGAGACGTGGAGCGAGCGCCGGGGCGAGCCGTGCGCCACCGACCAGGCGGCCCGCCACACCACGGGCCGCGCGTACTCGAGCTTCACCTTCACGTTCGCGAGCATGTGCTTCACCGCCTGGAAGCTGCCGACCGGTTTGCCGAACTGCCTGCGCTGCGAGGTGTAGGCGACGGCGAGCTCGAGCATGCGGTCGCAGGCGCCGAGCGCCGCGGCGGCCGCGGCGAGCGCGCCGCGGTCGAGCGCGCCGTCGAGCAGGGCGCGGGCGCGCTCGCCCTCGGCCACGCGCGTCGCGGCGCTCGGCGTGAACTCGACGCTCGCGATGCGGCGGCCCGGGTCGTTGGCGGGCTGCTCGGTGATGCGCGCGTCCGCGGGGCGGACGGCGTGGAGCGCGCCCGGCTGCGCGAGCAGGAGCAGGTCCGCGACGTGCGCGTCCTCGACGAAGGGAGACACGGGGTGGCCGACGGCCACGATCGCCTCGCCGGCCGCGACGCGGGGCAGCCAGTCGGCTGCGAGCGCGCCGCCGAGCTCGCGGAGCAGCGGCACGGCCACCGCGGACGTCCCGATCACGGGCTCCGGCAGCGCCGCGCGCCCCGCCTCCTCGAGCAGCAGCACGAGCGTCGTCTCGTCGAAGCCCAGGCCGCCGTGCGCCTCGGGAACGAGGAGGCCCGTCACGCCGATCTCGGCGAGCTTCTTCCAGAGCGCGGGCGAGCGGCCGGTCCCCGAGTCCCAGATCGCGCGCACGACCTCGGGCGCGCACTCCTTCGCGAGGAAGTCGCGCACGGTGGCCTGGAGCAGCAGCGGGTCGTCGCCGTGACGGAAGTCCATGGCTACCTCGGGAGCCCCAGGATGCGCTCGGCCACGATGTTGCGCTGGATCTCGTTCGTGCCGGCGTAGATCGGGCCGGAGAGCGCGAAGAGGTAGGAGTCGAGCCACGTGCCGACGCCCCGCGCGGCGGGCGCCTCGGACAGCAGCTCCGCGCGGTCGCCGAGGAGCTGGAGCGCGAGCTCGTGCATGCGGATGTCGAGCTCGCTCCAGAAGATCTTGTTGAGGCTCGCCTCGGCGCCGATCCTGCCGCCGGCGAGCAGCCGTGACACGGTGCGGTACGTCTCGAGCGCGTAGGCCTCGGCGCCCATCCAGCAGCGCGCGACCTCGTCGCGCAGCGCGTCCGGGGCCGTCGCGTCGTTCTCGCGCAGCAGCGCGACGAGGCGCGCGGCGGTGTCCTGGAAGCGTGCGGGGCTGCGCAGCATGAGGCCGCGCTCGAAGCCGGCCGTCGACATCGCCACGCTCCAGCCCTCGCCCTCCGCGCCGAGCCGGTGCTCGACCGGGACGCGCGCGCCGTCGAAGAAGACCTCGGCGAAGCCGGTCTCGCCGTCGAGCTGCGCGATCGGGCGGACGGTCACGCCGGGCGTGTCGAGCGGCACGAGGACGAAGGTGAGGCCGTGGTGGCGCTCCGAGGCCGGATCGGTGCGGAACAGGCCGAAGAGCCAGTCCGCGAAGGCGCCGCGCGAGGCCCACGTCTTCTGGCCGCGGATCACGTAGTGGTCGCCCTCGCGGAGCGCGGTGGTGGTGATCGCTGCCATGTCCGAGCCGGCGTTCGGCTCGCTCCAGCCCTGCGCCCAGACTTCTTCGGAGGACGCGATCTTCGGCAGGAAGCGCGCCCTCTGGGCCGGCGTGCCGTATTCCATGATGGTCGGGCCGAGCAGGAAGATGCCGTTCTGGTTGATGCGCTTCGGGGCGCGGGCGCGGTAGTACTCCTCCTCGAACACGAGCCACTCGAGCAGGTTCGCGCCGCGGCCGCCGTACGCCTGCGGCCACGGCACCATCGCCCAGCCGCCGGCGTCGAGGCGCTTCTCCCACTCGCGGTGGGCGCGCGCGCCCTCCGCCGTGTCGAAGGACGCGAGCGGCGCCTGCGGCACGTTCGCCTCGAGCCAGGCCCGCGCCTCGGCTCGAAAGGCGTCCTCACGTTCGCTGTACGTCAGATCCATTGCATTCCGAGACGGGTCGAGACCGGGGTAGAGACGGGGTCGGACTTTAGATTCCTAGATTGTCAGATTCGCCCCACGGGGTGAATCTGAATATCTGAAAACCTGAAGTCCGACCCCGCCCTCACCCCCGCCCCGATTTCGGGTCGAACTTCGCGTTGCGCTTCTCGACGAAGGCGTCGCGCGCCTCCTGCGAGTCGGGCGAGGTGTAGAGCTCGAGCGTGAAGCCCTGCTCGAAGCGATAGCTCTGCTTCGGGTCGAGCAGCTCGATGCCGTTCAGCGCCTGCTTGGCGAGCCGCACCGCGCGCGGGCTCTTGCTCGCGATCTTGGCGGCGAGCTCGAGCGCCGCGTCGCGAAGCTTCTCGCGCGGCGCCACGGCGAAGACGCCGCCCAGACGATAGGCCTCCTGCGCCGACAGCGACTCGCCGGTCAGCAGCATGTGGCGCGCGCGCTGCACGCCGAACATCCGCATGGCGTGCGTGGCGCCGCCCATTGCGCCGCGGTCGATCTCCGGCAGCCCGAACGTCGCGTCCTCCGACGCCAGCACCAGATCGGAGCTGCCCGCGATGCCGATGCCGCCGCCGAGGCAGTAGCCGTGCACGGCGCTGATCACCGGCACCGCGCAGTCGTAGATCGCCGCGAAGGTGTCGTAGCAGCCGCGGTTCACCACCGTGATGAGCGAGGCGTCGCGGGCGAGCTCCTTCACGTCGACGCCCGCCTGGAAGCCGCGCCCCTCGGCGCGGATCACGACGACGCGAACCGCATCGTCCCGGCCGAGCTCCTCGACCCGGCGCGCGAGGGCCGCCCATGCGGCCGCGCCGAGCGCGTTCACCGGCGGATTCGCGATCACGAGCTCCGCGATGCCGCGCTCCTCGACGTGCACGTGGAAGGCCATGCCGCTTCCTTTCAGGCGCCCGCGCCGAGCTGGAGCCGCTTCAGCGTCTCCTCGGCCTCGTTCATGATGCGCGCGAGGAGCGCTGCGCAGGTCGGCCGGTCCTCGATCAGCCCGGTCACCGTGCCGCTCGGGAGGACTCCGTGCACGGGATCGCCGTCCTGCATCGCCCGCTTCGCGAGGATCGGCGCGTTCGCCGCCATCACCACCTGCGCGCGCGTCATGCGCTCGTTCCGGCGCAGCGCCAGCGCCGTGCGGAGCAGTGCGAGCGGCGAGGCGCCGGTCGCCGCGCGCAGCTCGAGCGCGTTCCGGAACGCGAGCCAGAGCTTCGCGAGCGGACCCGCGCCCTCGAGCCTTCGGAGCAGCTCGTTCACGATCACGCGCTGCGGCAGCCCGTCGATCTCGGTGGTGACGACCACGTCGCCGAGCCCCGCCTCGAGGTAGCGGTCGGTCGTCACCGCGGGCACCGGGCTCTCGGCCGTGAGCAGGAAGCGCGTCCCCATCGCGATGCCGGCCGCGCCCCACGCGAGCGCCGCCACCAGGCCGCGCCCGTCCTGGAAGCCTCCCGCCGCGACGATCGGCGCGTCGACGAGCGCCGCGCACGCGGGGACCAGGAGCGAGGTCGGGATCGTGCCCGTGTGCCCGCCGCCCTCCGCGCCCTGCACGATCACGGCGTCCGCCCCGAGCGCGACCGCCTTCTCGACGTGGCGCGGCGCGCCGCAGGTCGGGATGCAGAGCACGCCGGCCGCCTTGAGCCGCGCGATCCGCTTCGGATCGGGCGAGCGGTTGTAGCCGGCCGCGCGGACCCGGCGCCGGATGATCGCGTCCGTGATCACGTCGGCGCCCGGCGCGTCCATCAGGAAGTTCACGCCGAAGGGCTTCTCGGTGAGCGACTGGACGCGCGCGATCGCGGCCTCCACCTCGGGCGGCGGGATCGTCGCCGCGGCGAGGAAGCCGAAGGCGCCCGCGTTCGACGCGGCGGCCACGAGCTCGGGCGTCGCCACCCAGCCCATGCCGGTCTGCACGATCGGCACGCGGATGCCGAGCAGGTCGCAGAGCCGTGTGTGGAGGGGATGCGTCACGAAAGGGACGGTCCTTTCCTTCCGCCACTTCTCATCCGCGCACTTCCTTGTTCGCGAAGCCCTCGGGGTCGATGCGCTCGCGGATCAGCGCGAGCTCGGCGTCCGTCGGGAGCCGCGTCTCGGGCACGTGCGAGGGGATCACCAGCTCGAAGCCCGTCGCCTTCACCACCTGCTCGACCGTGACGCCCGGGTGCACCGAGACGAGCCGCATGCAGCGGCCCTCGGTCGCGAAGTCGAACACGCCGAGGTTCGAGATCACGCGGCGCAGGTCGTGGAAGCGGGAGCGAAGCTCACCGAGCGCGGCCGCGCGGTCGGTGCCGAGCCCCGACACCACGTCGACCTTCTCCACGAACACCTGCCGCGTGTGGTTCGGCACCCAGTAGCTGGTGGGGTGCGAGATCGTGTTGCCGGGCGCGCCGCGCATGCCGAGGAGCTGCGCGGTCGGCTTCGCGTGCGGTCCGATGCAGGCGAAGTTCTGGTTGCCGAAGCGGTCGATCTGGCTCGCGAACATCATCACGTGGCGCCGCCCGCCCCAGAGCAGGTCGAAGACGCTCCGGAACGGCAGCCACGACTCGACCACCGCGGCCGGCGCCTTCCCGCTCACGGGGAGCACGTTCTCGACGAGCGAGGCGACGCCGTCCGTGAGGAGCAGGTCGGGCTCGAAGGTGAGCTTCGCGAGGCGCGCCCCGATCGAGGGCACGGTGCCGAAGCAGCTGACGAGGATCTCGCCGTCGCCCCGGAAGCCATCGGCGACGGCCGCGGCGCAGACCTCGGCGCGGCTGGCGGCGTTCGCGCTCACTTCGCAGCCCTCCGCGCGCGCACCTTCTCCTGGTACTCCGCCTCCGGCACCTCGAGCCACTCCGCGCGGAAGCTTTCCCACGCCCCGTCGTCCTTCGCGCTCGCCGCGTACTCGCGCTGGAACGCCTCGTCGCGCCCGTAGTCGGGCGGGCACTCGGTGAAGTGCGCGCCGCCCGGCGCCTCGATCACGCCGTCCACCAGGGTGCGGTTGATGCGCAGCGTGTGGAGGGAGCCTTCGGCGAGCAGATCCTTCGTCTCGACGAGCTTCTCGCACGAGACGAAGCGGCGTTTCGCGGCCATCAGGAACAGGTCGTCGAAGTAGAAGTCGGGGCCGAGGTACTGTGCGTTGCCGCGCGCGTCGGCGCGGTTCATGTGCACGAACGCCACGTCGAGCGCGAGCGCCGGCATCGCGACGAGCTCCTCGCCGTCCGCGTAGGGCGAGCGCACGGTGCGGAGCTCGGGGTTGATCTCCATCACGCTCGTGCCGAGGCCCGCGCGCGTCGGCAGGAAGGGCAGCCGGATCGCGGCCGCGTAGAGCCCCCACTGGAGCATGCCCTCGTCGAGCTCGCGCACCTCCGGGATCGAGCCGGCCTGGCGCGCGGCGCGGAAGTGCGGCTCGAGCGGGATCGAGTCGAGCGAGACGAAGCCGTAGACGAGGCGCCGGAGCTTGCCGGCCTTGCAGAGGAGCCCGACGTCGGGCCCGCCGTAGCTCACGAGCGTGAGGTCCCGGACGGGCGAGCGCAGCAGCTCGCGCACGAGCGACATGGGCTTCCTGCGCGAGCCCCAGCCGCCGATCCCGAGCGTCATGCCGTCCCGCAGCTCGGCCACGGCGTCGGCCTCGTCGCAGCGCTTGTCCATGCCCCGATTCTCCTGCGGATCCAAGGCCCTGGCACGGGCAGAATTCGATAACGAGACGTATCGTATCGCTTCATGCCGAAGCTGTCCCACGGCCGCGCGTTCGCCTTCCTGGCCGCGGAGGCCCCGGAGCGTTCGGCCGTGCTCCACGGCGACGAGCGCGCGACGCGCGGCGAGCTCGAGCGGCGCTCGAACCGGCTGGCGCGCGCCTACGCAGAGCACGGGGTCGGCCCGGGCGCGCTCGTCACGCTCGCGCTCCCGAACGGGATCGAGTTCCTCACCGCCACGCTCGCGGTCTGGAAGCTCGGCGGCTCGCCGCAGCCGATCTCGGCCCGGCTCCCCGAGGCCGAGCGGCGCGCGATCGTCGAGCTCGCGAAGCCGGCGCTCCTGGTCGGCGTCGCGCCCGGCGAGTACGGCGGCGCCTTCCCGAGCGTGCCGCCCGGCTTCGCGCCAGACCCCTCGCTGCCGGACGCGCCGCTGCCGGACGTCGTGCCGCCGTACTCGCGGACCATGACCTCGGGCGGCAGCACCGGGCGCCCGAAGCTGATCGTCGACCTCACGCCCGCGCTCGCCGATCCGACCGTCGCCGAGAACGGCATGCAGGTACGCGGCACGACGCTCGTGCCCGGCCCGCTCTACCACGCCGGCCCCTTCATCGTCTCGTGGCAGTGCCTGCTCTCGGGCGGGACGCTGATCCTGACCTCGCGCTTCGACCCCGAGGAGTGCCTGCGTCTCATCGAGCGGCACCGCGTCGACTGGGCGCTCTTCGTCCCGACCATGATGCAGCGGATCTGGAAGCTGCCGCGCGAGGTGCGCGAGCGCTACGACGTCTCGTCGCTGCGCCGCGTGATGTGCACGGGCGCGCCGAGTCCGGTTTGGCTGAAGCGCGCCTGGATCGACTGGCTCGGGCCCGAGAAGATCTGGGAGGCGTACGGCGGCACCGAGCGCATCGCGGGTACGCTGATCTCGGGGACCGAGTGGCTCGCGCACCCCGGCTCCGTCGGCAAGCCGCCCCCCGAGCGCAAGATGAGGATCCTGCGCCCGGACGGCAGCCCCTGCGCGCCCGGCGAGGTGGGCGAGATCTACATGATGCCGGCCGCCGGCCGGGGCACGACGTACCGCTACATCGGCGCCGAGGCGGAGGCGACGCACGACGGCTGGGAGACCGTCGGCGACCTCGGCTGGCTCGACGCCGAGGGCTACCTCTACCTCGCCGACCGCAAGACGGACATGATCCTGGTCGGCGGCTCGAACGTGTACCCCGCCGAGATCGAGGCCGCGCTCGACGCGCACCCGGCGGTGCGCTCCTCCGCCGTCATCGGGCTCCCCGACGAGGACCTCGGCCAGCGCCTGCACGCGCTCGTGGACGCGCCGGCGGGCGTCTCCGAGGAGGCGCTCCGCGAGCACCTCGCCGAGCGCCTCGTCGCCTACAAGATCCCGAAGAGCTTCGAGCTCGTGAGCGAGCCGCTCCGCGACGATGCGGGCAAGGTGCGGCGCTCGGCGCTGCGCGAGGCGCGCCTCGCCAGGTGACGACGAGCGCGGAGCCTGCGGAGCGCGGCGCGGCGCTGGCGCTCGACGACGGCACGCGCCGGCGGAGCCGCGCGGAGCTCGCGGACCGGGTGGCGCGCTGGGCACGGCTGCTGCGCGAAGGCCTCGGGCTCGCGCCCGGTGACCACGCCGCGCTGCTGATCGGCAACCGCGTCGAGGCGGTCGAGGGCGTACTCGCCGCGATCCACGCGGGGATCTGGGTGACGCCGCTCAACTGGCACCTCACCGGCCCGGAGCTCGCGGCCGTGCTCCGCGACTGCGGCGCGCGCGTGCTCTTCACCGACCCCGAGCACGAGGCCACCGCGCGCGCGGTGGCGCCCGGGAACGTCGAAGTGCTCGTCGCGGGAGCCGCGCTCGACGCCGCGCTCGCGAGCGCGCGCGACGAGCCCATGCCGCACTCGGGCCCGGCCGGCGGCAACATGATCTACACCAGCGGCACGACCGGCCTGCCGAAGGGCGTGCGCCGGCGCCTCCCGGCCACGCTGGGTGCGGCGCTCGAGGCGCAGCGGGCCTACGCGCGGAGCATCGCCTGCGACGGCTCCGGCCCGCACCTCGTGACCGGCCCGCTCTACCACGCGGCGCCGCTCATGTTCGCGATCTACGACTTCGCGTGCGGCGCGCCGATCCTCGTGCTGCCGCGCTGGGACGAGCGCATGGCGCTCGCCTGGCTCGCGGAGCGCGAGGTCCACCACACGCACCTGGTGCCCACCATGTTCGTGCGGCTCCTGCGGCGGCTCTCCGACGCCGAGCGCGCCGCGTTCCGCGCGCCCGCGCTCCACACCGTGCTGCACGGCGCCGCGCCGGTCGCGGCCGACGTGAAGCGGCGGATGATCGAGTGGTGGGGGCCGATTCTCTACGAGTACTGGGGCGGCACCGAGGGCGGCGTCACTACCTTCGTCGACTCGCGCGAGTGGCTCGCGCACCCGGGCACGGTGGGCCGCGCGCTGCCCCACTTCGAGGTGTTCGCGGTGGACGAGGCGCGGCGCCGCCTGCCGCCCGGCGCCGAGGGCGAGCTCTACGCACGCCATCGCACGACCCCCGATCTCTTTGCCTACCACGGCGACCCCGAGAAGACGTCCGCGGCCTTCCTCGACCCGCTCACGCACACGCTCGGCGACGTCGGCTCCGTCGACGCCGAGGGCTTCGTGTGGCTCGCCGACCGCAAGTCGCACACGATCATCTCGGGCGGCGTGAACATCTACCCCGCCGAGATCGAGGCCGTGCTCCAGGCGCACCCGGCCGTGGGGGACGTCGCCGTGTTCGGGATCCCCGACGACGAGTGGGGCGAGCAGGTGAAGGCGGCCGTCGAGCTCGCGCCCGGCTTCGAGCCCTCGCCCGCCCTCGCGGCGGAGCTGCTCGCCTTCGCGAAGGCGCGGCTCGCCGGCTTCAAGGTCCCGCGCTCGCTCGACTTCGAGGCGGAGCTGCCGCGCACGCCGGCGGGCAAGCTCACCGTGAGGCGCCTCCGCGATCCCTACTGGCGGGGCCGGGGCCGGCGGATCTGAGGGCGCTCGCCTTCGGCCGCTGCGCACGGCGCTCCGCGCCGCTCGCTAACGGCGCGCGACGGACGTCGCGGCCTCCGCTTCGGGCGGCGCCGTGACGACCGGGGCGAGCAGCGGCGCGAGCTCCCGCAGCACCTGCGAGGGCAGCGAGCTCGTGAACGCGTAGCCGGCCGATTCCGGGCCCTGCACGTGCGCGGTCACGACGCCGTGGAAGCGCTCGCCGACGAAGAACACGAGTGTGGCGGTGCGGCTCACGTACTCGGAGTCGATCACGTTCGCGAAGCGGTCGACGCGCTTGCGCTGGTGGTCGCCCGTGCCGGTCTTGCCGCCGAGCGGGAGCAGCGCGCCGCCCGGTGCGCGGAAAGCGCCGCGCGCGCGCCGCGCGGTGCCGTTCTCCACCACGTCGAAGAGCGCGCCGCGGAGCGCCCGCGCGACCTCCGGCCGCAGCACGCGCGCGGCCGCCCCGACGTCCGGCTCGAGCGCCGTCTCGTACGGCGTGCCGGCTCCGAAGCGGAGCTCGGTCACGCGCACCGTCGGCAGGCGCAGGCCGTCCGCCGCGATGATGCCCATCAGCTCGGCGAGCGCCGAGGGGCGGTCGCCCGAGCTCCCGATCGCGGTCGCGTACGAGGGCGCGAGCGTCTCGAAGGGGTAGCCCAGCCTCTTCCACTCGCGGTGGATGCGCACGAACGCGTCGCGCTCGAGGAACGTCCGCAGGCGCCGGTCCTGTGCGCGTCGGTTCCGCGTCTGGAAGAGCCAGGTGTACGCGACGTCGCGCGCGTCCCCGCTCGCGGCGACCGCCTGCTCGAAGCTCCCGTCCGGGTGCTCGCGCAGCCACTCGATCAGCCACAGCTCGAGCGGATGCATGCGCGCGAGGAAGGCGCGGTCGGCGAGCGAGAAGCGGTCGCGGCCGTACTTGTCGTACATCGCGCGCAGGTCCGGCTCGTCGAGCTCCGCGCCCGCCGGAAGCGCGGCGAGCGCCGCCGCGAAGTCCTCGAAGCCGCGCTCCGGGAAGATCGAGCGCCAGGCCGCGGCGAGCCGCTTCGGCGTCGGGCGCGCGCGCGCGATCCAGCCGGCGAGCGA
>Ga0075327_1000365_pt1 | contig 12523 bp, 10 predicted proteins | sample MayberrySE_Catta_2_FD_120056 | JGI IMG/M metagenome (GOLD analysis project Ga0075327, IMG submission 120056) | Natural and restored wetland microbial communities from the San Francisco Bay, California, USA, that impact long-term carbon... | ecosystem: Environmental > Terrestrial > Soil >...
CGAGCGCACGGATGAAGGAGCTCGCGACGCGCCTGGCGCTCGGCGCGGGCCTCTCGACTCTGGGCCGACAGATCATGACCGAAACCGTCCTGCTGACCTGCCTCGGCGGCGTGTCAGGCCTCGCGCTCGGGCATTGGAGCCTCACGATGCTCACGGGGCTCGGCATCGCGGAGCTGCCGCGAGGCAGCGAGATCCGGATGGACCTGACCGTCGTGCTCTTCACGCTCGGGCTGGCGCTCATCGTCGGCCTGTTCGTCGGGCTCGCCCCGGTGCTGAACCTGCGGCACGTGAACCTGAGCCAGGCATTCCGCGAGGAGAGCCGGAGCGGTACGAGCGGACGATCGGCGCGCATGGTGCGCCGCGCGCTCGTCGCGAGCCAGGTCGCGTTTGCGTTCATGCTCCTCATCGGCGCGGGGTTGCTCCTCGCGAGCTTCGAGCGTGTGCTCGCCGTCGATCCAGGATTCCTGCCCGACGGCGTGCTCACCGCGCGCGTCACTCCGCCGGCATCGCGGTACCAGCGCGACGCGGACGTGCGGACGTTTGCCGCGCGCCTGCTCGATCGCGTGCGCGCGCTGCCCGGAGTCGAACACGCGGGCCTGACGTCGAACATCCCGTTCGGCGGTGATTACAGCGACAGCGTGATTCTCGCGGAAGGCTACCAGATGGCGCCGGGCGAATCGCTGATCTCGCCGTACCGGGTGAGCGTAACGCGGGGATACTTCGAGGCGATGGGCATTCCAGCGCTCGCCGGACGGCTGTTCGGCGACAGCGACACCGAGACGTCGCCGGGAGTCGTGATTGTCGATCAGAAGCTCGCGCGCCGGTTCTGGGGCGACGCGAACCCCGTCGGCCGGCGCATGTTCAGGCCCGACCGCGCGGAAGACATCGTCAAGCCCGGTCCGACGGCCCACTGGTACACGGTCGTCGGCGTGGTCCCCGAGGTGCGCATCGCCGGGTTCGTCGCCGCCGACGATCGCGTCGGCGCGTACTACTTTCCACACGCGCAGGACATCCGGCGCAACGTGACGCTGACGATCAGGACCGCGGGCGACCCGCGGGCCGTGACGCCGCTCGTACGGCGGGAGCTTGCCGCGATCGACCCCGAACTGCCGCTCTACAGCGTGATGCCGATGCGCGAGCGCATGGACCAGTCGCTCGTCGATCGGCGCACCCCGATGCTGCTCGGACTGATCTTCGCGGCCGTCGCGCTCTTCCTGGCTGCGCTCGGGATCTACGGCGTGCTGGCGTATCAGGTGTCGCAGCGGAGGCGCGAGATCGGCATCCGGATGGCGCTCGGCAGCGACGCTGCGCGCATCTTCCGCATGGTGCTCGGCGAAGGCATGGTCCTGCTGGCCGCCGGCTTCGCGGCAGGCCTCGCGCTGGCGGTCGCCCTCCGTGGCGTGCTCCAGACCCAGTTATATGGAATCGGCGCGCTCGACCCGACCGTGCTCGTGACGGTTGCCCTCGTCCTGGGCTCCGCCGCACTCATCGCCTGCATCGTCCCCGCCCGGCGTGCTGCGCGGATCGATCCGATCGTCGCGCTGGTTGATCAATAAGGCTCAGGGCGCCCCGCTCCGCTCGCGTGGCTCGCTCGCGTCTCAGGGCGCAAGGCCCGGGGGCCCAGGCCCGTCTACGCGACCTGCTCGGTCAGCATCGCCATCGCGGCAGGGCGTGCCGCCGGCTGGTTGACGGACTTCTCGAGCTCGAGAACGGCGGCGGTGAGCCAGGCTGCAGCTTTCATGACGCTGAACTCGCTGTCGGTCACGTCGTGGTTGCGGTCGAAGGTGACCTGCAGCGTCCGGCGCATGCGGTCGTCCCCTGGCACGTCGAAGTAGAGCGTCTCCCGTCCGCCAGCGGCTCCCGCGCCACCGATGGCGACCCGGACGTCGCGGGCGCCGAGCAGCCGGCGAAGTCCCTTCGCAAATCTATCGTGCGCGGGTTCCGAGCGCTCGGGCTCGCCCGAAACCACCGAGCCGAACAGGTCCGCCAGCGCCTGCGGCGGCGTCGCCGGCTGCCCGGCCTCGCGCCGGGGACCAGCCAGGTCGATTTCCTTCGCGAACGCAGCCGCGGCACGGTATCGGACGCCGAGGCCGTCGATGCGCGACACGTCGCTGCGGATGAAGCGCACGGGCACCACGAGGTTGGTCTCGGGACCGCACAGATGGAGGGTCGTCGTGCTGCCCGGCGCGAACTTGGACCCGGTCTCGACCAGGACTCCCGTGCTCGAGATGTTGATCAGCTGCAGCTCGGCTCCCCACGAGAGCTTGACCCCCGACAGCCATGGAAGGTCTCCGAGGCCCTTCCTGAGGGCAATGCGGCGCTCTTCGCGGGCCCGCTCGCGCATCTGCTGCTCGATGATCGCCTCGCTCGTCTGCAGACGGCCGCCCGACCGCGCGAGCACGAGGCCGGGCTCCGGCGGGGTGTGCTCCATGGCCTCTTTGTACGCGAGCATCGCGGCGTATTCCATCCGCAGCTCCCGGGCACGCTGCAGGCCATCGGCGATCTGCGAGGCCACCATCGATCGGTCGTACTGAAGCCCGAGCACGATGGGACGCCGGTTGAAAACCGGTCCAAAGAAGCCTCGGCGACGCGTCCCCTCGGCCGGCGTGTCGACCAGCATGTCGAGCGCCGGCAGCGTGAGCATCTGCACGTAGGGCGCCGTGTCGAGTCCTTTCATGTGCGAGAGCAGCTCGGCCTCGTCCGGGGGAGGCAGCAGCGCCGGCGCGATGATGAGATCGGGTGCCCGATCGTTGATGGCGGTGATAGCCGCGCGAACCGAGTCGACGACGACGAGGTTGGCCTTGACGTGCTCGCGCACGAGCGTCGTGAGCGCGCGGCGGCGTTTGGCGTCGGCTTCGATGGCCAGAATGCGCGGCATTGGTCGTCCTTGCGTTTCCCAAGTTCCCGTCGCCTCCCGCGAGGCACCCGCACACGTCCACCGCAAAGGGGGTGCCCAGGTTCCCGCTGAGCCAGCAAGCGATAACCAGCTGATTCGAAGCTGTTTAGAGGCCTGTTACGAATACTGGATCGAACATAGTCTGCCTGGAGACAGACTATGTTCGCCAGAATGGCGTGTCTGAAGTCGCCAAAACACGCCAAGTCTTGCCTGGAGCAGACAGCCTGCGTGCGGGGACTTCACCCGCGCTGTTCGATTCTGGCCCAGGTGTCCTTCAGCGTCACCGTGCGGTTGAAGACGAGCCGGCCCGGCGTCGAGTCGGGATCGACCGAGAAGTAGCCCAGGCGCTCGAACTGGTAGCGGGCTCCTGCCGCCGCGCCTGATACGCTCGGCTCGAGCCAGCATTGGTGGAGGATCTGGAGCGACGCCGGATTGATCTGCGACCGGTAGTCCTCGACGGCGCCGGGGTTCTCTGCCGTAAACAGGCGGTCGTACAACCGGACTTCCACGGCCACCGCGTGTGCCGCCGAAACCCAATGCAGCGTCGCCTTGACTTTCCGGCCATCGGGCGCGTCCCCGCCGCGGGTCGCCGGGTCGTAACGGCAGCGCAGCTCGACGATCTCGCCCGACGCGGGATCCTTGACGACGCCGGTGCACGTGATGAAGTACGCTCCGCGCAGCCGGACTTCGCGGCCGGGACTGAGCCGGAAGAACTTCTTCGGCGGCTCCTCGCGGAAGTCGTCGCGCTCGATGAAGAGCACGCGCGCGAACGGCACGCGGCGCGTGCCGGCCGCGTCGTCTTCTGGATTGTTCGCGATCTCGAACTCCTCGTGCCCGTCCTCGGGATAGTTCTCGATCACGACGCGAAGCGGATCGAGGACGCCCATGACGCGCGGCGCGCGGCGATTCAGATCCTCGCGCACGGCGTGCTCGAGGAGCGCGACGTCGACCATGTTCTCCCGTTTGGCCACGCCGATGCGGTCGCAGAAGGCACGGATCGCCTCGGGCGTGTATCCACGACGCCGCATTCCGCCAATCGTCGGCATGCGTGGATCGTCCCAGCCCGAGACGTCACCCTTCTCGACGAGCTCGAGCAGCCGGCGCTTGCTCATCACCGTATAAGTGAGATTGAGGCGGGCGAACTCGATCTGCCTCGGCGTGGAGGGCACGGGCAGATGCTCGATCAGCCAGTCGTAGAGCGGGCGATGATCCTCGAACTCGAGCGTGCAGAGCGAGTGCGTGATGTGCTCGAGCGCGTCCGACGGCGGGTGCGCGAAATCGTACATCGGATAGATGCACCAGGTGTCGCCGGTCCGATGGTGGTGCGCGCGGCGGATGCGGTAGAGGACCGGGTCGCGCAGGTTGATGTTGGGCGACGCCATGTCGATCCTGGCCCGCAGCACGAGCGCGCCATCGGGGAACTCCCCCGCGCGCATCCGGGCGAAGAGATCGAGGCTCACCTCGGCCGGCCGATCGCGATACGGGCTGGGCGTGCCGGGCTCGGTCAGCGTGCCGCGGTGCGCGCGGATCTCGTCGGCCGTCAGACTGTCGACATACGCCAGGCCTTCCCTGATGAGGTGCTGCGCGTACTCGTAGAGCCGCTCGAAGTAGTCCGACGCGTAGAGGGGCCGGTCGTGCCACGTGAACCCGAGCCAGCGCACGTCCTCCTGAATCGAATCGACGTACTCGACGTCTTCCTTCGTCGGGTTGGTGTCGTCGAAGCGCAGGTTGCACGTGCCACCGAACTCCTCGGCGACGCCGAAATTGAGACAGATCGACTTGGCGTGCCCGATGTGCAGGTAACCGTTCGGCTCGGGCGGAAACCGCGTCGCGACGCGGCCGCCGTGCTTGTCGGCCCTCACATCCTCAGCGACGATCGTGCGGATGAAGTCCAAGGGCGGCGTGGCCTCCCGGACCGGCTCCGTTGTCGGCTTGTCCATGACGGTCAACCTACGATTATATAGGCCTTCTTCGCGAACGCGATTCAGAGGCCGGAAGCCGGTCGTGGGTCAATTCGCCACGGATCGCACGGACCGGCGCGCTGAGCACCGCGGGGGCGGGCTCACGGAGCTTCCGTGTGCTCCGTGTGGTCCGTGGCTTTCGTCTGAAACTGATGACCCACGACCCGGAAGCCGGCGTTGTCTCGAGGAGACTCAGATGTCCATCGCCATTCGATCCATGGTTCTCGCCGCCCTCGTCGTCTCGGCCGCGCTGGGCGGGTCCCGCGTGGGCCGCGCGCAGGGCGCCGCCACGTCCCCTGATGTCCTGTCGGCCCTGCTCGTCGAAGTCCGTGGGCTACGGGCAGCGATGGAGCAGATGGCATCAGCGGGCCCACGTGTGCAGCTGGCGCTCGGGCGCCTGCAGCTGCAGGAACAGCGGGTGAACACGCTCGTGCGGCGACTCGAAGAAATCAAAGCCAGGTTGCCGTCGGCCCAACTGCAGCTGGCGGAGGCCGGTGAGCAGCTGAACCGCTTCGAGAAGATGTCGCGCGATGCGCCGGATCCGGCGCATCGTCGCGATGCCGAGGACGCGCTCCCCGATCTCAAGCGCCGCACCGGGTACGCCAGTCAGGAGGTCCAGCGTCTCCAGACCGAGGAAGCGACCGTGACGCAGGAGATCGCCGCCGAACAGAACCGCTGGACCGAGTTCAACCAGCGGCTCGAGGAACTCGAGCGAGCGCTGATGCGTCGTTGATCGTGGATTCAACTGGATCACTGAAGACCTGGATTACGCGATCTTCGGACGCGGATCACACGGATCGCGCGACCACGGGACGCGGATCACACGGATCTTGTGGCGTCCCGCAGATCCCGTCAATCCGCGTGATCCGCGTCCCGTGAATCCCGTTGACTCGGTGATCCGCGTCCCGTGAATCCCGTTGACCCCGTGATCCGCGTCCCGTATGCCGAGCATCGGCGATTCTGCTAGCATCGGACCATTCAAGGAGCACGAGATGAATCTGCGTTTCGGAACCTCGGTTGCGCTGCTGGGTCTGGTGCTCGTCTTCGGCTACCGCCTCGATCCGCGCGCCGCGGCGGATGCGAAACCCGGCGTCGACTGGCCGCAGTTCCGCGGCATCCGCGCCACGGGCATCGCGGAAGGGTTCGCGCTTCCCTCTTCGTGGGACGTCGCCAAGGGTCAGGGCGTGGCCTGGAAGACCGCCATCCCGGGCCTCGGCCTCTCGAGCCCCATCGTGTGGGGCGACCTCACGTGCGTCAGCACGTCCATCAGCGGACAGAAGGACGCAGGCCTCAAGGTCGGGCTGTACGGTGACGTCAAGCCGGTCATGGACGACACAGAGCACGAATGGCGGATCTACTGCCTGGACAAGAAGACTGGCGCGGTGCGCTGGCAGCAGACAGTGCTCAGGGCCGTGCCCAAGATCAAGCGGCACACCAAGGCATCCCACGCGAACTCGACGCTTGCAACAGACGGCGAGCGACTGATCGCGTTTTTCGGCTCGGAGGGCCTCTACGCGTACGACCTCAAGGGCAAGCTGCTCTGGAAGAAGGACCTTGGCGTGCTCGACGCCGGCTGGTTCACCGACCCCTCGGCGCAGTGGGAAACCGGCAGCTCCCCCATCCTCCACGACAACGTCGTCGCCATCCAGGCCGACGTCCAGAAGGGTTCGTTCCTTGGCGCGTTCGACGCGGGAACCGGCCGCGAGCTCTGGCGGGCGGCCCGGAACGACGTGCCCACGTGGGGCACGCCCACGGTACACCACGTGAACGGGCAGACACAGCTCATCGTGAACGGCTGGCGCCACATCGGTGCGTACGATTTCAAGACCGGCAAGGAGATCTGGAAGCTGACGGGCGGCGGCGACATCCCGGTGCCGACGCCGGTCGTGAGCGACGGCCTCATCTTCATCACCAACGCGCACGGGCCCAGGGCGCCTGTTTATGCGATCCGCGAAACGGCGACCGGGGACATCACGCTCGCGGAGGGCACGACGAGCAACGCTGGCGTTGCGTGGAGCGCGCCCCGCGACGGCGGTTATATGTGCACGCCGCTCGTGTATCGCGGGCTCGTGTACATCGTGAAGTACAACGGCGTACTGTCGGTCTACGAGGCGAAGACCGGCGAGGTCAAGTTCCAGCAGCGCCTGGCCGGAGGGACATCCGCCTTCACGTCGTCTCCCGTCGCGGCCGACGGCAAGGTGTATCTGGCGAGCGAGGAAGGCAAGATCTTCGTGCTCAAGGCCGGCCCGGCGTTCGAGGTGGTGGCCGAGAACGACATGACCGAGAGCGTCCTCTCGACGCCAGCCATCACGGAAGGGACCATTCTCTACCGGACGCAGAACCACGTCATGGCGATTCGCGCGCCACAGTGACCCCTGAACCGCCCGGACCGACGGACCGATATCTGGTCAGAAGGGCGAGATGTTCTATTTCTTCCAGCGGGGAGCCGAGTTCCTCCAATGCGAGATCAGGGGAGACGACGCCTCCGGCTACGAGATCGTGATCACCGAACCGAAGCGCCCGGAGCGCCGGGAGTCGTTTCCGACGTCCGACGAAGCGTACAGGCGGTGGGTAGAGCTCCAGGACACGCTCGTGTCCGCAGGCTGGTGGGGGCCTCACGGGAGGGACTGAGCCCCATCCGTGCCTGGTCCAAGAGCTTTCAACCGCAGAGCTCGCCGAGCGCGCAGAATCAACTGGGGTTGAAACGGTGTGAAGAAGTGCGCAGGAAGCGCCGTTTCAGCACACGATCCGGGGCGGTTTTCATCATAATTTGACGCTCTTTGCCGAATCCGTTAGAAAAGCGTCCCGATCTGGAGCACTCTCACGTCAGCCGGCGCTCACCTCGGAAGTTCCCTCCTCAATCAAAGCCTTGAACGTCAACCAGTTGGCGTGAGCGCTCGTGCCCGGCGCTCTTTTTGCCTCCGCTCGGTCGGTTGCCGTCCCTGCCGACAGGGCGCGGTTCGTGTCGTCTTGTGCGGTCAGCGAAAAGGCCGGGAGCGCGACGTATGAAACCCAGGTTCGGCCGCATCGAAGAGGTCAACAAGGAGCTCTGGCTTCTCCTCTCCCTGTTCGGAATCTGCCTGCTGCTGAACCTCGCGGTGGACGGCCAGCGCATGGTGCTCAGCTTCTACACCCTGCCGACGCTGGGCTCCGCGTACCTTTATGGACGCCGGCACGCGACGCTCACCGCGTTCGGGAGCGTCCTGCTCGTGTGCCTCATGACGTGGTACAACCCGGTCCTGCTGGCCGCGTCGGGCGGGTTCGGCGTCCCGACCAGCCGGTGGCTCGACATCGTCGTCTGGGGCGGGGTGCTCATGATCACCGGCTACTCGATGGGCACGCTCTACGAGCACAGCGCCAGCCAGATCAGCGAACTGCGCCAGACCTACCATGGCGTGCTGATGATCCTCCGGCACTTCATCGCGAAGGACACCTACACCGAGAATCACTCGTATCGCGTGTCGGTCTACGCGGCGACCATTGCCGCCGAGCTCGATCTGCCGCAGGGACGTGTCGAGGACGTGCGGTCGGCGGCGCTCCTTCACGATATCGGCAAGCTGGACATCAGCCGCGAGCTCCTCTACAAGGCCGCGCGGCTGACCGAGGAGGAGTTCAAGCACATGCAGGAGCATGTCAACAAGGGCGTCTCGATCCTCGAGCCCGTCGGCGGATCGCTGCGCCGCGTGATCCCGATCGTGCTCTCGCACCACGACAAGTTCGATGGATCCGGCTACAACCCGACCAAGGGCCAGGACATCCCGCTCGAAGCGCGCATCATCTCGGTCGCCGACGTCTACGACTCGCTGACGAGCGACCGGCCCTACAGGAAAGCCATGTCGCCATTCGACGCCAAGGAAATCATCGTCAAGGGATCGGGGACCGACTTCGATCCGAGCGTCGTCAACGCGTTCGTCGAAGCGTTCCGGAAGGGCGAGCTGGAGGTTCCGACGGTCGTCGTGTAGGCGACAGGAACCGCTTGGGATCGTTTCGTCCAAGGACCCGACGTCGATGAGTCCACTCGAGCTGCTCGCGCCAGAAGCTGTCGAAGCGATCCCCTTTTCGGTGCGGCTCGCGGAACGCCGCCTGACCGAACGCGAGGCGGCTTCGCGGGCCAACCGGCGGGCCCATCTGCGACGGAGCGCCCGCGACCTGGACTGGCTGCAGGCCGTGCGCCTCACGGGCGGCACCGGGTACAACGCGAGGCTCGTCGATCTGTCCGAAGGCGGCGCGCTCCTCGAGCTCGATACCCCGCTCAGGCCCGGCGTCATACTCACGCTCGAACTGAGCGGGCCCGGCATCGAGACTGCCGTTCCGCTGGAAGTCCTGCGCTGCTACATCGCGAACCTCCACGGCGAAGCCGCGATGTATCGTGGCGCGTGCGCTTTCGCACACCTCATCGAGCTGCCCGTTCAGCCGCTGCGCTCCGCGCTGGCACCCGTTGCGCCGCCTGCCGCGGCGCAGGCAATAAGCTTCGTCGGCACGGAGGCGGCGCTGACCTACCTCCTCGACCGCTGCGCGGCCTCGCGACGCGCCGCCGCATCCGGCATCACGCTCGAGCGCTGCGATGTGATCCACGTACTCGACGCGCTCAGAGCGCGGACCTCCGCCCGCGGAAGCGATCCGCTCAGCCGTTTCACGGCGGATCTGCTGTCCGCCGTCCTTCCTGCGCTCCACGAAGGCGCGTCCCGGGACGTGGCGGCGGCGGCGCTCGAGGAATGGATGCGCGGTCTGCCGCGGCGATGGCGTTCGATGCTCCAGCCGACGAGCGGCCGGCTGATGTCTCTCATCGAGCACTGCTCGATTGCCGCCGGGTCGACACCGAGTGCGCCGGAGGTCGCGACCGTCGAGGCTGCTGTCCACTCGCCGGCGGCAGAGGTTTCAATCGTCGAGACCGCAGACCAGTCCAGATCGGCGCATCAGAAAATCGTGGTTCGACACGCCGACGGAAAGATCCTCAAGGGGTACACGCAGGACTTCCACCCGTCGCGGTCGCAATTCTCTTTGTGGCCATCGATCAACGCGACGCCCAGGGAGCGCGTCGTCGTCGCGGTCGCGCGGTTGAAGGCCGTGTTCTTCGTGCGGGACTTCGACGGCAATCCGAAGTATCAGGAGAGCAAGGCGTTCGGCAGCCGCGGTCAGGGCCGCCGCGTCGAAATTACGTTCTCGGACGGCGAAGTGGTGATCGGAACGACACTCAACTACCGGCCCGACTCCCAGGGCTTCTTTGTCAGCCCCGCGGATGCGGCCGCGAACAATACGCGGATATTCGTCGTCACGTCCGCCGTCCGACGCGTGCGATTCCTGTAAGATCCCAGCAACGAACACCTTCGAAGAGTCTGTTCAGGCGTCCACTAAAGCCCACCCCATCCGCGCCCGATACCTCGGCGCAGGGAGCCCGTCTGGTTCGCCCGTCCCTGCCGAGGCGGAATCATGGCAATCAATGTTAAGGTAGAGCTGCCATCGGACTCGAAACCGCACTCGACAGAAGTGAAATCGACGGCCGGGACTCAACGTCCGTCAGCTCACGCTGGCACGGCGTTGCGCGCCGGCCGGATCCGGCATCAAGGTTGCGTTGACCCCTCGTCACCCGCCTTCCCGGCCGGAGAGGAGATCATGCCTTCGAAGGTTCTGATCGTCGACGACGACAAGACAACGAGGGAAGGTCTCGCCGAGTTCCTGGAGGAAGCCGGTTACGAGGCGGTCGCCGCCGGCACGTTCGAAGAGGCGACGCGCATCCTCCGGACTGCCCCGCCCGATCTGCTGATCGCCGACGTGCGGCTCGGACCATTCAACGGGCTTCAGCTCGTGATCAGCAGCCCTCAGCCGATTCCGGCCATCATCATCACGGGATTCGCGGACCCCGTGCTCGAGGCCGACGCACGGCGCCGCGGCGCCGACTACGTCCTCAAGCCGGTATCGCCCGCGCGGCTGCTGGACCTCGTGGCTCAAAAGCTCAGCGCGTCGCGCCCCGGCTTCGGCACGCCGCGCCGCTGGGAGCGCAAGCCCGTGATCGGCGGTCTTCCGATCAGCGTCGACGACACCCCGGCCCGCATCGTCGACGTCAGTTACGGCGGCTTGCGCTTCGAGGTGCAGCGCAAGTCGCCTGGTCTCGACACCGACCAGCGCGACTCGCTCAGCATCACGCTTCCGACCGCACAGCTCTCGGTGAAAGCGAAGCTCGTCTGGGAGAACCTGATCGGCGAGGGCACGTGGATGTGCGGCGCCGCGATCTTTCAGGACACGCCCGAGTGGCACGGCCTGGTGGACGCGATCTGACGCACCCGCGCCATCGTCAGCCCATCCAGCGCCGCCCCCCGATCGCATTCCACTACCACGTCAGCAGTCTGAGCACGTTTTCGACGCGCGCGCCAGCACTGTACCCGGTCGGCGAAGACGAATTCTCCGGTCGCCACGTACGCAACACGGGCCTGGCGATAGCCAGGCCCATGAGTGCCAGGCAGGTAATCGGCTATACCGTTGTCTCGCGGCGCGCCTTGCCCGAGGCGAGCTTCCTGCGGGCCGCGAGCGCAGCCATCCCGGAACCGAGCAGCAATAGCGTACCGGGCTCGGGAACGGGCTGCGGAACGTCGAACTTCACGACGTAGTCGTTGTAGTCGCGATCGTTGTACAACTCGCCGATGAGGATGTCCTCGATGCCGAGGAAGTAGTGCGTCACTTCCGGCATGACGAGACGGAAGAGCGCATACTGTTCGGGATTGTCCCACGAGTTCGAGATCCGTCCGGTGCCGCTGTCGTAGGTAAAGGCTCCGTCGGAACGACGGTCGATGACGCCGTTGGTCCACGCGGTGATGCCGCCGATCTTCGCGAAGTTGAAGAGGTCCTCGTCGAATCGGAAAGCCGTGAAGCTGCCCGAGCCGTCGTTGAGGTACTCCAGCTCGGTTCCGGTGTACTCGTCGAGGAGGTACCCGACGCCCCTGTTCCAGCCGTCCCACGAAACGCCCGACCAGAACGGCAGGAGCTCCAGCGATTGCGCATTCGGATCGTTGACGCCGAACGTCGAGACCGCGGACCATGTGCCGCCGACCAGGATGGGCTCGGCTCTACCCACGGCGGGCAGCATCAATGCGAGGGCGAGTACGAAAGCTCGGAACATCATGGTTGCATATCCTTCGAGAACTATCAGTCGCAAGGCAGACATTTGACATCCGTCAGGGCGTACGCAGTCGACCTAACTCATTGAAAGGCCGTAGGTTCTTGACCAAACGTCGCGTCGCGTGACCGCAGTGCAAGATCCGCGCACATCTGCCTGCCGCCAGATTTCCTGGCGATCTACACCGGCCCCTCGGTGCCGGCCATGGCCCTGAAAACCGCCATTTCGCTCGTGTTCCTGGCTCTGGTCCTGACGTGGGGGCAGTCGCCGACGTCGGGCCTCGACCTCGCCAACTTCGATCCGACAGTCCGCCCGCAGGACGACCTTTTTCGCGCTGTCAATGGTGGATGGCTCGCGCGGACGCCCATGCCCGCGGACCGCGTCACGTATGGGACGTTTCTCGAGCTGGCGGACAAGACCGAAGCCGACCTGCGGGCGATCATCGAGCGCGCCGCCGGCGACCGCGATCGCCAGCGCGGCACCGCCAGGCAGATTGCCGATCTGTATGCCAGCCTGATGGACCAGGCCCGCGCTGAGGAGCTGGGCCTGCAGCCG
>Ga0075327_1000366_pt1 | contig 12511 bp, 8 predicted proteins | sample MayberrySE_Catta_2_FD_120056 | JGI IMG/M metagenome (GOLD analysis project Ga0075327, IMG submission 120056) | Natural and restored wetland microbial communities from the San Francisco Bay, California, USA, that impact long-term carbon... | ecosystem: Environmental > Terrestrial > Soil > Wetlands...
CGTCTTCGATCAGGAGCAGGGGGGCTGGTTCCGCTGGGCGGGGGAGAGCTTCGAGCGCACGGGCGACCCGGTGATCCGCCACCCGCACTTCTGCGGCACGGGCACGCGCTTCCTCGCCGCGGACGGCGAGGCGGCGATCCGGGACCTCTTCGCGCGGAGCTTTCGTTAGCGGCCCGCCGTGCGGCCGGCTACTCGTCGTCCGCGAGGTGCGACGCCTTCCAGGCCGCCACGTGGGGATCCCAGTGCGCCGCCAGGAAGTCCGCCTCGCTCTGCGTGTCGGGCTTCGTGATCACCTCGTAGCAGCTCGCGAGCGCCAGCAGGCGCTCGCCGTCGCAGAGCCCGTCGTCGCCGTCGTTGTCACAGCCGCCGGCGAGCGCCTGCGCCCACTCGGCCTCCGTGCCCGCGAACAGCAACCGGTTGTTCTGGCAGGACTGGACCCGGTTCAAGTAGGGGAAGAGCTCGCCTTTGGGCGCATCCATGGCGAGGAAGAGATTGTTCCGGACGGTGACCTTCGGCCCCTGCCCCCCGTGCGCCCACTTCCAGAAGCCGCCGTGCACGCTGATGCCGTTCCAGTTCTGCGGGAACGCGTGGAGGCGCACCAGGTTCCCGTCGATGGTCACGAGGTTGATGTGGCCCGTGCGGTTCGGCTCGACGCTGCGGTTGCGGAACGCGAAGGCGACGAAGGTGCGCTCGATCAGGTTGTCGGCGATCTCGACCGAGCAGAGGCCGTCCGACTCGATGGCGTCGTCGTGGATGTCCTCGAAGTGGTTCGCGCGCACGCGGAGCCAGGGGTTGAAGGCGCCGTTCGGGCAGTTCACGTAGAACTCGATCGACACGCCGTCGCCGTAGTTATGGAAATGCCCGGCATGGACGCGGACCGGCGAGGCCTCCGTGCGCACGGAGACGGCGGCCGTCAGATGGAATGTCTCCCAGGTCGAGGCGATGTCCCAGGTGCCCGTCATGCGGCCGCCCTGGAGACAGCCGCCGAGCGGACCCTCGAGCTCGACGGCGTGCCGCGCCTGCCCCACCCAGTCGACGCCGCGCGCGTCGACGACCGTGCCGGGGTAGTCGAGCAGATAGGCGTCGGTCGCGCTGTTCGCGAGGACGGTCTTGTGCACGGGCCCGGGGCAGAGCTCGGTCGGAGGCGGCGGCCGCGTGCTCAGGCAGCCCGCGCCTCCCCCGAAGAGCGTCCAGGGCAGGAGCGCGAGCAGCAGGGCCGGCAGAGCCGCGTCGCGTCCCCGCTTCGATCCGTTCGGTCCGCCAGGAGCCATCGCACCGCCCAGGGATCCCGTCGTCAAAGACGGGTCTCAAACCCCACACCATTCGCACGTCTCCGCCCGGTATGCAATCGCGAAAGCCGAGATGGCAGCGAGATAGCCCCGAGGGGCTAGCGTCCGGCCTCGTTTCCCGAGGAGAGCCGCCATGCTCGGACGCTGCGCCGCGACGTTCGGACTCGTGTTCGCGCTGGTCGCGGGGGGCGTCGCGCGCGCGGAGGTGCGCGTGCGCTGGCTCGGCGTCGCGGGCTTCACGCTGACGTCGGGCCACACGACGCTCGCCCACGACCCGTATCTCAGCCGGCCCGGGCTCGCGCGCGTGGTGTTCCGGCGCTACGTGCCGGACGAGGGCGTCCTCGGCCGCTTCGTGGCACCGCAGAGCCCCGCGCCCGAGCTCGCGCGCGCCTCGCTCTACCTCGTCGGGCACAGCCACTTCGATCATCTCGGCGACGTGCCGTGGCTCGCCGGGAAGAGCGGCGGGCGCGTCGTGGGCTCGGCGACGACCGGCGCGATCGCGCGCGGCTACGGCCTGGCGGAGGACCGCTTCGTGCTGGCCGGCCCGGGCGACGTGCTCGAGGAGGGCGCGTTCGAGGTCCGCGTCGTCGAGAGCCGACACGCGAAGGTGTTGCTCGGCCGCGTCCCGCTCGAGGGCGAGGTGACGGAGCCCCCCGAGGCCCCGATCCACGCCTTCTCGTTCAAGCTCGGCGACGCGCGCGGCTACCTCGTGACCGAGCGCGCGACAGGCCTCCGGGTGATGCTCCTCTCGAGCGCGAACCGCGACCTCGCCGCGCTCGAAGCGCTCGGCGCGCGCGCCGCCCCCGTGGACCTGCTCCTCCCCGCCGCGATGGGCCGCGACGCCGACTACGCACGCGACCTCGTGCGCACGCTGCGCCCGCGCCTCGTCGTCCCCCACCACTTCGACGACTTCAACGTCCCGCTCGACGACCCCGCCGCCGCCGCACCGATGGACGAAGCGGACCTCGCCGCATTCGAAGACGAGCTCCGCCGCGCCGCCGAAGCCGAAGGCGTGACGCTCACAGTCCGCCGCCCGCGCCTCTTCGAGGCCTTCACCGTGAGCCCCTAAACATCGGGGACGGTCCTCCGCGTTCAGTTGCTCGCGCCGAACGCCGCGACGAAGGCGTCGGCTCCCGAAGACACGCGGGCGCCGCCACGCGTGATAGCTTCCGCCGGGGGCCCTTAGCTCAGCGGTCTAGAGCAGCCGGCTCATAACCGGACAGGTCCCAGGTTCGAATCCTGGAGGGCCCACGCTGAAGTGGTCGACTCGCGGGAGGCGCTCATGGGGCAGGACTTCGCGCCGGGGCTCGAGCGTGCTGTGGCCCCGTCGAATTCGCGGCTTTGGTCGGGGCTCGGGACCAGGGCTGGGAGAGGACGAGGGGCGTGCGAAGAAGCCGGCTCCTCCCGCTCACAGCGGCCGTGGGCCCTCGGGTGAGCGGAACCGAGGCGGAAGCGACGCATCGCCCCGCGCCTCGACGCCGCTGGGTGGGCCCTGCCGCCTCATGGGAGGCGGGACTCGCCGTACCGCTCTGACTCCCACTTGCCCGGTACATTTCGCGGGACGGAGGGTGGCCCGATCGTAGTGTTTGTTGAAGTAGCACGAGGACGGGACGTTCACGCATGAGTGATTGCATCATTCGTTCCGCTCGGGCCGGTGACCAGACTGGCGCCTACTATGTCTGCCTCAAGACAGGTGATCACGGCAAGGACGGTGAACCGTTCTATTGCGAGGACCCGGACGCCTTGGGCCGGATCTTTGTCGGCCCATACCTCGAGTTTGAGCCGGAGCTGAGCCTGGTGTTGGACGATGAGCAGGGCATATGCGGCTACGCGCTTGGGGCGTTCGATTCGCAAGCTTTCTACGCGCGCTACGAAGCGGAGTGGCGGCCCGATCTGTGCGCGCGCTTTCAAGATCCGCAGGGCGATCCGCGCCAATGGACGCGCCTGCAGGAAGTCTATTCGTCGTATCACCACCCGGATTACTTCTGGCCCGAGCCTTACGACGCATATCCCTCACATCTGCACATAGATTTGTTGGAGCGCGCGCAGGGTCGTGGTTATGGTCGGCTCATGCTGGAAGAGGTCATGGCCAGAGTCCGCCAGCGCGGTTCACCGGGCGCGCATGTGGGCGTGAGCCCGTTGAATGAGTCCGCGATTGGCTTCTACGAGCGCCTGGGCTTCCGTGAACTGGTCCGGCACGATAATGTCATCTACATGGGCAAGAGCTTGCGATGACGAGACAGCCAATCCGAACAAGACCGTTCGCCTCCTGGCCAATCTTCGGGAAGCCGGAAGAGACGCGGCTGCTGCGCGTGTTGCGCAGCGGCAAATGGGGACGCTTGGACGGCTCCGAAGTGGCCGACTTCGAAGGGCGTTTCGCCGCCATGCATGGCTGCAAACACGGCATTGCCGTCGCCAATGGCACGGTGTCCCTCCGGATTGCGCTGATTGCCGCCGGCCTCCGCGCGGAAGACGAAGTCATCGTGCCGCCCTACACCTTCTTTTCGACCGCCTCGGCGGTTGTCGAGGCCAACGCAATTCCAGTCTTTGCGGAAATCGATTTGAACACATTCAACATCGATCCGAACGCAATCGAAGCCGCCATCAGTCCGCGCACCCGCGCCATCATTCCGGTTCATTTTGCCGGCCAGCCCGCTGCCATGGACCCCATCATGGCCGTTGCGGAAAGGCACAAACTAACCGTCATCGAAGATGCCGCCCACGCGCACGGCGCGACTTACAAGAATCGACCTGCCGGATCCGTCGGTCATCTCGGCTCTTTCTCATTCCAGTCGAGCAAGAATCTCACGGCGGGCGAAGGCGGAATCATCACCACCAACGATGACGCGCTGGCGGAGTCCTGTCGCACGATCCAGAATTGCGGTCGTGTTCCCGAGGGCGTGTGGTACGAACACCACGTCATGTCGGGCAACTACCGCCTCGGAGAATTCCAGGGGGCCATCCTCAACGCGCAACTTGACCGCCTGGAAGCCCAAACCAAAACCCGAGACCGCAACGGCCAATGGCTCGCCTCGCGCCTTGCAAAGATTCCAGGAATCCATCCGCAAAGACGTTCGACCGATTGCACGCGCCATAGCTATCACCTGTTCATGCTTCGCCTCGACGAGCAACAGTTCGGAGCGCCGCGAGACGCGGTTGTCAAGGCTCTTCGAGCCGAAGGCATCCCTTGCTCCGCGGGTTATGGCCTTTCGCTGCATCACCAGCCGTTCTTCCGGAATCAAGCCTTCGGTCCCTATTTGCCGAAGGCGCCGGTGGACTTCGCGAAGACGAGCTGTCCCAACAGCGAACGTGTCTGCCGCGAGGCCATCTGGCTCGAGCAACGCCTGTTCCTTGGCCCGCGCAGAGACATGGACGACATCGCCCGCGCGTTCGAGAAGGTCTTCCGTAGTTCGTGAACCACGGACTCTTCAAACAGCGCCTCGCCCCGGCCCTCACCGCGCTGAGCGAGAACACGTACTTGTCCGCGATCCGCGCGGGGATGGTCTCGATTGTGCCGCTGACGATCATCGGGGGTTTCTTCCTGATCGTCTCGTACTTCCCGAGCGCGCGCTGGGCGAAAATAGTCGAGCCTCATCTGCCCTTGCTGCAAGTCCCAGTGACGGCCACCTACGGTCTGCTGGCCGTGTTTGTGTGCTTCGCTACCGCCTACGAGCTCGGGAAGCGCCAGAAGCAGGAAGCCTTTGTCAGCGCGATGATCGCCACCGTCGTCTTCCTGTTGCTCCAGATTCAATCGCAAGAACAGATCTTCACCATGGACGGCCTCGGCTCGAAAGGAATCTTCACCGCGATCCTCATTTCGCTCATCTCCGTACGCGTGCAAAGGTTCTTCACGGAGAAGGGCTTCGTCATCAAACTGCCGCCCAGTGTGCCGCCGATCGTCCATGAATCCTTCGTGTCGCTCAGTCCGTTGTTCGCTCTCGTGCTGACTTTCTGGTGCATCCGTTTCGTGTTGGGAGTCGATCTCAATCATCTCGTGCAGACGGCCTTCGAGCCGCTGGTCTTCGCGCTGAACACGCTGCCCGGGATTCTCACCTACGCCTTCCTGGTCACGATGCTCTGGTCGGTTGGAATCAATGGCGACAACGCCGTGGATGCGCTGGTGGCGCCGATCTTCCTTCAGTTCCTGGCCGCCAATGTCGAAGCCACCACGGCCGGCCAGCCGTTGCCATACATCACCGCTGCCGGTTTCTTTACCACCTTCGTCAATGTCGGCGGCACCGGCGCGACCATCGCGCTGGCGCTCATCATGTTCAACTCTCGCGAACCCGGCTTCCAGAAAGTCAGCCGCATCTCCCTGCCGACCCAGATCTTCCAGATCAATGAACCGATCTTCTTTGGCTTTCCTATCGTGCTGAATCCCATCTTCATGATCCCGTACATTCTGAGCGCATTGACGCTAACCACTGTCACCTATCTGCTCATGGACTGGCACCTCATCAACAAGCCCTTCGTGAACGTCCCCTGGACCACTCCGCCCATAATCGGCCATTACCTAGTTTCGGGCGGAGACTGGAGAGCCGCCGTCTGGGGTCTGCTTTCGATTGGCATTTCCATGCTGGTCTACCTCCCTTTCGCCAGAGCCGCCGAACGCCAGCGTTTGAAGGGCGCGCCTGCTCCTGAACAAGGGTTTCCGAAGGCATGAAAGACAAGGATGAGGATCGTTCTCAATTGAACGTAGGTGTTGTTGCACTCGGCTTCATGGGGGTGACGCACATCAGGGCGTATCGTCACGTTCCAAACGTGTGCATTGCGGCTCTGTGCAATCCAAGCGGGCGGCATCTCGACGGCGACTTCACCGGCGTCGCAGGGAATGACGGCAGCGACGAGTCGTTGAAACTAGACATGAGAGGCGTCAAAGCCACGAGGAATTTTTTCGACCTGCTAACTGATCCGGACATCCAAATCATCGACATCTGCGCGCCGACGAAAGCGCATGTGGAGCTTTCGGTGGCCGCGTTGAAAGCGGGCAAGCATGTGGTTTGCGAGAAGCCATTGGCTCGCACGACCCAAGCGGCGCGCGAGATTGCGGCCGCCGCGAAGACCGCCACAGGCTTCTTCATGCCCGCGATGTGCATGCGCTTCTGGCCGGAGTGGGCCTGGCTCAAGGCGGCAATCGAGAATCAGAGGTTCGGCAGGGTGCTGTCTGCGAGTTTCCGCCGCGTAGCCGAACCGCCCGCCTGGGGACAAAAGCATTTCCTTCAGGGCGCCGAATCCGGGGGCGCGTTGTTCGATCTGCACATTCATGACACCGACTTCGTGCAGTTCTGCTTCGGCCGCCCGCGCCGCGTGTATTCGCGCGGCCACAACGAGTTGAGCGGGGCCGTCGACCACGTGGTCACGCAATACGAGGTGGACTCCGGCGCCATCGTCCACGCAGAAGGCAGTTGGGCCATGGCCAAAGGCTTCGGCTTCAGCATGACTTACTTCGTGAACTTCGATCGCGCGACGGTCGATTACGATCTGGCGCGAGCGTCCGACCCGCTGCGGCTGGTCGAAGAAGGCAAACCGCCGGTGCCCGTGCACTGCGAGGGCCCTGACGCTTACATCGGCGAACTGGCGCATTTCATCGAATCCATTCGCGCCGGTAGACCGCCATCGGTCGTTACGGTGGACGATGCGGTGAGCGCCGTTGAGATTTGTGCGGCGGAAGAAAGATCTGTGCTCACGGGATCGGTGGAGCGGGTTTGAGGCTCGGAGATTGAGAGCTGTGTCAAGCCACAGCATTCCAAAGAGCGGACTCCGGGGACCACAGACTCGAGCGTAGTGGGAGCGCGCTTCGAACCTGTGAGTGAAGCGATGGGAGGCCGAGCGCCGGCCCGCTAACGCAGGCAGCCGGGCGGGGCGCCCTGCTCGCGCTGGACGTCGAGGTGGTCGCTGAGCGCGTTCTGGGCCTGCTCGAGCTGTTGCTCGGCGGCCTCGAGCCGGCCCTCGTAGTAGCCGCGCGAACGGGGGATGTCCTTGATGTCGTCGGCTTGGTCTTCGAGCCATTCGATCTCTTGCTCGATGGATGCGATGTACGCCTCCATTCGCCCCACCTCCCTGCGCGCGTGCGCGCAGGCGAGGCTGCCGGGCAGCATCTCGTCCGGGGTCGCGCGGGCCAGGGGCGGCGTCGAGCGGCGGGACGCAAGTCTCCAGGCCGCGCGCTGCGGGGACGACGAGAACTTATTGAAGCTCGAGCGCGTCCCTGGAGGCGGATGGGGGATTCGCAGCGGCTGCTGGACCCCCTCGGAGGCGGGGCCAGGCGGAGTGGTCTCGTGCTCGGCGCGCGCGGGCGACGGATCGCCCTCCTGCGCGACCCCACGCCCGAGGTCGCAGGCAGCGGTCACGCAGGCGGCGAGGAATAGGGCCGTCGGGGTCGCACGAGGCAGCCGGGCCACCTCCCGATCAGTCGGCGTTCCACTCGCTGGCGTTCGTGAGCCGGCGCACGTTGTTCAGATGGGCCCCATGGAACAGCCACCCGGCGCCATCGACGCAGGCGGCCACGTCCAAGAGCCGGGGTCGCCCGGCTCTTCGCCCGCCTTGTCGCTCGCTTGTCGCTGGCGACTTTCCGCCCTCGTAACCCCTTCTCCTTCTTGGGCTTCTCCCCCTTCCGGTCATTTTCGAATCCTGGAGGGCCCACTGTCTGGATGACCTCGAGAACGCGGCCCTGAGCCGCCGCCGTCGGCAGCCGCTCGATGCGAACCGACGGCTAGAACGTGTACCGCAGGCGCAGGAAGAAGTTGTCCAGGTCGCGCGCCGCCGAGATTCCGTTCTCGACGTAGATCGTGTCGTTCAGGTTCGCAGACGGGATCACGGAGAGCCGGTTGATGCCCGCCTCGCGCCCGCCCTTCCACTTGCCCGCCAGCACCGCTGCGCCGACGGTGAGCGAGAAGTTCTCCGTGAATCGGTAGGAGACCGAGGGCAGGAAGGCCATCGACTGCGAGGTGAAGTCGTAGACGCCGGCGGCACTCACGAGGAAGCGGTCCTGGAAGTAGCCGGTGTTCGCGGTCAGCAGCAGCAGCGACGTGAAGGGGCCGTCGCGCAGCATGTTGTTGCCGTAGCCCTGGACGTAGCTCATGAACAGCTGGCCATTGACGAAGAAGGTGCGGTTCGCGTTCAGGAAGTTGATGAAGGTCGGCCGGTCCACGGAGACGGTGAGGTTGTACTCGTCGACCTCGGTGTGCCCCGAGGACGCGTCGTTGTCCGCGACGAGCGTGTCATCGAGGTACGTGAACTCGATGCCCCAGCTCGACTTCGTGGCGTCCTCGGCAAAGTCCATCGAGAAGCCCACGATGTTGCGCTTCTGGTAGCGGAGCGCGACGTCCCCGGCCGCCGCCCACAGGAAGCTCCGCCGGCCGAAGCGGCCGTTGCCGCCTGCCCGGATGTCGTTGCGGGTCCTCTGCGCCAGCGCCGCCACGGCCGATACCAACGCGCAGTACTGCGGCTGCCGGTACGAGCAGCGGCCGAGCGCGAGCGGATTCGCGCGGTCGAGGAGCGAGCGGCTGTCGGAGTGGTCCTCCCCGCCGATGCCAACCGTGAGCATCAGCAGGTTCCAGGAGAGGATCGCCATCTCGCTGTTGAAGAGCTGGCCGGTGAAGGGATGCCTGCGACAGCCCATCGGGGTGGCGCAGCCGATCGTGCCGTCGACGCTGGGATCGTACTGATCGACGTTGAGTGCGATGAAGGGATCGACCTCGAAGTCCAGCACGTCGGTGAAGAGCCGGTTCACCTCGGCGATGGGATCGGCTGCACCCGGGTCGACCGCGAGGCCGAAATCCGCGAAGTGCGTGAGGATCGCCACCGGGTCGTAGCGGGCGCCGGGCAGGACGAAGGCCCGTCCCTCCTCGAAGCGCGTGCCGGTAGGCCCGGTCTCCAGCTGACCGGGCCTCGTGTCCGGCGCATCGACGCCGAGGCCGGGGCCGTCGTTGAACAGCGCGTCGACGGTGCCCGGCTGAGGCAGGGCGGGGTTCGTGGTGTCCCAGAACGGGTTGAACCGGGTGCCCTCGAACCCGGGGAAGGACTGGATCAGCACGCTCGCCTCGGCGTTCGCGAGGTCGAGGCCCCCGATCCGCGCCACCACGTTGTCCGCGCTCTCGTCGATCGGCGTCAGTGGATCGTCGATCAGGATCTGATCCAGCCCCGCGCTCACCCGCTGGGATCCGTCGCAGTCCGTGAAGTAGAAGGTGCCGCAGCCGAGCAGGGCCTCCTGCTCCCGGGACAAGCGGGCGTCGAGCCCCCCAGCAACTGCCACGCCTTCGTCGACGTCGGTGGGATCGGACACGATCGCCGCCAGAGGCGTATTCGGCGCGAACAGCGTGTCCGTACCGCCGGATCCGAACGCGTCGTCGAGCTTCGGCAGCACGAGGATCCCCGACACCGGACCCGGAAAGTCACCGACCGCCGCGGCGTAGCGCGGCTGGCCGACGTTCGTGCCCGCGACGATCGAGCCGAGAGCCTGCGACAACGGAAAGCCGAGACCCAGGTCCAGGTCGCTGTTGAGCGCGGTGAAGAGACAGGCTCCGGGGTCGATGTCCGGGGCGAGAGCCACCGTGCTCGCGCAGCTCAGCGCGACCAGCGCCTGGTTGATGCTGTGGATCTCGACCACGTCGCCGCTCTCGCCTCTGCGGAGCGGAGCGTGGTACGGCGTCAGGCAGTCCGAGTCCGGGTCGTTGGCTTCCTCGTCACCGCACGGGCCGCGCGCGTCGGTGTGGCGGGGCCGGCCCGTCACCGGGTCCACGTTGCGGTCATACTCGAAGAGCACCGATACGTAGGGAAAGTCCTCGTAGCCCCAGTAGTCGGTGAGCGCGAAGCTGAAGCGGTCGTAGCGGAACTCGATGCGCGCGCCGACCTCGATGCCTTCCCAGCTGTTCCAGGGATCCTGGGGCCGTACCTCCCCGGCCACGCCGGCCCCGCTCTCGCCGTGAACCCAGAGGCCCCAGGATTTGGTGCACGCAGCGCGTGGCACGAAGGGCTCGCCGCAGCGTCCGAGATCGGTCGGCTCGAACTCGTCGTAGAGCGTCACCAGCTCGAGGCGGACGTCTTCGAGCGGCCCCACCTCGTAGAACGACCAGATCCCGCGCACCCCCCAGAGCGCGATGCGCGCCTCCTCGAGCGAGGCGAGCGGGCCGATCGCGATGTCGACCGGGTTCCACTGGTCCTGGTTGCGGAACAGCTCCGTCTTGCCCCAGACGATGGTCTGCTTGCCCGCACGCACCCACAGCTGGCTCTCGAAGGCCTCCAGTTCGAGGTAGAGCTCGCGCAGCTCCTTCCACTCCTGCTGGCTCGCGCCGCGGTTCCACTGGAGGTCGTCGAGCGAGAAGGCGTTCTGATCGTGGTCGTCGAAGTCGTCGCCGCGCACCATGCGGCGCGTCCGGAGGTTCGGCAGGAACAAGCCTTGCGACTCCCACGGCCTCGCGTCGGGGTCCTCGATGTTGCGCTCGCTGCCCGGGCGCAGCGGCAGCTGGGCCGCGTCGGGGATGCCGTTCGCGTCGAGCGGCAAGCCAGAGCCGACGCGATCGATCGCGAGCAGCACCGGGTTGCGGTCGCCGCCGAAGACCGGGTCCGTGCCGAACAGCTCGTCCCGGAACGGGTTCGCGATGTGCCGCTTGAGGCCGATCGGCTCGATCAGGTCGTTGCAGTCGTCGATCTCCCAGATCAGCTCGCGGTTCGAGTACCCGGCCCGGCTCGCAGCCTTCTGCGTCCAGGTGCCGGCGCGGCAGCGGGACTCGCGGTTCAACAAGTAGAGCCCGACGTCGTCGTCGCCGGGCAGCCGGGTCGTGGGGTCCGTCCACTGACCGTCATAGAGAAAGCCGCCCGGGGCGTCTCTCGGATTCTCCCGGATGTCGTCGGCCAGACCGTGCTGCCGGTCGGCCCCCCGGCTGGCGCTGTACGCGCCCACGAGAGTGGGGCCGTACACGATGGGCGTCGCTTCACGCTGGCCGGCCGCGACATCGAAGAAACGCCCGGCCTCGAGGTATCGACGCTTCGAGAACCAGTAGGGCCGGCGGTCGAAGGTGGTCTGGGAGCCCGCCTCCCCCGTGCGCCGGCCCTCCTGGACGCGGTGCGGGAGATTCCCGGGGTCGTTTCCGAAGGCGTCCACGCTCGGGAGCATTCCGCAAGCGTGGTTCCAGACGCAGTCGTACTTCACCTCGACGCGCGCGAAGGCGGCCACCATGTCGAAGGGGCCCCAGCCGTGCGGCGCGATCTCGACCTCCGTCTCCAGGTTCAGCACCTGGAGCCAGCCGTACATGTCGATCTCGTTGGAGGCGTCGAAGTCCTCCCAGCCGAAGGACATGCGGCTCTCGTAGAAGCCGTGGATCTGGACGCGCTCGTCCCAGAACTCGATCGCCGCCGCGGGCCCGGCTCCGAGAGCGAGACTCACCGCGCCGAGCAGCCGCCAGCTTCGCCCGATCTCCGGCCCTCGACGTTTTCCCACGGTGCGCGCTCCGCCTTCGTTCCTTACCCCTTCCTGGAACCGAGGTTCAAGGAGAAAACGCGCTGTCCCGGATGCCGCGCGTCGCAAGGGTGGGGGATTCGACAGCGAAGATCTCGCGACGCGCCGCGTCATGCGGCGCTTCGCGCCTCAGTACTGCACCGGTACCCGCGCATGCGTCCCGTGGGTTTCCCGGTGCCACACGGAGTCTGATAAACCTCGGGGTGAACTTCGCGCTGCGCCCGGAGGAGCAGCGGTCGGGAGCCGGTGGTGGTGCATCTCGAGGTCGAGTCGGTGGAAGGACCGGAAGAGGAACCGCGGGTGCGCGCCGGCTCGGGGCGTCTCGTCGGGTTCCTCGTGCTGGCCTGCTCGACCGCGCTCGCACTCGCGGTGGGCTGCGGTGAGCGCGGCGACGATGCGTCGGGAGCGGGAGCGTCGGGCGCGAACGCGGACGCGTACCGCATCGGCCTCCTCTACTTCGCGCCCGAGGCCAGCATCGACGTGCTGTTCGAGGGACTCTTCGACGGGCTCGGGGAGCAGGGCCTGGAGGAGGGGCGGAATCTCGTCGTCGAGCGCGCGCACGCGCAGGCGGAGATCGCGAACATCCCGCTGCTGGTGCAGAACTTCGACCAGTCCGGGCTCGACCTCATCGTGGCGCTCACCACGCCTTGCCTGGCCGCGGCCTCCGCGATCGCCCGCAACACGCCGGTGGTGTTCACGTACGTCTTCGACCCCATCGCTGCGGGCGCCGGAACCAGCGCCACCGATCATCTCCCGCACGTCACCGGGA
>Ga0075327_1000367_pt1 | contig 12511 bp, 10 predicted proteins | sample MayberrySE_Catta_2_FD_120056 | JGI IMG/M metagenome (GOLD analysis project Ga0075327, IMG submission 120056) | Natural and restored wetland microbial communities from the San Francisco Bay, California, USA, that impact long-term carbon... | ecosystem: Environmental > Terrestrial > Soil >...
AGCTGGATGGAAACGCGTCCCTTGCGGAGGAGAAACATCTCGTGGGCGGGTTCGCCTTTGCTCACGATGGTGGCGCCGGCAGCGTGAGTTACGATTGGCACGTCAGGACGATCAAGAATTCGAAAATCGACCTTGTGGGATTTGAGTATGCTCATAGGTTCGCCAACTTCCAGAATTGTCGCCCAGCAATCTATCGTATCGCGCGGCCACCTAATCCGCCAGACATGCTGCATGCGTACGACAGTTTTGTGACGGATTCGATCCGAGGGCTCCAGTCGCAGGCTACCTGACGCGTCCAGGGAACGACCGCTTGTGCAAGCGGCACCGGGCTCGCCGAACTGTCACCAGTCGACGGCAGGAGCTTCTTGATCGGTTGATAAATTATCGAACGACTACTGTGAATAGTAGTTCCGAAGCGGCCGGGCCTTCGACTGCCTCGTATTTCAGGTTGAAGAATCGGAGAAAACAGCCGATTAGGCCGCGCCGGCCGGTCGACTACCCACCGATTCCATGGGTTTCGGCGAAGGGACGAACTAGCCTCTTGCGTGGCTCGGCGGCGCCGGCTAATATTCTCGGGCGTTGAGTCGTGATGATCCATTTTTCTGTGGGAAGCGGTTGACGCGGCGGCGATTTTTTACGATGCTTGCAAACAAGGTCATACGGTCAGCATACTGAGTTTTTACGAGGCCTAATTTTACTGGATTTGGTAGTTCACGTTGTAGGCGCCGGATTAGAAACGGCCAAAAGGTTGTTAGAGACGCAGGTGGAGTAACTGATGTCATAACCGCCGGCCCTAGGCCGGCGGTTTGCTTTTGGGGTCTGACTCGCGTGCATCGCGATCCCGTCTGCCCTTTCTCAGGAGCGGAGCATGCTCGACGCGATCAGGACGTTCCTGTCCGAAATGTCCGGTGCCCCCGAGGGGAAGGAGTTCGGCGAGGACGATTACCGCCTCGCCGCTGCGGCCCTGTTATTTCACGTGATTGCCGTCGACGGCGCGGTATCGCCGGAAGAGCGCGAAAAGCTCACCGAGCTGCTGATGCGCCGGTATCAGCTCGACCGCACCGGTGTTCAGAAGCTGATCGCAGCAGCGGAGACAGCCGATAACGAGGCGATCGACCTCTACGGTTTCACTCACGTTCTCAAACAGCAACTCGACCCGGCCGGTCGAGAGCGAATCGTCGAGTTGATGTGGATCTTGGTGTATGCTGACGGCAATGTCCACGAGTTCGAGGACAACGTCATCTGGCGAGTGGCCGAGCTGCTCGGCGTTTCGTCGGAGGCGCGGATCCGTCTCAAGCAGGCCATCCGCGACGGCGCCCGCCACTGATCGGATGCCGCTTCTCGTCGCAATCTGCGAGGTGTCTCGCAATTTGCGACGCAGCGCCAGTTAACAAAACCCTAATATAATCAATAAATTGCGCCATAGATAGCTGGCTCGTACCAGATGTGGCGCCATGCCGGTTGGCAAGGGCTTTGCGACCTAGTTGGCACGCTGACCTTCTGGTTGTGCGTTGTCAGCGAGACCTGGGCGGGGGAAGATGGATGCCGTCGACCCCCGGCGCTATCTTCCCCCGTCCCAGTCGTTTTCAATCGGCCTTCCACCAGCACCGCAAAAGCACACCTGCCATTGCCGGCGCAGGTTCGCCTGCGAGCTCAAGCCGCGTGCCCGATCAGGCGGAACGCGATCTCGATAGATCAGCTCGAGCCGCCCCATTGCTCCGGCTCGCCGGCGATTGCTGCCGCCAGGGCCTCGTATTGCTCGCAGCCCTTGCCGCATAGGGCCTCCAGCGTGGCAAGCTCCTGTCTTGCCAGATCTGCGCGTCCGGCGGCGACATAGCCCTCGCCCAGATATTGGTGGGTGTAGACGTTGTCCGGATCGAGCGCGAGCGCCTTGTGATACCAGGCGACACCTTCGTCGACCTTGCCGAGCTTGCGGGTGGCGTAACCGATGTAGGTGAGCACCGTGGCGTCATTCCTGTTGCCGACGGCCATTAGCGCCTCGAGCGCATTCTCATAGTGGCCGTTGAGGGCAAGGGCGCGGCCCTGCCTAGTAAGAGCGTCGTCTTCCAGTGAGCTGGTCTGCTCGCATTTCTTGGTCTGTTCGTTGTACGTCAGACCCTCCTTGCACTTGGGTGGCTCCATCGCGGCGAAAGCAGGCGTGCCGCCCAAGGCGGCAAGCGACAAAGCGACGACAAACGCGCCGGCCGTCAGAAGGATTGGCGTAAGGGAATCACTGTTCATCGGTGCCTCCGGGTTTGCCTCCCCATCCTGATACTCTATCCGAACAACCCGGCAATTGGATGGAAATCCTCAGCGCCGCTTTCGTCAACCGTCAACCGGCGACGCGGTCGCAAATGGCGACAAAAAAAGCTGCGTTCTGAAGGACTTGCCCCCCTCGATCGCTCACTGCTTGAGGGCGGAGGCAAGTTGATATACTGTATACCACACCTAAGATGGGGATTCCCGAGATTGCACCCATGTCTCAAAATGTTCTTAAAATTCAACGTATTAAAGAGAATTTTAGCCTGAACGCCCATATCTATGACGAACTGAAGTCGGCCATCATCACCATGAATATCTATGACGACGATGCTGAGCTTCGGCTTGACGAGCGGACCCTGTCGGAACAATTCGGCATCAGCCGCACGCCCTTGCGCGAGGCACTGGCCCGGCTCGACCAGGAAGGCTTGGTGCGCATCGAACCGCGTCGCGGCATATACATCCGGCGCAAGACGAAGCAGGAAATTCTCGACATGATCACGGTATGGGCGGCGCTGGAGAGCATGGCCGCACGATTGATCACCGTCGAGGCCTCCGACGAAGAAATCGCCGGCATGCGGCGCATGCTCAGCGTCTATCACGCCGACGAGGTGACCGAACATATCGACGAATATTCGGAAACCAACATTCTCTTTCACCAGGCGATCATCTCACTCAGCAAATGTCCGCTAATCGGTGAGATCACCGATCGCTTGTTCATGCATGTCCGCGCCATCCGTGCGCGCACGATATTCGAGGAAGACCGCGCCAAACGCTCCATAGAGGACCACCTTGCCATCGTTAAGGCGCTGGAGGCTCGTGACACCGAGCGGGCCGAGCGGCTGGTTCGCGAACATACGCTCAAACTGCGCGACCATGTCGCGCGTCACGTCGATCTTAACTGACCGAATAAGAACCCCGGGACCTTAGCGGCCCAGTAAGAGAAAGCGCCATGGCAGAACAGAATACCGGTACGGAAGGGGAGCCGCTCGATCTGACGGACGGCTTCCACCTGGTCATCGACGCACTGAAACTCAACGGACTCAGCACGATTTACACCGTGCCGGGCATTCCGATCACCGACCTCGGACGCTTTGCGCAGGCGGAAGGGATGCGGGTGATTTCGTTCCGCCACGAGCAGCACGCAGGCAATGCCGCCGCGATCGCGGGTTTCCTCTCCAAGAAACCCGGCTTGTGCCTGACGGTCTCCGCTCCCGGCTTCCTGAACGGCCTGACGGCGCTCGCCAACGCAACGACCAACTGCTTCCCGATGATTCTGATGTCGGGTTCGTCCGAGCGCGAGATCGTCGATCTGCAGCAGGGCGACTATGAGGAGATGGACCAACTCGCGATTGCCAAGCCGCTTTGCAAGGCAGCTTTCCGCATCCTGCACGCCGAGGACATCGGTATTGGCATAGCGCGTGCCATCCGCGCCGCGGTGTCGGGCCGGCCGGGGGGCGTTTATCTCGATCTCCCGGCCAAGCTTCTGGGCCAGACTTTGGGTGTAGAGGCAGGCAGGAAGTCGCTCGTCAAGGTCATCGATCCGGCACCGCGCCAGATCCCCTCGGCCGAGTCGGTTGCCCGCGCACTCGATCTCCTGAAGAGCGCCAAGCGGCCGTTGATCATTCTTGGCAAAGGTGCCGCGTATGCGCAGGCTGATGCGGAAATTCGCGCCCTCGTCGAGAAGAGCGGCGTTCCCTATCTGCCGATGAGCATGGCGAAGGGCCTCCTGCCCGATACGCATCCCCAGTCGGCCGCCGCGGCCCGCTCGCTGGTCCTGCAGAAATCCGACGTCGTGATGATGATCGGAGCGCGTCTCAATTGGCTCCTGTCACACGGCAAGGGCAAGACATGGGGGCCACCTCACTCCAAGCAATTCATTCAGATCGACATCGAGCCCAAGGAGATGGACTCGAACGTCGAGATCGCGGCGCCTGTGGTGGGCGATATTGGCTCCTGCGTTTTTGCCCTTCTCGACGCGATGGGCGACAAGTGGAAAGCGCCGCCGTCCGAATGGACCAGCGAGGTCAAGGAGAAGGTCGATAGCAACGTCGAGCGAATGGCGCCGAGACTGCAAAACAACAATGTCCCGATGGACTACCATGGTGCACTCGGAGCACTGCGCCGGATCATCAAAGATCGCCCGGACACGGTACTCATCAACGAGGGCGCCAACACGCTCGACTTCGCCCGTTCCATCATAGACATCTATCAGCCGCGCAAGCGCCTCGACGTCGGCACTTGGGGCGTCATGGGCATTGGCATGGGATTCGCCGTTGCTGCCGCGATCGAGACCGGAAAGCCGGTCCTGGCAGTCGAAGGGGACAGTGCCTTCGGCTTTTCCGGGATGGAGATCGAAACGATCTGCCGCTACAACCTCCCGGTCTGCGTGGTTGTCTTCAACAACAACGGCATCTACCGCGGCACTGATGTCAACCCGACCAACGGCCCCGACGCGGCGCCAACCGTATTCGTCAAGGATTCGCGCTACGAGAAGATGATGGAGGCCTTTGGCGGAGTCGGGGTCTATGCCACCAGCCCTGACGAGCTTTCGCGCGCTGTAATCGAAGCTTTGGAGTCCGGAAAACCGACACTCGTCAACGCCATCATAGACGAGAAGGCCGGCACCGAAAGCGGGCGAATCGGCAATCTCAATCCGCAAAGCGTCGTCGCGAAAAAATAATTGATACCTGTCAATCGAGCCAAGCCGTAAACGGAGCATCGGATGGAAGCACTAAAAGGCGTCAAGATTCTGGACTTTACCCATGTCCAGTCGGGTCCCACCTGCACGCAACTTCTGGCGTGGTTCGGGGCGGATGTCGTCAAGGTGGAACGGCCGGGCATCGGCGACATCACGCGCGGACAGTTGCGCGACGTGCCGGACGCCGATTCCCTCTACTTCACCATGCTCAACGGCAACAAGCGATCGATCACGCTTGACAGCAAGAACGAGAAGGGCAAGGAGGTTCTGGAGCGCCTGGTCAAGACTTGCGACGTCCTGGTCGAGAACTTCGCCCCCGGCGCCCTCGACCGAATGGGCTTCAGCTGGGAACGCATCCAGGAACTGAACCCGCGCATGATCTATGCATCCGTCAAGGGCTTTGGTCCGGGGCCCTACGAGGATTGCAAGGTTTACGAAAATGTCGCCCAGTGCGCCGGCGGCGCGGCCTCGACCACCGGCTTTCTCGGCGGGCCGCCGTTGGTTACCGGCGCCCAGATCGGCGATTCCGGCACCGGCGTCCACCTGGCGCTGGGAATTGTGGCGGCACTGTTCCATCGTGAATCGTCGGGCAAGGGCCAGCGTGTCCAGGCCGCCATGCAGGATGGCGTCATCAATTTGTGTCGGGTGAAACTGCGCGACCAGCAGCGGCTCGCCCACGGTCCGTTGAAGGAATACAGCCAGTATGGGCAGAACATTCCCTTCGGTGACGCGACACCGCGGGCGGGCAACGATTCCGGTGGCGGCCAGCCGGGCTGGATCCTCAAGTGTAGGGGCTACGAGACCGACCCCGACGCTTACATCTACTTCATCACCCAGGCGCCGGTGTGGGGCAACATCTGCGACGTGATCGGCAAGCCCGAATGGAAAGAGGATCCGGGTTATGCGACGCCGAGCGCGCGCCTCGACAAGCTGACCCAGATATTCGACACCATCGAGGAATGGACCAAGACGAAAACCAAGTTCGAAGTCATGGAAATCTGCAACCCGCTGGACATACCGGTTGGGCCGATTCTGTCCATGAAGGAGATCGCCGAGGAGCCGTCGCTGCGCGAAACTGGAACGATCGTCGAGGTCGACCATCCGACCCGCGGCAAGTATCTGACCGTCGGCAATCCGATCAAGCTGTCGGCGTCGCCGGCAGTGGTGAAGCGTTCGCCGCTGCTCGGTGAGCACACTGAAGAAATCCTTCGGGAATTTCTCGGTTATAGCGAAGACGAAGTTGCTCAGATCAAGGAAAGTGGCGCCATCGGCAACTAGGCCCGGCACCACCGATTTTTTGGGAGGATATCTTTGAATTACGATAAAGCCGCGGTCGAGAGTGTCCTGCAACAGGTCAAGGCCGCCCAAAGAACATCTTTGACGGCGCCGGAAGCGAAAATCGTCTGTGACGCTTACGGCATTCCCTTGCCAAGAGAGGGCCTTGCCAATTCGGCGGCCGAGGCTTCGAAGATCGCCGATGATATCGGCTATCCGGTGGTGATGAAGATCGTCTCCGCCGACATCCTTCACAAGACCGAAGCCGGTGGCGTCAAGGTGGGCGTCGCCGATGCGCCCGCTGCTGCCGCCGCCTATGACGAGATCCTGGCCAACGCCAAGGCATACAAATCCGATGCCGATCTCAAGGGCGTGCAAGTGCAGGAAATGCTGCCCGCGGGCGCTCAGGAGGTCATCGTCGGCGCTGTGACGGATCCGAGCTTCGGGAAACTGGTCGCTTTCGGACTCGGCGGCATCCTCGTCGAGGTGCTCAAGGATATTACCTTCCGATTGGCGCCGACCACCGAGGCGCAGGCGCGGTCCATGCTTGATGGCATCGCCGCAGCCGAGGTTCTCAACGGCGTGCGTGGTGCGGCGGCGGTCGACAAGGATGCCATCGCCAAGATCATCGTCGGCGTGTCGAACCTGATCGCCGATTTCCCGGCGATTCAGGAGATGGACCTCAACCCGGTCTTCGCGACGGCGCGCGGCGCGACAGCGGTCGATGCCCTGATATCGGTCGATTTTTCACCGCAAAAAGAGGTCTATCGGCCGACCGAGGACGAAATACTCGGCACCATGAACAGGATATTCCATCCCAAGTCGGTCGCAGTCATCGGCGCCTCGAGCGAAGACGGCAAGATCGGCAATTCGGTGATGAAGAATCTGATCAACGGCGGATTCGCTGGGGCCATCTATCCGGTTCATCCCAAGGCTGACGAGATCCTCGGCAAGAAGGTTTATGCGAGCGTCCTCGACATTCCGGGCGAGGTCGACTTGGCGGTCTTCGCCATCCCCTCCAAGTTCTGCAACGGCGCCATGGAGGAAGTCGGCCAGAAGGGGATCCCCGGCGCGGTGATGATCCCCTCGGGGTTCGGCGAGGTCGGCGAGGTCGAATTGCAGAATGAACTCGTCGCCACCGCGCGCAAGCATGGCGTGCGCATCATGGGCCCCAATATTTACGGCTTCTACTACACGCCGGAAAACCTGTGCGCGACCTTTTGCACGGCCTTCGACGTGCGGGGCAAGGTGGCGCTTTCGTCCCAGTCGGGCGGTGTCGGCATGTCGATCATCGGTTTCGCCCGTTCGACCAAGATGGGCGTATCGGCCATCGTCGGGTTGGGCAACAAGTCGGATTTGGACGAGGACGATCTGCTTATCTATTTCGAACAGGATGACAATACCCAGGTCGTCGCCATGCATGCTGAAGACCTCAAAGACGGCCGCAAGTTCGCCGAGGTCGCGGCACGAGTGTCCAAGAAGAAACCGGTCATCATGCTGAAGGCCGGGCGCACCGCCTACGGTGCCACCGCTGCGGCGTCCCATACCGGTGCGCTGGCCGGCAACGACAAAATCTATGATGACGTCCTGCGTCAGTCCGGCGTGTTGCGCGCGCCCAGCCTGCGTTCGATGCTCGAATACGCTCGCAGCCTTCAGGTGCTGCCCACGCCCAAGGGCGAGAACGTCGTAATTATCACGGGTGCCGGGGGTTCAGGCGTGCTGCTCTCAGACGCCTGTTTCGATAACGGGCTCACGCTGATGAAATTCCCGAAGGACCTCGACGAGGCCTTCAAGAAATTTATCCCGCCGTTCGGCGCCTCGGGCAACCCGGTCGACATTACCGGAGGAGAGCCTCCCACCACCTATCAGAATACCATTCGCCTGGGACTGGAAGATGACCGTATTCATGCGCTGATCTTGGGCTACTGGCACACAATCATCACGCCGCCCATGGTGTTCGCGAAGCTGACCGCCGAAGTGGTGGAAGAGTTCCGGGCCAAGGGCGTCGTCAAACCGATCGTGGCGTCGCTGGTCGGCGACACCGAGGTCGAGGAGGCCTCGGAATACCTCTACGAGCGCGGTGTCGTCGCCTATCCCTACACGACCGAGGTCCCGGTCGAGGTCTTGGGCGCGAAATACCGCTGGGCGCGAGGAGCCGGCCTGCTCTGATATCCCGAGACCGGTCAAGGTGTTCGGGGACGATGTCGTGCGGCCGCCTGATGGCCGCATCGCGTCCTGATGTGCGCCTTCAGGGCCAATTTCAGCCGGAATAGGCAGCGCTATTGCCCGCGATCGATTCGCTGAGATTTGCTGATCGGCGCCTTTGGGGTCTTTCTCTTATCTCAAACGACGCGCACCTCGATGGTGCCGACACCGTCGACCCGCCCAACGAGTTGATCGCCGCGCTTGACCGGGCCGACACCCGATGGGGTCCCGGCGAAGATCAGGTCTCCGGGAGCCAAAGTGAAAAGTCCCGACAGGTAAGAGATCATTTCCGGGACTTTCCAGATCATCTGGTTGAGATCGCCGGTCTGGCGGCGTTCGCCGTTGACGTCGAGGGTTACTGCGCCGGCCGCGGGATGGCCAATCTTTTCAGCCGGCACCAGCGGCGTGCAGGGCGCGGAAAACTCGAAGGCTTTGCCGACTTCCCACGGCCGGCCCGTGTCCTTGGCGACGCCCTGAAGATCGCGACGGGTCATGTCGAGGCCGACGGCGTAGCCGAAGACATGATCGAGCGCCTTGTCGATGGGGATGTCGGTGCCGCCCTTTTTCAGCGCCACGACCAACTCGACCTCATGATGAACGTCCTTGGTGGCGACCGGATAGGGAAACTCGTCGCCGAGGATCAGGTTGTCCGGGTTCTTTTGGAAGAAAAAGGGTGGTTCGCGATCGGGGTCGCTGCCCATCTCGATTGCGTGGGCGGCGAAGTTGCGGCCAACGCAATAGATGCGACGGACCGGGAAGGTCGCATCGCTGCCGACGACAGGAAGCGTGATCGGCTCGGGGGGCGCAATTACATAGCTCATGGGTTGCCTTCTTCGGTAGCGAACGGCCGAAGCCGGTCGGCGGGCTGGCGCCGGCTTTTCTGTCAGGATAGGTCAGGAATGTCGAGTTCCTTGGCGATCCCGGACAAGGCCTCGACCAGTTTCGGGTGGAGCGGAACGCCGTTGTTGGAGCGCTCTTCGAACGTCTCGCCGCGGTGCTCGCCAGGAATGCGGACGCCGTCGTGGCCGGGCAAGGTCGCGGACGAGCGGATGGTCTCGAAGACGCCGTCGACGGTCGTTTTGAAAGCGTTGATATCGCCAAAGGCGGCGACCGAAATCGCGGCGATGAACTGTCCGGTATTGGTTGGCTTGCCGGTGTCCCTGGTCATGTCGACGACGTCCTTGCCGAACGCAGCGCCGTTCAGGGAGCCGGCGAGCAGACCGAGAGCCATCGCCAGACCATAGCCCTTGGGGCCGCCGATCGGCAGCATCAGGCCTTCGCTCTGGCGCTTCGGATCGGTCAATGGCTTGCCGTCGCGGTCGACCATCCATCCTTCCGGCATCGGCTCGCCCCGTTGCGCCAGCGTCCTGATCTTGCCCGATGCGGCGACGGTCGTCGCCATGTCGAGAACGAAGGGCGGCGACCTGCCGGCCGGCACGGCAATCGCGATCGGATTGGTGCCGAGCAACAGGTCGCTGCCGCCGAAAGGGGGCACGTGGTTGGCGCTGCCGACGGCACCGCACAGGCCGATCATGTCGTTCTCAACCGCTTGATTGACATAAAGCGCTGCCGGGCCGGCATGATTGCCATTACGCACGCCGACCCAGCCGATGCCCGCGGTCGCGGCCTTCTTGATGGCAAGCTCAGTGGCAGCGGACATGGCGAGATGGCCGAAGCCGTTGTCGCCATCGACAAGGGCGACCGCGTCGCGCTCCATTACCGTGGTAATCGTGGCCTTTGGATTCAAACCGCCGTCGCGAAGGCGATTGACGTACTGGCGCAAGCGGAAGGTGCCGTGGGTGTCGTAGCCGTAAAGGTCAGCCCTGACCATCAGGCGAGCGACAGCTGTGGCGTCGTTCTCGGGCACCTCGAGGGCGACGAATGCCGCTGCCAGAAAGCGTTCGATATCTACCGCCTGGTAGCGCTTGCCCTGGTCCGTCATGTAGGCGAGCGCCCCGGACTTCCCGCTGCTGTTTCGGTTTCCCAAAGCGGCAAGGCACGTTCAATCATCGGGCCAACCGATGCCGAGGTCAAAGGCACAACGTCCAACGCCGGACCGTTGGCAGATGCAAACGATCGCCAATACTCCTTACTAGCGCGAGGACGCGTAGGGCGCAATTCGCCGCTCGACATAGCTTATCGCTTCGGAAATGACATAGGCGAAACCGAAAACGATAAGGATCAAAGCCCAAAACTGCGGCATCAGGAACTTGCGCGAATAGGTTTCGAGAAGATAGCCGACACCCGTGATGGCAATCAAGAGTTGACCGATGATCACCCCTTTTACGCCGCGGATCGTACCGAGGCGGATGCCAGCGAGGATCTCTGGCAAGGCGGCCCAAAAGACAACTTTTCTATACATGTCCCAGCGACTGGCACCGAATGAGCGCGCCATTTCGGTCAACGAGCGGCTGACGTGCTGGACGCCCACCTGTGTATCGAGCGCGATTACCCAGACGGAAAACAGGAACACGGTGACGACCATCGTCTGCATGCCGAAGCCAATAACTGCGAGGAGCAACGGAACAACGGCTGAAATCGGCGAACTCTCGAAGATGTTGATCCACATCCCCATGACTTCGCCCACGATCTTGTAACGGGCCATGAGAAAACCGACGCTTAACCCGATCGCAAGCGATAGGCCCATCCCCATGCCAAACGCCTGAAGGCTGACCCACGCTGCCTCGTTGAAGCTTCGGGTCGTCGTCACCTCGACAAACGAGACGATGATGGAAGACAGCGGGGGAATGAGCATGACCATGCCCATCTGTCCGATGATTTCCCAGAGGGCGAACCACAAAAACAGGGCAACCCACATCGGGACTTGATGGCCGTACAGCGTCATTGCACATGCTCCTCATCGTCGAGGTAATTCTTCAGTTCGTTCCAAATCTCGTCGACGCTATCGAGATAGGCGGGCGAGCGGCGCAACTCGTCGAAATCACCGGAGCGGTCGATCTCCGGCCTGACAACGCGCGAAACGCGGCCGGGATTTCGCGTGAGAATCACGACCTGATCGGAAATGTACACGGCTTCCTCAATCGAATGGGTGACGAAGATTACGGTTTTTTTCTCACGAGCCAGGAGATGCAAAAGGTCTTCTTGAAATTTCCGCCGGTTCTGCTCGTCCACCGAGGCAAAAGGCTCGTCCATGAGCAGGATGTCGGCATCGACCGTCAACGCACGGGCGAGTCCGGCCCGCTGACGCATCCCGCCGGAGAGTTCGCGCGGGAATTTTTCTTCGGCTCCATCAAGCCCAACCTCGACAATATGCCGACGGGCGATCTCCTCGCGTTCGTTCTTTGGCACGCCGCGGAGTTCCAGGCCGAAGGCGACATTGCGCAAGACGTTCGCCCAGGGAAGAAGAGCAAAATCCTGAAACACGAAGGCGCGCTCTGGCCCGGGTCCCGTAACCGGCTGGCCGTGAACCATGACCAGGCCTTCGGTCGGTTCGGTCAGGCCGGCGATGATTTTGAGGGTCGTCGTTTTGCCGCAGCCGGAAGGGCCGAGCAACGATGTCAGTTCGCCGCGCGGGAAATCGATGCTGACGTCTTGCAGCGCCCTGAAGGAGTCGAAGACCTTGCCGATCCCGATGACCTGTGCAGCGAGATCGCCGAAAGTAGCGCCGGCTTGCCCCATCGGTCTGTTTGGCACTATCTGCATTCTGAGCGTTCTTCCCGGTGTCTAGCCTTCCTGGACCTTCTTCTGGTCGGGTCGGAAGTAGCGTGTCTCCAGTTTCTGGAGAAAGGTGACCGCGATGCTCGCGAAGATGATGATCGAGAACACGGCAGCAAACATATTGGGATAGTTGGCGATGGATCGATTGTAGGTGATAAGGTCACCGATGCCGGTAGGCGTGATCATCAGTTCCGCCAGAACTGCGCCTGTCAATCCCTGAGCCAAACCGAGACGGAAGCCGGCAAAAATCAGACCGCTCGCGGCAGGCAGAATGACCTTGAATATCTGCTGGTTTCGTGTGGCCATGAAAGCCCGGCTCATTTCCACAAGGCTGGCATTGACGTTGCGGATGCCGGTGTAGGCGTTGAGTACGACGATGGGGGCCGCCATGAT
>Ga0075327_1000368_pt1 | contig 12510 bp, 9 predicted proteins | sample MayberrySE_Catta_2_FD_120056 | JGI IMG/M metagenome (GOLD analysis project Ga0075327, IMG submission 120056) | Natural and restored wetland microbial communities from the San Francisco Bay, California, USA, that impact long-term carbon... | ecosystem: Environmental > Terrestrial > Soil > Wetlands...
ATCGTGGTCTCGACCATCGAGAGGGGCGCCGGATCGGTGGCGGTTTCGGCCCGACCGATCTTTCCGAAGACGCGCGCCACCTCCGGGAAGGTGGCGATGATGCGGTCGGTCTGCTGCAGCAGCTCCCGCGCCTTCGTGATGGAGAGACCCGGCAGGGTGGTCGGCATGTACAGCAGGTCTCCCTCGTAGAGGGGCGGCATGAACTCCGAGCCCAGCCGCGACCAGGGGTAGACGGTGGCGCCCAGCACGAGCACGGAGGCGACGAGCACGACGAAGGGCCTGCGCAGGGCCGCGTTCAGCACCGGCCGGTAGACGGCCAGCACGGCGCGGTTCAGGGGATTCCTGTGCTCGGGCAGGATCCGGCCCCGAACGAGCAGCACCATCAGGGCCGGCACCACCGTCACCGACAGCAGGGCCCCGCCGAACATCGCCCAGGTCTTGGTGAAGGCGAGGGGCTTGAAGAGGCGGCCTTCCTGGGCCTCGAGGGCGAAGATCGGCAGGAAGGAGACGGTGATGATCAGGAGCGAGAAGAAGAGCGAGGGCCCCACTTCGGTGGCCGCCTCGATCAGGACGTCGGCCCGCCGGCGTCCGGGCTCCGCCCGTTCCAGGTGCTTGTGGCCGTTCTCGACCATCACGATGCCGGCGTCGATCATCGTGCCGATGGCGATCGCGATACCTCCGAGCGACATGATGTTCGCGTTGATGCCCTGATGGAACATCACGATGAAGGAGAACAGGATTCCGAGGGGCAGCAGCAGGATCGCCACCAGGGCGCTGCGCAGGTGGAACAGGAACACGAAGCAGATCAGCGCCACGATCGCGCACTGCTGCAGCAGGGTGACTCGCAGGTTGTCGATGGCGCTCTCGATCAGCGGGGCCCGATCGTAGACCGGGACGATCTCGACGCCCTCGGGCAGGCTCGGCGCGATCTCCTCGAGCTTGCGCTTCACGCGCTCGATGGTGGCGAGCGCGTTCTCGCCGAAACGCATCACCACGATGCCGGCGGCCACGTCCCCCCGGCCGTCGAGGTCCGCGATGCCCCGTCGCAGCTCGGGGCCCAGGCTCACGGATCCGACGTTGCGCAGCAGGATCGGCGTGCCCGAGGCGTCCGCGCCGATCGCCACCGTTTCGAGGTCGCGCGTCGAGGTGACGTACCCGCGCCCGCGGATCATGAACTCGGTCTCGGCCATCTCGACCAGCCGGCCGCCCACGTCGTTGTTGCTGCGGCGGATGGCCTCGCGGACCTGGCCGAGGGAGATCCCGTAGGCGGTCAGGGCGTTCGGGTCCACCTCCACCTGGTACTGGCGCACGTGGCCCCCGACGCTCGCCACCTCGGCCACCCCGGGCACGGTCTGCAGCTCGTAGCGCAGGTGCCAGTCCTGCAGGGACCGCAGCTCCGACAGGTCGAGGCGACCGCTGCGGTCCACCAGCGCGTACTGGTACACCCAGCCGACCCCCGTGGCGTCCGGGCCGAGGATCGGGGTCACCCCCCGCGGCAGCCGGCCCGAGACCACGTTGAGCGACTCGAGCACCCGGCTGCGCGCCCAGTAGAGATCGGTGCCCTCCTCGAAGATCACGTAGACGAACGAGAGCCCGAAGAACGAGTAGCCGCGCACGATCTTCGCGAAGGGCACCGCGAGCATGGCCGTGCTGAGCGGATAGGTGACCTGGTCCTCCACCACCTGGGGCCCCTGCCCGGCGTACTCGGTGAAGACGATCACCTGCACGTCGGAGAGGTCGGGGATCGCGTCCACCGGCATGGAGCGGAGCGCGTACACCCCCCAGGCGACGAGAGCCACCACGCCCATGGCCACGAAGACCGGGTTGCGGGCGGACCACGCGACGACAGCTCGCAGCATCTACTCGTCCCCCGCGGCGAGCTGCTTCTGGATGGCCTCCTGCAGCTTGCTCTCGCTGTCGATCAGGAACTGCGCCGAGACGACCACCTCCTCGCCGGGCTCGAGCCCCTTCGTCACCTCGGTGAAGCCCCGGTCCCCCTCGAGCCCGAGCTCGATCTCGCGCGCCGCGAAGCGCCCCTCCCCGAGCGCGACGATCGCCAGGGTGCGGCGGCCGGACCGGATCACCGCCTCGCTGGGGATCGCGGTGGCGCCCTTGCGCGGCGCCGCCTGGATCACCGTGTTGCCGAACATCTCGGGCTTGAGCCGTCCGTCGGGGTTGGGCAGCTCGAGCCGGACGTCCGCGGTGCGGGTCTTGGGGTCGAGGAAGGGCGAGATGTAGGTGACACGACCCGTGAAGGCCGCACCGGGCAGGTAGCTCAGCTCCACCGCGCCGGTCTGGCCGAGGGCGATCCACGGAAGCTCGTACTCGTAGACCTGCGCCATCACCCACACCTTCGAGAGGTCGGCGATCGTGTAGAGGTTCGAGTTCGGCGCCACCTCCATGCCCGAGCGGACCGCCAGCATGGTCACGACCCCGGAGGTCGGCGCGTGGAGGGTGAGCGTCCGCTTCACCTCGCCGGTCTCGATCAGCGCGTCGATGTCGCGCTCGGATACGTCCCACAGCTCGAGGCGGCGGCGGGTCGCGCCCAGCAGCGAGGGTCCGCTCGACTGCACGTCCTCGAAGGGGCTCGATGCCGTGGCGTCCCGGTAGCGGGCCGCCAGCAGCAGCTCCTCCTGGGTGGCGACGAGCGCGGGCGAGTAGATCTCGAGCAGCGGCTGGCCCCGCTTCACCTCCTGACCGACGAAGTCCACGTACAGCCGGTCGATCCATCCCTGCACCTTGGTGTGCACGTGGGCCACCCGTCGCTCGTCGTAGGTCACGCGGCCCAGGGCGCGAACCGTGCGGACGAGATCGCGCTCCTCGACGCGCGCCGTGCGCACGCCGATCGTCTGCACGGTGGCGGGGTCGACGCGCACGACGCCGCTCGCTTCGCCGCCCTCTCCCGCACACACGGGCACCAGGTCCATGCCCATGGGCGACTTCCCCGGCTCGTCGCGGATGAAGGTGGGGTCCATCGGCGCCTTCCAGTAGCGGGCCGGGGCCCCGCCCGGACAGGGTCCGTCGCCGGGCGCGCCCTCCTTTGCGGCGGACGGCGCCCCGAAGCGCTGGCCCAGCCCCCAGCCGACGGCCACCGCCAGGCCGACCAGAACGACGATCGAGATCGCGATCCGACGGTTCATCGCAGCTTCTCCCCGGCGCTCGTCTCGAGCGCCGCGAATGCGGCACGGCGGTCCGCCCGGGTCCGCGCGTGACGCAGCTCCGCGCGCAGCACGCTCACCTGGCTGTCGAGCAGGGACAGGAAGTCGATCCGGCCCACCTCGTAGCCCGAGCGGCTCGACTCGAGGGACTGGCTGGCCTGGGGGAGCAGCCCGGTCTCCACCAGCAGGCCCTCGGCGTCGGCCCGCACCAGCTCGGCGTGGGCCTCGCGGACCTGCGCGCGCAGCGACGCCACGGCGCCGCGGTAGAGCGCCTCCGCGTGGCGCTCCTCCGCTCGGGCCTCGGCGATGCGGGCATTCCAGCGCCGCCGGTCGATCGGCAGCCGCACCGTGACGCCGGCGCTCACGAAGTCGTCGCCCTCGACGGGATCGCCCATCACGTTGCGGCGGATCCGGTAGCCGAACCCGAGATCGAAGTCGGGCATTCCCTCGTAGCGCGCCGCCCGCGCCTGGTTGCCGGCCGCCTCCACCATCGCAGCCAGGGCCTGCAGGCGCGGGCTGCGGTCCTCGAGACCGTCGAGCAGCGGGTCGAGCTCCGGCACTGCTGCCGCCTCTTCCAGCGGCCCGGTGGTCGGGAAGGCCGTCTGCGGGGAGAGATCGAGGAGCGCCGCCAGCCGGGCCTCGGCGGCCGCCAGCGCGGCGCTGCGCGCCAGCCGCTCCTGCAGCAGCGACGTCAGCTCGACCCGCGCCCGCAGGACGTCCTGCTGCAGCCCGTCGCCCACCTGGTAGCGGCTCTCGGCGATGCTGGCGAGCTGCCGGAGCAGCGCGAGGTTGCGGTCGGTGATCGCGAGGGCGCGCTGCGCGAAGCCGAGCTCCGCCCAGGCCCGCTCGACGGCGCCGGCGACGACGAGCCGCTGGTCGTCGAGGCCGGCGCGGCGGGCCTCGTAGCCGGCCGCGGCGGCGCGCCGGCGGTTCGACAGCACGCCGGGGAAGGGCAGCATCTGCCGGATCCCGAGCTGGTGCCCGGACAGGGGCGTCGAGTCGAAGTCGCCGTGATCGACGGGAATGTTGCTGGCCTCGTAGGAGACCCGGGGATCCTCGAGGAATCCGACCACGCGGGTCCGCTCGCGGGCCGCGTCCCGCCGGGCCGCCTCGACGGCGATCGCCGGGTTGGATTCGGCCGCGCGCTCGAGCGCCCAGTCCAGCTCGAACGGCGCGGGGACCTCTTCGGCGCCGGCCGGGACGGCCAGCGCGCAGATCAGCCACAGCTCGGCGGAGAGCCGCCTACGGGTCTCGTGTTGCATCCTCGCTCACCTCTCGATGATCTCCGTTGCCGCGTCCATCGGGTGGACGCACGTCCAGACGGGCCGCGACGCGCGGCCCGTTGGCGACGGGATCAGAGGCGAAGGGACGAGGTGATCTCGAGGACGTCCCGGGTGGGCGAGCGGCTGCCGCCTCCGGGAGCCCGGGTCGACGCGGGGACATGGGCGACGCCGTACCACGCCGCCAGGACGCCGAGCGCGGGAGCGCCCGCTCCAGTCGGGACGTCGCTCCCGACGCTCCCCGCGGAGCTGGCGGCGGTGTCGAGCCCGCAGCCGGGACAGTCCTCGTGGGACGGTGCGTCGGGTGCGGGGGCATCCGGTGCGGACTGCGGTGCACCGCCGCAGTGCGACGGCATCTCCGCGCGCGCGCTGTCGCCCGCGGAGGCCTGCTGGCACAGCCACAGACATGGGTCGCCCGAGGTCAGGAGACCGAGGGCCACGACGAGCGAGAGAAGGGCGCGTGTCATGGGATGCATGCCTGTGGAGCGGGCAGCCTACGGGAACGGGTCGAGCGCGGCCACCGCCTGCGGTCGGCATCGGCCCGGGAGCGCGCGCGCTTGAGGCACGCGTCCCACCCCTGGGGGCCTGCGCGTTCGTGACGCGGTGCCCGGCCGCGGATTCGGCCCTACCGTTGCCGGCCGTGGAGGTCAGATGCTGCGCACGTCCCGATCCCGTTCCCTGCGAGCCCTCTTCGGCCTGCCGCTCCTGCTGCTCGTGACGGCCGGATCCTGCGACGAGGGATACGTCCCGACGCAGGAGTTCCGCGCGCGGCAGGACGACTACCTGCGGTTCGCGACCGAGACGCCCCTCCAACCCACGAGCATCCTCCACTGCCTGAACCACTTCGAGCGCGCCAAGCGCGACCCGAGCTACGACGTCCCGTCCGGCGCCATCCCGGGCGACTCCTGGGACGCGGTGTACGACAAGCTGTGGGCGCTGCGGGACACCAGCGACTTCGACCTGCTGTACCTGATGAACGTGCTCTACGCCTACGGCTCGCACCCCGCCGGCGAGAAGCCCCTGTGGAAGAAGGCAAAGCAGGCGGTTCTCGACTTCAAGTACTGGTACAGCGACCCGACCCCCGAACGCGTCGTGGACGACCAGCTCGTGATCGACATGATGTGGTACTGGTCCGAGAACCACGTGCTGCTCTTCAAGGTGAACGAGTACCTGGCGGGCCAGCGCTACCCGAACGAGCGGTTCACGGTGACGGGCATGACCGGCGCCTGGCACCGGGAGCGCGCCCGGCGCGAGATCCTGAAGTGGCTCGACGAGCGCTCGCGCTTCGGCTTCACGGAGTGGCACTCGGACGTCTACTACCAGAAGGACATCACGCCGCTGCTGTCCCTGGTGGAGTGGGCGCAGGACGAGGTCCTCGCGAAGCGCGCCGCCATGCTGCTCGACGTGCTGTTCCTGGACGTGGCCCTCCACCTGCACCGCGGGAACTTCGGTGCCACCCACGGTCGCTCCTACATCAAGGACAAGCCCACCGCGTCGCGGCAGGACAACTTCCACTCGAGCAAGCTGCTCTTCGACGACACCGAGCTTCCCTACCAGAGCGCCTCCGCCGCCGACGCCAGCCTGCTCGCCCGCGCGAAGAAGTACCGCCTGCCCGAGGTCATCCGGCGCATCGCCCGCTACGACGAGCCGATGGTCGACCGCCAGCGCATGAACCTGTACCTCGAGGAGGAGCCCGACCCCGACCCCGAGGTGTACCCCGAGGCGCCCCACGGCCTCGACTTCCGCGACGAGGAGAACCTGGCGTTCTGGTGGTCCCAGGCCACCCAGACCCTGTGGAGCATGACGCCCATCACCCTGGAGGTGGCGGAGCGCGAGAACCTGTGGGCCGGGCAGTTCTCCGACTTCAAGGTGCTGCGCGACGCCGTCTGGGTGGACGGCGACTTCGAGCAGACCCTCCGCAACGCGCGACCGCTGCTCGTGCTGCTGTGGAAGCTGATCAACCAGTCGGTGCTGAACGAGGTCAACACCTACACGTACCGCACGCGGGACTACATGCTGTCGACGGCCCAGGACTACCGGAAGGGCCTGCGCGGGTCCCAGACCCACATCTCCCAGGCGACCCTCTCCGAGCACGCCATCGTCTTCACCCAGCACGCCGCCTACAACCCGCCGGCGACCGTCCCCGAGGACTGGAACTGGCAGCGCGAGGACGAGCCGGGGCCGGGCTACTGGACGGGCAACGGCGCCGAGCCCCGGGCCGCCCAGTACGAGAACGTGGCGATCCACCTGTACGCGCCGCAGTACCAGCCCCTGGCGGTGCTCGGCTTCGACTACATCGCCCTCACCCACGCCTACTTTCCCCAGGCCCACTTCGACGAGGTGATCAAGCAGGGCTTCTGGACCCTGGGCCGCAAGGACGACGCCTACGTGGCGCTGTACTCGCGCAACGCGACGGGCTGGCGCCTGAGTGGCACGCCCGAGGTGTACGACAACCAGGGGCTGCCCTTCGACCTCGCCGCGCCCTTCTTCAGCCAGAACGTCTGGATCATCGAGATGGGGAGCCGCTCGGAGTGGGGATCCTTCGAGGCCTTCCGCGCCGCGATCCTGGCGTCGCCGGTGGTCGTCACGCCGGTGCCCGACCAGGAGGGCGACGGGCTCGCCGACGGCTACGACGTCGTCTACCAATCGCCGAGCCAGGGCGAGATCACCTTCGGCTGGCACGCCCCGCTGGTGGTCGCCGGCCAGGAGATCCCCCTGCGCGACTACCGGCGCTTCGACAACCCGTTCGTCCAGGTCGACTTCGGCGAGACCCGCTACGAGATCAGCGACGGTGCCTACGGGCTCGTGCTCGACTTCGCGGTCGACGAGCGCAGCGCGACGTCGCCCGGGAGCTGATACCCGCCGTCGCGTCCCATCCCGCCCCACGTGGCGCGGCGCGTGGGGCGGACCCACCCAGCCAGCGTCCCGGAAGTCCCCCGGAGCCCCGTCGGCCGGGGCTGCGGGTTCGGCATGCCGTTCGCACTCACCCGGGGTATGGCGCGACCCACTCCGACTCCCGAGCCCCCCGCACCGCCCATCGAGGCCCTCGACGTCGACGAATGCCGGCGGCTGCTGCGCGAAGGAGGGGTCGGCCGCCTCGCCATGCAGGGCGAGCGCGGCGATCAGGCTCCCGAGCTGCGACCCGTGAACTTCGCCCTGCGCAACGACGCGCTCCTGATCCGGACCGGCGACGGCTCGATCCTGGACGCCGCGCGCGAGGGCCGGGCCGCCAGCTTCGAGATCGACGGCATCGATCCCTTCGAGCACACCGGCTGGAGCGTGATCGTCGTGGGGCGACTCTGCGAGCGGGTCTCGGACTCGCACGTGGCGCTGCGCGCCTGGGCGTCGGGCCGCAAGGACAAGCTCGTCGGCCTGTCCCTCGACCGGGTGACCGGCATCCGGATTCCGCCCGGGCGGGGCAACCGGTGAGCGGCGCACCCGACCGTTGGGGTCGCGACGTGGGGGTCGGGAACGCCCCGTTTCGCGCCCTGTACCGCCGCTGGTTCCGGGTCGAGTGGGAGGGTCTCGAGCACGTCCCGCCCCGGGGCGGAGGCCTGCTCGTCGCGAACCACGCCGGCATGCTGCCCGTCGACGGCGGCATCGTCTCCCTCGGCATCGAGGAGGAGCTCGGACGGCCCGTCTACTCCCTGGCCCACCACGGCTTCTTCCGCTTCCCGTTCGTCGGCAACCTGCTGGCGCGCACCGGCGGCGTGGTCGGACATCCCGACAACGCCCACCGCCTGCTGACCGAGGACAAGAGCCTGGTGCTGGTGTTCCCGGAAGGCCAGAAGGGGCCGGTGAAGCCCGCGCGCGAGCGCTACCGCCTGCAGCGCTTCGGTCGCGGCGGCTTCGTCGAGACCGCCATGCGGGCGGGGGTCCCGATCGTTCCGATCGCGCTGATGGGCACCGAGGACACGACCCCCACGGTCACGAGCCTGCGGATCGCCGGCCAGGACGTGCCTCTCACCCTGAACAGCCTGCTCTTCGGACCCCTGCTCGGTCCCTTCCTGCCCTTCCCCGCCAAGATCCGCGCGCGCGTGCTGCCGCCGGTGCACTTCGACGAGCCGGCCGGGCTCGCGGGCTACCCGCGCGCCCTGCTGATGGACCACGCCGAGTCCATCCGCGACAGCATCCAGCGGGCGCTGTCGCGCATGCTCCAGCAGCGCGAGAGCGTGATCCGGGGGTAGACGACGATGCACAACGTGCTGGTGACCGGCGCCGCGGATCCCCTGGGACGCAGGCTGGTCGAGCACCTCCGCCAGCGGGAGGGCATCGGCCGCGTCGTCGGGGTCGAGCCGGCGACGTCGAGCGAATGGATCGAGGGCGTCGAGCTGGTCGCCTTCGACGCCGACCACCGGGCCCTCGTCGAGTTCCTGAACGACAACGAGATCGACACCGTCCTCCACTGCGGGCTGGCGCCCGACCGCAGCGGCCGGGCCGGCGGGCCGCGGGAGGCCCGGGTGATCGAGACCATGCGCCTCGGCGCCGCCATCGCGCATCCCGACGTCGCCGTCGCCGCCTGGGTGGTGGCGTCCTCGACGGCCGTGTATCCCGCAAGCTCCCAGTCGCCGCTGCTGCACCGGGAGGACGGGGACACCGCCACCGACGAAGCCGTGGCGGGCTCGCTCCTCGAGGCCGAGGACTACGTGCGGGACGTGGCCCGGCGCTCGCCCCACATGAACGTCTCCATCCTGCGGCTGCAGCAGCTCGTGGGTCCCGGAGTCGCGGGACCGCTCTCGGCGCTGCTCAGCCAGCCCCTGCTGCCGGCCGTCGTGGGCTACGACGCGCTGGTGCAGCTCCTCGCCATCGAGGACGCCGTGGCGGCGCTGGTCTTCGCGGCCGAGATCGAGCTGGCCGGGGTCTACAACGTGGCCTCGGTCGGCTGCCTGCGCTGGAGCGAGGCGCGGCGGGCGCTGGGCCGGCCGTCGCTCCCGGTGCTGCCCTTCGAAGCCGGCCCGCTCGCGCCGCTGGCGCGGCGGGTGGGCATCCCCCACGTGCCCGACGGCCTGCTCGACTTGCTGCGCTTCGGCCACGTGGTCGACACCGCCAAGCTCGCCTCGGCGGGCTTCCAGCCGGCCTACGACCAGGACGCCTGTCTCGGCGCCCTCTCGCGGCACCCCGACGAGGTTCTGAGCCGCGCTTCGACCTGACGGGGCGGAGCGGTAAGCTCCGCCCATGTCCACCGGCGAGACCGTCCACTCCTTCTGTCGCATCTGCGAATCCCTGTGCGGTCTCGAGCTCGTGACCGACCCCGCGCGCCGCGAGATCCTGGAGATCCGGCCCGACCCGAGCCACGTCGCCACCGAGGGGTTCGCGTGCGTGAAGGGCCTCAAGCAGATGCGGCTCTACCAGTCGCCGGACCGCCTCACCCGCCCCCTCAAGCGCGTCGGCAACGACTTCGTCGAGATCCCCTGGCGCCAGGCCATCGACGAGATCGGCGCCAGGGTGCGCGCGCTGCGGGGCGCGTCGCCCCACAGCCTGTCGATGTACGTCGGTACCGCCGCCGGCTTCGGCGTGCTGCACCCGGTGTTCGCCAAGGGCTTCATGGACGGCATCGGCACCCGCAACTTCTTCAGCTCCAGCACCCAGGACTGCGCCAACAAGTTCGCCGTCTCGACCCTGCTCTACGGCTTCCCCTTCACCCTCACCTTCCCGGACGTCGAGCGCACCCGCTGCCTGATCGTCGTCGGCGCGAATCCCGTCGTCTCGAAGTGGAGCTTCCTGCAGGTTCCGAACCCTGCGAAGCACCTGCGGGCGATCGAAGAGCGCGGCGGCCGCGTCTTCGTCGTCGACCCGCGCCGCACCGAGACGGCGAAGAGCGCCGGAACCCACGTGCCGATCCGGCCCAACACCGACGTCTTCTTCTACCTGGCCTTCCTGAACGAGCTGCTCGCGACGGCGTCCCTCGACCGCGCGCGCATCGACGCGCACATGACGGGCTTCGACGAGCTGGCGGCCCTCGCGCGGCCGTGGACCCCCGAGCGCCAGGCGGAGGTGACCCGGATCCCGCCCGCCAGCCTGCGCGAGATGGTGGCCGCCTACCGCGAGGCGGACGGCGCGGCTCTCTACTGCAGCACGGGCGTCAACATGGGCGCCCACGGCACCCTCGCGTTCTGGATCCAGGAGGTGATCAACGCCGTCTCGGGCAACCTCGACCGGCGCGGCGGCGTGCTCGTCGGCAAGGGAATCCTCGACTTCCCGCGCCTCGCCAAGGGGAACCTCACGAAGGGCCACACGTCCCGGATCGGCGGCTTCACCGCCGTGAACGACGCCTTCCCGGGCGGCATCCTGGCGGACGAGATCCTGACCGACGGCGACGAGCGCATCCGCGGGCTGTTCGTGACCGGCGGCAACCCGCTCATCACGATGGCCGGCGCCGGACGCCTGCGCGAGGCTCTCGAGCAGCTCGAGCTGCTGGTCGTGACCGACATCTTCCTGAACGAGACGGCCTCGCTGGCCCACTACGTGCTGCCCGCCACCACGCCCTTCGAGCGTCCGGACCTGCCCTTCGTGTTCCCGCTGATGCTCGGCCTGCAGACGAAGCCCTACCTGCAGGCGACCGACCCGGTCCTCGCGCCCCGCGGCGAGGCCCTCGACGAGGCGACGATCTACCTCGAGCTGGCCGCCGCCTCGGGGACGTCGCTGTTCGGGTCGCGCATCGCCCAGGCGCTCGTGCGCGGGCTGCAGCGGCTCGCGGGGCGGCGCCGCGACTTCGGCGTGCGCGAGGTGCCACAGCGGCTGCTGCTGTCGCTGCTGCTCCTGCTGAGCGGCAACGGCAGCTTCCGGCGGCTGCTCGCCGAGCCCCACGGCCGCCTGCGCGCCGAGCCGGCGGGCGGCGACTTCCTGGGCGAGCGCCTGCTGACCGAGGACGGCAAGCTGCAGCTCGCACCCCCGGAGCTGGTCGCCCGGGCGGCGGAGCTCGAGCCGGCCTTCCGCGCGGAGCGCGAGGACACGCACGGCCTGCGGCTCATCAGCAAGCGCCACGTGAAGACCCACAACAGCTGGACCCACAACGACGAGGCCTTCGCGCGCGCGGGCGAGACCAACCACCTCTACCTGCATCCCGAGGACGGCGCGCGCCTGGGCCTCGCCACCGGCGACCTCGCCGACGTGCGCTCCGAGACCGCCCGGGTGCGGCTGCCCGTGAGGCTGCTGCCCGACCTGCAGCCGGGCACCGCCGCCCTGCCCCACGGCTGGGGACACCAGCACGCCCGCGGCCTGTCGGCCGCCTCGCGCACGGCGGGCGTCAACGTGAACCTGCTGGCCGCCGACGGGCCGAAGGCGGTGGATCCCAGCTCGGGCATGGCGCACCTCACGGGAATTCGCGTCGAGATCAGCCCGGCCTCCGGAGAGCGCGACGTCACGAGCTGGTCCGGCATCGCCGAGGGCGCCTGAGGGCGGCGCCCTCGCCAGTCGCTCCTGGCGTCGACGTACCGCTCACGGCGCCACGGGTTGCCCGGCCGCACGCAGCCCTCGGGCAGCACCGCGAAGCGCTCGGCCTCGCCGTCCCAGATCCAGTCGCCGTCGCACGGCCAACACCAGCAGCACCTCGATGCCCACGAGCCCGCACAGGCCCCCGTGCTGGATCTCGAACGCGACGGCGACGTTCGAGGGCGGCGACGCCGCGCCCGCGCCGTCGTACCACACCACGCGGTATGCGTACTCGACGCCGTCCTGGATCGTCACGTCCTGGAAGGCGGCCTTCGGGGTGCGATAGCCCGTGGCGATCGTCGCGAAGGGTCCGCCGTCGTCGCTTCGCAGCACGTCGTAGTCCACGGCGCCCGGCGCCGGCGACCACAGCAGGGTGGCGACCTGGAGCTTGCGGAAGGCGAGCAGGTCGGCGACGGGGTCGTTGCCCGACGGCGGCGGCGGCGCGCAGGCGTCGCCGATGCCGTCGCCATCGGAGTCCACCTGGGCGGGGTCGTAGTCGTCCGGGCAGACGTCGATGGCGTCGGTGACGGCGTCGAGATCGGCGTCCGGGTCCACCTGCACGTCGCGCTCCTCGAAGGGCTCGCCGGGGGCCGGCTGCCAGCGGATCCGCCACCACAGCGTCCGGCACGGATCGCCCGGCG
>Ga0075327_1000370_pt1 | contig 12471 bp, 11 predicted proteins | sample MayberrySE_Catta_2_FD_120056 | JGI IMG/M metagenome (GOLD analysis project Ga0075327, IMG submission 120056) | Natural and restored wetland microbial communities from the San Francisco Bay, California, USA, that impact long-term carbon... | ecosystem: Environmental > Terrestrial > Soil >...
GGCGCCTGCGGCTGCGCGCGCGCGGCTCGAGCGGCGGGCACAACGGCCTCGCCGACGTTCTCGAGCGGCTCGGCTCCGAGCAGGTGCCGCGCCTGCGCTTCGGGATCGGCCGCTCCGCCGAGCCGCGCGACACGGTGGACTGGGTGCTCGAGCCCTTCACGCCCGGCGAGGAGGCGCTCCTCGCGCAAGCGCTCCCGCGCGCCGCCGACGCGGCCCTGTGCTTCGTGCGCGACGGCGTCGCCGCGGCCATGAACCGCTTCAACGGGCCGTGGCCGGAGCCCGAGCCCGCGGAGCCGACGGAGATTGTCTGAACTTGTCAGGCTCTAAGGACCCAAATTACACGAAGGATGTCAGATTGACCGATGATTGTCCCCCGCCTAGTCTCGCCCCATGGCCTTCCAGCTCGCCCCGGAGGAGCTCGCCGGCACGGCGCCGGTCTACCAGCAGATCGCGCGGGCGATCCGCGCGCAGGTCGCCAGCGGCGCGCTCGCGGCCGGGGACCGGCTGCCCACGATCCGCGCGCTCGCCGAGCGCCTCGCCGTGAACCGGGACACCGTGGCGTCCGCCTACGAGGTGCTGGCCGCCGACGGCGTGGTGGACGCGCAGGTCGGACGCGGCACGTTCGTGCGCGGGCTCCGGCCGCGCGGCCGCGCGACGGCGCCGCTGGCGCCTCCGCTCTCCGCGAACGCCGAGCGCCTCGTGGGCCTCGACCGCGCGCGCGTGGCCTACGGCGCCGGGCGCGGCGCGATCCCGCTCCACGCGCTCGTTCCCGACGCCAGCCACTACCCGCTCGACGCCTTCCGCCGCTCGCTCTCGCGCGCGCTCGCCGAGGGCGGCGCGCCGCTCTTCGGCTACGGCGACCCGCAGGGCTACCTCGGGCTCCGCGAGGTGCTCGCCGAGCGGCTCCGCACGAACGGCATCCTGGTCGGGCCCGAGTCGCTCGTGCTCTGCCAGGGCGCGAGCCAGGGCATCGCGCTCGCGCTGCGCCTCTTCGCGGACGTCGACGACGCGGTGGTGGTCGAGGAGCCGACGTACCAGAACGCGCTCGCCGCGCTCGTCGCGCTCGGGCTGCGCGCCGTCCCGGTCCCGATGACGCCGGCGGGGGCCGACCTCGACGCACTCGACCGCGCGCTCGCGCGGCCGGAGGTGCGCGTCTTCTACACGATCCCGACCTTCCACAACCCGCTCGGCACCTCGACCGGTCTCGCGCACCGCACGGAGGTGCTCGCGCTCGCGGCGCGCCACGGCAAGGCGGTGATCGAGGACGCCTACGAGATGGACCTCCGCTACGCCGGGCGCGCGCTGCCGAGCCTCGCGGCGCTGGACGACGAGGGGCTCGTCGTCCAGCTGCAGTCCTTCTCGAAATCGCTCTTCCCGGGCGTCCGGGCGGGAGCGCTGGTCGCGCGCGGGCGCCACGTCGAGGCGCTCCTCGCGCTCCGCCACGCGGCCGATCTCGGCGGCTCGCTGCCGCTCCAGGCCGCGCTCGCGGACTTCGTGCGCTCGGGCGCGTACGACCGGCACCTCTCCGCGCAGCGGAAGCGCCTGCGCGCGCGGCGCGACGCGCTGCTCGACGCGCTCGCCGCCGAGATGCCCGAGGGCGCGAGCTGGACGAAGCCCGAGGGCGGCTTCCAGGTCTGGCTCGAGCTGCCCGAGCCGCTCGACTCGCGCGAGATCCACGCGGACGCGCTGCGGGCGGGCGTCCTCGTCGCGCCCGGCTTCCAGTTCCATCACGACGGCCGGCCCTCGCGGGGCTTCCGACTCTCGATCGCGCTGGCCGAGGAGGACGCGATCCGCGAGGGCGTGCGGCGGCTCGGCCGCGTGGTGAAGGAACGGCTCGCCGTCGGTGCCAGCGCGCCGCGCCGCGCCCCGATCCCGGTCTGAAGACGAATGCCGCGCCCCACGCGCGGCGAGGAGGTGTGACATGACGCAGAAGAAGAACGGCGGTGAGCGAGGCCCCGCGCAGCGGAGCGCCCCCGCCCCCACCCCCAGGCAGGGCGCGACGGCCTTCGAGATCAAGGTCGGCCTCGCCGAGATGTTGAAGGGCGGCGTGATCATGGACGTCACCACGCCCGAGCAGGCGAAGATCGCCGAGGACGCCGGCGCGGCCGCGGTGATGGCGCTCGAGCGCGTGCCGGCCGACATCCGCAAGGAAGGCGGTGTCGCGCGCATGGCGCAGATCGGCGTGATCGAGGCGATCCAGCGGACCGTCTCCATCCCGGTGATGGCGAAGGTGCGGATCGGCCACTTCGTGGAGGCGCAGGTGCTCGACGCCCTCGGCGTCGACTTCGTCGACGAGAGCGAGGTGCTGACGCCGGCCGACGAGGCGAACCACATCGAGAAGCACGGCTTCCGCTCGCCCTTCGTGTGCGGCGCCCGCAATCTCGGGGAGGCGCTGCGCCGGATCTCCGAGGGAGCGGCCATGATCCGCACCAAGGGCGAGGCGGGCAGCGGCAACATCGTCGAGGCGGTGCGGCATCTGCGCCAGGTGAACGGCGACATCCGCGCGATCCAGGCGCTCCGCAGCGACGAGCTCGCGACGCGCGCGAAGGAGCTCGGCGCGCCCGTCGAGCTCGTCCGCTTCGTGCACGAGCACGGCCGGCTGCCGGTGCCGAACTTCGCGGCGGGAGGCATCGCCACGCCGGCCGACGCGGCGCTCCGCATCAGCCTCGGCGCGGAGGCCGTGTTCGTGGGCTCGGGCATCTTCAAGAGCGACGATCCCGAGGCGCGCGCCAAGGCGATCGTGCACGCCACGACGCACTGGCAGGAGCCGGGCGAGGTGCTCGCGGCCTCGCGCGGGCTCGGCGCCGCGATGGCGGGCCTCGAGATGGCGACGATCCCGGAGAGCGAGCGGCTCGCGAACCGGGGCTGGTAGGGCCCGCGCGATGGACATCCCGGGCGCGGTCGCGCTCGCCGCGCGCGTCCGGTCCGCGGGAGCCGACGAGCCGTGAGGCGCGTCGGCATCCTCGCCATCCAGGGCGACGTGGCGGCGCACGCGAAGCGGCTCGAGCAGGTCGGCGCCGAGGCGGTGCCCGTGCTCCACGAGGCGGACCTCGCGGGGCTCGACGCCCTGATCCTGCCCGGGGGCGAGAGCACCACGATCGCGAAGGGGATGGACCGACAGAAGCTGTGGGAGCCGATCCGGGCCTTCGCGGCGAGCGGCCGGCCGCTGTTCGGCACCTGCGCGGGCGCGATCCTGCTCGCAAGGGAGGTGGAGCGCCAGCCGGTGCCGACGCTCGGGCTCCTCGACGTGGTCGCCGTGCGGAACGCCTACGGCACGCAGGTGGACTCCTTCGCGGCCGTGGTGGACGACGGCGCCGCGCCCGGGCTCGCGGGGCTCCGCTGCCTCTTCATCCGCGCACCGCAGCTGCGGCCGCGCGGACCCGGCGTGGAGGTGCTCGCGCGCGTCGATGGCCGCCCGGTCCTGGTGCGCGAGGGCAACCTCTTCGCGGCAACCTTCCACCCCGAGCTCACCGACGACCCGCGGGTGCACGCCCTCGTGCTCGGGGTCGGACTTTAGATTCTCGGATTGTCAGATTCTCTCGGGCCTCGACCCCTCCACGGCCGTCTGCTACCCACCCTCGCTTCCAGCCACCTCGGTCCCCCGCACGCGGGGGGCCCGGGCGCCTCGCGCGTCCGTCCATGGGGAGCTCCATGCGCGAATACGAGACGACGTTCATCGTCCAGCCCGAGATCTCCGACGACGGCGCCAAGGAGCTCCTCGGGCGCATCGACGGCATCCTGGAGCGGAGCGGGGCGATCCGCCTGCTCCACGACGACCAGGGCAAGCGGCGGCTCGCCTACGACATCCAGAAGTTCCAGAAGGGCCGCTACGTCACCACCTACTACCTCTCCGAGGGCGCCGCCGTGGGCCCCGTCGAGCGCGCGCTCCGGCTCGAGGAGTCGGTGCTGCGCTTCCTCACCGTGATGGCGAACCCCGCGGTCGTGGACATCGAGGCGCGCAAGGCGAAGGCCCTCGAGGACGAACGCGCCCACGCGGAGCGGGCGCGCGAGCGCGCGCTGCGCGAGGCGGAGGAGGAGCGCGCGCGCGAGGCGGAGATGCGCACGGGCGGACGCGACCGTGACGACGACGACGACGAGCGCGAGGACGAAGAATGAGCGAGAGCGGCTTCGGCGGGGGTTTCGGCGGCGGCTTCGGCGACGATCGGCCTCCCCGCGAGGACCGCGGCGGCCGCGGCTTCGGCCGGGGCCCCGGCGGGCGTGATCGCGACCGCGAGCGCGGGCCGATGTCGGTCAAGGCGCGCCTGCGCGCGAAGGCCCGCAAGAAGGCCCGCAAGGCGCAGAAGAAGAAGGGCAGCTTCCTCCGCAAGAAGGTCTGCCGCTTCTGCGCGGATGCCACCGCGGGGATCGACTACAAGGACCCGAAGGGTCTCCGCTACTTCATGACCGAGACGGGCAAGCTGATCCCGCAGCGCATCTCGGGCAACTGCGCGAGGCACCAGCGCCAGATCGCGGTCGCCATCAAGCGCGCCCGCCAGCTCGCTCTCATGCCTTTCGCCTCGCATCACGGGATGTAGGCACGGCAGCGGACGCCCGCGAACGCGTTGCGCCGCGCTCGCACGGAGACGTGACCCATGGCCCAGGTGAAGGTGATCCTGCGCGAAGACATCCCGCGCCTCGGCGACGCCGGGGAGGTGGTGGCCGTGCGCCCGGGCTTCGCCCGCAACTTCCTGCTCCCGCAGGGGAAGGCCATCCTCGCCACCGAGTCGAGCATGAAGGCCCTCGACCACCACCAGCGCGTGATCGCGGAGAAGGTCGCGCGCGAGAAGAAGGGGCTCGAGGGCGAGAAGTCGCGCATCGAGGCGCTCTCGCTCGAGATCGCGGTACAGGTGGGCGAGGAAGGAAAGCTGTTCGGATCCGTCACCGCGGCCCAGATCGCGGAGCTGCTCGCCGCGCAGGGGGTCGCCGTCGACCGGCGCAAGATCGAGCTCGGCGAGCCCATCAAGGAGGTGGGCGAGCACCGCGTGCCGCTGCGCCTCCATCGCGAGGTCGTGGCGCAGCTGCGCTTGAACGTGAAGGCCGCAGAGTAGATAATCGGCCCGAGCGCGACCGGGGGGTGGATGGCGCGGGCACCGCGACAGGACGACGGCGGGAGTGCGCCCGGACGCGTCCCGCCCCACGACCTCGACGCCGAGCGCTCCGTGCTGTCCGCGCTGCTGCTCGACGCGCGCGCCTTCCACGAGGTGGTCGCGGAGCTCCGGCCGGACGACTGGTACCACCCGGCGCACCAGACGATCTACCGCGCCATGCACGCGATCCACGACGCGGGCCGCCCCGTCGACCTGATCACGCTCTCCGAGCAGCTGAACGCGGCCAAGCAGCTCGATCAGATCGGCGGCACGGTGTACCTGGCCGAGGTGGCCGACTTCGCCGCCACGGCCGCGAACGTCGTCCACCACGCGCGGATCGTGCGCGACAAGGCCGTGAAGCGGAGGCTCGCGGCCGTGGCAGCCGAGATCGTGGAGTCCGCCTTCGAGGACCAGGGCTCGGCCGACGAGCTGCTCGACTTCGCGGAGTCCCGCGTGTTCGACGTCTCGAAGGCGCAGAGCCGGACCTCGTTCCAGAGCCTGCACGACGAGATGCCGGGCACCTTCGACTACGTCGAAGCGGTGATGAATCGGGGCGGGGAGCTCACGGGCATCCCGACCGGCTTCCGCGACCTCGATCAGATGACCGGCGGGCTCCAGGCCGGGGAACTGATCGTGATCGCCGCGCGTCCGAGCATGGGCAAGACGGCCTTCGCGCTCAACATCGCGCGCAACGCCGCGGTCGATCACGGCAAGAAGGTGGCGGTGTTCTCGCTCGAGATGACCACGCGCTCGCTGATCATCCGCCTCCTCTCCTCGGAGGCGGCGATCGACTTCTCGAGCCTGCGCAAGGGCTTCCTGCCGATGTCCGACTACCGGCGGCTCCAGACCGCGGCCGACCAGCTCACCGGCGCCGACGTCTGGATCGACGACTCCGGCTCCCTCGACATCCTCGAGATCAAGGCGAAGAGCCGGCGGCTCCACGCCGAGCACGGGCTCGACCTCGTCGTGCTCGACTACCTCCAGCTCGCGCATGCCGACGGGCGGCGCGACCGCAAGGACCTCGAGATCGCCGAGATCAGCAAGGGGCTGAAGGCGCTCGCCAAGGAGCTCGACATCCCGGTGATCGCGCTGTCGCAGCTGAATCGCGGCCCCGAGCAGCGCGATCCCGACAAGCGCCGCCCGATGATGGGCGATCTGCGCGAGTCCGGCGCGATCGAGCAGGACGCCGACGTGATCGCGTTCATCTACCGGGACGTGGTCTACAACAAGGACACGGAAGACCCGCGTCTCGCCGAGATCATCATCGAGAAGCAGCGGAACGGACCGACCGGCACCGTGAAGCTCGACTTCGAGGGCCGCTTCGCGCGCTTCTCGAACCGCGCCGCGCGCGAGGACGAGCTCGGGCCGCCGTCCGGCGGCGGCTTCCTGCCGCCCGACGACGGCTTCGGCGACGGCGAGCCGGCCTTCTAGGGCGGGCGGGCCTTGCCGCGCCTCCGGAAAGCACGCGGGGTCCGCCCGGGCGGCTGCATCGGCATCGCCGCGCCGGGCTTCGCGGTCGACCGCGCGCGCTTCGAGGCGGGCGTCCGGCGCCTCGAGAGCGCGGGCTACCGCGTGCGCTGGCGCGAGGACGTGCTCGCGAGCCAGGGCTATCTCGCCGGCAGCGACGAGCGCCGCGCGGCCGAGCTGATGGAGCTCGTGGACGACCCCGAGGTCGCCGCGATCGTGTGCGCGCGCGGCGGCTACGGCGCGCATCGTGTCTTGTCGCGCCTCGACCCGCGGCGCGTGCGGGCGGCGCGCAAGCCTCTCGTCGGCTTCAGCGACGTCACGACGCTGCTCCTGTGGCAGCTCCGCCGCGCCGGGCTCACGGGCTTTCACGGTCCCATGTTCGACCGCGAGCGCGGGCCCTCCGACGAAGAGCTCGCGCGCCTGGTGCAGGCGCTCGCGGGGGAAGCGCTCGCGCCGCTCTCGGGCTCGGGACGGGCCGGCGGCCGCGCCGAGGGCCGCCTCGTCGGCGGCTCGCTCACGCTCCTCGCCGCGAGCCTCGGCACGCCGTGGGAGGTCGACACGCGCGGCGCGCTGCTCGTGTTCGAGGAGATCGGCGAGAAGCCCTACGCGCTCGACCGCGACCTCTCGCACCTCGCCGCGGCCGGCAAGCTCGAGCCCGCGCTCGGCTTCGGCGTGGGCTCGCTGCTCGGCTGCGAGGATCCGAAGCGAAGCGCGCCGACGGCCGACGACGTCGTGATGGAGATCCTCGGCTCGCTCGGCAAGCCGCTCGTCACCGGCTTGCCTTTCGGTCACGAGAGTCCGAACCTGATCTGGCCCGTCGGCGTCCGCGCGGCGCTCGACGGCGAGCGGGGGGTGTTGGAATTGCTCGAGTCTGGAGTCGTGCGCCCGTGAGGCACGCAGCCATCCGGCGCAAGCTCGGCAAGGTGGATCGCGCGCTCGACCGCGCGATCGAGGGCGCGGAGATGCCGGGCGCGGTCGTGCTCGCGCGGATGCAGCGCGACGGTGAAACGCTCGAGCACCTCTCGGTGCGCGGGCTCGCGGTGGCGCGCCCGGAGCGCATCCCGATGGCGCGCGAGACGGTCTTCGACCTCGCCTCGCTCACCAAGGTGCTCGCGACGACGACGGCGGTGATGCTGCTGGTGGAGCAGGGCGTGCTCGCGCTCGACGAGCCCGCCGCCAAGTGGCTGCCGCACTTCGGCGAGCGCGAGAAGGACGGCGTCACGCTCCGCCACCTGCTCACGCACAGCTCGGGGCTCCACCCCTGGCGCGCCTTCCACGAGACGCTGCTCGAGCGCGAGCGCAAGAAGGGCGAGCGCTGGATCGGCACGCCGGCCGCGAAGGAATGGATCCTCGACAGCATCTGCCGCTCCGCGCTCGTGCACGAGCCCGGCACGGCCGCCGTCTACGGAGACCTCGACTTCATCGTGCTCGGCGCCGTCGTCGAGGCCGCCTCGGGGCAGCCGCTCGACGCCTTCTGTCGCGAGCGGATCTTCACGCCGCTCGGCATGCACGAGACCCGCTTCCTGCGCGAGCCGCTCGGGGAGGCGGAGCGGCGCCGCTTCGCCGCGACCGAGAACTGCCCGTGGCGCGGACGCATCGTGTGGGGCGAGGTGCACGACCCGAACGCCGCGGCGATGGGCGGCGTCGCGGGCCATGCCGGGCTCTTCGCGCCGGCCGACGACGTGCTGCGCTTCGCGACGGCGCTGCTCGACGTCTGGCACGGGCGGAGCGCCTTCGTGCCGCGCGAGCGGCTGGTCGAGTTCGCGACGCGCCAGGACCTGCCGGCGGGGTCCGACTGGGCGCTCGGCTGGGACACGCCGACCCCCGGCTCGTCCTCGTCGGGCCGCCACTTCTCGTCGCAGTCGATCGGGCACCTCGGCTTCACGGGCACCTCGCTCTGGATCGACCTCGACGCCGAGGCGGTGGTCGTGATGCTCACGAACCGCATCCACCTGGTCGCGAAGCGGAGCCAGTTCACGCTGCGCGCCGAGATCCACGATCTCGTGCGCGAGGCGTTCGCGGCCTAGCCGCAGTGCACGTCCACTTCGTCGCGATCGCGGGCACCGGCATGGGCTCGCTCGCGGGCCTGCTGAAGGAGCGCGGGCACATCGTCACCGGCTCCGACGAGAACGTCTACCCGCCGATGAGCACCGCGCTCGAGCGCTGGGGCATCCCGGTCGCGATCGGCTTCCGGCCCGAGAACGTGCTCGCGAGGCGTCCCGATCTCGTCGTGATCGGGAACGCCGTGCGCCCCGAGAATCCGGAGGCGCGCGCGGTGCTCGAGAGCGGCATCGCGTACCGGTCCTTCCCCGACGCGCTCTACGAGCACGCCATCGCGGGTCGGCACTCGGTCGTGGTCGCGGGCACGCACGGCAAGACGACGACCACGAGCCTCGTCGCCACGCTGCTCCACGCGGCCGGGCGCGATCCCTCGCTGCTGGTGGGCGGGCTCTCCGAGAACTTCGGCGGGAGCTTTCGCGACGGGCGCGGCCCCGAGTTCGTCGTCGAGGGCGACGAGTACGACACCGCCTTCTTCGACAAGACGCCGAAGTTCCTGCACTACGGCGCGCAGACGCTCGTCGTGACCTCGATCGAGTTCGACCACGCGGACATCTACCGCGACCTCGCGCACGTGCAGGGCGAGTTCGCGAAGCTGGTGTCCCGGCTGCCGCGCGAGGGGGGCACGCTGATCGCCGCGTCGGGCAGCCGCGCGCTCGACGAGGTGGCGGCGCGCGCGCGCTGCCGCGTGGTCCGCTACGGCATCGAGGACGGCAGCCACGTCGAGGCGCGCCGCCTCGAGCCCGGGCCCGAGGGCACGCGCTTCGAGCTCTGCATCCACGGCGGCGGCATGGCGGACGCGAGGCTGCCGGCCTGGGGCGACTACAACGTGGCGAACGCGCTCGCGGCCGTGGCCGTGTGCGTGGCACGGGGCGTTCCGCTCGCGACCGCCGCGGCGGGCCTCCCGAAATACCGTGGCGTCAAGCGGCGCCAGGAGGTGCGCGGCAGCGCGGGCGGCGTCACCGTGGTCGACGACTTCGGCCACCACCCGACCGCGGTGCGCGAGACGCTCGCCGCGCTCCGCCAGCGCTTCCCCGGCCGCCCGCTCGTGGCGGTCTTCGAGCCGCGCTCCAACACGAGCCGCCGCGCCGTCTTCCAGCGCGAGTACGCGGAGGCCTTCGACGCGGCCGAGCGCGTCGTCGTACAGACCGTGCCCGACGCCCCGATCTACAGCGCCTTCGGCGGCGAGCCCGAGCGGCTCTCGGCGGAGCAGCTCGCGCGCGACGTCTCGGCGCGCGGCATCCCGGCGACCGCGCTCCCCGACGTCGACGCGATCGTCGACCACCTCGCGAAGAGCTGCGCGCCCGGCGACGTGGTGGTGACGCTCAGCAACGGCGGCTTCGGCGGGATCTGGGAGAGGCTGCTCGAGAAGCTCGGCGGCGAGGCATAGGGCAGAGGGCAGCGCCAGCCGCGGATAGCGGATGTGGCCGAGGTGCTGCAGGGCGAGATCCGCGACGAGAACGCCGGGAGCGTGAGCGCCCTCGAGAAGGCCGACGACGGCCCGAGGTACGGGCCGTCGTCGCTCGTGACGTGATGCGCAGGTTGAAGCGGCTCGCCGCCGCGTCGAGCGCCCGGCGCTCCGCTTCGCTGACGCCGCCGCTCAGATACGGGATCTCCGTCTCGGTGCGCGGGGCCGGCGCATCGCCGGGCGCCGTGCCGGCCGACCCGGCGACGGCGAGCGCCAGCCCGCCCACGACTGTCACGAAGCTCAATTCGTCTGCTGCCCCGAGCGCTGCTGCGGGGTGCCCTGCTGCGAGCCGGCCTCCGACCCCATCTGCCCGCGATGCGGATTGTGGGCGTCGATGTCGACGAGCTGGTCGCCGTCCTCGTTCTGCACCGAAGCGGCCACGATCACCGGGCGCGTCTGGAGCTCGACCGAGACCTGGTCCCCGGCGGCGCCGAACCAGTCGAAGTCGCGCTCGATCTCCGTCCTCACGAACGGACGCACCATGCCGACCACCGTCACGTCGTTGTCGGCTTCGGGCGCGCGCGCGGGCGTCGGGTTCAGTACGAGGACATCGGGCCGCGCGCCGATGCGGTCCTCGTCGAGCGTGAAAGTGTGCGGGTTCAAAGCCTTCTCCACCTCCGCACGAACGCGCACCATCCGCCCGTAGTACATGGACGGGTTGGCTGCGAGCTCGCCCGCCGAGATCTCGTACACCGGCATCACCACCGTGAGCTCGGTCGCCTGCCCGCCGCTCTTCGCCTGCTGGCCCTGCTGGCCCTGCATCTGCTTCGGTTGGCCCTGGCCCTGCATCGGCTGCTTCTGCTGGCCCTTCGTCTGGCCCGGCATCTGCTGGCCGGACTGCTGCTGCCCGGCCTGACCCTGCGCGAGCGCGGGCACGCTCCAGAGCAGCGCGCCGGCCGCGAGGACCACCGTCGTTCGGGCTCGTCTCGTCGTCATGGCTGATTCTCCTTCCCGCCGGCCGATCCGCCGGCGTCCCCCGGAAGCTGCAATCGATGTGCCACACGGTGCGGTCGCTCCACCGCTGCCGCCCACCGGCGGCCGGGTACGCCGGGCAGTGCTTTGTGGATTCGCGCTTTCTCGGCTGCGTGCGGCGCGCGCGCGGTGCGGGCAGGCGGCCTGCGTCGTTGCTGCAATGATCCGCGACGAGAAAACCCTGCGACCGACGGCGGCCCGTCGGTTCCGCGCATCGGGCGCGCCGCGCTCGCCGACGCGACGCTCCGCATCGTCGAGCCGGACTCCGTGCTCACGATCGGGCCGGGCTCGCTCACGGCGCGGGACGTCGGCACCGCGCGCGCGCATCTCACGCTCGACGCGCCCGTCGAGCGCTCGGGGCCGGGCGCCGATCCGCTCCGCGGCCGCGTCGAGCTGGCGCTCGACTTCGGAGCGCCAGCCGCCCCGGCGGAGCCGTCCGCGTCGACGTGCTCCGCGCGACGCTCTTCGATTCCGCCGGTCGAGCAGGTCTATGCGCGTGCGCTCGAGCGGATCGACGTGATGGAGCAGACGGGCTACAGCGTCTGCCCATCCGTTCAGCTGATGGGCATGCTCGTGGCGGCGCGGACGCGGCGGCTCCGCATCGGCACCGCCGTGACGCTCGCCGCCCTCGCGCATCCGCTCCGCATCGCGGAGGAGGTCGCGCTGCTCGACGTCCTCTCGGGCGGCCGCGTGAACTGGGGCGCCGGTCGCGGCTTCGAGCGTCACGAGTTCGAAGCCTTCCAGGTGCCGATGGCGGAGAGCAGCGCGCGCTTCCGCGAAGCGGTCGAGACGTGCGCGCGGCCTGGACGCACGACCGGCTCAGCTTCGCTGGTAAGTTCCACTCCTTCGTCGACGTCGAGCCGCTGCCGAAGCCTCTCCAGCGCCGCACCCGCCGAGCTGGTGGCCGCGACGTCGGAGGATGCGGTGCGCTGGGCCGCCTCGCGCGGCTTCGATCCTGATGGACCCGCACTCGCCGCACGGCGAGATCGCGCGGAAGCGCGAGCTGTACCGGAGCGCGCGCGAGGCGGCCGACTTCGCCTTCGCACGCCGCGAGCTGCCTATGGCGCGGCTTCTCGCGATCGCCGAGAGCGCGGGCGAGGCCGAGGCCATCGCGCGGCGCGGCGCGAGCTGGACGCTGGGCGCGTACATCCACCCGCAGGCGATCGCGGGCTTCCGTCCGGACGCGGAGCGCGAGCTCGACCCGATCGACCCTGCGCGACGTCGTGATCCACGGCACGCCCGAGACGGTGGCCGACCAGCTCCTGCGCCTCGGCGAGGAGATGTTCCTCTTCTACCTGCTGATCGCGCCGCTCTCCGAGGGCACGTTCCGCCTGTTCACGGAGCGCGTGCTGCCGAGCTCGAAAGGTGATCAGCGCCAGTCGAGGGCGTACACGCGGTGGGGCCCAGCGACCCCCTTGA
>Ga0075327_1000371_pt1 | contig 12470 bp, 10 predicted proteins | sample MayberrySE_Catta_2_FD_120056 | JGI IMG/M metagenome (GOLD analysis project Ga0075327, IMG submission 120056) | Natural and restored wetland microbial communities from the San Francisco Bay, California, USA, that impact long-term carbon... | ecosystem: Environmental > Terrestrial > Soil >...
ATAGGTTGGGACGGGAACGAGCACCTCGTCGCCCGCCTCGGCGAGCGCGGTGAGCGCCAATTCGATTCCTTCAGACGTGCCCGAGGTGATGACCACCCGGTCGGGCGAGACCGGCATGCCACGCCGGTCGCATTCGGCCGCGACCGCTTCCCGCGCGGCCGGAATGCCCACCGACGGCGCGTAGCCATTCTGGCCCGATCGCATCGCCCGGTCGACGGCTTCGATCAGGTGTGCGGGCGTCTCGAAGCCGAACGTGATGGGGTCGCCGATATTGAGGTAGCGGACGCGCCGCCCCGCGGCCTCAACCTTTCGGGCCTCCGTCACGATATTGCGGATTGCGTAGACGAAGCCACCAATTCGTGACGCGACCGGAATGGGGGAGGTCGTTCGGGCTTCCATTTCCGCAAATCTTAGCAGGAAACAGGCCTCTGTCGGAGCGGGCGCGGCTTTTGTAGAAATAACAGTCGGCGATCGCGCGAATCGCGTAAATTCTACGCGAGATCACTCGGTTTTCGTGGGCGACAAGTATGTCATCTTGTTTGTTTTCAGTAGTTTACACCAGTGGCAGGGTCTTTGGAAGAGCTGCGGGCATGCTGGGCCGTCTGGCCGTCCTCACGGCGTCAGCAGCGTTGGTTCTATGGCCCGGCATCGGGTCTGGTCCGCTGCCGGGGGCGCTTTACGCCCAGGAGTCGGCGCCGGTTCAGAACCCGGCTCCGCGGTTCAGGTCGGCGGTCGACCTGGTTTCGGTGTCGGCGGTCGTCCGGGACAAGAAGGGTCGCTTCGTCCCCCGGCTCTCCCGCGAGGACTTCATCGTGGTCGAGGGCGGAGAGCGGCGGCCGATCGTCGGGTTCAACGCCGAGACCGACGGTCCGGTCAAGGTGGCGGTGCTCTTTGACATCAGTGGAAGCATGCGGGTCGGGTCGAAGGCAGTCGACGCCCAGCAGGCCGCGCGGCACCTGTTCAGCTCGATGAAACAGGGCGATGAGGCGGCTCTGTTCGCCTTCGATACGCAGCTCACGCAGGTCACGGGCTTCACGACCGACTTCAAGGGTCTGGAGTCGAAAGTAGACAGGGTCGATCCGCCGTTCGGGCAGACATCGCTGTTCGATGCCATCGCCGAAACGGCCAAGGTCGTCGCCGAGGCGGTTGGGAGCGGCGCGGGACGGGTGCCGCAACGGTCGGCGATCGTCGTGCTGACCGACGGCATCGACACGAAGAGCCGTCTGACGGCGCCGGAAGTCTCGGCTATCGCGAGCAGCATCGACGTGCCGGTGTATGTCGTTGCCGTGATGTCGCCCGTGGACGATCCGAGAAACCCGGATTACGGCACGGGGGCGCTCAGCAGCGGCCTCACGGATCTGGCGCGGTGGACGGGCGGGGATTTCTTCATCGCCATTTCGCCGGCGCACGCGAGCATCGCGGCGCGGCAGATCGTCGGGGAGATGCGAAACCAGTACATGCTCGCATTCGAGGCGTCGGCGCGGGCAGGCTGGCGACCGTTGGAAGTGCGGGCGCGGGATCGGGAACACGTCGTGCGCGCGAGAAGTGGGTACACGGCGGGGGGTGGGTTGCCGTCCCCGGCCGCTGAGCGAGAGCGATAAGCCTGAGCGAGAGCGAGAAGGGTTGAGCGACAACCATAACGATTGAGCGATTGAGCGATTGAGCATTTTGAGCGACGTGGCGCGGCAGCGGTAGAGCAGGAGAGGTCGGCTGGGTCTTATTCGCGTTCCCACGTAGAGCGCGAGTTCATAACTGGAGGAGCAGAGTCATGAGGAAAGTGGTGCTCGCGGTACCGTTGCTCGCGCTGGCTCTTGGAAGCACGACGGCGTGCGCGACCAAGAAGTTCGTGCGCGGCGAGGTCGGTCAGGTCAACAGCAAGGTGGACACGCTCTCGCGCTCCCTCGAGGAGACGCAGGAGCGGACCAAGGCCAACGAGGCCCGTATCGGTGAAGTCGACCAGAAGGTCGCGGTCGCCGATCAGAAGGCCGTCGCGGCCAACCGGAACGCCGAAGCGGCGGGCGCGGCGGCAGCCGCGGTCAACTCGCGCGCCGATGCGATCGAGAAGGCGTCCAAGCGGATCGTCTACGAGGTCGTGCTGAACGAGGAGAAGGGCAACTTCAAGTTCGGTCAGGCGGCCATGCCCGAGACGGTTACGCCCGAGCTCGACCAGCTCGTGCAGCAGCTCAAGGCGAATCCCAACGGCGCCTACATCGAGATCGAGGGCCACACCGACAACGTCGGCGACAAGACCATCAACTACAAGCTGGGTCTCGAGCGCGCCGAGAACGTGAAGCGCTACCTCTACGAGACGCACCAGGTGCCGCTCCACAAGATCAACGTCATCAGTTACGGCGAAGACAAGCCCGTCGGCGACAACAAGACGAAGGACGGCCGCGCGCAGAACCGTCGCGTCGTGATCAAGGTGCTCGCGTAAGGCGTAAGGACGAGCACCTGTCCACCTCGGCGGAACCCTGCCTCCCGTCCAGGGTTCCGCGAGGTGGATTTCTTCAGTCGACAGTCAGGTCGACAGTCGCTGTGGTCGACCGGGGGCGGAACGCTGGGGGCCGTACCGGGCTGGTCCGGTATCGGTGTCCATGATTAACGTCAGCACTTTCGCAGGGTGCTTCGCGCTCCGCCTCCGGTCGACTGCAGCGGCACTCCTCCCGTCCTGCAGTCTGCCTGCTCCCCAGCCGATAAGGCCTTCATGCGACCGAACCCTCGCCAGTGCGCTGGAGCTGCGTTTCTCGGTGCTGCAGTCCTGTTGATGGCGACACCTGCCGCCGCCCAGGGTTTCGGCGTCGGCGCCCGCTTCGCGTGGGTTCGGAGCGACGTGGACGTCGACGAGGATTCCATCCGGTTCACCGGCGGCCAGATCCGCATGGCGCTCACACCGCGCTTCGGCGTGGAGGTCTCCTACGATCGCCACTCGGAGTCGTTCGAACTGCTCAACGAGAAGGTCATCCAGACGCCAATCCAGACCTCACTTCTGATGCGGCTGGCCGGCGGCGCGCTGTCTCCCTATCTGCTGGGCGGCCCCGGCTGGTACAAACGTAAAGTCGAGCTGATCGACGGCCCCGAGGACCTGAACGTCAGCACGACCGAGTTCGGCTGGCACGCTGGCGGCGGCCTGGAGATCTTCCTGGGCAGACACGCCAGCATCCACGGCGATTACCGGTACACGTTTCTCGACTTCAATGACGACGAGGACGAGGAAATCGGCGGGGGCATCATCGGCGGGCTGCTGCCGGGGTACAAGGGCTCCATGTGGACGCTGGGGGCCTCGGTGTACTTCTAAAGCCGACAGCTGACAGCTGACAGCTGAAAGCTATATGCTTCGTCCCGTCCCAAGCCACAGGAGGACGGATGACAGTTGCACTTCGCCGTATCGCGGTCCTGGGGATCGTCGCCGCGCTCGGTCTCGCCGCGGCGCCCGTCAAGAAGATCCAGTTCACTGACACGAAGCTCAAGAACGGCCTGCGCGTGATCATCTCCGAGGATCACGCGGCGCCGGTCTTTGCTGTCGCGGTCAACTACAACGTCGGCTCGCGCGACGAGCGCAAGGGCCGCACGGGCTTCGCACATCTCTTCGAGCACATGATGTTCAAGGGGTCTGCCAATGTCGGTCCCGGCGAGCACCCGCATCTCATCTTCGCCAATGGCGGGTCGATGAACGGGACGACCAACAAGGATCGAACGCTCTACTTCGAGATCCTGCCCGCCAATCAGCTCGACCTCGCGCTCTTCCTCGAGGCCGATCGCATGCGGTCGCTCGACATCACGGCCGCCAATCTCGACAATCAGCGGAACGCCGTGCAGGAGGAACGACGCCTGCGCGTCGACAACCAACCCTATGGCCACACATTCGAGCTGATCGACGAGCTGGCGTTCGAGAACTACGCCTACAAGCACTCCGTGATCGGCTCGATGGCCGACCTGAGCGCCGCCACGGTCGACGATGTCGCGTCGTTCTTCAAGACCTACTACGCGCCCAATAACGCCGTCCTCAGCATCGTCGGGGATGTCGACACGAAGGTCACGCTCGAGAAGGTCCGCAAGCACTTCGAGTCGATTCCCTCGCAGCCGCCCCCGGCGGCGGTCGACATCACCGAGCCGCCCCAGAAGGAAGAGCGGCGACGAACGGTCGAAGACGGCCTCGCCCGTCTGACGCGGCTCGATATGGTGTACAAGACGCCACCGAGCTCGTCGCCCGACGACGATGCGCTGCGCGTGCTCGGGACCGTGCTGTCGAGCGGCCGCAGCTCGCGCTTCTTCGAGAACATCGTCCGGCAGAAGCAGCTGGCGTCGAACGTGTCCGCGTTCGGCGGGCAGAGCCGGGGGCCCAACCTCTTCAGCATCGTCGGCACCGTGAATCCGGGCAAGAGCGTGGCGGAGCTGGAGGCCGCCATCGAGGCGGAGATCGAACGGGTCAAGGCCGGGCCGATTGAAGAATGGGAGATCGAGAAGGCGCGCAACAACGCGCGCAACCAGCTCGTGAACAGCCTGGGGAGCGCGCTCGATCGTGCGGTGACGCTCGGGCAGGACGCGCTCTTCTACAACGATCCGGGCCGGATCAACACGCGCGCGGAGCGCATCGCCAAGGTCACTGCGGCCGACGTGCAGCGCGTGGCGACACAGTACCTCGTCAAGACAGGCCGGACGGTGGTCATCACGGTTCCAAAGGCCGCGCCGGCGAAAGGAGAGCTGTGATGCGCGCCCGCAGTGACAACCGGATGCTGGCGTCGCTGACCGCGCAGGCCATCGCGATTGCCGTCGTTCTCATCGCCAGCGCGGCCGCGATCGTCACCGGCCAGATGGCCCCGGGTGCTCCGGGGCAGCCTCCCTCGAGCGCGGGACTGGTCATCAAGGGCAAGGCGCCGGTCTCGAACGACGTCCTGAAGGTCACGCTCCCCAAGCCGCAGAAAGCCGATCTGCCGAACGGGCTGCACCTGATGGTCCTCGAGGATCGCCGGCTGCCGCGGATCGCGTTCCAGATCATCGTGCCGGGCGCCGGCGGCTACTACGATCCGCCGGCGATGATCGGCCTGAGCTCCTACACCGCACAGATGATGCGCGAGGGCACGACGACCAAATCGTCGCAGCAGATCTCGCAGGAGCTCGAAACGATGTCGGCGAACGTGACCGTCGGGAGCGGCACCTCGGGGACGTTCGCGAGCGTGTCCGGCGGGGCGTTGACCGAGAGCTTCCCGCGGTTGTTCGAGCTGTCGGCTGACGTGCTGCTCAATCCGTCGTTTCCCGCCGACGAGTGGGATCGCCTGAAGGTCCGGACCAGGACCGGCCTCATCCAGCAGCGCACGCAGCCGGGTTTCCTCTCGGCCGAGCGATTCGCGAAGGTCATCTTCGGCGATCATCCGGCGGGGCGCGTGTCGCCCACGCCGGAAACGCTCGATGCCATCACCCGTGACGCGATGGTCGAATTCCACCGCACGCGCTTCGTTCCCGACCACGCGCTCATCGCGTTTGCCGGCGACATCTCGCTCGCCGAGGCACGCAAGCTCGTCGAAGGCAAGCTTGCAGCGTGGAAGAAGGCCGGCGCGGCCAAGCCGACGACCACGCAGCCGCCGGTGCCCGGTCCTCCGAAGGTGTACCTCGTCGCTCGTCCCAACTCGGTCCAGACGAGCCTCGCGGTCGGGATGCAGTCGATGGTCCGCACCGATCCCGACTACGTGCCGCTGACCGTCGCCAATCGCGTTCTCGGCGGCACGATGGGGAGGCTCTTCAGGCACCTGCGTGAGGAGAAGGGCTACACGTACGGGATTGGCAGCGGTTTCTCCGCAACGGACTTCCGCGGGCAGTGGCAGGCATCGACCCAGGTCCGCACGGAGGTGACCGAGCCGGCGCTCAACGACCTGCTGGCCGAGATCGCCGAGATGCGCGACAAGGCCGTGCCGGAGAAAGAGCTGATGGACGCCAAGCGCGCCATCGTCGCGGGTTTCGCACTGTCGCTCGAGAACCCGAACCAGGTGCTCAACTACTACGTGCAGAACTGGCTCTACGGGCTGCCGGCCGACTACTGGGATACGTATCCGGCGAAGATCAGTGCCGTGACCGCCGCGCAGGCGCAGGCGGCGGCCGCCAAGTACTGGGACGCGTCGAAGATTCAGATCGTCGCCGTGGGGGATGCGGGAAAGATCACCGACATCCTCAAGAAGAAGGGGACGCTGGAGGTATACGACGCGGACGGGAAGGCTGTGAAATAAGAAGCCCGACAGGAGGTACCCGGAGCGCGCAACTTCAGTTGCGCGTCAGAGACCGGATCTAAAGATCCGCGCCCCGGGCGATCTCTTCCATCGCGCCGGCGAACGTATCGATCTCCTCGAGCGTCGTGTAGACGTTCGGCGTGATGCGGGCGCCTTCGTATTCGGCGTGCATGATTGGCGTCGCGATGATCCGCCAGCGCTCCCACAGGCGTGCCACCACTTTTGGCGTCGGCACGCCTGTGATCTGTACCGTGCCGATCGCGCACGATTGTGCCGGATCGAGAGGCGTGTGGAGGCGGATCTTCGGGTTCTTCGCCAGCCGATTTGCCCAGCGATTGCGGAGATAGCGCAGGCGCGCCGACTTGCGCTCGATGCCGATCCCCTCGTGGAACGTCAGCGCTTCGGCTATCGCGTTGTGGTTGGCGGCCGGATGCGTGCCGATCTCCTCGAACTTGCGGATGTCGTTCGTCTTGGACGCGCCGGCGGGCGTGAGGGGCCAGAGCGACGCGATGTTCTCGCGGCGCACGTAGAGAAAGCCGGTGCCGATCGGCGCGAGCAGCCACTTGTGGAGGCTCGTGCCGTAGAAATCGCAGCCGAGGTCGCTCGCCTTGTAGGGGAAGTGCGCGAACGCGTGCGCGCCGTCGACAACGGTCTTGACGCCACGCCGCCGCGCTTCATCACACACCTGCTTCACCGGGAAGATCTGGCCCGTCAGGTTCGTGATGTGGCAGAAGTGCAGCACCTTGGTCGCGGGCGTGAGGGCGCCGATCAGGCGATCGGCGAGATCGCCGGGTGACTTCGGCGGCACGGGAAACGAAATCTTCGTCAGCTTGATCCCGTCGCGGCGCACGCGCTGCTCCCACGTGTCGAGCATCCGCCCGTAGTCCTGATTGGTCGTCACGACTTCGTCGCCCGGGTCGAGCGTGATCCCGAGCTGCGCGATCTGGAGCGCCTCGCTCGCGTTGCGCGTGATCGCCATCTCCTCCGGGTCGCATCCGAATTCCGTCGCCAGGCGCCGTCGCACGCTCTCCATGTTGGGCTCGAGGATCTGCCACATGTGGTACACGGGCGCCTGGTTCGAGATGTCCAGATACCGCTTCAGCGCCTCGTGCACGACGCGCGGGCTCGGGCAGCAGCCGCCGTTGTTCAGATTGATGATCGTCCGGTCGAGGGTGAACGCCTGCTGGATCTCGCGCCAATAGGTTTCGTCGGCGGCGAGGCTCGTGGCGGTCTGTTCAGCGACACGGCGGCCGGCCGCCTCCATCCGGGCCAGCCCGGCGTCGGTGAATGCCGCGGTCGCGGCCAGGCCCGCACTGCCCGTCGTGCGAAGGAATCCGCGCCGGGTCAGGATCGGTGTAGGGTTGTTCATAACGGTGATTTTGGTTCATGGTTCGGCGGTCGGCGTTCGCCGAACTACGAACCCCGAACGACGAAACCAAGAACCAGGAACGAACCGAGGATACTGTATTTCGATCGACGAAGGGTGACACAATACTTTGCCTGGCCGGGTCTGCGACCCGTGTCTCGGAGGGCACGTGCCGCTCGTTAGTCCTGCCGTACTCCGCCTGGCGGTCGGAGCCGGCGCCCTTTCGATCGATCGTCGTCCTGCCCGCGCGGCGGAGACGCCGGCGTTCGGGTGTGCGCGGATGGGAGCGCCGGTATGACCGTGCGGCTCGGCGGCGCCGTGATCACCAACCCATCCAGGCCGTTCTGGCCCGACGAGGGGCTGACCAAGCTGGACCTCGCGAAGTTCTACGCGCGGATCGCCTCGCAAATCCTGCCCTGGCTCAAGGGCCGCCCGGTCATGATGGAGCGCTGCCCGGACGGCATGCGCCGGAAGTGCTTCTACCAGAAGCAGGCGCCGGCCAACCTGCCAGAGGGCGTGCCGACGATGCGGATTCCGGCGCCGACCGCTCATCGTGAAGTGGACTACATCATCGGCGGCAGCCGCAAGACGCTCCTCACGCTCGTCAACTACGGCTGCATTGCGATGCACGTGATGAACGGGCGCACCGACCATCTCGACCGGCCGGACTGGCTCGCCTTCGACCTGGATCCTTCCGACGGATTCGGATCGGCCGCGCGTGCGGCCCTCCTGCTTCGCGATCGGCTCGAAGATCACGGGCTGGAGTCGTTCGTCAAGACGTCGGGCGGCCGAGGCCTCCACGTGTTCGTGCCGTTGCGGCGCGGCGCGGCCCAGGATCAGGTGCGCGCCTATGCCACGGCGATTGCCCGCGAGCTCGCAGCCGAGCAGCCGAAGGTCGTCACGGTCGAAGCGCGCAAAGCCAGGCGCCGTGCGCCCGTCTACCTCGACGTGATGCGCAACGGCGGCGGCCAGACAATCGTGCCGCCGTTTTCCGTGAGGTGGCGCCCGCACGCGCCCGTGTCGATGCCCCTCGCGTGGGACGAAGTCAGCCCGCGGCTGAATCCCGGCATCTTCAACATCCGCACCGCCGAACGCCGCATGGCCCGCAAGTCGCCCTGGGCCCGGTTCTTCGGGCACAGGCAGACGCTGCCGCGGATCTAGTTCAAGGTTCAAGGTTCAACCTGAACCTCGAACTTTAACCTTGAACCTGAACCTTGAACCCTGAACCCTGAACCATGAAACTGGCCAACAAGACCGTTCTGATTACCGGCGGTAAACGGATTGGCGCCGTCGTGGCGCAGGAGCTGGCGCGCCGCGGCATGGACGTGGCGCTCTCCTATCAACGGTCCAAAGATGAAGCCGAGACGACGGCCGCGACGGTGCGCGACGCGGGCCGCCGCGCGGTCGTGCTGCAGGCCAACCTGTCGCGCGGAGACGAGTGCGCCACGCTCGTGGATGGAGCGGCCGCCGCGCTTGGGCGGCTGGACGCGCTCATCAACATGGCGTCGGTCTATCGTTCGCGGCCGCTGGCGGAGATCGACGAGGCGCGGTGGGACGAAAGCCTCGACGTCGACTTGAAGGCGGCGTACCTGTGCGCCCGCGCGGCCATCCCGCACATGCGCGCGGCCGGCGGCGGCCGCATCGTCAACTTCAGCGACTGGGTTGCCGCGAGCGGGCGGCCGCGCTACACGGGATACCTGCCGTACTTCGTCGCCAAGCGCGCGATCATCGGCCTCACCGAAGCGCTGGCGCTCGAGCTCGCCGGCGATCAGATTCTCGTCAACGCGATTGCCCCAGGCCCGATTGTCGCGCCGCCGGGTACGACCGACGAGGAGTTCCAGCAGGTGGAGTCTGCGACGCCGCTCGGGCGCTGGGGCGGCGAATCGGAGATCGCGACCGCTGTCGTGTTCCTGCTGGAATCCGGTTTCGTCACGGGCGAGACGATACGGGTCGACGGCGGCCGACACGTGCGGTAGGGATTTCAGGGATCCAGAGTTCAGGGATTTGGGCAAGAGGACCGGCGCAACGTGGTGGACCACGCCGGAGTGTCGAGCTTCCCGGATCCCTGGATCCCCGATCCCTGAAATCAGGACGACGCCGCCTGCCCGATTCCCAGCCTGCTCATCGACTCGAGCGCGCCTGTCAGCTCGCGGCGGTCCCGCGCGAAGCAGAAGCGGATGTAGCCTTCGCCGTTCGCGCCGAAGTCGGCGCCGGGCACGCAGCCGATGCGGCCGCGGGTGATGAGGTCCTGCGCCACCGCCCACGACGCCGATTCGACCGTCCGACCGCCGGGTGGCCGCCACGACGGCTCAATCCGCAGGAACGCGTAGAACGCGCCCCTGGGGGGCGTTCCGCTCAGAATCTGACCGGCGTGCCGGGCGACGCCTTCATAGAACAGATCGCGGCGGGCCTGGAGCTCGGCTCGAAAGGCGGCAATACACCCCTGCGATCCTTCGAGCGCCCCGATGCCGCCATACTGGACGATGGACGAAATGTTGCTGGCGGTGTAGAAGAGGACCTTCTTCATCCGGTCGCGGAGCGCCGGATCCTTGATCGCGACGTATCCCAGCCGCAGACCCGTCATCGCATACGTCTTGCTGAACGTGTAGAACGACAGCGTCCGGTCGTACATCCCCGGGAGCGACCCAGGGCTCACGTGGTCCGCGCCGTCGAAGAGGACGTCCTCGTAGGCCTCGTCGGAGATGATCCACACGTCGTGCGCGCGGGCGATCGCGGCGATGCGCTCGATGTCGGCCTTCGTCAGCACGCCCCCCGTGGGGTTGTTGGGCGAGTTGACATAGATCGCTCTGGTCTTCGGCGTGATCTTCGACTCGAGCTCGTCGAGGTCGAATCGCCAGCCGAGACGCTCGTGGAGCGGACACGGCACGACCACACCGTGCGCGAGCCTGATGTTGCCCATCGCGGGCGGCCACTCGGGGTCCGGCACGATGACCTCGTCGCCGGGCTCGAGCAGCCCGTGGCACAGGATGAAGAGCGCGTGGATCCCGCCGGTCGTGACCAGAACCTCCTCGGGCGAGCCAATGGGGATTCCGTTGGTCGTTCTGAGCTTGTCGGCGATGAGCTCGAGCAGCCGCGGCACGCCGGTCGTCTGGACGTAGTGGCTCCGGTTCTCGTCGATGGCCCGGCGCATGGCGTTCTTGACCGTGTCCGGCGCGTCGAAGCTGACGTCCCCTTGATCGAGGCGGAAGGGATCCTTGACGCTGTACATCATGTCGCGGATGCGGATGATGCCGGACAGCGGGACCGAGTCGATGTATTGGGCCATGGGTGATGATAGTAGGGGTCCGGGACCCAGGGATCGGGAATCAGGGATCCAGGGTCCGGGAAGGCTCCACGTTCCGGGATGGTCCACGACTTTGCCCCAGTCCCCTGAATCCCTGATCCCCGATCCCTGAGTCCCGTACAATGACCCCGTGGCTCGAGCGGGCGACTCCATCGAAGACTTCTGCCGGGCGTGCAAGCTCGATCGGATGCACACCGTCGTGGCGGCGGATCCGAACGGCGTGCCGATTCGGGTCGCCTGCGGCTATTGCTCGAGCGAGCACAACTACCGGGGCGGACCACGCATGCACGGCGGTCAGGCCCCCGAGGCTGGACGTGAGCCGAGGGCGCCCGCGCCGCGCCCGGCGCCAGCCGACCGGCAGCCATTTCCCGTTGTCAGCGAGCGAGAAAGGACAGGTCCCCCGATGCCGGTATCGTCCGACCAACCCGACCTCGAGATGCTCCTGCGCCGGATCATCCGCGAGGAGGGAGGGATTACGCCGGTGGCCCCGGCCGAGAAATGGCGCGGCGGCACGCTGGTGCTCAGGCCCGGCAACGGCACGCAGGACAAGAGCTGGCCGATCGAGACCTTCTTCCACAAGGTCGTGATGATCCGCAACCGGCTGCGGACGCTCGAGCAGCAGGTCAACGGCATGGACGCCCCCGAGGACGTCAAGGTGAAGCTCCAGAGCTACATCAGCGGGTGCTATGGATCGCTGACGAGCTTCAACGTGCTCTTTGCCGACGAGGAAGATCAGTTCAAGGGCGCTGGGGAGTAGAGCCGGGAGCTGTCGTCAGATCTGACCCCAGCCTCGACCTCACCCCCCAGCCAGCGCCAGAATCCGGTGCAGCGTCGTCGCGGCCTTCGACAGCGGCAGATTGCTGATGTAGAAATGCCGGACCCCCGCCGCGCGCAGCTCGCGAATCGATCGCGCGCAGACCTCCTCCGCGCTGGCGCCGGACGCGAACTCCTCTGTCAGCCCGGCGATCGGCACCGGCAGGAAGTCCTTCAGGATGTCCAGCGTTTTCGCGTTCGCCGAACGGTAGTAGAACACCCCGAACAGACCGGGCATCGTGACGCCGCGGCGGCCGGCCTCCTCGAGAAACCGTTCAACATGCGGCCGGCTGTGATGGGACACGATCTGGGTCAGGTAGAACTCGGCCGTGGCGTGGTCGGCCAGGAGGTAGCCGACCTGCGTCGGAGCGTCCGCGTGCGGGTTGGCCCAACCGCCCAGTGTCAAGTCAGGCCGATGGCGACGGATGTGCTGCCGCAATTGCCACGCGTGCTCGACGCAGCGGGCAGGTCCGACGCTTTTATCGCCGCCAAGAATCACCAGCGACTCGAATCCGTGCTGAGAGGCCCGGTCGGCATACCCGAGGCAGTACTCCAGCGAATGCTTGGTCGTGAGAAACGGCGCGATGCTCGACCGCGGAACGTCGCTGCCCAGGTTGCTGACCAGGTGCCGCAGGTTGTCTTCCTCCTTGAGGCCCACGGCGCTGTCCGTGAGGAAGACGTATGTGCCGCCGCGCGTCAGGCTCTTCACCGCATGATACGTGTCGATCCAGGCATCGATGCTGGCCGACGCTTCCAGTTCCGCCCTGGG
>Ga0075327_1000372_pt1 | contig 12447 bp, 9 predicted proteins | sample MayberrySE_Catta_2_FD_120056 | JGI IMG/M metagenome (GOLD analysis project Ga0075327, IMG submission 120056) | Natural and restored wetland microbial communities from the San Francisco Bay, California, USA, that impact long-term carbon... | ecosystem: Environmental > Terrestrial > Soil > Wetlands...
CGCACGACGCGGCCAGCCCGGAGGTTCGCGAGGATGCGCGTTTCTTCCTCGTGCCGATCCGGCGGCACCAGGACCATGACAGACTGCCCGATGGCTTCCGCTGCGGTGTAGCCGTACAACCGGGTGGCGCCGTCGTTCCAGGACGTGATGATGCCGTCGAGCGACTTTCCGACGATCCCGTCGTCGGAGGACTGAACGATGGCGGCGAGGTGCTGGCGGGACTCCTCGGCCTTGCGCCGTTCGGTGATGTCGACGGTGGCGCCGAGCATGCGGAGCGGCCGGCCGGACGGGTCGCGGATGACACGGCCGCTGGCAGAGACCCAGACGATCCGGCCATCCGGGCGGCGGATTCGGAAGTCCAGCTCGTACGGGTCGTCGTCGTCGAGCGCACGCCGGAGGGCCGTTCCCACCAGGCCGTGGTCGTCGGGATGGACGAACTGCTGGTAGGCCTCGAAGGTGCCGGCGAACTGCCCCGACGCCAGACCGTGGATCTCGTACAGCGTGTCGGACCAGGTGACCGCTCCGGTCGCCAGGTCCCAGTCCCAGATGCCGAGGCGGCCGGCGCTGGTCGCGAGACGCAGGCGGGTCTCGCTCTGCCGCAGCGCGAGCTCCGAGCGCGCGCGTTCGATGAGGTCGGCCGCCTGTCGCGCCAGCAGGTCGAGCAGGCGGAGGTCGCTGTCGCTCGGCCGCTGCGGGCGCCGGTAGTGCGTCGAGAGCACGCCGACAACGCGTCCCTCGCGGCTGATCAGCGGCGTCGACTGGACCGCGTGCGCGCCGGCGTCGAGAAACGACCGCCGGGCGTCGCCGGTGAACTGCGGGCTGACGGCAATGTCCTCGATGACCACCCGTTGGCCCGATGCCAGCGTGGCCGAGCCCGGGCTCCTGATCGGGTCGGCCTGATCCAGGCTGCGCAGGAACTGGGATGAGAACCCCCTCCAGGCGACCATGGTGAGGCGGTCGTCAGCCGCCAGCTGCACGAAGCCCATGTCGGCCCGAGTGATGGCGATCGCGGCGTCGAGCAGCTGCTGGAGGACGCGCGGCAGGTCGGCATCCCCGGCGAGCTGGGTGCTGACGGCGTGGAGCGCCGCCATGCGCTCGAGATCGGTCTCGAGCTGCGCGTTGAGGGACTGGACGCGGGCCTGCGCCTCCTGGAGGGCGGCGAACTGATCCCGGATCTGATACTGCCGCTGCCGGGCCCGCAGTGCCGTGCGCAGGGTGCTGACGAGGGTCGAGACCCGCACGGGCCGCTCGAGGACCGTGGCGTTCGACAGCTCCGACATCGTCCAGCGCGCGACAGGCGAGTCGGCGCCCGAGGCGGACAGGACGACGATTGGGATGTCGGACCAGGAGTCCTGGCGCCGGAGGGCCTCGACGACCGGCCGGACATCCTGGTCGGCGAGGACTTCTTCGGTGAGAAGCACCGCGCCGCACCCGGCGTCGAGCAGCTCGGCCAGTTCGGCAAGCGAGCGCAGGATTCGGCAATCGACGTTCGCATCGCGCAGGATCTGAGCCGTGATGCGCGCGTCTCCCGATGTCGGCGCCACAACATAGACGGCCGGCTCCGGCGCGGTTCGGTCAGGCATCGTCCCGGGCCGTTCGTGGTCGCCCACGTATCCGTTCCGGCGCTCCGCTCAGGACGTGACGGAAGTCACGCAGCGGTTCGCCGACCTCGAGGCCGTTCCCGATCCGCAGCTCCCGAATCGTACGCTCGTGCGCGCCGGTGCGCTTCTTGATGACGGACATCGCCTGGCGCACCTCGCCTCCCGTTTCGAAGTACCGCAGGAGCAAGACCGTGTCGGCCAGGTAGCTGGCGTCGACGGGCAGCGACGTGTCGGCGCCGATGATGCCGTGTTGCGTGAGCGCCAGCAGGGTCGTCACGCCCTGCTGGCCAAGATACGTCAGGAGCTCGTGCAGGTGGAGTGACAGGAACTGCTCGTTCGGCATCGCGTTCAGCAGCCCGGTGAGGCTGTCGATCACGACCATGCGGATCCCGCGCGCCGTGACGGCCTGGCGGATGAGATCGGAGAACTCGCCGGGTGACAGCTCGGCCGGATCGATCTGGCGCAGCTCGACCAGCCCGCTGTCGACCAGCGGCGCCAGGTCGTGCCCGAGCCCGGCGGACCGGATCTGCAGGGTCTGGAGGGACTCGTCGAACAGCAGGAACAGGGAGGGTTCCCGGCGGGCGGCCGCGGCGACGACGTACTGCGTCGCGAGCGATGACTTGCCCGTCCCGGCTGCGCCGATGATCAACGTGCTCGAGCCGCGGGTCAGGCCGCCACCGAGCAGCGCATCCAGAGTGGAGAGGCCGCTCAGCACGCTGTTCTGGCCGTCGGGCGTCGCTCGATGTTCGGCGGCGACGAGCCGGGGGTAGACTTGCAGGCCGCCGGGGCGGATCGCGAAGTCGTGGTACCCCTCGCGAAACATGCGGCCGCGCACCTTGCTCACCTGAAGCCGGCGGCGCAGGGTCCCGTAGGGATGGATATCCCGTTCCAGGCTGATGACGCTCTGCACGAGGCTGTGAATCGGCATCTCGGCGCCTTCGCCCAACCGGTCTTCGACGAGGAGCACCGTACTGCCGAGGCGGGCGAAGAACTGTTTGAGGGCGAGCATCTGTCGCCGGTAGCGCAGCGGACTCTCTGCCAGAAGCCGGAGCTCCGAAAGCGAGTCGATGACCAGGCGGGCGGGCTGCACCCGTTCGGCCTCGGCGAGCACCAGCTTCGTCGTCTCGGCGAGCTCGACTTCGGAGGGGTGGTACATCGTGTAGTGCGCCTCGGGTCGGAGGCTCTCTTCCGACGCGATGACCTCGAGGATGGCTATCCCGTCGAGCGACCAGCCGTGGGAGGCCGAGGCCATTTTCAGCTCGCGCTCGCTCTCGGCCAGCGTCACGAACATGCAGGACTGGCCCTCGGCGGCGCCCGCCAGCAGGAACTGGAGCGCGAGGGTGGTCTTGCCCGAGCCGGGCAGGCCCTCCACCAGGTGCAGCCCGCCGCGGACGAGACCGCCAGCGAGCACGTCGTCGAGGCCGTCGACGCCGGTGCCCAGCAACGCAACTGCCGCCTCGTTCGCAGGATCGGTCATGTGACCCCCATTCTAGTCCCCGGCGGGATGGCCGTCGCCAGGCCGGCTGGCTGGGAGCGGCGTATCTGCGCTAGCATTCGGCCGCGTGAGCTGAGGAGCAGGGACCATGAGTAGCAGGAGCGTATCGGGCGTCGTGGCGATCGTGGTTGTCTGTGGCCTTGCCGCGGGGGCGCAGACGACGCCGCGTGCGTTGACGGTGGACGACGCGCTGGATCTCGTCACGGTGGGCAATGCGCTGATGTCCCCGGACGGCGAGCGGGTCTTCTTCTCGAGGAGCGAGCTGAACTGGAAGGAGAACAAGCGCGACACGAAGTACTACATGGTTCCGGCCACGGGCGGCGAGCCGTACGAGTACATCGGCAAGGAGGGCGGCAGCAGCTTCCAGTTCTCTCCGGACGGCCAGTACCTGACGTTCACGAGGACGGTGGAGAGCAAGAGCCAGATCTTCTGGATGCGCACGTCGGGCGGCGAGGCCGTGCAGCTCACGAAGCACGAGACCGGCATCAGCCAGTACGTCTGGTCGGACGACTCGACCGCCATCTTCTTCCGCGCGTCGAACAAGCGGCCCGAGGCCGAGCAGAAGGCCATCGACGCCAAAGACGACGCGATCTTCGTCGACGAGGGTCCGAACGGACAGGACCGCGCGTACTGGAACAGCCTCTGGTCGTTCGACGTCGCCTCGAAAACCGAGACGCGGCTGACCGATGGCGACCTGATGATCAGCAGCTTCGATCCGTCGCCGGACGGCAGGCGGGTCGCGTACGTCGCACGCATGACGAACCGGCGCAACGACGCCGACAGGAACGAGATCTACCTGCTGGACATCGCGGCGAAGTCCACGGTCCGGCTGACCGAGAATCAGGCGCCCGAGAGCGGGATCTCGTGGGCGCCCGACGGCTCCGTGTTCCTCTTCACGGCGGGCGACGACACGGCGTGGCTCAACCGCAATGCGAAGATTTACCTGCTGAACCCGGTCACCCGCGAGCGGAAGCTGCTGTCGAGCGAATACGAAGGCGGCATCTCGGAGCCCGTCTGGACGCCGGACTGCCGCTACGTGATCTTCAACGGGCAGCAGGGCACCGACACCCACCTGTTCAGACTCGATACGCGGACGGGCAACTTCGAGAAGCTGACCGACATGCCGGGCACGTTCGACGCCGCGTCGTTCTCGAAGGACCGCACGAAGATGGTCTACAGCTTCACCGACTTCGACACGCCCGGCGACCTGTGGACGTCGCCGGTGAATCAGTGGCGACCCGTGCGGCTGACGCACGCGAATCCCGGATTCGAGCAGAAGTTCGCGCTGGCGACGATGCAGGTGATCGCGTGGAAGAGCCGCGACGGGACCGGGATCGAGGGACTGCTGCACCTGCCGGCCGGCCACACCGCTGGCACGCGGCTGCCGCTCATGCTGAACATTCACGGCGGCCCCGCCGGGTCGTTCCGCAACCGTTTCGATCCCGACTACCACGTCTACGCGGGGCTCGGGTACGCGTCCCTGTCGCCGAACGTGCGTGGAAGCAGCGGCTACACCGACCGTCTGCGCGAGGGCAATACCGTCGAACGCGGCGACGGCATCGGGCTGGGCGACTATCACGACCTGATGACGGGCATCGACGCGCTGATCGAGCAGGGCATCGCCTACCCGGATCGGCTGGCGCTGCGCGGCTGGAGCTACGGCGGCATCCTGGGCGGCTGGACGATCACCCAGACGCAGCGCTTCAAGGCCGCGTCGATCGGCGCCGGCGTCTACGACTGGACGTCCGAGTACGGACCGGGCTTCAACAACGACGTCCGGCTGTGGCACATCGGCGGTACGCCCTGGGACAACCCCGAGGGCTACCGCAGACAATCCGCGCTGACGCACGTCGCAAACGTCACGACGCCGACGCTGCTCCTGCACGGCATCGAGGACACGACCGACACCGAGCAGCAGAGCATGATGTTCTTCACGGCGCTCAAGGACCTGGGCAAGGCGCCGGTGCGGTACATCAAGTTCCCGCGCGAACCGCACGGCTTCCGCGAGCCCCGCCACCAGCGCACCCGCGACATCGAGGAGATCCGCTGGATGCAGCAGCACGTCACGGGCATCGAGTGGACACCCTGGGTACGGCCCGAGCCGAAGAAGGACGAGGGCGGAACGTAGGCCGGACCTTCAGGTCCGGCAATCCCGCACCGCCGGGGCTGAAGCCCCGGCCTCCACCACAGGCGTACGTAGGCCGGACCTTCAGGTCCGGCAATCCCGCACCGCCGGGGCTGAAGCCCCGGCCTCCACCACAACCGTAGGTAGGCCGGACCTTCAGGTCCGGCAATCCCGTGCCGCCGGGGCTGAAGCCCCGGCCTGCACCACAGGCGTACGTAGGCCGGACCTTCAGGTCCGGCAATCCCGCACCGCCGGGGCTGAAGCCCCGGCCTGCACCACAGGCGTACGTAGGCCGGACCTTCAGGTCCGGCAATCCCGTGCCGCCGGGGCTGAAGCCCCGGCCTCCACCACAACCGTACGTAGGCCGGACCTTCCGCCTTCGCTGAAGCTCCGGCGGACTCGCCGAAGCCTTGGCGGAGGCGGTCAGGTCCGGCGGGTGTCGGGTCTTCAGACCCGGCCTACATCCGACGTTCGCGGAACAGGCCCCACGTCTCCAGATCGCCGGCGACGCGCGCGTGTCCCACCACGCGATAGCCGAAGTGCTCGTAGAACGGCAGGTTGTGTGGCGTTTCGGTGGTCAGCGAGACGCCTTCGGAAGCCGGGTCCGACTCGGCCAGGGCATGCACCGCCTCGAGAAGCCGCCGGGCCAGGCCGCGACCGGCGTGCGACCGGCGGACGCCGATCATGTTCAGGTGGTGATGCCGACGCCCCGCGAAGAAGGGATGGGTGGCGTCGCCGTAGGCTGCGTATCGGGACCGCGCGCCGGCGCCCAGGTCCGCCCACACCCGCTCGCGATGCTCGATGACGGCGAGGGGCGATTCACGGTCCTGGAGCGTCATCGTCGCGGCGCCGGCGACCGTCGGGCCATCGAGGACCGCGAACACCGGTTCTGCCCGGTTCACGCGCGTCATCACGAAGAAGCCGATGAGCTCACCCAGGCGGCGGTCGTAGTCGTCAGCCGCAGAACCAAGAACGTGTCGCATGACGGGATAGTCGCGGAAGGCGTCGCAGAAGACCTCAATGATGTCGTGGACGCGATCGGCCGGCCAGCGGACCGGGTCGCCGGTGGAGCTGTCGTGCGGCATCGTCACTGAATGATCGCGTCGAGCAGCCGGGGCAGGATGTTCGACGCGCGGTTCCCGAAGATGTTCCAGGCGTTGACGACCGCGACGACCTGCCGGTCGGGTACGACGACGAGGAGTTGCCCGCCGAAGCCGCGGCCCGCCCACACGTCCACATCGTTGCGGCTGGTGATCCACCACTGGTAGCCGTAGTCCCACGCGCCGCCGCCGACGCCGGTCACGTGCCGGTGTGTCGCGCTTGCGACCCAGCCCTCCGGCAGGAGGCGCCGGCCGTTCCACACGCCCTCGTGCAGGTACAGATAGCCGATCTTTGCAAGGTCCTCGGCGCCGAGGTAGAGACCGCCCTCCGTATCCGGGTACCCCTTTGGCGTCTTCTTCCAGTGGAAGTCGCGGATGCCGAGCGGCTTGAAGAGGTGCTCGGCGGCGTAGTCGTCGATGTATCGGCCGGTTGCGGCACGAATCACGCCCGACATCAAATGGCTGCCGCCGCTGTTGTAAGCCCACTTCGTGCCTGGGTCGGCGTCCATCGGCTGGTCGAGCGTGAACTGGATCCAGTCCTGGCTGTGCTCGAGCTGAATCGTCGTGTTCGTCTCGTCGAGCGGCCGGTCCTGCTCGTGCCACTCGATGCCGGTCCGCATCGTCAGCAGATCGGCGAGCGTGGCCTTGTGCAGACGTGGATCGACGCGAGACGTGTCGTGGTTCGTGAAAAAGGAGAGCAGGGGCCGCTCGAGGCTGCCGATGTCGCCGCGGCCGAGCGCGATGCCGATGACGGTTGCCGCAATCGACTTCGTGACCGACTGCAGCGAGTGCACGTCACGGCCCTTGTAGTACGGATGGAAATCGGGATGGTAGTAGTTGAAGTCGTGCATCGCCGACGTGTCGGCGCAGCCGGCGCCGCAGCCGAGGATGCCCGTGCGGCCGCGGCTGATCGTCGCGTAGTCCTGCTCGTAGCGATGATTCACGACCAGCCGGCCGTTGCGGACGACCAGCAGGCGATCGACGTAGCCGAACTCGCCCGCCCGGATCGCCGCGTCGAGCGCCTCGAGCGATGCCGGGTCGAGGCCCTGAGACGCAGGAGTCGCCGTCGTCCAGCCCTGCGTCGCAGGCAGGAGGACGGAGGTCTCGGCCAGCAGGACGGAGGATGCGGCCAGCAGGACCGAGGTCGCGGCCAGCAGGACCGAGGTCGCCAGCCAGTGAACCCGGAACCTGGAACCCGCGAACCCTGAACCCTGAACCCGGAACCAGGAACCCGGATCCCTACCTTTGTGAAGCCAGATAATCGAGTACAAGCGTAGCCATCGCCTTCATGCCGATCGGAATCGACGAGTCGTCGGCGCGGAACGTCGGTGTGTGGTGCCCGCCCGACTCGGTGCCCGGCTTGACCATGCCGAGCCGGAAGAAGAAGCCGGGAATCTCGTTCGCGTAGTACGCGAAGTCCTCGCCGCCCATGGTCGGATCGAGCACCTTCACGTTGTCCTTGCCGACGACCTTCGCGAGGGTCGGCGCCATCTGATCGGTCAGGGCCAGGTTGTTGATGGTGGCCGGCGTGCCGCGGTCGTAGACGAGCTCGTGCGTGCCGCCGCCGGCCTGCGTGATGCCGGCGAGAATCTCGCCCATGCGGCGCTCGACGGCGTCGCGGATCTCCGGTCCGTACGTCCGCACGGTTCCCTCGAGCCACACCTCGTCCGGGATGATGTTGAACCGCGTGCCGCCGCGGACGATGCCGACGGTGACGACGCTCGGCGCGAGCGGATCGAGGTTGCGCGAGCGGATCGTCTGGAGCGCGAGGACCGCCTGCGAGGCCATCACGACCGGGTCGACGCCCAGGTGCGGCGCGGCGCCGTGCGACTGCTTGCCGATGATGCGGACCTTGAAATGGTCGACGGCGGCGAGTGCCGGGCCCGGCGTGTAGCCGAGCGTGCCGACCTCCATCTCGGCGAAGGTGTGAAGGCCGAAGATCGCGGTGGGCCTCGGGTTCTGCAGCACACCCTCCTTCACCATCATCTCGGCGCCGCCGTCCTCGTCTGGCGGCGGGCCTTCCTCAGCCGGCTGGAAGATGAACTTGACGGTGCCGGGAATCTCCGCGCGCATCGAGGCGAGGACCGACGCGACGCCGAGTTGAACCGCCGTGTGGATGTCGTGCCCGCAGGCGTGCATGACGCCGACCTGCTGACCGAGGTACTCGGTGCGGACCGTCGAGGCAAACGGGTAGCCGGTGTCTTCGGTCACCGGCAGCGCATCCATGTCGGCGCGAATCGCGACGACGCCACCCGGCCGTCCGCCTTTCAGGATGCCGACGACGCCCGTGTGCGCGACGTTCTCGGTGACCGAGTCGAAGCCGAGCTTGCGCAGGTGTGCGGCGACGAGCGCCGCCGTCTTCGTCTCCCGGTTGCCGAGCTCGGGATACTGGTGAATCTGGTGTCGCAGCTCGATGGTCTCGGGCGCGAACGTCGCGACCGCCGCGTCGACCGTGGGATTCTGCGCTCGCAGCCCGAAGGGCGCGAGCAAGACGATGCCGAGTACGGTCAGCAATCTCCGCATTTCAACTCCCGTGGTATGCGGGCGATCGTAGCAGGTGTCGGTGTCACGGTACACCCGGATCCACAGAGCAGACAGGAAGGGCGGGAAGGACGGAAGGACAGGAAGACGCCCTGGGCAGCATGAAGCTGGCCCTACCCATCCTTCCGCCCTCCCCGCCCTTCCCGTCTGCTCTTGTGGACAGGGCTGCCGCGTGACAGGTTGACTCGACTGTATCCATAGAGTATGTACAGTAGCGCATGACGCCGCTTCCGTCCGGCAAACTCCTGATTCCGCCGATCTCCCCGGCCGCGGGGCCGCTGTACCAGCAGATCGTGGACGGACTGAAGCGGGAGATCAGCGAGGGGCGGCTTCGGCCCGGCGCGCCGCTGCCCTCGTTTCGCGGTCTGGCCGGGGAGCTGGCGGTCAGCGTCATCACCGTCAAGCGCGCCTACGAGGACCTCGAGCGCGAGGGCATCATCTACCGCCGGCAGGGTCTCGGCACGTTCGTCTCGGAGATCGCCGACGCGCGCAGCCGCGAGGTCAAGACCGAGCGGGCGCGCGAGCTGTTCGCCGGGGCCGTCCGCGAGGCCCGCGAGGCCGGCCTCGGGGATCGTCAGGTCACCCGTCTTTTCAGGTCGGTCCTGTCCCCCGAAGGAGCTCCGTCGTATGCCGGCTCACGCGATTGAGATTCGCGGACTGCAGAGGTCCTACAAGCACTTCACGCTGGGGCCGCTCGACCTGACGGTGCCGGCCGGCGCCATCTACGGCTTCGTCGGGCCCAACGGTGCCGGCAAGACGACGACGATCGACCTCATCTTCGGGATGGGCGGCAAGGACGCAGGCACGATCACCGTCCTCGGCTGCGACCACCTGCGCGACGAGGTCGCGATGAAGCGGCAGGTCGGCTACGTCAGCCCGGAGCTGAACTTCCAGCCCTGGGGCACCGTCGCCGGCGCCATCTACTTCGTCCGCGGCTTCTATCCGAGCTGGGACGACGGGTATTGCGAGCGGCTGCTGGCGTCGCTCTCGGTGAAGGCCGAAGAGAAGATCGGCAGCCTGTCATTCGGCGCGCGCATCAAGCTTGCGCTCATACTGGCGCTCGCCTGGCGGCCGAAACTCCTGGTACTTGACGAACCCACCGTCGGGCTCGACGCGATCTCCAGGCGACAGATCTTCACCGAGCTGCTCTCGGCCGTGCGCGAAGAGGAGCGGACCGTGTTCATCTCGTCGCACGCGATCTCGGACCTCGAGCGCTTCGCCGATCACGTCGGCATGATCAAGGACGGGCGGCTCGTCTTCGAGGGTGCCATCGACGAGGTCGCCGAACGTTTCCGTCTCGTGGATCTCATTTCGGACGACGGCATCGAGCTCGGCGACGAGCCGGGCGTGTTCGTCCAGCACCGCGAGGCCAATCGCTGGCGGGTGCTCGTCGATCGCCGGAGTCCGGCCGCCGGTGCGATTCGCCGCAATGGCCTTCGCACGGTCTCCGAGACGCCGCTGTCGCTCGAAGACCTCTTCATCGCGCTGGGGCGATCGTGAACCTCTCGCTGTGGATCGCTCGTGACTACGTGCGGCGAGTCGGCCGGGACTACGTGCTGGCGATCGCGGCGCTCGCGGTGCTCTGGCTCTTCTTCGCGGTCGGTTCGGCGTCCTGGTCGCTCGCACTGGCGCTGAGTCTCGCGGCTGCGGCTGGGCTGGGGCCGACAATCGTGTTCGGCAGCATGGCCAGACGCGAGCTGCTGCTGATGCCCGTGTCGCGACGCGAGTTCTGGCAGGCCCGATGGCTGCTCAGCACGGTCGTGCCGCTGGCGGTTGTGCTCGTCGCGCAGGGCCTCGGCGTGCTGGCCGCGATGCCCCTGCTCGGGTACCTGCCTCCGGTGCTGCCGGATCCGACGCTGACGGCCGTCTGCGTGCTCCTTTATATGGGCGCGATGTTGGGACTGGCGCCCGCGCAGGCCTGGTGGTCCAGTCCACGTCGCCGGCTGTTCTCGCGCCTCGTCAACGGGCTGGTCGCAACGACGGCAATGGTAGCTTTTCTTGGGGGCATGTTCTGGCCGGTTCTGCTGCGCTCGCACCTGCCGGCGGCTTGGAGCGACGTACGCGGGTGGGTCGCGCTCGTCTTCGTCGTCGCGACCCTGATGACGATTCTCGGCTATCGCCGTGTGCCCGGCGCCGTGCCGCACAACCTGCCGCGGGTGGTGCAAGCCTCGGCGAGCTTGCCGAGCCTCGACCGCTTCGGGATGTCGAACTCTCGTCTGTCCGGCGTCCCTCGGGCACTCTGGTTACAGCTCGTCCATACATTCGCATTCTGTGTTGGTGTGCTCGGCATCTCGGCAGGCATCGGAGCCGTGGTTGGACTGTTCGAGGGGTCGAGCAGCGCATGGGCACTGGCTTTGGACATGGCCGGCGTCGATTGGTTCGCGGGCGATCCCAAGGTGATTGGCCGAGTGTTCATTCTTGCGTTTCTCGCGCTGGAGACCATGGACACCGGCCTGTTGAGTGTGCCGAGATTCGACTATCTCCGGTCCCTGGTGAGGCACCTCCGCGCCTTGCCGATTCCGGTGTCCGGGGTGATCATCGCGCTGCTGCTCAGACGCGGCATTGGGTACATCAGCGTGTGGCTCATCTCCCTCGGCCTCTACGTCGTCTCGACTGGACGACCGCCCACGCTCGGGCTGTCCTGGCTCGCCGCGTTGTGGGGCATCGACGCCTTGATGCATGGATGGAAGCTGTACTGGGGGAGGAGCCACTGGGAGGCGCTCATTGGGGGATTCATGCTGTCGTTCCTCCTCACTGTGACCCTGCGTAGCGCATCCCCCGCCGGCGTCTGGCCGTTGCTCATCGCAGCATTCTTCCTGTTGCTCGCGTTCGCGGTCCTCAAGAGCGCCATCACGACGCGCCGCGAGACCTATCAGCCCGTCGACTTTTCGGCGCCCCCGTGGACGCCGGCTGGCTTCCGCTGATCGACGTGCGCTACGGCACCGGCGTCGCCACCCACCAGGTGTTGCCGGCGGGGTCCTTGAACCCACCGCGCTTGTCGGGGTCGTCGCCCTTGCGCTGCGGCTCCTGCACCGGCGTCGCGCCCGCTTCCAGCGCGCGCCGGTAGGTCGTATCCGCATCGGCCACGTAGACGTGCAGGTGGGCCGCCGTCGGCGTCCATTCGCCGCCGGCGTCGCCGAGCATCACGACCGTGTCCTCGATGCGGACCTCGGCGTGCAGGATCGAGCCGTCCGGCATCTCGTATCGGCGGAGCTCGACGGCGTCGAAGACGTTCTTCAGGAATCGAATCATCAGGTCGGCCCCCCGGGCGATGAGGTAGGGCGAGACCGTCGAGTAACCTTCGGGTTTGTAGGGCTGGGTCACCCTATCAAGATGTGCCGGGCCTCCGCGCCGGCACAAGTGAAGTTTTCGCATCATGCCGCGACGACGGCGGGCCGGGACTGCTACCATGCTCCTCTTCCAATGCGAGGTGGCATGACGAGCCGGCTCTTGTGGATACCGCTTCTCGTCCTGACGGGCTGCGGCCCGGCGGGTGACCCCGCGACAGAGCCGGCGCCCACGCCGCCAGCCGCCGCCCGTCCCAACGTCGTCGTGGTCGTCGTCGACGACCTGCGCTGGGACGAA
>Ga0075327_1000373_pt1 | contig 12439 bp, 14 predicted proteins | sample MayberrySE_Catta_2_FD_120056 | JGI IMG/M metagenome (GOLD analysis project Ga0075327, IMG submission 120056) | Natural and restored wetland microbial communities from the San Francisco Bay, California, USA, that impact long-term carbon... | ecosystem: Environmental > Terrestrial > Soil >...
AGGCCGCCGCGGCCGGCATCGGCGGTGACGGCGATGCGACCGAGATCGAAGGTGAGGAGCAGCAGGCTCACGCTGTCGTTGCGGCCGGCCAGCGGGCGCACCTCCGCGCGCAGGAGCTGACCTCCACCGGAGACGGCGCGTTCGAACGGCTCGATCCCCATGCCGGACAGTCTACACTCGCGACCGTGGAAGCCGACGACGATCGCACGCGTCGCGTGACGCCCGCCGGGCTCGTGGTCCGGCGACTTCGCCACGAGCGCGGCTGGCCGCCCCGCGAGCTGATCGCGGCGATCGAGGAGGCCAGCCTCCGGTCGAGCGGTCGCCGCGAGACCATCACCCCGAACCTGCTGGCCGGCATCGAAGAGCGCAACGAGGCCGTCCCCTACGAGACCCTCTGCCTCGTGGCCGCCGGTCTCGAGTGCGACCCGATCGACATCCTGGGCTGACGCCGAAGGCGTGTCGGCGCAGCGCGATACGAGAAGGAGCTCCGTTGGACTACATCACCGTGGACGAGGCGAGACGGCGGGGCGGACTGCGTCTCGTCCTGACGGCGGGCGTGCCCGGGCCGTGGGGCGAGGCCGCCAAGGGAGTCTTCCACGTGAAGAAGATCCCGTACGTGCCGGTGCGCCAGGACGGCGGCCAGCCGAACGACGACCTGCGCGCCTGGACCGGTCACGACAACGCGCCCCAGGCCGTCTACGAGGGCGAGCGGCCGCGCATCCGGGTGAGCGAGATCGTGCTGCTGGCCGAGCGACTGGAGCCGAGCCCGCCGCTCGTCCCCAGCGACCCGAGCGACCGCGTCGCCATGTGGGGGCTGCTGCACGAGATCGCCGGCGAGATGGGCTTCGCGTGGTGCCGCAGGCTGCAGCTCTTCCACCCGATCCTGCAGCTCCCGGAAGGCACGGCTCCCGCCGCCCTGGTGGAGTCGATCTCGCGCATGGCCGCCAAGTACGGCTACGCACCCGAGGCGGCGGCCGCCGCGGACGCGCGGGTGATCGAGATCCTCGGGCTGCTGTCCCAGCGCCTGCGCGAGCAGCGGGAACGGGGCAGCGAGTTCCTGGTGGCAGACGCCCTGTCCGCAGCCGACGTCTACTGGGCGACCTTCGCGGCCATGCTGCGGCCGCTGCCCCCCGAGCAGTGCCCGATGAACGACCTGATGCGCGGGAGCTACACGGTGACCGACGAGCGCACCCTGGCCGCCGCCGACCCGCTGCTGCTCGAGCACCGGGACCGCATCTACCGCGACTGGCTCGAGCTGCCGCTGCGTTTCTAGTGTCCCGGCGCGTCAGATGCCCATGTCGGCGAGCTGATCGATCAGCCGCCGGACCGCCTCGGTGAGGCGCGGGTGCTCGGTCTCGAAGCGCTCGATGCGGGTTCGCAGCGCCTCCAGGGGCGCGCCGAGACCGGCGTCGTCGTCGAGGGCCGCGTCGATCTCGGAGGCGGCGTCGCGCAGGGCCTCCCGTTCCGGCTCGCCCAGGTCGTGTGCGGACTCGAGCAGCTCGTGCAGCTCCTGCAGGACTTCCGTGAGGTCGCGGTCGGCGTCGGGCATGGCGGTAGCTTACCGGAGACCGCAGTCCTTCATCCGCTGGTAGGCGAGGTCGCGCACCTGATCGGAGACCCCCAGCGCCCCCGAGCGCCAGCCCTCGCCGTCGAAGCCGTAGAAGCGGGTGAGCGTCAGGCCCAGGCGGCTCTGGTCGTGGGAGTGCTCGAGGCCCAGGAGGTCCTCGCACGGGATGGCGTCGAGCTCCTCGGCGGAGTCGAGCTCGCCGGAGCGGTCGTAGTCGTAGCGGGCCAGCAGCCAGCGGCGCGCCTCGTCGTGCCAGCCCTCCGCGCGCAGGAGGCGCTCCTCGGCCTGCTGGGAGCCGGCCTCGGGCTGGGGGGCGGACGCCACCTGGGGACGGCGCTCCGGGGGCTTCGGCTGCGCGGCCACCGCGGCGTCGAGGCTGGGTCGGATGCCGAGCACGCGGCCCGGCTCCACCTGCACGATTCCCTCCCAGGCCTGGTAGCCCTGCTTCTCCACCCGCACCTCGTGCTCGCCCGGGGCCAGGGGATGCTTCCGCTCGCCGGTGCTCCCCACCTCGCGGCCGTCGATCTCGAGCCGGCCCTCGACGTTCGCGCGGACCACCATCCAGCCGACGTCGCCGCACAGCTCGGGGGCGAACTCGCGCTCGTCCCCCGCCTCGACGTCGAGGCTCTGCTGCCAGGCGTCGCGGCAGTCGCCGTGGCGCACCGAGAGCGAGTAGCTCCCCGGCGCGAGCCAGTAGACCGTCTCGTCCGCGGCCCCCTCCGCGACCAGCTCGGGGGCGTCGCCCCGGGTTCGCACCTCGAGGCGCGCGCCCTCGACGGGGCTGTCCACGACGAGCTTCGCGCGCGCGCCGGCGCTCCGGGCGTCGGCGGTGCCGCCGCCCTCGTCTCCGTCCGCGGCGTCTCCCTCGAGCGCGTAGCCCCCCTCTCCGGTTCCGCCGCCCCCCGCGCCCGCGACCAGCACCCGCGGTCCGAAGCCACTCCCGACGTTCGCCACGTACACGGCGAGCGCCACCGCCAGCGCGGTCGCCGCGATCGCCCAGCCGAGCACCCAGCGCGGGACGCGCGCGCCGGCGCCCGGCGACACCGCGAGCCACGCGCGCTCCAGCTCTTCGAGCTCCGCCCGGCGCTGCGCGCGGAAGGACTCGTCCCGGGAGGACTCGAGGCGTCGCGTCACGTGGGCTTGCAGGGCGCGATGCGCGCTGCGCGCCTCGACGGCGTCGGCTTCTTCGGGAAGGCCGAGGATCTGGAGCGCTCGCCGCCGATCCAAGATCGTCCTCCGTCTGCGCCTTCCGCCCGAGCCCCCGCGCACCGACGGCAGGTCCGACCCGCGCGGACCGTGCCTTCCGTTCGGGCGGGCCGATCACGGTAGCAGGGCCCTGTGACATACTCCCCGGCATGTCGGACGGAGCCACATCCCTGGACGGCGGGCTCGCGACCGCAACGAGCGAGACCACCTGTCCGCACTGCGGCGCCCTCAATCCGAAGCTCCCCGGCAGCCACGCGATCGTCGACTGCCGCGAGTGCGACCGCTCCTTCGCCCAGGCGCGACCGCCCGCCTCGCGCACCCGGGCACGCCCGGTGGCGGGCTTCAATCCCGATCACGCGCGCGCGCCCACCGACGTCGGCATGCGGCTCACGGGCGCGATCGCGGCGGTGGTGACCCTCGTCTTCTACCTGGGCGTCGTGCGGCCCCTCGGAGGCAGCTACTTCGCCGACCTGTTCGGCGACCGCGGCTGGGTACCCTACGGGATCGCCTGGCTGTCGGCGTGGGCAGGCGTGCTGCTCGTCATCAAGAGCCGGCTGCTGGCCTCCCAGCGCCGGGCCCTCGACCTCGACCTGCTGCCCGACGCCATCGCGCCGCGCATCACACCCCAGAACGCCGACGAGTTCCGCGCCCACGCCCGGGAGCTGTCGAGCGAGCGGCTCACCCGGCCGCCCCTGGCCGACCTGCTGGGGGTGGGGGCGTCGCGCAACGTGCTCGTGGAGAGGGTGCAGGGCGCGCTGGACCGCTTCCGCATGCGCGGCAGCGCGAGCGACGTCGCCGACCAGCTCGCGAGCCAATCGCAGCTCGACGCCGGCGCCGTCGAGTCGAGCTACACGATGATCCGCGTGTTCATCTGGGCGATCCCGCTGCTGGGCTTCATCGGCACCGTGATCGGCATCAGCGCCGCGGTGGCGGGCTTCTCGGACTCGGTGGCCGCCGCCGTCGACCTCGACGTGATGAAGCAGTCGATCGGCGGCGTCACCACGGGCCTCGGCATCGCCTTCGACACGACGCTGCTCGCACTCGTGATGAGCATCGCGATCATGTTCCCGGCGAGCACCCTCCAGAAGGCCGAGGAGGACTTCCTGAACCGCGTCGAGGCCTACTGCGACGAGCGCCTCGCCCGCCGGCTCGACGACGGCGTTCCCGCCGGCTCCGGGCGCGACGGAATCGAAGAGCTCCAGGTCCAGATCTCCCGCCTCGCCTCGACGATCGAGAGCCTGGACGCGAAGCTCACCCGGGGCGGCTGACGTGGCGCGGCAGCGCCCGCTCGAGCCGGGCTCGTCGCTCTTCCCGTTCCTCAGCGTGCTGGCGTGCGTGATCGGCACCCTCACCCTGCTGATCGCGTCGCTCGCGATCGGCCAGGTGGCGGAGAGCCTGCTCGATTCGCGCGACGACCCCGCCCAGGCCGAGCTGCTGGAGACCCAGCGGGCGGAGCTGCGCTCCCTGGAGGCGGAGCTCGCGTCCGCGGAGAACGCGGCCGAGGAGCTGGCCGCCGCCCGGGCGGAGCTGCGGGCGCTGGGGGTCGACCCCGGCCAGAGCGAGGCCGAGCGCCGGCGCGAGGTCGACGTGCGGCGGAGCGCCGGGGAGCTGGCGGCGCGCATCGCGCGTCTCGAGCGGGAGGAGGCGCAGCTCCAGGGCAACATCCAGGGGGTCGAGATCGACCTGGTGGCGGAGCGGCCCCGCAGCGACGACCGCCCGATCCGCATCCTGCCCCACGGCGCGGCCCGCCCCCTGCGTCCGTTCTTCGTCGAGTGCCGCTCGGAGGGCGTGCGCATCTACGACAAGAGCCTGAGCGAGAGCTTCTACCTCTGGCGTGACAGCATCGAGGACATCGGGCGCTTCCGCGACTTCCTCGAGCGGGTGCGACGAGTGCGGGACGGCACCGTGATCTTCCTGATCCGGCCCGACGGTGCCGAGACCTACGAGTGGGCGCAGGACCAGATCAGCCGCCTGTCGGTGCGGCACGCGAAGCTGCCCCTCCCGAGCCAGGGCGAGCTGGAGTTCCGGCTGTGAGGCCGAGGCGGCGCCACGGGGGCGACGGCCAGAACGCCGACTCCCTGCTGGACACGATGGCCAACGTCGTGGGCATCCTGGTGGTGCTGATGGCGGTCACGCAGCTCACGGTGAACGACGCCATGAAGCGCATCAAGGTGTGGGAGAGCGAGGAGTCGGTGAGCGTGCGCGAGGAGCAGGAGGAGGCGCGCGTCCGGCTGGCGTCCCTCGGGCCCGCCGACCTGGCCCGCAACCTGGAGCTGGCGCGGCTGCGCGAGCACATCCGCACCCTGCGCGAGAGCGACGTCGCGACGGATGCCGACAGCGCGGCCGTGTCGGCCCGGGTGGCGAGCCAACGGCTTCGGATCCGGAAGCTCGAGGAGCGCGTGGCCGAGAAGCGGGAGAAGCTCGCCAACCTGAAGATCCTGCTCGCCGAGTCCCAGGGACGCTTCGAGGAGGAGGGCATCTCCCTGCGGCTGCCGGACCCGCGTCCGCCCCCGGTCGCCTCGGAGCCGGTGGCGATGCTGTGTCGCTACGGCCGGGTCTTCGATCCCCGCTTCGAAACACTCGAGCACCAGCTCTTGGAGGTGGTGCGACGCCAGCGGAACCTGTCGCGCTACCTCGACGCCTACGACGTGGGCAACGAGCTGCTTCGCTGGCGGGTGGTGGACACGACCGGCGGCGCGCTGGCACAGCTCGAGTGGCGCGACACGGAGATCGGAGAGACCCTGGCCGAGCTGCGCTCGCCGACCGCCGCCTATCACCGCGTGCTGGCGGAGCGCGACCCCAAGACCGAGTTCCTGCACTTCGTGGTGTGGGAGGACAGCTTCGAGGTGTACCTCGAGGCGCGCCGCCTGGCCGAGGAGAAGGGCTACGCGGTGGGCTGGCTGGTGGTCCCGAACGGCCGGCCCCTGAGCGTCGGGCAGGACCGGGCCTCCCCCACACCCGTCGACTAGGAGAGCGACCCAAGACGGAGTCTTGGGCGCCCGTACGAGTGGATCCGCAGGATCCACCAGCTAGGAGAGCGACCCAAGACGCAGTCTTGGGTCAGGCTCCTTCCTTGCGGATCTCGTCCACGTGGCGCTCCCAGTCGGCACCCTCGAAGTGCGAGACGTTCACGGCCTCCACGGTGCCCGGGTCGAGGCAGCGGGCGCTCACGCTCACGCCGTCCGGGTGGGAACGGGGCGTGTAGAAGGACTTGATGCCGCACACCGAGCAGAAGGTGTGCCGGGCGGTCCCGGTCCCGAAGCGGTAGGTGGTGAGGACGTCCTCCCCCGCGAGCAGGCGGAAGGCCGGGCGGTCGACGATCAGGTGCCAGAATCCGCCCAGACGGGAGCACATCGAGCAGTTGCACTCGAGCACGTCGAGCCGGGCGGGCGCCTCGACCTCGAAGCGCACCCGACCGCAGTGGCAACCGCCCCGGTGCACGACCGCTCCGCTCACGCCGGGACGCTACCTTCCGGCCGATGGAGCCGCGAATCCGGCGGGTCGAGGCGCGCGACGCCGAGACCATCAACCGCATCTACACCCACTACGTGCTGGAGACGCCGATCACGTTCGACGTCGAGCCGTGGCCCCTCGAGAAGCGCCGCGAGTGGGTCGCCCACTTCGAGCCCGAGGGCCGCCACCAGTGCTTCGTGGCCGAGGAGGACGGCGCCGTGCTGGGCTGGGCGTGCAGCGGGCCCTTCCGCCCCAAGGCCGCCTACGAGACCTCGGTGGAGATGAGCGTCTACCTGGCGCCGGAGGCCATCGGCAAGCGCCTGGGGACGCGGCTCTACGACGCCCTGCTCGGAGCCCTGGAGGGCGAGGACGTCCGGCGCGCCCTGGGCGGCATCACCCTGCCCAACGCCGCCAGCGTGGCGCTGCACGCCCGCTTCGGGTTCACGAGCGTGGGCGTCTTCAGCGACGTGGGGCGGAAGTTCGATCGCTACTGGGACGTCCAGTGGTTCGAGAAGCCCCTGGGTCGCCAGCGAGGCCGCTAGCAGGATCCACGGTCAGGGACCAGCGCCCGCGCCGGGTGGGCACCTCGAGGGCGCGCTCCAGGGCCGCGAGGAACTCGGCGCGCGGGCGCTCTCGGGCGCCCAGGGACCCGGTGTGATCGGTGTGCACCTGGCAGTCGAGGAAGTGGAACCCCCAGGCTTCGAGCTGCCGCACCAGCGCGACGAACGCGACCTTCGAGGCGTCGCTGCGGGTCGCGAACATCGACTCGCCGAAGAACGCCGCACCCAGGGACAGGCCGTACACGCCGCCCACCAGCTCGCCCGCCTGCCAGGTCTCGAAGGAGTGGGCGAGTCCGAGGTCGTGCAGGCGGTCGAAGGCCCCGCGCAGATCGTCGGTGATCCAGGTGCCCGCCTGGCCCGGGCGCGGCACCTCGGCGCAGCGCGCGATCACGCGATCGAAGGCCGTGTCGACCCGCACCTCGTAGCGCCCCCGGCGCAGGTTCTTTGCGAGGGTGCGGTTCACCACCAGCTCGCCGGGAAGCAGCAGCATGCGCGGGTCGGGCGAGAACCACAGGATCGGGTCCTGCTCGTACCACGGGAAGATCCCGCGCGCGTAGGCGGACACCAGACGCTCCGGCAGCAGGTCGCCCCCGTAGGCGAGCAGCCCGTGCTCGTCGGCCTCGCTCGGATCGGGGAACGGGACGGCGTCGACGATGCGCCGGAGCTCGTCCGGGCTCATAGCGTCGCGAAGCGGATCGCGTCCCTCGACCACGGGGGCGCCGAGTCGATGGCGCCGGGCACCTCCTCGGGCTCTCCGACCACCTGCCAGATCGCGCGGTGGCGCTCGTCCATGAAGCGGCCCTCGACGCAGGCCGAGAGCTGCGCGAGCAGCGGGTCGTAGAAGCCGTCCTGGTTCACGATCACGACGGGCACCACCAGGGCGCCGAGCCGCTTGGCGGTGATGGCGTTGAAGAGCTCCTCCAGGGTTCCCGAGCCGCCGGGCAGCGCGACGACGGCGTCCGCCGAGTCGAGCATGCGCCGCATGCGCTCCTGCATGTCCTCGACGAGCACCAGCTCCTGGATGTGGGCGTGGGTCCACTCGAGCTCGTTCATGAAGCGCGGCTGGATGCCCACCACCCGGGCGCCGGCCCGCAGCGCGGCGGTGGCGAGGGCCCCCATCGAGCCCAGGGCGCCGCCGCCGTACACGAGCGTGTCGCCCCTGCGCCCGAGCACCTCGCCCAGGCGCCGGGCGCAGTCGTGGTACTTCGGCGCGCAGCTCCCGCTCGACGCGCAGAATACGAGCACGTTCCTTCCGGCCCGGTCCGGCACGAGCGCATCGTACCACCCCTCGGTTGACGCTTGGATGGCGTCTCTCTACGCTTGCCGGCCGGGTTCGACACCACGGGACGATTTCAGGCGCTTGCAGGCCCTCGGACCACCCGCCGACGTGCTAAGCGCCGCAGCCTCGAGCTGTCCAGGAACGGCCAGCCGAAAAGCGAGAGACCGATGAGCGACCAGCCTTCGAAGCGGGGGCAGGCGACCGACTCCGTGCACGCGGGAGAGCTGCGCCAGCAGGAAGCCAACGCGATCACCACCCCGATCTACCAGACCTCGACGTTCTGGTTCAAGAACTCCCAGGAGGTGATCGACTACAACGAGGGCCGCCACAAGCGCGAGGAGTACGGGCGCTACGGCAACCCCACCTGGCGCTCGGTGGAGCGCAAGCTCTCGGAGCTCGAGGGCGGCGAGGAGACGGTGCTCTTCGCGTCGGGGATGTGCGCGGCGACCACCACCTTCCTGGCGATGCTCCCCCAGGACAGCCACCTGATCGTGACGAGCGACTGCTACCGGCGCACCCGGCAGTTCATCAACGAGTACCTCGGGCGTCTCGGCGTCGAGACCAGCGTGATCGAGCCCGGCGACACCGGAAAGCTCGAGGCGGCGATCCGCGACGAGACCAGCATCTTCTTCACCGAGTCGCCGACGAATCCCTTCCTCAGGGTCGCGGACATCCCGGAGGTGACGCGCGTCGCCCACGAGCACGGCGTCACCGTGGTGATCGACTCGACGTTCGCGAGCCCCTACAACCAGCGCGCGCTCGACCTCGGCGCCGACCTCGTGATCCACAGCGCCACCAAGTACCTGGGCGGCCACAACGACCTGCTGGCGGGCACGATCACGGGCAGCACCGCCCTGATCGAGCCGGTCCGGAAGTCGCTGGGCATCCTGGGCGGCATCATCGACAGCCACGCAGCCTGGCTGCTGCTGCGCGGCATCAAGACCCTCGCCATCCGGATGGAGCGCCACAACCAGAACGGCATCGCGGTGGCCCGGCATCTCGAGGGCCATCCGAAGATCCGCAGGGTGTGGTACCCGGGGCTCGAGAGCCATCCCGACCACCGGATCGCCAAGGCGCAGATGAAGGGCTTCGGCGGCGTGGTGACCTTCGAGATCGAGTCCGACCTCCAGGGCGCCATCCGCTTCGTGGACGCGACCCGCATCCCCTACCAGGCGCCGAGCCTGGGCGGCGTCGAGACCCTGATCGAGCTGCCGGTCACGATGTCGTTCTGGGACATGCCGGCGGAGAAGCGCGCCGCCATCGGCATCTCCGATTCCCTGTGCCGTCTCGCCTGCGGGATCGAGAACGCCGAGGACCTGATCGCCGACCTCGACCAGGCGCTCGAGAAGGTCTGAGATCTGCCGCTGCCGATCCTCGTCCCCCTCGTCGTCGCCCTCGCGACGAGCGGCGCCCTGGTCGCGCTCGGGCTCGACGGCTGGCCGGGCCAGGTCGGAACCAACGCCAGGGAGTTCTGCGAGGCCTTCCGGCCCGGGGCCGTCAAGCAGCCCGCCAACACGTTCTCGAACCTGGGCTTCGTGGCGGTGTCCCTGGCGGTCGGCTGGCAGGCGGTGCGCGACGCGCGCCACCCCTCGCTGCCGCGCAACCGCATGACGACGACCTCCTTCTATCCGTCCTTCTACGCGGGCGTGGCGGCCTTCCTGGGCCCGGGCAGCGCGGCCCTGCACGCCACGACGACGGGCTGGGGGGGCCGGATCGACGTCTTCTCGATGTACGTCTACGCGGTCTGGCTCCTCGCGTTCGCGTGGATCCGCCTGCGGGACGGCGGGCGGGGCGACTTCCTGCGCGTCTACCTGCCGGCCATCGGCATCCTGAGCGCCGTCCACTTCCTGGGCTGGGTGCCGATCTCGTCGGACTTCGTGTTCGGCGGGCTGGTCGCGGGCATCGGCGTGCTCGAAGCCGTCATCCACTTCCGCCGTCCCGACCTCGAGAGCCGCCGGCGCTACAGCCTCGGTGCCGCCGGCGCCTTCCTGCTGGCCTTCGCGATCTGGCTCCCGAGCCGGACGGGCGGTCCCCTGTGCGACCCGGACTCCCTCGTCCAGGGCCACGCCGTCTGGCACCTGCTGTGCGCGGTCTCGGTGTGGCTGCTCTACCAGCAGGCGCGCTCGGAACGGGCACGGTAGGCGAGGGCCCGGGCGCGGCCAGGCGGCCTATCCTCGCCGGATGCCCGCAGGCCGGACCGCCCCCCCGCCGCTCGCCCTCGCCCCCGTCCTGGCGCTGACCCTGGCAGCGTGCGGGTGGGGCGCCGCCGGGTGCTCCGACGATCGCGGACGGACGCCGGGCCCGAACGTCGTCGTCTACGTGGTGGACACGCTGCGGGCGGACGCGCTGCCCTTCTACGCACGGGCCGGGGGCCGTGGCGAGCACGCCCGCGCGCCGAACCTCGAGCGGTTCGCACGCGACGGCGTGACCTTCGAGCGCGTCTACTCGCCGAGCTCGTGGACGCGGCCCTCGGTGGCGACGATCCTGACCGGCGTGCCGCCGCGCGTGCACGGCGTCGTCAGCCGCCGCGACGCCCTGCGCGCCGACGTCCCGATGCTCTCCGAGCGGCTGCGCGACGCGGGCTGGGCGACGGGCGCCTTCGTGGGCAACCCGAACGCGGCCCGCCGCTACGGCTTCGACCGGGGCTGGGACGTCTTCTACGAGGGCTTCACCCGCGGTCCCATGCCGTCGGTGGAGGAGCTCACCGCGACGGCCCTCCACTGGCTCGAGACGGCGCCCCGTCCCTTCCTGCTCTTCATCCTCGCGGTCGATCCCCACCACCCGTACCTGCCGCCGGAGGACTTCGATCGCTACGAGCCCGAGCCGGACGTCGCGGGGGAGTACGCGGAGGACCGCGCGAAGTACCTGGGCGAGGTGGAGTACGCGGACCACGGCTTCGGGATGCTCCTCGAAGCGTTGCGCGAGGAGGACGAGCTCGACGAGACGATCGTCGCCTTCACGTCCGACCACGGCGAGGAGTTCGGCGACCACGGGCGCCTGGGTCACGGCAAGACCGTCTTCGAGGAGGTGCTGCGCGTGCCGCTGGTGCTCCGCTACCCGCCGAGCTTCGCCGCCGGCGAACGCCGCAGCGCGACCGCGGCGCACGTCGACCTCGTCCCCACCCTGCTCGAGCTGACGCGGACGCAGGGCGCGCAGGACCTGCCGGGACACTCGCTGCTGCGCTTCCCCGCGAGGCCCGAGCGGACCCTCTTCTCGCGCATCGACATCGACGTCAGTCGGGCGTCGGCGCTCACCCGCGGCGCCTGGAAGCTCGTGCTGGACGAGAAGGCCGAGGCCCTCTCGCTCTTCGATCTCGCGAACGACCCGGGAGAGAGCCGGGACCTCTCGACGGCCCGAGGCCAGCGCGCCCGGGTGCAGGACATGCGCGAGGAGCTGACGAAGCTCGCGCAGGCGCAGATCGAACGCCGGCGGCAGACGCCCCGGATCGACGACCGCGAGCTGGCGGCCGAGACGCGTCGCGCCCTCGAGGTGCTGGGCTACCTGGCACCGGAAGACGAGGAGCCGGAGCCCAGCCCCTGACATGCGCGAGCTGTCACCGATCCCGCTCGTGAACCTGATCGTCGCGTTCGCGCCCAGCGTCGTGCTGCTGCTGGTGATGCACCGCTGGGGGCTGTCGGCCCGGACCGCCCTGTACGCGAACGTCCGCATGCTGCTGCAGCTCCTGGTGGTGGGCTACGTGCTCACCTACGTGTTCGAGACCGAGGAGCCCCTCGTGATCGCGGGCGTGGTGGCGCTGATGGTGGGGGCGTCGGCGTGGATCGCCCTGCGCCCGCTGCGCCAGGCGGGCCTCGCCCTGTACGCGCGCGCGCTCGTCGCCATCTCGGGCAGCGGGCTCACGATGCTCGCGATCGTCACGCAGCTCGTCCTCGACCTGCCCCGCTGGTTCGAGCCGAGCTTCCTCGTGCCCCTCGGCGGCATGATCTTCGCGAACACCATGAACACCGTGAGCCTGTCCGCCGAGCGCTTCGACTCCGAGCAGCGCCGCGGCGTGGGCGCCCTCGACGCCCGCCGCACCGCCCTCGACGCCGCCCTGATCCCCCAGATCAACGGCCTGCTGGCCGTCGGCCTCGTGTCGCTGCCGGGCATGATGACCGGCCAGATCCTGTCGGGCGTCGAGCCGCTGGTCGCGGTCCGCTACCAGATCATGGTGATGTGCATGGTGTTCGGAGCCGGCGGCCTGGGCGCGGTGCTGTACCTGTTCCTGGCCGTCAGAGAAGCCGGCCCTGGCCCGTCCTCTCCATCGCCAGGAGCTTCGCCTTGAGGTCGAGGCCGCCGCCGTAGCCCTGGAGGTGGCCGCTCGAGGCGATGACCCGGTGGCAGGGGACGACGAGCGGGAGGGGGTTCGCGCCGTTG
>Ga0075327_1000374_pt1 | contig 12437 bp, 10 predicted proteins | sample MayberrySE_Catta_2_FD_120056 | JGI IMG/M metagenome (GOLD analysis project Ga0075327, IMG submission 120056) | Natural and restored wetland microbial communities from the San Francisco Bay, California, USA, that impact long-term carbon... | ecosystem: Environmental > Terrestrial > Soil >...
GCGCGGGCGCAACGTCGAGTGGGTGGTGAAGGCGGTGCGGGAGTCGGTCGCGATCGGGGAGCAGGAAGCCCTCGAGCTCGGCGTGATCGACCTGGTGGCCCCGGACCGCGAAGCGCTCTTCGAGGCCGTCGAGGGGCGCGAGGTGGACGTCGACGGCGAGAAGGTCGCGCTGCACCTCAGCGGCGCCCAGCTCGTGTTCCTCGAGATGACCCTGCTGCAGAGCGTCTTCAACTTCGTCGCGAGCCCGGACGTGGCGCTGGTCCTGTTCCTGCTCGGAGCCCTCGGCCTCTACATCGAGGCCAACAATCCGGGCCTGCTGTTCCCGGGTCTGGCCGGCGCGGTGTGCCTGCTGCTGGCCGGCATCGGCTTCAACCTGCTGCCCTTCTCGTGGGTGGGTCTGATCCTCATCCTGCTGGGGCTGGCGCTGTTCATCGCCGAGATCTTCTTCACGTCGTTCGGCGCTCTCTTCGCCCTGGGCGCGCTGTGCATCCTGCTCGGCGGCACGATGGTGTTCGATCGACCGGAGGCCTCCGATCTCACCATCTCGTTCTGGTCGGTGCTCGTGCCCACGGTGCTGGGAATGACTATCTTCGCCGCCCTCGTGGTGTTCTCGGTCGGGCGCAGCATGCTGGTGCCGAGCGTCGCCGGGGTGGACGAGATCATCGGCATGGTGGGCAAAGCGTCGTCCCGGCTCGAGCCCGGCGGTCGGGTGTTCGTACGGGGGGAGTACTGGAACGTCGAGCTGGAACCCGGCAGCGAGCCGGTCGACGAGGGAGAGGCCGTCGAGGTCCTGGCGGTCGAGGGACTCAAGCTGCGCGTCCGCCGGGCCGGCGGTTCCGGCTGATCCGCTGAGCAATTCGAGGGGGCTCTTTCCATGGTGACGTTTCCGATCATCGTCGTGGGCGTGTTCGTCGCGCTCGCCATCTTCGGCTTCCGCATCCTGCCCGAGTACGAGCGGGGGGTGATCTTCCGCCTCGGTCGCTTCACCAGCGTGAAGGGCGCCGGCCTGAAGTGGATCATCCCGTTCGTCGACCGCATGGTGCGCATCGGCCTGCGCGAGATCGTGATGGACGTGCCCGCCCAGGAGGTGATCACCCGGGACAACGTCTCCGTGAAGGTGAACGCGGTGCTGTACTTCCGCGTGCTGCACCCGGAGATGGCGGTCATCCAGGTGGAGAACTACCTGTACGGCACCTCGCAGCTGGCCCAGACCACCCTGCGCAGCGTCTGCGGCCAGGCGGAGCTCGACGAGCTGCTGGCGGAACGCGACCGCATCAATCAGCAGCTCCAGGCGATCATCGACCAGCAGACCGAGCCCTGGGGCGTGAAGGTACGCGCCGTCGAGGTGAAGCAGATCGACCTGCCCCAGGAGATGCAGCGCATGATGGCGAAGCAGGCCGAGGCCGAGCGCGAGAAGCGCGCCAAGGTGGTGCTGGCGGACGGCGAGTTCCAGGCCGCCCAGCGCCTGGCCGACGCCTCGCGGGTGCTCGGGAGCGAGCCCATGGGTCTCCAGCTCCGCTACCTGCAGACCCTCGCGGAGGTGGCCGGCGGAGGCAAGAACTCCACCACGATCTTCCCGCTGCCCATCGACCTGCTGACGCCGCTGATCGACGCCGGACGACGGGCGAGGCACGCCGCGAACGAGGATCCGCCGCCGCCGCCGCCCGCGTCCGGTCAGGGAGGGAGCTGAGCGCCTTGGCGCGCCGCGACGACGAGGAGGCGGCCGGTGAGGAGTCCATCCGCCGTTCGGTCGCGCGAACCCTGGCGAACTGGATCACGGTCCTTGCTTCCCTGGCCGTGATCCTCGGCTGGGGGGCGACGGGCTTCTACACCCTCGAGCCGGGCGAGTCGGCGGTCATCCTGCTCTTCGGCGAGCGCAATCGCACGGTGGTCGCCGAGGGCCTGCACTGGCATTTCCCCGCGCCCATCCAGACGATGGAGGTCGTCAACGTCTCGGAGGTGCGCCAAGAGGGCTTCGGGCTGCGGCCCGTGGCGCCGGCGTCGCCCCAGCCGGCCCAGCGCCCGGACGACGCCACGCCCGCGGCCGGCGAGAGCACCACGACGTTCGAGAACGCCATGCAGACGGCGGACAACAACATCGTGAACCTCGGCTACGTGCTGAAGTACGAGATCGACGACGCCTTCGCCTACCTCTACGGCATGGCAGACCCGGAGAAGACCCTCTTCGACGCCACCCGCGCGGCGGTGCGGGAGGTGGTCGGGCAGCTCGGGGTCGACGACGTCCTCTACACCAAGCGACAGGAGATCGAGGTCCGCGCCCGCGACCTGCTGAACGAGCGGCTGGCGGCGTACTTCGGCGAGGTGGAGGCGGGCTCGGCCTTCCGCGTGCGCAGCATCGAGCTGCAGGTGGTGCAGCCCCCGGCCCAGGTCCAGGAGGCCTTCGACGAGATCATCGCCGCCGGCCAGGACGAGGAGCGCGCCATCTCCCAGGCGCGCGGCGACGCCAAGGAAGTGCTCGAGCAGGCCACCGCCAGGGCCATCGAGCTGGAGCAGAGCTCGCTCGCCTACAAGGAGTCGAAGGTGCTCGAGGCGCGGGGCCGCGCGTCCCGCTTCGACGCCCTGCTGGTCGAGTACCGCCTGGCGCCCGAGGTGACCCGGCGGCGCCTCTACCTCGAGACGATGGAGGAGATCCTGCCCCAGGTGGACAAGATGGTGATCGAGCCGGGCTCGGCGACCGTCGTGCCGTTCCTGCCGATGGGGCAGATGGGGCAGATGGGGCAGGGCACGCCGATGGTCCTGCCGGCACCCCAGCCTTCCGCCCCGGCGCCCGAAGACGCCGGGGAAGAGCAGCGATGAGACGCCTCGCCTTCCCCGTGCTGGTGCTCGCCGGCATCGCCGTCGCGTTCCTGTGGGCGGGCAACTTCGGGATCGGTCCGGTCGTGGTCGTGCGTGAGGACCAGATCAAGATCGTGCAGCGCCTCGGCGAAGTGGTGAAGGTGCTCGAGGAGCCGGGGCTCGACTGGCGCGCGCCGGTGATCGACGAGGTGCTGACCTACGACGCGCGCCTGCAGTACCTGAACGCCGCCCCCTTCGAGAAGCTGGCGATGGGGGGCGAGAAGCTCATCATCGACTTCTACGCCGTGTGGCAGCTCTCGGACGCCCATGCCTTCCGGCGCAGCTATCCCCGGGGCTTCGAGCAGGCGGAGCGGCGCATCCAGGAGACCGTGAACTCGATCGTCGGTGCCAAGATCGGCGGACTCACCCGCGCGCAGCTGCTCGCCCGCTCCGAGGTGATCGAGAGCCTGCACGAGGAGGCCGACGCGGAGCTGGCCTCCACGGGCGTCGACATCGTCGAGGTGCGGCTCAACCGGGTCGAGCTTCCGCGCGCCGCCGAGCCCGCCGCCTACAAGCAGATGCGCGAGCAGCGCCGGGCGCGCTCCCGGGAGCTGCGCGCCATGGGCGATCGGCGGGCCCGCGAGATCCGCGCCAACGCCGACCGGGAGGCGCGCCTGACCCTCGCGCGCGCCAGCTCCGAGGCCGAGATCACCCGCGGCCAGGGCGACGCCGAGTCGGCGCACATCTATGCCCAGGCCTACGGCAAGGACCCGGAGTTCTACGCCTTCCTGCGCAGCCTCGAGGCGTACCGGGCCACCCTGAAGGAGCGCACCACGATGGTGCTGCCCCCGAACCACGAGTTCTTCCGCTTCCTCGATCCGCGCGGGGGGCTCGCAGAGCCGCCGCCCGTCTCCGCGCCGCGCTAGCGAGCCCGGCGCTAGAAGCGGTAGCGCACGCCGACCACGCCGGTCGCGCCGCCGAGATCCTCGCTGTCGTAGTGGTCGTAGTCGCCGTTGTAGCGGTAGTCGTCGTCCTCGTCGGAGGTCTGCTGGTAGGCGATGCCGGCTCGTGCCTCGCCGTACAGCGCGAAGTGGTCGCCCAGGGGTACCTCGAGGCCCAGCACCGCGGCGAGGCCCCAGCCGGCGCCGACGTCGTCGGTGACCTTGATGCCCGGGCGCTCGTCCTGCACCTCGGTCTTGCGCAGCTTGTTGACCTGGAAGCCCGTCACGAACCCGAGGTAGGGCGTCACGCCCTTGGGATTGAACAAGTAGTGGAAGACGAAGTTGACCTCGTAGCTGTCGACGTCGACGTCGTTCACGTCGAAGATCCGCGTCTCGTAGCTGCGGTACAGCATCTCCGCGCCCAGTCGCACCTTGCCCGTCGGAGACGAAACCAGGAGGTTGCCGGTGAACGCGTAGCCGCCGTTGCCCTGCCAGGGGAGGAAGTAGCCAGCCGCGGCTCCGAGCGCGATCGGGCCCCAGCTGCGCTCCTCGGAGAAGGGATCGGGCCAGTGCTCGGTTTCGGGTGCCCCCTCGCGCGGCGCCTCCTGCGGCGCCGCTTCAGCGCCCGGCGCGTCCGCAGTGCCTTCCTTCCAATCGGGATCGTGGGCGCGCGCGCTACCGCCGAGCAGCGGCAGCAAGCACGCAGCGACGATCGCGCCGCGCAGCATCGAGCGAGTCATTCGTCCCCCCTGGCCTCCCCCGGGCCCGTTCGCCTCCGAGTGAGGGTCCGTCAGACGCGAAGGGTTCCGCAACCCGAACGCGCTGTCAGCAGGCTGCCCTCGGGGTGCGGTGCGGGAACGAAACCGGATCGCGTGATCCCGACGTACACTCCCGTGATCTCCGGTTCGAAGAGGATCCGACGAGGAGCCGACGGGAACAAGGGGGAGAGCACGATGCGCAGCCGACGAAGCCTTCCCGGCGCACGACCGCTCCGGATGGGACTGCTGCTCGCCTGCAGCCTGAGCCTGGTCGCGGCCGACCCCGCCCTGGCCTGGAGTGCCAAGCGCCAGGGCCGCAGCTCCCACAAGAGCGACGGCGGACACCATGGGCACCAGGGCCATGGCAAGCACTACGGCCACCACGGCCATGGCAGGCACCATGGCGGCAAGCACTACCGCCCCTACCGCTACTACTACGGCTACCCCTCCTACTGGGCCTGGGGCTACGGAGGCTACGGAGGCTACTGGGGCGCCCCGGCGTCGCGGCGGGGATACGCGCGAGAGACGGAGACCGAGCGGGGCTTCCGCTACCTGGTGGAGGGCGACCGCAAGCGCGCGGTCTCGACGTTCGCGAAGCTCGCCGAGTCGCGGCCCGACGAGGCGCTCCCGAAGCTCGGCTACGCGATCGCGATGTCGGAGCTCGGCGACGTCCAGCTCGGGGTGTGGGCGATGCGGCGCGCGATCCGGACCGACGCCGGCGCCCTGTTGCGACCCCCCGTCGATCCCTCCCTGCGCCCCCGCATCCGGGCGCTGCTCGACCTCTACCACCCGACGAACCCCGACCCGACGGGTCCGGAGCCGCCGCACGGCGACGACGCCCACTTCATGGTGGCGGCCCTGTTGTGGGTGCTGGGAGACGTGGCGGGGGCCTCGTCCGCCACGGAGTGGGCGCTCGCCGATGGGGACGACCACGAGAGCACGCGGGTCCTCGCGCGCGCCATCGCCGACAGCGCGCCCCCGCGCCTGGAGCCGCACCCCGGCGGAGCGCCCGTGCACTTCGAGCCGGACGCCGAGAGCTAGGAGAGCGACCCAAGACGCAGTCTTGGGCGCCCGTACGAGTGGATCCACCGGATCCACCAGCTAGGCGGGCATGCGGGCGTAGCGCCAGGTGGCGAAGGCGAGGAAGCCGCCGAGCAGGATCCAGGGCGTCGGGGCCGGCGGCAGGAGTCCGCTGGTGGTGAGGGTCTCGGCGACGCTGCGCAGGCTGAAGAAGGCCGCCAGGATGGCGATGCCGAGGAGCGCCGGAACCGTCATGCCCTGGGCGCGCGCGCGCTCGACCCGGACGCCGAGGGGGACGGCGGCCAGCACGAAGAGCAGCACCGCGAAGGGCTCGGCGAGTCGCGCGTGGAGCAGGGCGCGCGGCCGGGCCGTCTCCCGGCCCTCCCGCTCCTGCCGCTGGATCACCTCCTGCAGCTCCCGCACCGACAGGCTGGTCACGTCGGCGGTCATGAGCGCGCTCACCGACCCCTGGTCCAGGTGGAGGGGGACCTCGCCGTCGTGGCGGGTGGTGGCCGGGGGTCGCAGCCGGTCTCGCGCGTCGAAGTTCCGGACGACCGGGGCCTCGAAGCGCCAGCGCTCCTCGTCCTCGACGTTGGCGCGGGCCGCCTCGATGCTCCGCAGCAGGCGCCCCTCTTCGCTCAGCTCGTAGATCCGGACTCCCCGCAGGGTGTTCGTCGCCCGGTCCGCGTCCCCGATGTTGTATATCGTGCGTCCGCGCTGGTACCAGAACGACCCCTGCCGGAAGCTGATCGGGTTCGTCTCGCTGTCTCGCCGGTTCCACATCCGCGTGGCCTCGAGGATCCAGGTCTCGTTCAGCAGGTAGCTCCCCGCGCTGAGTGCCAGGGCCGCCCACAGGAGGGGGGCCGCCACCCGATGGGGAGACAGGCCCCCCGCCTTCATGGCCTGCATCTCCCGGGCCCTGGAGGCCGACCCGAACGTGAAGAAGGCGGCGGCGAAGGCGACGATGGGCAGCAGGTCGCGCAGGTAGTAGGAGGGAATCCGGAGGAAGAGGTAGCTCGCGACCCCCCGCGGTCCTCGGTCTCCCTGCAGCATGTCCCCGACATTCAGCATCATCTCGATCACGACGATGGTCAGCGTCGAACCGATCAGGAACGCGGCGAAGCTGCCGAGGAAGCGCGCGACCAGATGGCGCGTGAGGATGCGCACGCGCCGAGCTTAGCTCTTCCCCCTTCGGGAGCTGGGAGGTCCGGGTTTTGGAGTCGGTTCGCGGGACGGCAGCGCTCAAGCACCCGTTGCGCCGCCCGGTCCTCACGATCGGGAACTTCGACGGTCTGCACGTCGGTCACCGAGCGATCATGCGGACGGTGCTGGCCCGGGCCCGCGACCTGGGCGGGGAGGCCGTCGTCTACACCTTCGATCCCCATCCGCGCAAGGTGCTGCACCCGGATCGAGCGCCCCAGCTCCTGACGACCCTCGACCAGAAGCTCGAGCTGCTCGAAGAGATGGGCGTCGACGTCGCCATCGTGGAGCCCTTCGACCGCGAGTTCGCGGAGATCGAGCCCGAGACCTTCGTGCGGGAGTACATCCATCAGCGGATCCGGCCGATGGAGGTCTACGTGGGCTACGACTTCCATTTCGGCAGGGACCGCGAGGGCTCGATGCGCCTGCTCACCGAGATGGGGCCGCGCCTCGGCTTCTCGGTGACGATCATTCCCGAGGTGACGATCGACGGCCGCGACGTCAACTCGACGCGCATCCGCGAGCTGTTGGGGCAGGGCGACGTCCAGGAGACCCAGCGTCTGCTGGGGCGGCCCTTCCGCTCCCGGGGCATCGTGATCGAGGGGCGGAAGCGCGGTCGCACCCTGGGCTTCCCGACGGCCAACGTCTCGCCGCTGAACGAGGTGCTCCCCGAGGCGGGGGTCTACGCGGGCTGGACGCGCTTCGTCGACGACGGCCAGCCGCCGCGCGGCGCCGAGGTGCCCACGGTGACGAACGTCGGCCTGCGCCCGACCTTCGACGACCACATGGGACTGGTCGCCGAGGCCCACCTGATCGACTTCACCGGGGACCTCTACGGGCGCCGGATCGACGTCAGCTTCGAGCGGCGGCTGCGGTCCGAGCGCCGCTTCGATGGCCCGGAGGCCCTGAAGGAGCAGATCGCCAAGGACGTCGCCGAGGCGCGGCGCTGGCTGAGGTCCCAATGAGGGCGTCCGGTGACCGACCACCACCCCGACCCGGTCTCCGAGATCCTGGTGGGCGCCGCGCCCGGCGCCACCGATCCCGCGCGCCGCACGCCCGCCTGGCGGGACTGGCGCGTGCTGCTCGGCGTCGCGATCACGGTGGTGGCCTTCGCCTTCGCGGCCCGGGGCATCCCGCTGTCGGAAGTGACCGAAGCCATGAAGGACACGGACCTGGTGGTGCTGCTGGGCCTGTCGATCCCGGCCTACGCGGGAGCGGTGATCTTCCGCGGCCTGCGCTGGCGCCACCTGACGAACCCGATCGCGCCCATCCCGCGCGGCCTGCTGTCCCGGGGCGTGGTGATCGGCTTCATGGTGAACAACCTCGTCCCGCTGCGGATCGGCGAGGTGGTGCGCGCCTGGTACGTCGCGCGCGAGAGCGGTGTGAGCGCGTCGGCGCTGTTCGGGACGGTGGTCCTCGAGCGGGTGATCGACGTGGTGGCGGTGGTGCTGCTGGCGATGGCGGCGCTCTCCTTCGCCGGCGCCGGCTCGGCGGAGAGCAGCTTCCTGTCCCGGGGCGCCGTCCTGCTGCTGCCGGCGGGCCTGGTTCCGCTGTTCGGCCTCGTCCTGCTCAAGCTGGCGCCGGGCTTCGTGATCCGCGTCGCCCAGTGGTTCCTGCGTCCGTTCCCGGAGCGCTTCTCCGCCAGCATCGAGCAGCTCCTGCGGAACTTCGCCCGCGGGCTCGGCGCCCTGAGCCGCGGCTCCCACCTCTTCTGGATCGCCTTCCACTCGGCGATGATCTGGATCGTCTTCTCGATGGTGCCGATGCTGGCGGGCCTGCTCGGCTTCGGCATCGATCTCGGCTCCTTCGTGCAGATGGCGGTCGTGTCGTACATCGCCCTCGGCGCCGTGGGGGTGGCGGTGGCGATCCCCTCGGCGCCGGGCTTCTTCGGCACCTACCAGCTCGCCTTCAAGACGGTGCTCGAGCAGTTCGGGGTGCCCTCGGCCACCGCGCTGGCCCTGGGGCTGGTGGTGTGGTTCGTGTTCTGGGCGACCCTCACCCTGGCGGGTCTGGTGGTGATGCGAACGGCCGGTACCCGCCTGTCGGATCTCACCCGGGGCGCCGGTCGGACGCCGCCGCCCGTGGCCTGAATCCGCTTCCGAGGCCGGCGCTTGCGCCCCCCGTTGCCGCTCCGTGAGCGGCCCCCGGGCGGGTAAAGATCCCCCACCGGCGCGCCGATAATCCTGCGAGATTGCGAGGCTTTTCTGTCCTCGAGCCGGCGCCGTGCGCGCCGGTGGCGGGGCGGGGCTCGCGGCAGAGACGGAGGGGGGACCCTTGAACGAGCGCATCGGCGAGCTTCTCGTCCGCGAGAACCTGCTGTCGGCGGAGCAGCTCCAGCGCGCTCGCGCCGAGGCGACGGCCAAGGGCGCGCGACTCGGCACGCAGATCACCAAGCTGGGTCTGCTCGAGGAGTCCGAGCTCACCGAGTTCGTCGCGAAGCAGTACGGCGTGCCGTCGATCGACCTCGACGAGTTCGAGGTGGACCCGGAGGTCGTCGCCCTGATCCCCGAGGACGTCGCCATCAAGCACGGCGTCGTGCCCGTGAACCGCGCCGGCTCCACCCTGATCCTCGCCACCTCCGATCCCTCGAACATCTATGCCCTCGACGACATCAAGTTCCTCACCGGCTACAACATCCAGGCGGTGGTCGCTTCCGAGGAGGCGATCAAGCGCAGCATCGAGAAGTACTACGAGCAGACCAGCGACCTCGACGACGTCATGGCCGAGTTCGACGACTCGGACATCGACTTCGTGCAGGACTCGGACGACTTCAACGCCGCGGAGCTCGGCCGCGAGGCCGAGGACGCGCCGGTCGTCAAGCTCGTGAACCTGATCCTCACCGACGCCATCAAGAAGACCGCGTCGGACATCCACATCGAGCCCTACGAGAAGGCCTTCCGGGTTCGCTACCGCATCGACGGCGTCCTCTACGAGGTCATGAAGCCGCCGATGAAGCTCAAGAACGCGCTCACCTCGCGCATCAAGATCATGTCGGAGCTCGACATCGCCGAGCGGCGCCTGCCCCAGGATGGCCGCATCAAGCTGAAGCTCGGCCGGGGCCGCGAGATGGACTTCCGCGTCTCGGTCCTGCCGACCCTCTTCGGCGAGAAGATCGTCCTCCGCCTCCTCGACAAGTCGAACCTGCAGCTCGACATGACCAAGCTCGGGTTCGAGCAGCAGCAGCTCGACGTCTTCAAGGACTGCATCCACCGCCCCTTCGGCATGGTGCTCGTCACGGGCCCCACCGGTTCCGGAAAGACGACCACCCTGTACTCGGCGCTGTCCGAGCTGAACCAGGTCGGCGAGAACCTCTCGACCGCCGAGGATCCCGTCGAGTTCAACCTCCAGGGCATCAACCAGGTGCAGATGCACGAGGACATCGGCCTGAACTTCGCCGCGGCGCTGCGTTCGTTCCTGCGCCAGGACCCCGACATCATCATGGTCGGCGAGATCCGCGACTTCGAGACGGCGGAGATCGCCGTCAAGGCGGCCCTCACCGGCCACATGGTGCTGTCGACGCTCCACACGAACGACGCGCCGTCCACCGTGAACCGCCTGCTCAACATGGGCATCGAGCCCTTCCTGGTGGCCTCCTCGGTGAACTGCATCCTGGCCCAGCGTCTCGCGCGGCGGGTGTGTGCGGAATGCAAGGAGTCCGATCCCACGATCACCGTGGAGGAGCTCGTGGCCGCCGGTCTCAGCGAGGCGGAGGCCAAGGAGGTCTCGCCGGTCAAGGGCTCGGGCTGCTCCGTCTGCTCCGAGACGGGCTACAAGGGCCGCGTCGCGGTCTACGAGGTGATGGAGCTGACCGAGGAGATCAAGGACTTCGTGTTGAACGGAGCCTCCACGGTCGAGATCAAGCGCGAGGCGATCCGCGGGGGCATGACGACCCTGCGCCGCAGCGCGCTCAACATGCTGAAGCGGGAGATCACCACCCTGAAGGAAGTGTTCCGGGTGTCTGCCGCGGACAACCAGTAGCAGCCCCACGGCAGCAGACGAGGCCCAATCCGAATGGCGAACATGCACCAGCTGCTGAAGGCGATGATCGAGAAGGGCGCCAGCGATCTCCACATCACCACCGGCACGGCCCCCCAGCTCCGGATCGACGGCAAGCTGCATCCCCTCAAGATGCCGCCCCTGTCGCCCCAGGAGACCAAGCAGATCTGCTACTCGGTGCTGACCGACGCGCAGAAGCACCGCTTCGAGGAGACGAACGAGCTCGATCTCTCGTTCAGCGTCCAGAAGCTGTCGCGCTTCCGCGGCAACATCTTCGTGCAGCGCGGCAACGTGGCGGGGGCCTTCCGGGCGATTCCGTTCAAGATCCTCACCTTCGAGGAGCTGAACCTCCCGCCGGTGGTGACGGCACTCGCCAAGAAGCCCCGGGGCCTGATCCTCGTGACGGGACCGACGGGCTCCGGCAAGTCGACCACCCTCGCCAGCATCATCGACCGGATCAACACGGATCGCAACGAGCACATCGTGACGATCGAGGACCCGATCGAGTACCTGCACCCGCACAAGGGCTGCGTGGTCAACCAGCGCGAGGTCGGCGCCGACACCCAGACCTTCAAGAACGCGCTCAAGTACATCCTGCGCCAGGACCCGGACGTCGTGCTGATCGGCGAGCTTCGCGACCTCGAGACGATCGAGGCGGCGCTGACCACCGCCGAGACGGGCCACCTGGCCTTCGCGACGCTCCACACCAACTCGGCGGTCCAGACCATCAACCGCATCGTGGACGTCTTCCCGCCGTACCAGCAGTCGCAGATCCGGCAGCAGCTCTCCTTCGTGCTGGAGGGCGTGATGTGCCAGACGCTGCTGCCGCGGGCCAACGGCCCGGGCCGGGTGCTCGCCATCGAGTGCATGGTGCCCAACCAGGCGATCCGCAACCTGATCCGCGAGGACAAGATCCACCAGCTCTACTCCCAGATGCAGGTCGGGCAGTCCAAGTTCGGCATGCAGACCTTGAACCAGTCGCTGGCGGGCCTCGTCCAGCGCCGCCTCGTCAGCATGGACGACGCCATCGGGCGCAGCCCCGACGTCGACGAGCTCAAGACGCTGGTGACCCAGGGGCCGAAGACCACCGCCTGAACGGCGGCAGGGGGGGATCGCAATGCCCATCTACAACTGGCAGGGACGGACGCGGGACGGCGCCAAGAAGAAGGGTGCGCTCGAGGCGGCCAACGAGGCCGCCGTCACCGCGCAGCTCCGCTCCCAGGGAATCCTGCCCACCAAGGTCAAGGCCAAGCCGAAGGACGTGGAGGAGATCTTCACCTTCCTGCAGAAGAAGGTGAAGACCAAGGACCTCGTCATCTTCACCCGGCAGTTCGCCGTCATGATCGACGCGGGCCTGCCCCTGGTGCAGTGCCTGCAGATCCTGGGCGACCAGAGCGAGAACCCGAGCCTCAAGCGCGTGGTCAACGAGGTGCGCAACGACGTCGAGTCGGGCTCGACCTTCGCCGAGGCCCTGGCCAAGCACCCCAAGATCTTCGATGACCTGTACGTGAACCTCGTGGCCGCGGGCGAGATCGGCGGCATCCTCGACACCATCCTGAACCGGCTGGCCATCCAGCTCGAGAAGTCCGACAAGCTGGCGCGCCAGTTCAAGGGCGCGATGGTCTACCCCATCACGGTGAGCACCATCGCCGTGGGCGTCGTGATCCTGCTGCTCGTCAAGGTGATCCCGGTCTTCGAGAAGATGTTCGCCGACTTCGGCGGAACC
>Ga0075327_1000375_pt1 | contig 12434 bp, 10 predicted proteins | sample MayberrySE_Catta_2_FD_120056 | JGI IMG/M metagenome (GOLD analysis project Ga0075327, IMG submission 120056) | Natural and restored wetland microbial communities from the San Francisco Bay, California, USA, that impact long-term carbon... | ecosystem: Environmental > Terrestrial > Soil >...
AGGAGGGGATCTTCTACTTCTTCGAGCACAGCGACACGAAGCACCTGCTGGCGTTCGCGGACGGGACGGTGGCGTACAAGGAGATCGCGGGGGAGAGCGGGGTCACGTACAACTTCTCGCAGGGGATGGCTCCCACGGAGGAGTGCGTGTACCGGTTCGCCTTTTCGCGGCAGGTCCGTTCCGGGAAGATGACGCGCGAGGACTATAACTTCGAAAAGCCGACGCTGGAGCTGAAGAAGGAGGAGCAGGCGAAGGTCCACGAGAAGCTCGAGGTGTACGACTACCCGGGGCGGTACGTGGAGCCGGACCGGGGGAAGCAGTTGTCGAAGGTCCGGCTCGAGGAGTCGATGACGTATTACGAGACGGCGGAAGGGGAGAGCACGTGCGTCCGGCTGGTTCCGGGATTCAAGTTCTCGCTTTCGGACCACGAGCACGGAGAGTACAACCGGGACTACTTCCTGACGAAGCTGGTCACGCGGGGGGAGCAGCCGCAGTCGCTGCAGGAGGCGTCCGGGGGATCGGGGAGCGCCGATTTCAGCTATTCAAGCCGTTTCACGGCGATCCCGGCGTCGGTGCCGTTCCGCCCGGCGCGGGTGACGCCGAGGCCGGTGGTGGAGGGGATCCAGACGGCGACGGTGACGGGTCCGGGCGGCGAGGAGATCTACACGGACAAGTACGGCCGCGTGAAGGTTCATTTTCACTGGGACCGGCTGGGCGGCAATGACGAGAAGAGCTCGTGCTGGATCCGCGTCTCCTCCACGTTCGCCGGGAGCCAGTACGGGGCGATCTTCACCCCCCGGATCGGCCACGAGGTGGTGGTCGATTTCCTGGAAGGCGACCCGGACCGGCCCCTGATCACGGGGAGCGTGTACAACGCGGACCGGATGCCCCCGTACGAGTTGCCGGGAGAGAAGACCAGGAGCACGACGAAGACGGACAGCTCCCTCGGGGGGAAGGGATTCAACGAGCTGCGCTTCGAGGACAAGAAGGGGAGCGAGGAGGTCTACCTCCAGGGCGAGAAGGATTGGACGATCCTGATCAAGAACGACAAGGACCAGGTCGTGGGCCACGACGAAACGCTCGAGATCGGGAACAACCGGACCAAGACGGTCGGCGTCGATCAGAGGGAGACGATCGGGGCCAACAAGACGATCGCGGTCGTGGCGAACCACCAGGAGACGATCGGCGCCAACATGGGGCTCAGCGTGGGGGGGATGAAAACGGAGACCGTGGCGATCAACTCGGCGGAGACGATCGGGGGGGCCAAGGAGTTGACGATCGGGGCCGCCTTCGCCGTCACGGTGGGCGCGGCCATGAACACGGCGGTCGGCGGGGCGATGCTCGAGGAGGTCGGGGGTCTCAAGTCGGTCAACGTGGGCAAGACGATGGGCGAGAACGTGGGCGGGAACCGGAACGCGACGGTCGGCAAGAACTTCTCGGAAACGGTCAAGGAGGAGTACTCCCTCAAGGCAAAGAAAATCTTCCTCCAGGCCGACGATACGATCGTTTTCAAGACCGGGTCGTCGGAGATCACCATGAAGAAGAACGGCGACATCCTGATCAGCGGAAAGAACGTGGAGGTCAAGGGGAGCGGAAAGATCGCGCTCAAAGCCTCGAGCGACCTCACCCTCAAGGGGTCGAAGATCAAGGAGAACTGAGGCGGACGAGGTTTCGGCGGGAGATGGAACGGGGGAGAGCATGAAAAGGATCGCCGGGGAAAGGATGGGCATGCCGGAGAGGCGTTCCGTCGAGGCGCTCGAGGGAATACGTGGCGGCGGAGAGGATTTTCCGCCGGGGATGGCAGGGATGGGACACCTGGACGGGGTGGACGGCGAGGGTCGGTTGATGTTCCGCCCCGAGGGTGGGAGCGGATCCGTCCCCGTGGCCATCGGCGTCGGCATGCCCGACGAGGAACTCGTGCGGGCGGCATGGACCGGGAGGCGCGCCCTCGTGGTGCGGACCGGGGGAAAGATTCCGCGACTCGTTCTCGTCGGTTTCCCGCGGGAGCGCGTCGCCGCGACGGCGAGGGACGCCTGGCCGGCGGGGGTGGAGGTCCGGGTGGACGGGGAGACCGTGCACATCAAGGCCGGCAAAAGAATCGAACTCGTCTGCGGGAAGTCCCGGATCGTCCTCGACGCCGACGGGCGCGTGGAGGTCAACGGAAGTCACCTCCTCTCGCGGTCGCGGGGACCGGTCAAGATCAAGGGCGCGACGGTCGAGATCAACTAGGGGGGATTGCCGCTGTTGGCATCCGATGCACGCACGCCCGATTTCCGGGGCGGATACGCCGCGCCGATCCTCGTCGACGTCGTCCGCGAGCATCTCGACGAGGTCACCTTCCTCTCGATCCAGAGGCGGAAGCTCCTCTTTTCGCCGGACGTCCCCCTGTCGGCGCTGCGGCGTCACGACGAGCGGATCGCGGCCCATTGGGACGGGCTCGTCGTCGGCCTTCCCGTCAGTCTCGAGCTCGCATGGGAGCGCATCGCGGGAGAGGATCCGTGGGACGTTTTCGCCGCGGTCCGCGTCTGGCTTGCGTTGGGGAATCCCGCTCCCGAGTCGGTCGTGGAACACCTGGACAAGGCGGGGGAGGAGGCGGTCCCGGGATGGATCGAGGCGTTCCGGAGAACCCCGATCGATCGCCTGACGGCGCTCTTCCCGGAAGGGCCGACGGGGGCCGAACCGCCGCGGGTCGCGGCCCTTCTCGCGGATGCCTGGGGGTGGCACGGCCTCCTCTCCGGGACCCGGCTGCAGGAAATCGCCCGGGACGAAGATCCCTCGGTCCGGCGCGCTGTCGCCCGGGCGCTCGGGTGGATTCATGGATCCGTGCCGGTCGAGGCCGCCCTGGAGATGCTGCTTGCCGATCCGGGGAAGGAGGTGCGTCGGGCCGCGCTGTGGAGCAAGGCGCTGCATCACCCGTCGGAGACCGCCGCCGGATGCCGGGCGGCGCTTCGGGCCGGAGCGGCCGATCCGTTCGCGATCCGGGTACTCGGACTGCTCGGGGGACCGGAGGATGTGGACCCCGTAACGAACTGTCTCGATGACGCCGAAGCGGCCCCGGCGGCGGCACGCGCCCTCGGCGACCTGGGCATCCCTTCGTCCGTGGATCGCCTCGTCGGACTTCTCGACAGGGAAGAGGAACCCCTCCGGGAGGCCGCCGCCGACGCCCTGAAGGCGATCCTCGGGGACCTTCCGGATACGCAACGCGAACTCCCGCCGGGAGAACTCCCGCCGGAGGAGGAGAAGGTCGATCCGGAGAAATTGCGTGCCTGGTGGGTCGAGGCGGGCCATGGATTCGACGGGGGGAAACGGTGGCTCCGGGGAAAGCCGTTTCCCCGGGACGGCGCGCCGGATGCCGAACCGATGGAGGCGCGGTGGAGGACCGTCCTTTTTTCCCGGGGAGGGAACGACGATTGGCTTCGCCGGGAGGTGCCCGACGGCTTCTTCTCGGCCCGGCCCGAGCCCGAATCGCGGCCGGGTGAATAAGACGATGGAAGTCGTCAACCCCACCCCGTTCCTCATGGACCGCATGGTCTACCTCGACAGGAAAGCCGCCGAACGGCTTGTCGTCGTCCTGAAGGGGACCTGGACCGTTTCGCCGCGAGGCGATCTTCGCGTCGCGGAAAAGCAGGACGCGATCCGTCCCGGGGAGGAGTTTCGCGGAGAGCCCGGCGAATCGAGCATCCTGAACGAGGCCGAGATGGGACCCGCGAAACCCTCGACGGACGTCTTCCTCCTCGGGAGCGCAATCGCTCCGGGAATGGGTACCCGGTCGATGGACGTGTCGTTCCGCGTTGGGCCCGTGGGGCGGACGGCGCGGGTTTTCGGCGAGCGCCGCTGGAATACCGTGCTGGGCGTCGAGGGCATCGAGGGTCCGGAACCGTTCGAGTCCGTCCCCCTTACGTACGAGAACGCCTTCGGAGGCAAGGACGCGTCGGCCGAGGATCCGAAATACCATGGGGAAGAGGCGCGAAATCCCGTGGGCAGGGGCTTCCGCTCGGAGAAGTCGAGGGCGGTGTTCGAGGGGGCCCTCCTGCCGAGCGTCGAGGATCCCCGGAAGTTGATATCGATGCCGGGTCAGGGGATGGAGCCGGCGGGATTCGGCCCCGTCGGAAGGCACTGGATGCCGAGACGTCGATACGCGGGAACGTACGATGCGAAGTGGATGGACGAGAGGGCGCCCCTCCTTCCCGAAGATTTCGACGATCGGTTCCACAACGGCGCCCCGGCCGGGCTCGTCGTTCCCGGACGGCTCGAGGGCGGGGAGCCGGTGGAGGTCGCCGGGTGCACTCCGGAGGGTCGTCTCGCCTTTCGCCTGCCGCGCGTCGAACCGTGGGCCAAGGTCCTCGTCGGGCGGTGGGGGAAAACATTGCCGCTCGAGCTCGATACGGTGACGGTCGACACCGGCGCGATGGAGCTTCGCCTCGTATGGAAGGGGGAGGTGCCGGTCCACCGGGAGGTATCCCGGATCCGCTCGATCTCCTGCCATGTCGAGGGGGAGAAGCCGTGAGCCTGTCCGGGGACATTGTCGTGACGGGCCTCGGGGCGGTGTCCCCCGTCGGGCTGTGCGTCCAGGCGACGTGCGCCGCCCTCCGGGCCGGCATAGCGCGCATGGGCGAGATCGAGACGCATTTCGTCGACGGGGAACTGCTCGGCAAGGTGCCCGTGATCGGTGGACGGGTGCCGACGGAACGGTTCGAGGAAGGGTGCGCTCCCGACGAATGGCCCGGGCACGACCGGTTCGAGGTTCCTCCGCCTCCGTCGCGGGAGAAACTCGTAGCCCCCGGGACGGAGCGACTCGTCGAGTTGGCGCTACCGGCGGCCCGGGAGGCGTTATCCGATGCCCGTCCCGCGCCCGGCCGGGGGGAGACGATCGGCCTGTATTTCGGCACGGATGAACAGGACGACCCGACGCCCCTGACGGATGCCCTGAAGGACGTGCTTGGCGATTCGCTGGAGGTCGCCGTCGCGGTTCCGGGGGGACGGGCGGGCGCCCTGGCCGCCATATCCGTCGCCATCGCGGATCTTCGGGCGGGCAAGGTGCAAGGCGTCCTCGCCGGAGGAGTCGATTCCCTCGTCCGGGGTCCGGTCCTCGTCCGCCTCGAGGCGGCGGGGATCCTGAAATCCGAATCCGTTCCCCAGGGCGTGATCCCCGGGGAGGCGGCCGCCTTCCTGTACCTTGAAACCGGCGAGAGCGCGAGGAAGCGGGGAGCCCGGGTTCTCGCGCGCCTTCTCTCCGCGGGGACGGACGTGGAGCCCTCGGCCGGGACGAACGATCCGAACCGGGGCGCGGGACTGACCCGCGTTCTCCACCAGGTGTGCCGGGACGCAGGGGGCCTGGAAGCTCCCCCCCTGGTGATCTGCGACCTCAACGGGGATCGGTACCGGGCCCTGGAGTGGGCGATGGCCTCCGTCCGGACGGTTGGGAAGCTTCACGGGGACATGGAGATCCTTCACCCCGCGGACTGCATCGGCGACTGCGGCGCCGCCAGCGGCGCACTGAACGCGGCCTGGGCGATCGTAGCGTTGCTGAAGGGGTACGCGGGGGCCGCCCGGGTGCTTGTCTGGGGGGGATCGGAAGGAAAAATGAGAGCCGCCGCCGTGTTCGCGCCGCCGGTGTGAGGGGAGGAGGAATACCGTGGGGCTGACCGTCATCGTCAACATGCTGACCGTCGCGCACAAGGGGAGCAACGGCATGTTGATATCGTTTCCCGACGTGTGTAAAACTCCGACGCCCGCAGGGCCGGTCCCGATCCCTTACCCGAACATCGCGAAATCCTCCGACGTCGTGAGCGGTTCCTCGACGGTCAAGATGGACGGCGGGATGATCATGAACAAGGGCTCCAACACGATGATGAGCACCGGCGACGAGGCCGGCGCCGCGATGGGGGTGGTCTCGAACAAGATCAAGGGGAAGGCCGAGTTCGTCAACTACTCCTTCGACGTCAAGGTCGACGGGAAGAACGTCTGCCGCCTGACCGACCCCGCCCAGTCGAACATGGGTTCGGGGAACTCGATCGCCCCCGCCTGCATCCAGGCGCCCCTTCTCGCGTGGCAAATACAGGTCAAGGCATGCGATAAGACAAAGGAGAAGGAGAAGGCGGAGGATAAAAAGGAGAAAGGCGAAAGTACGCAATGGGACGATTCGGGCGTCCATGAGCCGCACAAGCAGGCGTTCCAGGACGTGGCGACCAAGCACCAGCTCGTCATCTTCGTGCGGAGGACCAACAAATATTGCGTCGAGAACGGCTGGATCCCGGGAAAGCACCAACCGAAACCCCACGCCATCATCAACGCCAAGACGATCAAGCCGGACAATGTGAAGCTGTTCAAGGGATGGCTCGGAAAATACTACGGGGCCGACGATCCGAAATTCTACGAACTGAAGAGAAAACTGTTCGGAATCGACGATGGCGGCACGGCCGCCGGGACGGAACGGGCCGCCGCGGCGGCGGATGAGGAAAAGGGGAAAAACATCAACAAGTTCAAGGTGGTCAAGCCCCCCCTTCCCGAATTTTCCGACATCGGGTCCTTCTACGGGGTCGTCATGGATCAGGCCACGGGAGAGCCTTACGTGGGATACGGAAAATACCGGGGAAAATGGATCACGGGCGACTATGATCTCATGGACGTCGTGAAGCATAACGACGACAAGTGCGGGCGGCTGACGGAGGATGCCTTCAAGAACCTCATGCACGAACTGAACAAGGAGATGAAGTGGGACGGGATACAGCACGGACCCCAGGCGTACTGGATCCCGAAGCCCGGTGAGCTGAAGGGAAATCTGCCCCTGTTTTCCCTGCCCGACGAAATCACGAAGTTCCTCAAGGTCAGGGCGGAGGGGAAGGCCATGGACGTGCCGGGAAAGAAGATCGCCCCGGATCGCCCGCCCCTGCCCATCCTGGATACCAAGCTGAACGTTGTCGCCCCGGGAGGGCGCGTCGCCAAGCTCGATGGAGACGAGGTCGTGGATGCCCTCATCTGCTGCGGATGCCACAGGGAGGATCAGAAGGGGATGAAGGTGAAGCTGAAGAAACCCGTGGCCCCGGAAGAGGAGTGAAGGATGGGCGGAGAGGACATTGACAGGGGGGAGAGGGATCGTCTCGTCGCGGAACTGAAGGACCTGGACCGGCGGATCTATCCCGATGATCCCGCAGCGAAGCTTGCGCAGAGGGAGCGCGATCTCCTCAAGGAGCGGTTCTACAAGGTCCTCGGGGAATATTCGGATCGCCTTCCCCGCCTTATCCTGTCGAAATGTCCCCACTGCGGGGCGCCGCTCAAGAGGGCCTTCGACCCGTACGGTCTCGACGGCCCCTGGTGGCAGTCCGCGGGCATCTGCAAGGTCGAGGAACCGGCCCACTGCGGCCATTTCCAGGTCATGCTCGGCGCGGTGGCACTCCATGGGCGCGAGCCGGTGGAAGTCAGGGAGGAGGTCCTGCCGGGTCCCGACGTCCCCTTCGTGGTCCCCAAGCTCCTCGAACTGCCGAACATGGTCGCGGTGGTTTCGTGGGTCTCTCTCGCTACCGGGGACACGGCTCTTCCCATCGCCTACTTCTCGACGGAGGAGATCCCCCCCGTGATGTTGCACCAGCCGTGGTGCCGGAAGGACTATTGGTTCAAGACGGAAACCGGGGACTCGGGATGGAGCGTCGCGAACGACCTGTTCGATTTCGACCTGAAGCCTTACATCGGGAAAGGCCGGTTGAAGTGGGTCGACCTCGAGGAGAAGGATCTCCCCCTTCATCCCGTCGATGTCGAGGTATGCCCGTTCATCGATCTGCCGGGGGACCGCGAGAACCAGATCGTCGTGGAGGGGAGCCGGGATCTTATCGGCCTCCCCACCGGAGAACCGATCAACCCCTACGAAGACTGAACCGGGATGACGAATCGCCGCGAGGCGAAACGAGGAGAGCCCCATGAAATCCGTCTGGTTGACGTCGCTCGGCCGGTCCGAGGAGAACGTGAAGAAGGTGATCGCCCTCATGAAGCCGTACGGCGTCCCGGTCCAGGGGCATTTCTGGGTGGACGACCTCCCGAAGATCGCCTGGATGGCCCCCCGCGAGGAGATGATCAAGCCCGACGTGGCCGCATGGGTGATCCTGGCCAGCGCGGAGACGCTCGCCTCCTCCTCCGTGCGGCGCGGTCTCTCCCTCCTCGCGATCACCGTGCAGGCGAAGAAGGGCTTGTCGTTTCCCATCGTCCTGCTCGCGGAGGGAGGGGGGACGACGCCGGCTCCGCCGTTTCCCACGCCGCTCTCGGGCGCCGAACTCCTTTCCGCGACGGATCCGGGGCTGGCGGCGAAGATCGTCGCGCTGATCCATTCCCCCCGCACGGATCCGGCGTCGGAGTACAGGATCGACGTCTACGGGAACACGCACATCGGCCTCTGGTTCGAGGTGGGCCCGCGGCAGGGCGGATGGGACGGTGCCATGTTCGGCGTGGCGGGGAGCGAGATCCTCTTCCACGGGAGCGGGCCGATGGAGATGCTCCCCGCGCAATGCTCGCTGGAATGGCCGGTCAAGGGGATGAAGCTTTCCCTCGGCGAGCGGGAGTACACGGCGTGGGGCGTCCGGAACCGGTTCGAGTCCCGCGCCTCGTACTTCGTGAAGGTGAAGGAGTGCCCGGAATCCGTTCTCTTCGGCCCTTTCCCGCCGGAGGGAGAGGCGGCGGACTTCTACGTTGTCGGGCTAACCTGACGAACGAAAAGAGGAAATTGTATTGCCGGACCGATTGTGATATTCCAGTAGGGAAATTCGAACGCCGGAAGGACGACCGATGAACGCGGATGCGATCGCCCGGAAGAACCTCGACAACGCCGAGTTCGTGCAGCTCCGCCGCGCGACCGACAAGCTCGCTTCTTCCCTGAACAAGCGTCTCTCGGGTCACCTCGAGGTCCTGAAATCCCTCTTCATCGCGCGTGCCCTGCTCGGTTCGTACGTAAAAAGCGCGTCGATGGAGGACGTCCCGGTGTCGGACAAGGCGTTCGCCGACCTGCAGGAGCGGTACGCGGCGGTCTGCGAGAAGCCGTTCGGTCTCCCGAGGAAGCTCCAGACGCCCCTCTCCCCGATCGCGACCCAGATCGACGCGTCGCCGTTCCAGTATTCGCTCGCGATTCCCGGGGAGGCGAAGCCGATCGTCGTCTCCTCCCCGACCCGCTGGGTCCTCTCCTACCGCGGGGAGTGCCCGCTCTCGCGGCTGCGTTCGATGGTGGCGGGAGCCGAAACCCGCGTCCCCGATGAGATGCGGCAAGGGATCGTCAACCACATCGCGCTGGTCGTCTTCCTGAAATACTTCCCCGCGGTGGGGCAGCTGCTCTCCGACCTGCGGTACCGGGTGGAAGTCGAAACCCTCCCCGACCTCGGGGGGCTTCCGGTGGTGATCATCACCGCGCCGCTCTCCACGTTCCTGCCCGCGAACGATTTCATCCTGCAGGTAACCCAGCTCTCGGGGATCGCGGCGTTCCAGGAGATCATCGACCGCGAGGCGATCGAGCGGATCCCCGACAATCTCAAGGATTCGCTCCGCGATCTCCTCTCCTGATCACACCGTAAAGAAGAAGGGGACCATGTCCAATTTCCAGCCCACCCGTTTCGGGAAATATCTCCTGCTCGAAAAGCTCGCGACCGGCGGCATGGCGCAGCTGTACCGGGCGAAGATCATCGGCGTGGAGGGGTTCGAGAAGTTCATCGCCATCAAGCAGATCCTTCCCCACCTCGCGCACGAGGAGGAGCTCATCACCTCCTTCATCGACGAGGCGAAGCTGGCCGCCCTCCTGAATCACCAGAACGTCGTCCAGATCTACGATTTCGGCTCGATGGAGAATTCGTACTTCATCACGATGGAGTTTCTCCACGGGAAGGACCTGCGCTCGGTCAACGCGAAGGCGAAGGAGAAGGGAACCCCGGTCAGCCTCGAAAACGCCCTGTACCTGATCTCCAAGGTGTGCGCCGGGCTCGATTACGCGCACAAGCTGAAGGACTTCCAGGGGAAATCCCTGCACATCATCCATCGGGACATCTCCCCCCAGAACATCTTCCTCACCTACGAGGGGGATGTGAAGATCGTCGACTTCGGGATCGCGAAGGCGGCCAGCCAGAGCACGATCACCCAGGTGGGAATGATCAAGGGGAAAGTCGCCTACATGTCGCCCGAGCAGGCGGCTGGAAAGGTGATCGACCACCGGTCCGACATCTTCGCCACCGGGATCCTCCTGTATGAGCTGATCGCCGGCGGCCGCATGTTCAAGGGGGACGATACCCTCCAGATCCTTTCGAAGGTTCGGGAGGCCGAGTTCACCCCGCTCGGGACGCTGAAGGGCGGGCTGCCCGAGAAGTTGTACGAAATCGCCTCCAAGGCGCTCGCCAAGGATCCCGAAGACCGGTACCAGTCGTGCGCCGACATGCAGGCGGACATCGAGGAGTGCATCTTCCGGCTCAACCTGCGCCCTTCCGGCCGCAGCCTGGCCGAATACCTGAAGCTTCTCTTCGCCGAGGAGATCGCGGTGGAAGGGAAGCGGATGGCCGACGCGGCGGGGGCCGGCGCGGCGAGCGACCGGGCACGGGAGGCGGAGGCTTCGCTCCGGTCGACCGACAAGCCCCTCGTTCCGGAGCCGCCCGCCCCGAAGGCGGAGCAGGCACCCCCGGCGAAGGCGGTCACGAAGCCGGCCGGTCCGGCACAGGGGGGGAGGAAAGGCGTCCTGGCCGCGGTCGCGGGCGTTGCCGTGCTGATCCTGCTCGGTGGAGGCTATTACATCATGGGGAAGGGGAAGGGTCCGGCCGGAACGACCGCCACGGCCCCCCCGGCCCAGGCGCCGTCCCCGGCTCCTGCCGCGCCCCAGGCGCCGCCGCCGGCCCCTTCCGCTCCGTCGCCGGCCGCGGAGGCGGAGATGCTGGTGCGGAAAGCCGTCGGGCTCATCGAATCGAAACCGGCGGAAGCGAAGGCCCTTCTCCTGGAGGCGGTCGCGAAGGATCCCCGGAGCGTCCAGGGGCATTTCCAGCTCGGCCACGCCTACGTGAAGCTGAAGGAGTATCCGGAGGCGCTCGAGGCGTACGCGAAGGCGGGCGAGACCGATCCGAACTTCGCGGACGCCTTCTTCAACATGGGATATGTCCTCGCCGTCAGGAAAGAGTACGCCAAGGCGGAACAGATGTACGCGAAGGTGGTGAAACTGTCGCCGATGTACGTCGACGAAGCGCTGTTCAATCTCGGGATGGTCCAGGAGAAGCAGGGAAAGCGGAAAGAGAGTCTCCGGAACATCGAGAAATCCCTGTCGATCAATCCCGGCAACGAGCCGGCGAGGAAGGCGCTCGCCAGGATGAAGGGGAAATAGGCGATGGCAGGCATGCGCTCCGGGCAACGGCTTCTTTTGCTGAAACTCGTCGTTCCGCTGGGCGGGATCGCCTTGTGGATCTGCGCCGGGTGTGCGGCGAAGAAGGCCGATATCCCTCCTCCTCCTCCCCAGGTCCAACCGCAGCCGCCGGATTCGGTCCCGGCCCCTTCCGTACCGGGAAAATCCCCGGCGACCCGGGGTGGCGCGCCCGGGGGATGGCCTCCCGGAAGGGACGTCGGGAAGCCCCCCGCGGATCTCCATTCGGGTCCCATGCTCGTTCACAGGGTCCGTTATCCCGGGGAATCGGTATCCATCATCGCCGGCTGGTACACCGGCGAGATCGAGAACTGGAAGATTCTGGCCGACGTGAACCCGAATTTAAATCCTAATGTGATTAACGAGGGAATGAAGATCAACATTCCGGAATCCATGTTGAAAACAAGAGAGCCTATGCCGAAAGAATTCGTGGACAGCTTCTATCCGAAGGCGAGATCGAAGTCGAAGGGGACCGGCACACGCGGCCAACCCTCCACGCCGGCCGACGAGGAACCGCTCCTTTTCGGACCGAAGCATTAACGTCAATCGGGTAGCCCGAGGTGAGGATCCGGTGAACGCCGTCGCTCCGCCGCACGCCGCTGCGCGCCTTGCCGCGATCGTCGCGGGGGTGGTCCTGCTGGCCGTCCTTGCCGCGGGGTGGGCCGGTCGCTCCCGGATCGTGGATTCCCTCTATCGGGAAAAGGTTCGCGCGGCGGAGAACACCCTCGACCTGCTCGCCGCCGGCTCCGTTCTCCCGCTGGCCGCGGAGGACGGCCTCACCTTGAATTCCCTGATCAAGGGCGCCTCCCTCGGGGAGCGCTACCTCTTCGTCTCGGTCTCGGACGCCGGGAACGTCGTCCGTGCCGACTCGGACCTTTCCCGGGTCGGTTCCCACTGGGAGGGGACCGTAAGGGGAGGACTCGAGCTTTCCCGCCCGATCCTCTTCAGGGGAAAACCCGTAGGGACCGTTCGTCTTGGCCTTTCCCCGGAGCGACTTCGGGTCGACGCGCGCCGCGACGCCTTCCCCGCGGCATGGATCCTGGTCGCCGCGATCCTGTGCGCGGCCGCGGCC
>Ga0075327_1000376_pt1 | contig 12416 bp, 8 predicted proteins | sample MayberrySE_Catta_2_FD_120056 | JGI IMG/M metagenome (GOLD analysis project Ga0075327, IMG submission 120056) | Natural and restored wetland microbial communities from the San Francisco Bay, California, USA, that impact long-term carbon... | ecosystem: Environmental > Terrestrial > Soil > Wetlands...
AGATGGCGATCGAGCTGATCACGCCGGTGGCGATGGACAAGGAGCTGCGCTTCGCGATCCGCGAGGGCGGCCGCACCGTCGGCTCGGGCGTCGTCGCCGAGATCGTGGAGTAGAGAAGCCGAAGGCGAGCGAAGCAGCGAGCTAGGTGCGTAGCACAACTGGTAGTGCACCGGACTCCAAATCCGGGGGTTGGGGGTTCGAGTCCCTCCGCACCTGCCACCCGCAAGCGGGGTCCGGAGCCGAAGGCGAGCGAAGCAGAGCGAGAGGATGGTCTTGAACTGGAACCCGGCGGTGTGGATCGCAGAGGGACGTCAGTACCTGAACGACGTCCGGTCGGAGTTCCGGAAGATCACGTGGCCGAACCAGCGCGAATACGTGGGGGGGACGGTGGGCGTCGTGATCATCGTGGCGTTCCTGACCCTGGTGCTGGGCCTGATCGACGCGGGGCTCTCCATGGTGATGGAGCTGGTGGTCGGATGAACGGGATGGCGGAGAAGAAGTGGTACATCGTCCACACGTACTCCGGGCACGAAGCCAAGGTGAAGCAGTCCCTGCTCGAGCGCGCCAAGAGCTTCCACAAGGAAGGCGAGTTCGACGAGATCCTGATCCCGGAGGAGAACGTGGTCGAGGTGGTGAAGGGCGAGCGCCGCACCTCGAAGCGCAAGTTCTTCCCCGGCTACATCCTGGTGAAGATGAACCTCACGGACGAGACGTGGCACATCGTCAAGGACACGCCCAAGGTCACCGGCTTCGTCGGCGGCGGCGAGCGTCCCACGCCCGTCTCCGAGAGCGACGTCGCCAAGATGACGGCGCAGATGAAAGAAGGCTCGGCGAAGCCGAAGCCCAAGATCCTGTTCGAAGAGGGTGAGAGCGTGCGCGTGGTGAGCGGCCCGTTCGCGAACTTCTCCGGCTTCGTGGACCAGGTGCATCCGGACAAGGAGAAGGTGCGCGTGATGGTGCAGGTGTTCGGGCGCGCCACGCCCGTGATGCTCGACTACGGCGCCGTCGAGAAGGCGTGAGGCGAAGCGAGGTCGGCGCAAGCCGAGCGACGTCGAAGCAAGCTAGAGCTAGGGGTGGAAGGAACGAAGTGCCCGGCACGCCAGCGCGCAGCGAGGCGAAGCCGAGCGAAGCATTGGACGGGGAGGGCGCCCGCGCGTCCGTTGGCACCCGTCCGAGGAAGGTGGCATGGCGAAGAAGGTCGTCGCGCAGGTCAAGCTGCAGTGTCCGGCCGGGCAGGCGAATCCCGCGCCGCCGGTCGGCCCCGCGCTCGGTCAGCACGGCGTGAACATCATGGAGTTCTGCAAGGCGTTCAATGCGCGCACCCAGGACAAGCAGGGGCTCATCATCCCCGCGGTGATCACCATCTACGCGGACCGCTCGTTCACCTTCGAGCTCAAGACTCCGCCGGCGGCGGTGCTGCTGAAGCGCGCGGCGAAGGTGGAGAAGGGCTCCGGGGACCCGAGCCGCGTCAAGGTGGGGCAGGTGACGCAGGCGCAGGTGCGCGAGATCGCGCAGCTGAAGCTGCCGGATCTCAACGCGAACGACATCGACGCCGCCACGAAGATCGTGGCGGGCACGGCGCGCTCGATGGGCCTCGACGTGGTGGAGGGCTGAGCGTGGCGAGGAGCAAGCGCTACCAGGCCAGCCTGAAGACGCTCGACCGCGAGCGGACGTACACGCTCGACGAGGCGGTCGCCATCCTGAAGGACTGGCCGGCCTGCAAGTTCGACCAGAGCGTGGACCTGGCGCTCAACCTCGGGGTCGATCCGAAGCACGCCGACCAGATGGTGCGCGGCGCGCTCGTGCTGCCGCACGGCACCGGCAAGACGGTGCGGATCCTCGTGTTCGCGAAGGGCGAGAAGGAGCGCGAGGCGCGCGACGCCGGCGCGGACTACGTGGGCGCCGAGGACATCGCCAAGAAGATCACCGAGGAGAGCTGGCTGGAGTTCGATCGCGTGATCGCGACACCCGACATGATGGGCCTGGTGGGCCGGCTCGGCCGCGTGCTCGGCCCGCGTGGGCTGATGCCGAATCCGAAGCTCGGCACCGTGACGCCGGACGTCGCCCGGGCGGTCTCGGAGAACAAGTCGGGCAAGGTCGAGTACAAGGTCGACAAGAACGGGATCCTCCACGCGTCCGTCGCGAAGGTCTCCTTCGACGCGCAGAAGATCCGCGAGAACGCCCTCGCGCTGATCGAGGCCGTGCTGCGCGCGAAGCCGGCCTCCGCGAAGGGCGTCTACATGAAGAAGATCTCGATCTCCTCCACGATGGGGCCCGGCCTGCGCATCGATCCGGCCTCCGTCCAGACGACGGCCGCGGCCTGAGCGCGAGGAAACGATGCTGAGCCACGTGAACGAGACGTCGCCGGGCGGCCCGGCGGGACTGCACCGAAAGGCACCGCGATGCTGACGTTCACACAGAAGCAGGAACAGGTCGCCGAGCTGCGCGAGAAGCTCGGGCGCGCGAGCACCGTGATCGTCGCCGACTACCGCGGGCTCGACGTCGCGAAGGTGAGCGCGCTCCGCTCGAAGCTCCGCAGCGCCGGGGACTGCGAGTACCGCGTCGTCAAGAATTCGATCCTGCGCCGCGCTTCCGAGGGCACCGCGGTGTCCGCGATCGCCTCGCACTTCCGGGGCCCGACGGCGCTCGCGATCGCCTTCGGCGACCCGGTCGCGCTCGCGCGCACGCTCACGGACTTCGCGAAGCAGCACGAGGTATTCCAGCTGAAGGCGGGCTGGCTCGACGGCAAGCCGCTCGACACCGGCGAGATCGCCACGCTCGCCACGCTGCCGAACCTCGACGAGCTGCGCGGCCGCCTGATCGGCCTGATCCAGGCGCCCGCGCAGAAGCTCGCGGCGGTGCTCCAGGCGCCGGCCGCGCAGCTCGCCCGCCTCGCCGAGGCGCGCAGCAAGAAGCTTTCAGAGAGCGGCGCCGCCTAGCGCCCGGGTTCCAAAACCGGCGGGAGGGTCCCCGGACCCGCTTCACCGCCATCGACAGGAGTGGAAGATGGCCGACATCAATACGATCGCCGATCAGCTCTCGAGCCTCACCGTCATGGAGGCGGCCTCGCTCGCGAAGCTGCTGGAAGAGAAGTGGGGCGTGACCGCGGCCGCGCCGGTGGCCGTGGCCGCGCTGCCCGGCGCCGCAGCCGCCGGGGCCGCCGCGCCCGCCGAGGAGCAGACGGAGTTCGACGTCATCCTGCTGACGGCGGGCGACAAGAAGATCCAGGTGATCAAGGAGGTCCGTGCCGTCACGGGCCTCGGCCTGAAGGAGGCCAAGGACCTCGTGGAAGGCGCGCCGAAGCCGGTGAAGGAAGGCGTGTCGAAGGACGAGGCCAAGAAGATCAAGGACCAGATCGAGGCGGCCGGCGGTCAGGTCGACGTCAAGTAGCTCCGCGCCGAGCCGGCCGGACGCGGTCCCCCGTGACCGCAGCGGCCGGGACGCGCCGCCGTCCGCATCCGTTCTCTCGCCGATTCCCTCGACCCATTCCCTCGAACCGGGGAGCACTCACGCGCCGTGACCCAACAGATCCCGTTCTCCGAGAACGCGCCGCGCCTCCGCAAGGATTTCTCGAAGATCCCTCGGATCCTCGAGATTCCGAATCTCATCGAGATCCAGAAGGACTCGTTCGAGCGCTTCCTTCAAACGCGCATCGAGCCCGAGAAGCGCGAGCGCACCGGCCTGCAGGCGGTGTTCCAGTCGGTCTTCCCGATCCGGGACTTCAACGACACCGCCTCGCTCGAGTTCGTGGGCTACACGCTGGAAGAGCCGAAGTACGACGTGCAGGAGTGCCTCCAGCGGGGCATGACGTACGCCGCGCCGTTCAAGGTGACGATCCGGCTGGTCGCGTGGGACGCCGCGGAAGGCTCGCAGACGATCCGTGACGTGAAGGAGCAGGAGGTCTACTTCGGGGAGATCCCGATCATGACCGACAACGGCACCTTCATCATCAACGGCACGGAGCGCGTGATCGTCTCGCAGCTCCACCGCTCGCCCGGCATCTTCTACGACACGAGCACGTCGACGACCGTCGCCGCCGGCGGCAAGAAGATCTACTCGTGCCGCATCATCCCCTACCGCGGCTCCTGGCTCGACCTCGAGTTCGACCACAAGGACCTGGTGTACGCCCGGATCGACCGGCGCCGGAAGATCCTCGTGACCGTGCTGCTGAAGGCCCTCGGATACACCGAGGAGAAGATGCTCGGCTTCTTCTACAAGCCCGAGACGATCCGCTTCGACGGCAAGCGCATCCTGAAGAAGGTCGACCCCGACCTGCTCGTCGGCCAGCGCTGCACGCGCGAGGTGAAGGCGGACGACGGCACGGTGCTCGCGCGGAAGGACCGCAAGTTCACGGCGGCCGCGGTGCGGCGCATCGTCGAGCGCGGCATCGAGTGGATCCAGGTCGACACGAACGACCTGGTGCGCGACGACGCCGTGAAGCGCGTGTCTCCGCTCGACCTCGTGGACGAGAGCACCGGCGAGGTGATCCTCGAGTGCAACGAGGAGCTCACCGAGGCGCACCTCGACGACCTCAAGAACCGCGGCATCAACGAGATCCAGCTGCTCTATCTCGATCCGATCGGCTCGGGCTCGGCGATCCGCGACACACTGCTCGCCGACAAGACGGTGACGCGCGACGAGGCGATCATCGACATCTACCGGCGCCTGCGGCCGGGCGATCCGCCGACCCTCGATACCGCGACGAACCTCTTCTACAACCTGTTCTTCAACCCCGAGCGCTACGACCTCTCGCGCGTCGGGCGCCTGAAGCTGAACCACAAGCTCGGCTTCGACGCGGAGCAGCGCGTGCTCGTGCGCCTCAAGGGGCCGAACGGGCCGGAGGAGGACGTGGCGCTCGGCGAGCTCCCGACGCTGCGCGCCGACGACATCCTCGAGGCGGTGAAGTACCTGGTCGACCTCAAGAACGGCTCCGACCCGGACAAGCGCGTCGACGACATCGACCACCTCGGCAACCGCCGGGTGCGGGTGGTCGGCGAGCTGCTCGAGAACCAGTACCGCATCGGCCTGGTGCGCATGGAGCGTGCGATCAAGGAGCGCATGTCGCTCCAGGAGATCGAGACGCTGATGCCGCACGACCTGATCAACTCCAAGCCCGTCTCGGCGGTGATCAAGGAGTTCTTCGGCTCGAGCCAGCTCTCGCAGTTCATGGACCAGACGAACCCGCTCTCGGCCGTGACGCACAAGCGGCGCCTCTCGGCGCTCGGCCCGGGCGGGCTCACGCGTGAGCGCGCGGGCTTCGAGGTGCGCGACGTGCACCCGACGCACTACGGACGCATCTGCCCGATCGAGACGCCGGAAGGCCCGAACATCGGGCTGATCGCGTCGCTCTCGACCTACGCGCGGGTGAACGACTTCGGCTTCATCGAGACGCCCTACCGCACCGTGCGGGACAAGACGGTGAGCGCCGAGGTGAAGTACCTGTCGGCCCTCGAGGAGGAGCGCCTCGCCATCGCGCAGGCGAACGCCCCGCTCGACCCGAGCCACCGCTTCGTGAACGAGATCGTCACCGGGCGCAAGATGGGCGAGTTCCAGGAGGTGAAGGCCGAGGACGTCCAGATGATGGACGTGTCGCCGAACCAGCTCGTGTCGGTGGCGGCCTCGCTGGTCCCCTTCCTCGAGAACGACGACGCGAACCGCGCCCTCATGGGCGCGAACATGCAGCGCCAGGCGGTGCCGCTGCTGCGGACCGACGCGCCGCTCGTCGGCACGGGCATGGAGGCGGTGGTGGCCCGCGACTCCGGCGTCACCGTGGTCGCCAAGCGCGACGGCACGGTGGTGGCGGTGGACGCGGCCCGCATCGTGGTCAAGCCCGACGACGAGGAGGGCGAGGGGCCGAACGTCGACATCATCAACCTGGTCAAGTACCAGCGCTCGAACCAGAGCACCGCGATCAACCAGAAGCCGATCGTGAAGGTCGCCGACCACGTGAAGCGCGGGCAGGTGATCGCCGACGGCCCGGCCACGGAGCGCGGCGAGCTGGCGCTCGGCCGCAACGTGCTCGTCGCCTTCATGCCCTGGGGCGGGTACAACTTCGAGGACTCGATCCTGATCTCCGAGCGCCTCGTCCGCGAGGACCACTTCACCTCGGTGCACATCGAGGAGTTCGAGTGCGTCGCGCGGGACACGAAGCTCGGCCGCGAGGAGATCACGCGCGACATCCCGAACGTCGGCGAGGACGCCCTCAAGGACCTCGACGAGTCGGGCATCGTGCGGATCGGCGCCGAGGTGAAGGCCGACGACATCCTGGTCGGCAAGATCACGCCGAAGGGCGAGACGCAGCTCTCGCCGGAGGAGCGCCTGCTGCGCGCGATCTTCGGTGAGAAGGCCGGCGACGTGCGCGACACGTCGCTGCGGGTTCCGCCCGGAGTGGCCGGCACCGTGATCGGCGCACAGGTGTTCTCGCGCCGCGGCGTCGAGAAGGACGAGCGCGCCCGCGCGATCGAGGACGCCGAGGTCGAGCGCCTGCGCAAGGACCAGGAGGACGAGATCGGCATCATCCGCGACAACGCGCTCGCGAAGGTGACCGAGCTGCTGCTCGGCAAGAAGGCCGCGAACCGCATCGCCGAGGACCGCCGCGGCGAGCTGTGGGTCGAGCCGGGTGACACGCTCACCGCCGAGAAGATCGCGGCCGTGCCGCTGCGCCGGCGCAAGGACATCCAGGTCACCGATGGCGCCACGCAGGATCGCGTCGACCGCATCTTCGCGAGCCTCGAAGAGCAGTCGAACGTGATCAAGACCGTCTTCGACGAGAAGATCGCGCGGCTCAAGAAGGGTGACGAGCTGCCGCCGGGCGTCTTCAAGATGGTGAAGGTCTACCTGGCGATGAAGCGCAAGCTCTCGGTCGGCGACAAGATGGCCGGGCGCCACGGCAACAAGGGCGTGATCTCGCGGATCCTGCCCGAGGAGGACATGCCGTACCTCGCGGACGGCACGCCGGTCGAGCTGGTGCTGAACCCGCTCGGCGTGCCCTCGCGCATGAACATCGGGCAGATCCTCGAGGTGCACCTCGGCTGGGCCGCGCGCGGGCTCGGCGAGCAGCTGAACGAGCTCGTCGACCAGCACGCCGGGCCGGACACGCTGCGCCGGAAGCTGAAGGACGTCTACGCGGACGAGACGCTCGGCCGCGTGCTCGACTCGGCTTCGGACGATGCGATCCGCTCGATCGCGGGCAACGTCCGCACCGGCATCCACGTCTCGTCGGCCGTCTTCGACGGCGCGAAGGAGCAGGAGATCCGCGACGAGCTGACGCGCGCCGGACTGCCCACGAGCGGGCAGACCGTGCTCTTCGACGGCCGCAGCGGCGATCCCTTCGACGGCGAGGTCACCGTCGGCATCCTCTACATGCTGAAGCTGCACCACCTCGCCGACGACAAGATCCACGCGCGCTCGATCGGGCCCTACAGCCTGGTCACGCAGCAGCCGCTCGGCGGCAAGGCCCAGTTCGGCGGCCAGCGCCTCGGCGAGATGGAGGTGTGGGCGATGGAGGCCTACGGGGCCGCCTTCAGCCTCCAGGAGTTCCTCACGGTCAAGTCGGACGACGTGCTCGGACGCACGCGCATGTACGAGTCGATCGTGAAGGGCGACTGCCAGCTCGAGCCGGGCCTGCCGGAGGCCTTCAACGTGATCGTGAAGGAGCTCCAGGCGCTGGCGCTCGACGTCGAGCTCATCGAAGACAAGACACAATAGATCGGGGGAGAGCCGACTTGCGCGATCTCTACAACCTGTTCGAGAAGCCCAAGGACCCGCTCGCGTTCAACGCGATCCGGATCGCGATCGCGTCGCCGGACAAGATCCGGGAGTGGTCGTACGGCGAGGTGAAGAAGCCGGAGACGATCAACTACCGGACCTTCAAGCCGGAACGCGACGGGCTCTTCTGCGCCAAGATCTTCGGCCCGGTCAAGGACTACGAGTGCAACTGCGGCAAGTACAAGCGCATGAAGCACCGGGGCGTGATCTGCGAGAAGTGCGGCGTCGAGGTGATCCAGTCGAAGGTGCGCCGCGAGCGCATGGGCCACATCACGCTCGCCACGCCGGTCGCACACATCTGGTTCCTGAAGTCGCTTCCGTCGCGCATCGGCAACATCCTCGAGATCACGCTGCGGGACCTCGAGCGCGTGCTCTACTTCGAGGCGTACGTGGTGGTCGACCCGGGCGAGACGGACCTTGCCAAGGGCGAGCTGCTCTCGGAGGAGGAGCTGTCCCAGGCGCGGGAGCAGTACGGCCGCGACGCCTTCGAGTACGGCATCGGCGCCGAGGCGGTCCGCGAGATGCTCTCGCAGCTCGACGTCGAGGAGGAGTGCAAGGTCCTCCGCGCCGAGATGAAGGAGGCGACGAGCGAGGCCAAGCGCAAGAAGCTCGCCAAGCGCCTCAAGGTGCTCGAGGCGTTCCGCGAGTCGGGCAACCGGCCCGAGCACATGATCATGGAAGTGATTCCGGTGATCCCGCCGGATCTGCGCCCGCTCGTGCCGCTCGACGGTGGCCGCTTCGCGACGAGCGACCTCAACGACCTCTACCGCCGCGTCATCAACCGCAACAACCGCCTGAAGCGCCTCCAGGAGCTGAACGCGCCCGAGGTGATCATCCGCAACGAGAAGCGGATGCTGCAGGAGGCGGTGGACGCGCTCTTCGACAACGGGCGGCGCGGCCGCGTGATCACGGGCCCGAGCAAGCGCCCGCTGAAGTCGCTCTCGGACATGCTGAAGGGCAAGTCCGGCCGCTTCCGCCAGAACCTGCTCGGCAAGCGCGTCGACTACTCGGGCCGCTCGGTGATCGTGGCCGGGCCCGAGCTGCGCCTGCACCAGTGCGGGCTGCCGTCGCGCATGGCGCTCGAGCTCTTCAAGCCCTTCATCTACAGCAAGCTCGAGCAGCGCGGCTACGTGACGACCATCAAGGCCGCCAAGAAGATGGTCGAGCGCGAGCGCCCCGAGGTGTGGGACATCCTCGCCGAGGTGATCCAGGAGCACCCGGTGATCCTGAACCGCGCGCCGACGCTCCACCGCCTCGGCATGCAGGCCTTCGAGCCGGTGCTGATCGACGGCAAGGCGATCCAGCTGCATCCGCTGGTGTGCAAGGCCTTCAACGCCGACTTCGACGGCGACCAGATGGCCGTCCACGTGCCGCTCTCGGTCGAGGCGCAGATCGAGGCGCGCGTGCTGATGATGTCGACGAACAACATCCTGTCGCCCGCGACGGGCCGTCCCATCATCGACCCGAGCCAGGACATCGTGCTCGGCTGCTACTACATGACGCGGCAGCGGCCGGGCGTGCCCGGCGAGGGCCGCACCTTCGCGAACGCGGAGGAGGTGCGCGTCGCCTACGACGCGGACGAGCTCCACATCCACGCCGGCATCAAGGTGCGCATGCAGGGCGAGCTCGTGGAGACGACCGCGGGCCGCTCGCTGCTGGCCGAGGTGGTGCCGCCCGAGATCCCGTTCGCGTTCATCAACCAGGTGATGGACAAGAAGGCGCTCGGCGAGCTGATCGACCAGGCGTACCGCCGCCTCGGCAACAAGGCGACGGTGATCCTCGCGGACCGGCTCCGCACGCTCGGCTACCAGCACGCGACGAAGGCCGGCGTGTCGATCTGTCTCGACGACATGGCGATGCCGCCCGACAAGGAGCGCTTCATCGCCGAGGCGCGCGAGATGGTCGCCGAGGTGGACAGCCAGTATCTCGACGGCCTGATCAGCGACGGCGAGCGCTACAACAAGGTGATCGACATCTGGGCCAACGCGACCGAGCGGATCGCGGCGCAGCTCGTCGACAATCTCGGCAAGGAGACCGCGCTCGACGCCCAGGGCAACGAGGTGCGGGTCCCGAGCTTCAACTCCATCTACATGATGGCCGACTCCGGCGCGCGCGGCTCCGCGCAGCAGATCCGCCAGCTCGCCGGCATGCGGGGCCTGATGGCGAAGCCGTCGGGCGAGATCATCGAGACGCCGATCACCTCGAACTTCCGCGAGGGGCTCTCGGTGGCGCAGTACTTCATCTCGACGCACGGCGCGCGCAAGGGCCTCGCGGACACGGCGCTCAAGACCGCGAACTCCGGCTACCTGACGCGCCGGCTCGTGGACGTGGCGCAGGACATGATCGTGCGCGAGGAGGACTGCGGGACGAGCCGCGGCATCGAGATGGCGCCGCTCGTGGAAGGCGGCGAGATCATCGAGGGCATCGGCGAACGCATCCTCGGGCGGGTGACGCTCGAGGACGTGCGCGACCCGGTCACCGGCGAGGTGCTGGTCCGGGCCGGCCAGGAGATCGACGAGGACCGCGTCAAGATCATCGAGAACGCCGGCATCGAGCGCGTGAAGATCCGCTCGGTGCTGACGTGCGAGGTGAAGCGCGGCGTGTGCGTGCTCTGCTACGGGCGCGACCTCGCACGCGGCGAGATGGTGAACCTCGGCGAGGCGGTCGGCGTGATCGCGGCGCAGTCGATCGGCGAGCCCGGCACGCAGCTCACGATGCGGACCTTCCACATCGGCGGCGCGGCGACGCGGCGCGTGGAGCAGTCGCACCACCAGGCCGGCAGCGACGGCCAGGTGCGCTACTCGAACCTGCGGACGGTGCGCGACCGCGAGGGCCGGCTCATCGCGATGAACCGCAACGGCGAGCTCGGCATCTTCGACGCCAGCGGGCGCGAGCGCGAGCGCTACCCGGTGGCGTACGGCGCCCATCTCCGCGTCGAGGACGCGCAGGCGGTGTCCACGGGCAACCGGCTCGTCGAATGGGACCCCTTCGCGAATCCGATCCTCACCGAGCAGGGCGGGCGCGTGAAGTTCGGCGACATCGTCGAGGGATCGACCATGCAGGAGCAGGTCGACGAGTTCACCGGCCTCTCCTCGCGCGTGATCGTCGAGTCGCGCGATCCGGAGATGCGGCCGAGCATCTCGGTCAAGAACGAGGCCGACGAGACCGTCTACCAGGCGCTGCTGCCGGTGGGCGCCTACCTGTCCGTGAGCGAGGGGCACGAGGTCGCCGCCGGCGACCCGGTCGCCAAGATCCCGCGCCAGATGACGAAGACGAAGGACATCACGGGCGGCCTGCCGCGCGTGGCGGAGCTGTTCGAGGCGCGGAAGCCGAAGGAGCACGCGATCGTCACCGAGATCGACGGCATCGTCTCCTTCGGTCCCGACTCGCGCGGCAAGCGCCGCGTGATCGTGACGCCGGAAGACGGCGAGGCGCGCGAGTACCTGATCCCGAAGGGCAAGCACGTGTCGGTGCACGAGGGTGATCGCGTGCGCAAGGGCGATCCGCTGATGGACGGCTCGCCGAACCCGCACGACATCCTGCGCATCGAGGGCGAGTCCGAGCTCGCCAAGTGGATGGTGGACGAGGTGCAGGAGGTCTACCGCCTGCAGGGCGTGAAGATCAACGACAAGCACATCGAGATCATCATCCGCCAGATGCTGCGCAAGGTGCGGGTCACCACGGTGGGCGACACCGACTTCCTGGTCGGCGAGCACGTCGACAAGACGCGCTTCGACGAGGTGAACCAGCGCATGGAGGCCGAGAGCCGCGAGTCGGCGAAGTGCGAGCCGCTGCTGCTCGGCATCACGAAGGCGTCGCTCTCGACGGAGTCGTTCATCTCGGCGGCCTCCTTCCAGGAGACGACGAAGGTGCTCACCGAGGCGGCGATCTGGGGCAAGACGGACCACCTGCACGGGCTCAAGGAGAACGTGATCATGGGCCGCCTGATCCCGGCCGGGACGGGCCTCGCCAAGTACCGCAACATCGGCGTCCAGATCGAGGGCTTCGAGACCGCCCCGGAGCAGCCGGGCGGGCTCGTCGAGACCTCGACCGGGGGCGAGTGGGCCCCCGCGCAGGGTCCGGCGGGCGACTTCGGGAGCTGAGCGACGGCCGGCAGCGATCACGTTGCCGGCCCCGCCCCGCTCGGCCACGGCATGAGCAGGCGAGTGGGTCGGGAGCGGAGCCTCCCCGCAGGGACCCGCCCGCCTCCGCCCGGCGGCCCGCACCTGCCCGTTGACAGGGCAGGGCCCCCGGGTAATCTGCCGCCCGCTCAAGGGTTTTCGAGCCAGCCCAACGGCCGCCCCGGACTCCGAAGAGCCCACCCGAGCCCGCCCTCCCGTCACCGCCGTGTGTCACGCGGCCGCGAGGGCGACCGCTCCGGCCTCTTCGGAACCGATCGCGATGCCGTCGGGGGGCTCGCGTCTTTGGTTCGTCGCACGCTGATCTTTGGAGTCCACGACTCCCAGCGGCGGAGAGGACATGCCGACCGTACAACAGCTGATCCGTCGTGGGCGCTCGCACAAGGCGAAGAAGTCGAAGGCGCCCGATCTCACGGGCTGCCCGCAGCGCCGCGGCGTCTGCATCCGCGTCTTCACGGCGACGCCGAAGAAGCCGAACTCGGCGCTCCGCAAGGTGGCGCGCGTGCGGCT
>Ga0075327_1000377_pt1 | contig 12413 bp, 11 predicted proteins | sample MayberrySE_Catta_2_FD_120056 | JGI IMG/M metagenome (GOLD analysis project Ga0075327, IMG submission 120056) | Natural and restored wetland microbial communities from the San Francisco Bay, California, USA, that impact long-term carbon... | ecosystem: Environmental > Terrestrial > Soil >...
AGCTGCGTAAATTCACCCCGTTCGCAGAAGGCCCGTTTGCTGCCTTGTCTTGTGTTGTCGAGCAAAGCCACGATGGATATCGCACCGATCAGTCGGTTCCTCGACGGGGTGGTCCACAAATCCGCAGCCGGCGGCGGTCTGGCGACGCTGCGTCATCGCGACTTCATTGCCGCGCACCTCGCCGCCGGCCTTGTCCTCCTTTCGGGGATTCCGATCTGGCTGGCTTTGTCCGGCCCGACGTCCTTTGTCATCGCGCTGACGTTTTCCTGGCTCATCGTGCCGCTGGCGATCGCTTTCTATCTGTCGCGTACGGGCCGGCTTGAAATCGCTCAGATCGTCTCCGCGGCGGCTTTGGTCGGCCTGATCGTCTGGCTGGCGGCGATGAGTGGCGGGATCCGGTCGTCAGTGCTGGCGTGGTTGGTGCTGGTCCCATTCGAGGCGTCGCTTTCCGGATCGCGCCGCGCGGTGGCGGCTTCAGTCGCCATCGCCGCCTTCGGCGTCATCCTGCTCTTTCAGGTCGAGGAATCCGGAACGCTAGCTGGACTCTCCGCGGTCGCCGAGAGCCTTCCCTTCAGCGCTGCGTTGGTTGTCGGGGCGGTCGCCTATGCCGGTGGCCTGGCGGCTCGGGTCGAAAGGCTTTCCCGCGAAGGCGTGCGGGCGGCGCAGCGCGGCGAGGAGAGCTATCGTCTGCTTGCTGACCATTCGACTGACATGATTACGCGACATTCCGCCAACGGCGACGTCGAGTTCGCCTCGCCTGCAGTCCATATGTTGACTGGCGCCGCGGTCGAGGATGTCCTCGGCGAGGGGTTGTTCCGGCGCGTCCATGTCGCCGACCGTCCCATCTATCTCAAAGTGCTGTCCGAAACTTACCTATCGCGCCGGCCGGTCGCCGCCGAATTCCGCCTGCTGCGAAACGACCCCGAAGCGGGAGGGACCGTCATGCGCTTCATCCCGGTCGAGATGCGCTGCCGGCCGGTTGTTGGCGACAATGGCGCGGTCGACACGGTTATCGCTGTCACCAGGGATACAAGCAAACGCAACGAGCGCGAGGGCGAGCTCCAGCAGGCTCGCGAGGCCGCCGACTTCGCCAGTCGCGCAAAGACACAGTTTCTCGCCCATATGAGCCACGAGCTGCGTACGCCGTTGAACGCGATCATCGGATTCTCGCAAATTCTCGAGGGTAACGCCGGTGGCGGCATGGCGACCGAACGGCGTTGCGAATACGCCAAGCTGATTCGCGTCTCGGGGGAGCACTTGCTTGAGCTGGTCAACGGCATCCTCGACATGTCCAAGATCGAATCCGGCATGTTTGCGATCGCGCCGGAGCAGGTTTGCATTGCGCCTCTCATCGACGGCTGCTGCGACATGCTCGGCCAGCAGGCCGCCGAGCGCGGAATCTCGATCCTTCGCGAGATTCCCGATGGGCTCCCCGAGATCGCGGCGGATATCCGCGCCTGTCGGCAGATCCTGCTCAACCTCTTGGCCAATGCGATCAAATTTACCGATCGCGGCGGTCACATCACAGTCGGGGCGAGGGTCGAAGCTGACATGGTTGCCCTGTTCGTGCGCGACACCGGCATCGGTATCGCGGCTGAAGATTTGCCGCGGCTGGGAACACCGTTCGTGCAGGCCGACGCGGTCTTCAGTCGCCACTATGAGGGGACCGGCCTGGGTCTGTCGATGGTGAAGGGGCTTGCCGCCCTACACGATGGCCGGCTGACGATTGAAAGCCAGCCCGGGATTGGAACCACGGTGACAGCATTTCTCCCGATCGACCGGACCGAGCGGCCAACGGTTGGTGCTTTCAGTCAGACTCGTCCTGCCGGGCCCGAACAGAAGGAACGAAAGAGTGCCTAAGACACGCAACGGCCGCCAAGTGGCAAGCCGCAACGTCGCCCGCGATCAAGCTGCCGTCGCTGACGGGATGATCGGTCGGCTGGTAGACCGGGCTTGCGACAACCCGGCCATGACCGGGGGACTTTTCGTCATGGCGTTGACGGCGACGGCAATCGTCTCAAATGCAATGTTCCTGCAAAACGTGCGTCACCCCCAGCCCCTGTTCGCCACTCGTCCGCCCCTTGTCGTCAATCGTAGTACGCCGCAGCCGCCGCAGCCACCGATGCCGCCGCACCGTGACGACACCGGCTCGATTGCGCCGCCGCTGCCGCGACCGGCGCCGATCGCTGCGCCGACCACGACGAAGCCTACAGAGGACGCGATTGTCCGCGACATTCAGACGGCACTCGCCGGAAAGGGCCTCTATCTGGGCGCTATCGACGGCGAATATGGGCCCTTGTCCCAATCTGCGATTGCCGCTTACCAGAAAGCCGAGGGACTGAGCGTGAGCGGAGAACCGTCGGCAGCCTTGCTCGAACATCTCAGGACGGCGTCCGCCTCGGCGCGGCCGCCGGTCGAGACAGCCAGCACGCCGCAATCCGAAACCGAAACGCCGGCTTTGCCAGCGGTTGAAGCGACCATGGCCGATAGTCAACGCCTCAGATACGAACGCGTTCAAGCCGCCCTCAACCGAATCGGCTACGGACCCGTCGCCATCGACGGGACGGCCAATGAGGCGACCACCAACGCCATCCGCAGGTTCGAGTTGGACAACGGCTTGCCAATCAGTGGAACCGTCAGCGACGCGGTGATCGATCGTCTGCTTGCGATCGGAGCGTTGCCGGCGACCTGATTGCGGCGATGCGTGTTACCTCCGGGCTATGGGTCGGCGCCTACGTTCGACGATGCTTCGCCGAGGGCGCGATGGCAGCGGTCCTCCGCCGTGGTGCCGACGAGGCGGGTGCTATCCTCGTCGTTGTCGATCGTCTCGACGAAACGGTCGATCTCTATGGACCAGCTCCGCAGTCTGCCTTTGCTGAAAGCCGGCCGGCGGATCGCCTTTTTCAACTGCTGCTGAGCCGATCGGAACGGGCGCAGATCGACACTCGGCTTTCCGACGAGCTAAAATTCGACCCGGATCTATGGGTGGTCGAAGTCGAAGACCGTGGCGGACGGGCCTTCCTCGATCTGGCCGACTCTTGACGTGAAGCGGTTTGCTATTCGAGGGGAGAGTTAGCTGCTCGTGATTCCGGTTCGGCTGTTAGCGTTCTATTAACCTTAACAGCATCTAAATCGTGCCATCAGGCAGTGCAATCTTTCGCACAAAGGACTGGGGCGCACTCACCGACCGGTCCGATCTCCGAGGAGGTCGCATGGGCACCGTTCTCGAATTCAGGCCGTCGGCGGCGGCAAAGCCGCGTGATCGAACCGACGCGAGCGCTGTCGGCGAGATTGTAATCTTCCCGGGCGTGCGTATCGAAAGGTACGATCTCGACCTGGGGCATCGCGTCAAAAATTCGACTGGGCCCGGGGAGTTCAACGGCCTCGGATCCAGCCGCCGTCCGCGTCAGACGTCCTAAGCCAACTCATAGCGTACCGCCGCAATCGGCCGATTCCACGGCTCTTATGGCTGCCTGGAATTTGGTTTCGTCGGCAACGAAAACCCTGAGCAGCGCAAAACCCTCATCGATCGGCAGCTCGATGACGATGGCCGTCTCCAGGGACGGCGGCGGATCCTGCCTTAGCTGCGCCATCTGCACGGGTGTGATAACCGCAAGATCAAGCCGTGTCCGTTCGGCGGATCGATCGTTGAGGCTGTACATGTTGCGGCCGCGACGGTCGAAAATGGCGATCGACCAGAAGTCGTCCGGCAATGCCGCGGTGATACGAACTGCGCCGTCTTGGAGTGAGAACCGGCAAACCGCGTGCAGCATCCACGGGTCGAGCGATCTCAGTGGCTCGGAACCGGCTTGGGGTAACGGCAGAATGTGGAATTGGTCGTCGGGGCCGAACTGACGCATTTGTGCCCACGCGTCGCGGTCGGCGTAGTAGGGAACCATGAACACGACCGCAATGTGAATGATGCCGGCGAGCAGAAGGCCGCCAATCAGAAAAAGGATCGTGCGCTTCATCGGCATTGCACCTTGTCAATTCGGGGCATGTCGATGTTCACGAAATCCGTGGCCGTAGTGAGCGGCGTGTCGTAGAGGCGCAGGACCAACTGCAGATTTTCGAGCCGCGCGGTTGGAAGCCAGTTTCCGGTTGCGACGTCGGGCGAGACTGAAATGGAGAAGCTGCCGTCGGGGTGACGCAAGATCTCGCGCGACTGGAAGCCGGAGCGGTGCGCCGGGTTGACCATAAGACGTCCTTCGGCGTCATACGCGGTCAATGTCCACAAGCGGGCAGCCGGCGTTTGGCCATTGACTATGTATACGCAATTCCCCGACAGTGGTTCGCCGTCACTGTCGGTGACCGCAATGAAGGCGAGACCCTCTCCGGCGCCGAGTGGCACTTCGCCTGATCGGGCAAGCAGCGCCACCGAATAGGGATCGGAGTTGGGGCCACCGGCCTCCGGCCACGCCGTCCAGGTCCCTATGTTGACCGCGCCAAAAAGGCGGCCGTGCTCAACCGCCAGCCATGCGGTCGAAAATCCGATGGTCGTGGCAACAAGGATGGCCAGGGCAATATCGAAGAGTAAACGCAAATCCTACGGCCTCGGGACCTAGCGCGAACGATACGTGGCTGCCAGCGCTCGTGTCATGGCGAGGCGCGTCGGCGGACGAAAGACGCCTACTGAACGATCGGGAAAGGCGGAGGGGCAAGCGGCACGGCGGGCGCTGCCGGCGCCGGCCGGCGCGCCACCGGCGAAGCGCCGGTCATCCCTAACGGTGATGGCGGCCACAGACCTGCATAAGGGCGCAAGGGGCGGGCGTCGCGCATCAACTTTTCCAGCGCTAGCAGCCGCTCTGTCGTCGCCTCCGATAACGTCGCCGGTCCGTCGACATCGTCGAAAAGCGAGGTATCCGCCGTTTCCGCATCGGCGGACGCCACGACGTCCTCAGGCTTTGGCTCCTCGCTGTCGACAAAAGGTATCGGCTTTAGATCGATGCCCTTGTGGGCGAATGTCATATACTTGTTCCAAACCATCGCTGGCAGACTGCCGCCGGTCAGGCGGCGGGTGGAGGTATAGTCGTCGTTTCCCATCCACACCGCCGCGGTGAAGTTGCCGGTATAGCCGACAAACCAGCCGTCGCGGTATGCCGAAGTGGTTCCGGTCTTGCCAGCGGTCTTAATTCCCTCGAGCTTGGCGCGGCGGCCGGTTCCCCACTCGGGTACCTGGGACAGGATGCCGTTCATCGCCGCCACCGTCTTTTCATCGAGGACCCGCACGCGCGGTGGCGCGTCGCGGCGGCGATCGTAGATTACCTCGCCATCGCTCGTGATCAGCTGGGTGATGCCGTAAGGCGGCGTTTTGAATCCCCCTGAGGCCAGGCAGGTGTAGCCGGCGGTCTGATCAAGGACGGTGACCTCGGATGCCCCCAAAGGCAGAGACCGCGTAATTCTGAGGTCCGTGTTGATGCCCATGGCGTGCGCGACTTCCACGATCTTGTCCCGCCCGATCTGCTGTGCGAGCCGCACTGGGATCGTGTTGATCGACTTGACCAAACCAGTGGTGAGGGTGACGGGGCCTTGAAAGCGACCCGAATAGTTGCGTGGGCACCAATTGCCAATGCAGATCGGTGCGTCACGCACGACCGTTTCCGGGGTGAAGCCGTTCATCATCGCCGTTGTGTACACGTACGGCTTGAACGACGAACCGGGTTGCCGAAGCGCGCTGGTCGCGCGGTTGAACTGGCTCTCTCCGTAGTCGCGGCCGCCGACCATGACGCGGACAGCGCCGTCGTTTTCCATCGCCACCGTCGCAGCCTGCTTTACGCGGTAGGATTGGCCGCTTTGCCTAAGGGTCGACTCGATCGCTTCCTCGGCTGTGCGCTGCATCGGCATGTCGATGGTCGAGCGGACCGTCAGGACGCGATCGCTGGCCGGTGCCATGCGATTGACCTCGTCGAGAATCCAATCGAGGAAGTAGTCGGGCGAACCAGACGAGTCGGCGATTTCGACGATGTCGGCGGGATGCCGGCGGGCGCCGATGACCTGCCCCTCGGTCATGAACCCGGCCTGCACCATATTGGTGAGCACCTCGTTGGCGCGCGCGCGCGCCGCCGGAAGGTTGACGTGCGGCGCGAACCGGGCGGGAGCCTTGAACAACCCGGCAAGCAGGGCGGCCTCGGCGAGATTCACATCCTTGGCCGACTTTTCGAAGTAGAACTCCGATGCTGCCTCCACCCCGAAATTGCCGCCACCCATATAGGCGCGATCAAGATAAAGCTTCAGAATCTCGCGCTTCGACAGGTTGGATTCGAGCCAAATCGCCAGAAAAGCTTCCTTGATCTTACGCTCGAGGGTCTTTTCGTTGGACAGGAACAGATTCTTGGCAAGCTGCTGGGACAGGGAAGAGCCGCCCTGGACGACGGCATTGGCGCGAATATTCTCGACCATCGCCCGGAACGTGCCGAGCACGTCGATCCCGAAATGGGTGAAAAAACGCCTGTCCTCGGTTGCCAACACCGCCTTGATCAAGTGATCGGGATATTCCTCGAGCGGCACGGCATCGGACTGGCGGATGCCGCGCTTGCCGATCTCGTTGCCGTTGCGATCGAGGATCGTGAGGGAATAGTCGCCTTGCGTGCGCCAATCGGTCCTGGTGGCATCGAATGCCGGCAATGCCAGTGCGAGCATAAGAAGCAGGCCGGCGCAGCCTAGCGTCAGGCCGTCGCTGCCGACCTCGACGGCAGCGCGTGCAAGACCGGTCACCCGGAACCGGCGCATAAACACCGAAAGCGTTTCGAACGCGGAGGCTACCGCCCGTCCGGCGCGGTAGACCGAAGTATCGATCCAAGCGTCGACTTCGATCAGGCGTGGCGCACGCCGTCGCCTTCGGTTGCTTTGGAACGGATCACGCATATCACGACACTCGCAGGAATCACGCCGCAGCCCACGCGACAGTCTTTTCCGCCAAACTTCGCAGATAGGCAAGCGACCCGACACTTGCCGAACCGCCGAGGCACGCAGTTCTCTCGTTCAGGAAATTCTAAATAGATTTTTTTTCAGTAAACTCAATCTATTAGAGACTCATACCATCAAAACGCGGACATGTGCGACGGCAAGCGTGAAAAAGTCTGCCCCAAAATTGCGACGTGACAGTGGCCCGAGCAAAGCGACGGCGCGAACCGGCAGCCGGCCGGTCGAGGCGGTGGCGCTCCTTGAGGTCGGTCAACGATTCCGAGCCGGCCGCCGATCGGTCCAAGGCTGGGCTTCCTCGAGTTGCGCCGCCAACCGAATGAGCTTGGGCTCGTCGCCGAGGCGCCCGGCGAACTGCACGCCGACGGGCAACCCCTCTTTGGTCCGATGGAGCGGGACCGACATCGCTGCGCCACCGGTCTGGTTGAACAGAGCCGTATGCGGTGCGATTGTCTCGAAAAGCAGCGAAATATACTTTTCGATCTCCTGTCCGCCGGTGTCGACGACGCCGAGCTTCAGGGATGGCTGGCCGAGGGTCGGGGTTAGAATCAGGTCGTAGCGTTCGAGAAAACTGCCAACGCGTCGCGCCAGCGCATGCATCGTTGAGATTGCGCGCAGGTAGTCGTCCGCGCCGGTCCTGCGGCCAAGTTCCAGCCATGCCCAATTCATTGGTTCGAGGTCGGATGGCATCGGCTGCCGGCCCAGCGTCTTGGCACGCTGGGTAACGTTGACGAGGAGGTTGACGGCGGGGATCACCCGCCAGGATTCGATGATCGAAAGGCCGCTAAGGTCCGGCCTCGCCTCCTCGACATGATGCCCTAGCGTTTCGCATAGCTTCGCTGCGGCCGTCGCTGCGGCTGCGCACTCGGTGTCGATGGGATTGCCGAGGAAGTCGGTCGTGCACAGCGCAATGCGGAGTTGCCCGGGTGGCGCGCCGACCTCGTCGAGCAAGGGGCGCGCGAAAGGAGGGGCCGCATAGGGGTCGCCTGGTTCGGCGCCGGCGCTCACGTCGAGCAGGGCGGCGCTGTCGCGTACGCTTCTCGAAACACAGTGGCTCGTTGCCATCCCGGCCAGCGCCTCGCCGAAGTCCGGCGCCGGAGAGACCCGCCCGCGCGAAGGTTTCAGGCCGAACAGCCCGCAGAATGATGCCGGCGCGCGGATACTGCCGCCGCCGTCGGTCGCATGGGCCATCGGCATGTATCCGGCAACAACTGCCGCTGCCGCGCCGCCTGATGACCCGCCCGGCGAATGGGTAAGGCTCAAGGGATTGCGAGTGGGGCCATATAGAGCCGGTTCCGTGGTCAACGACAAGGCGAATTCGGGTGTCTTGGTCTTGGCGAGGATGACCAGCCCGGCCCGTTTGTAGCGGCCGACCACGGCACTGTCATGATCGGGAACGAAGTCGGCAAGCAGCCGGGTGGCGGCTGTGGTCGGAACGCCGGCATAGAAGACCGACAGGTCCTTGAGCGAGAACGGGACGCCTGTGAATGGACCCGACGGCAAGCCGGTCGCAACCGCCGCGCGCGCCTGGTCATACAATCGGAATACCACCGCGCCGATCTCGCCGTCACGTGACTCAAGTCGTTCGATCGCAGCCTCGAGTAGTTCCGACGGGCTGATGTCGCCGCGGCGGACGAGTTCGGCCAGGCCCAGTGCGTCGTAGTCCTCGTATTCGGGAAAGGTCACTGTTGCTCGACCTCGCGTCAGCTTGCCGGCGTGAAATTGAAGCCCGCATAGCCGGCAGCGACAACCTCCTCGCATTTGCGGATATAGGCCGGGAGGCCGCCAACGAACGGCATAAAGACGCGCCTCTTTCCCGGCACGTTCGAGCCGAGATACCACGAGGTGCAATCATAGCGGAGCGTCCCGTGGGCGACCTCGTCGTTGTAGGCGATCCAGGCGTCCTCGGCGATGACATCGGGGTCGACCGATTTCAAGCCGCGGGCGCGCATGTGCGCGATGCAGTCGGCGATGAAGTCGACGTGCTGCTCGATGGTCGGCACCATGTTGGTCAGCACCGACGGACTGCCCGGACCGGTGACGATGAAGAAGTTGGGGAATCCGGCGGACGCGACGCCGAGATAGGCGCGTGGCCCATCCGCCCATTTGTCCTTCAAGCGCATGCCGGCCTTGCCCCGGATGTCGATCTTGTTGAGCGCTCCCGTCATCGCGTCGAAGCCCGTGGCGAGCACCAGCGCATCGATCCGATAGATCTGCCCGGCAACCACGACCCCCTCCGGTGTAATCCTCTCGATCGAGTTGGTTTTGGCGTCGACGAGAGTGACGTTGTCGCGGTTGAAAGTGGCATAGTAGCCGGCATGGCAGCAAAGCCGCTTGCAGCCGATAACCGAGTTGGGAATGAGGAGTTCGGCAACTGCGGGATCCTCGACGATCGAACGGATCTTTCGATGCACATAGTCGGCGGCGGTGCGGTTCGCTGCCTCGTTGGTGGTGATGTCGGCAAAGGCGCCGAGATAGCCGATACCGCCCTGAAGCCAGCGCGCTTCGTATTCCCGATCGCGCTCTTCCTGTGAGACGTCGAGGGCCGATCTCGGATTGTAGTGGCAGAGAAAACCCGACACGAGCTGCTTTGCCTTGCGGCGGTTCTCGGCATAGTGGGCTTTGAATTGACGAACATAGTCGGGCTCGAGCGGTCCGTTCCAGGCGGGTATGGCGTAATTTGGCGTTCGCTGGAAAACATAAAGGTGCTTCGCTACCTCGGCGAGGATGGGCACCACCTGCATAGCCGAGGAGCCGGTGCCGATCACGCCGACGTTGAGGCCGGTGAAGTCGACCGTCGTGTCGGGCCAGCGAGCGGTGTGGTATTTGGGGCCGGCAAAGCTGTCGAGCCCCTCGATATTCGGTGTCATCGGCGAGGACAGGCAGCCGGTCGCCATGACGCAGAAGCGCGCGTTGATCTCCGGGCCGCCGCTTATGGCGACGACCCAGCGCTCCGAGGCTTCGTCGTAGTGGGCGCCTTCGACGCGGGCGTTGAGCTCGATGTCGTGCCGCAGTCCGAAGCGATCGGCAACGTGATTGAGATATCGTTCGATCTCCGGCTGGGTCGCGTAGCGTTCGGACCAGTCCCACTCCTGCTGTAATTCTTCGGAGAACTGATAGGAATATTGGAGGCTCTCGGTATCGCAACGCGCACCGGGATAGCGGTTCCAATACCAGGTCCCGCCGACGCCGCCGCCTTCTTCGAACAGTTTGACCGAGAGGCCGAGCCGGCGCAGTCGGTAGAGGGCGTAGAGTCCGGCGAACCCGGCCCCAACAACGACGGCATCGAATTGCGTTGCGCCGGGTACCGCCGATCGCGTCTTTTTCTTCGTCAACGTCTGCCAAGCCGACCGTTCAAATCACGCTCGCATCATTGATCAAGCGGGCAGTTTTTGCAAAGTCTGCAGGCGCGGCAGCGTCAGACAGCGCCACCAAAACCCAGATTGGATCACAGCCGATGAAGGCCGTCCAATTCACTCGTTTCGGGCCCGCGGCCGAGGTCGCGGAGCTCGTTGAGGTGCCGGATTCCGGGCCGCCGGGAGCCGGCGAGGTCGTCATCGAGATGCTGGCAAGTCCGATCAATCCGTCGGAATTCCTCAGCTTCGAGGGTCGTTTCGGGGCCAAGGCGCCGCAGCTTCCGGCATTCGCTGGAGGCGAAGGGGTCGGACGCATCGTGGCGGTCGGGAAGGGCGTGTTGCACCTTAAGGTCGGCGACCGCGTGTTGACCCAATATGCCGGTCGCGGCAGCTGGCGCGAGCGCATTCTGGCCAAGGCTGACGGCATGTTCGCGCTGCCGGAGGAAATCGGCACGCTGCAACTGGCGATGCTTGCGGTCAATCCTGCGACGGCTTGGAACATGCTCAACAACTTCGTGGCGTTGAAGCCCGGAGAGTGGGTGCTGCAGAACGCCGGAACTTCGAGCGTCGGCTACAATGTCATCCGAATGGCGCGGTATCTCGGTGCGCGTAGCGTCAGCGTTGTGCGCCGTAACGATCAGGTCGAGCCGCTTCTCGCCAAAGGCGCCGATGCCGTCGTCGTCGACGGTGCCGATTTACCGGCACGGATTGCCGAAGCGGTCGACGGCGCGCCGATCCGGCTTGCCTTCGATGCCGTCGCCGGCACCGTCACGCGGCATCTCGGAAAAGCGGTCGCACCCGGCGGAAGCGTGGTGATTTACGGTATCCTCTCGGGCGGGAGAAGCGAGTTCGACGCGACCGATGTGCTGTTCCGCGATGTTTCGATCCGCGGGTTCTGGTTGACGGTTTGGTTCCGTACGACCCCGCATGACCAAAAGCAGGAACTCTACCGCCGGCTCGCGGCGATGATGACCGACCGGACAATCGAAATCCCGATCGAAGCCACCTATCCGATGAGGGAGGTCAAGCAAGCCCTGGCGCACGCCGCACGTCCCCACCGGACCGGCAAGATCCTGTTGGTGATGAACAACTGAGGCCGGTCGCGCGCCCGGCGCCCGGCTCCAGGGCGAGATTCGATCGGGGCGCCCGAGAGGCGCCCCGACGATCAGGCGCGCTTGATGATCCTGACGATGACCAACAGAATGACGGCGCCGATGAAAGCGGCGATGATCGCGCCGATGATACCGCCACCGAGCGAGATGCCGAGCGTCGGGAACAGCCATCCGGCGATGATTGCGCCGATGATGCCGACGACAATATCGCCGACCAGGCCGTAGCCGCCACCCTTGACCAACTGGCCGGCGAGCCAGCCGGCAATGAGACCGACGATCAACCAGACTATAATGCTTTCAATAGCCATGCCTGTGTCCTCCAGTTGACAGTAAGGAGCGTCAACGACTCACCCACAATGGTGGACATACACCGATTCTCGCTTATCGGCATGTTGCACTGCGCTGCCCACGTGGTGCACCAGCCTAGTCGCCGGAAACGACCATTTTGTTGCAATGGCAGAGCGTGGTGCCGTCGCCACGTGCCTCCGAGGCGGATGCGCCCATCCGCCTCGATGTCGCTACCGAGCACGTAGGTGGTCATCCAGGCTTTGAATGAGCCTCGAAATATCGGATTGAAAGTCCGGATCGGGCCTGATCTTGGTCGCTTGCCGATACGAGAACGCCGACATGCTGTCGGGCAGGTCCTTGCCAGACGGCATAGATGCGCCGCCCACACTGGAGTCGCTGGTTGCCGCCCATCCCGGCCCGACTACTGCCAACAGCACCTCGCATTGCGCGACGGCTTTGTCGAGATGCTGGCGAAAGTCGACGCCGAGCGGTATGGAATCGACATCGGTAAACACCGCTCCGTTGCCGAACCGATGGACCAGGTGGTCGTTAATTCGGCCCGTCACGTCAGCGCTGTCACCACGGCGATAGCTGACGAACACGGACTTGGGGGCGCCGGACTTTGCCGCGCTCGATTCGGATAACTCGGTGTCTGGCCTACCTCGAAGCTCTGCGGCCCGGCTACGCGATGTTCGTCGCGCAGCCAGTCGACGGCTGAAAGCGAAGATCGAGAGCG